>Ga0209398_1000009_pt1 | contig 323660 bp, 324 predicted proteins | sample AshMeaBigSpring_FD_184125 | JGI IMG/M metagenome (GOLD analysis project Ga0209398, IMG submission 184125) | Groundwater microbial communities from Big Spring, Nevada to study Microbial Dark Matter (Phase II) - Ash Meadows Big Spring (SPAdes)... | ecosystem: Environmental > Aquatic > Deep...
CACCTGCGCCCGCGCCACGCCTGGCACACGCAGCAAAGCCTGCGCCGCGCGGTGTCGCACCCACCACTGCGCATCAATGATCAAGCCCAGCAAAGCCGGCACCTCGGCAGGTCCGCCCACCTCGCCCAAAGCCCGAGCCGCCTGCGCCCGCACACGCCAGTCGGCATGGCGCGCCAAAGCCATGACCTCGGCGGCCCCCTGCTCGCCCTGCACCAGACGCAGGGCCGCCATCAACACCTCCGGGTCCTGCGCCGGGCTTAAGTACCGCTGCAGCACAGCCGCCGGCAGCAACAACTGCAAGGCGCCCGCCAGGCGCAACCAAGGCAAGGCGGCGGCATCCTGCGGCACCGGCTCGAGCTGGCGCAAGGCCTGCCCCAACCCCTGCCTGAAGGTTTTGAACATCACCGAAGTCAAAGCCAAGTCCAGCCCTTCGCATTGCAGCAAAGCACGCGCCACCGCATCGGCATGCTGCGCCTCATCGATTTCCAGCAAAGCCCGGCCTGCGTAAATCAGGGTGTGGTTGCTGCCCTCCTGCAAACGCTGCAGCAACAGTGGCGTGCTGCTCGCATCGCGCAAGAACCCCAAAGCCAACAGCCCCACCATGCGCTCGGCATAGTGCGCACTGTTCAAGCGCTTAAGGGCCAAGGCCCGAAAGCCCAGGTCCATCCCCAGGCGAGCGAGCCGATCGCGGCTCTCGCCATACACCAGCATCTGCCCATGCAGCCACATGCGCATCAAGTGCCAGCGCTGCGCCCCGCTCAGGGTCAGGCCATCGGGCACCACACCCGCGTCCCCCACCATGGAGGCCAACAGCACCGGTTGCCACCGGGCCTCAAACGCCGCCACAAGGGGCGCACGGAGCCACCGCAGCGCCCGGAGCACCAGCAGGCCCAGCACCATCAAGGCCACCAACACCAGCGTCAGCAGCGCCAGCCAGGCCGCCCACTCCATGGACACATCCGGGGGTCTAACCATGCTCAAGCTCCGCGTGGACGCTGCGGCAACAAACGCCGCACACGCGCCAACAACTCCTGCGGGTTGAACGGGCGGCTCACATGGTCGCTCGCCCCCGCCTTGAATGCCCGGGCCACATCGGTGCCCGTGTCCAGCGAACTCAACACCACCATGGGCACCACCCAGCCAGTGGCTTTGGCCAGGGTCAACAACTCCAGGCCACTGACCTGCGGCAACATCCACTCCAGCAGCACCACATCAAAGTGCTGATCCCCCAGCAAAGCACGCTGACCCGCACCGCCATCTGCCACACGGGTAACGCGCAGGCCTTCGCGCTCAAGCACAAAGGTCAACAGCGAAGCCGTGAAATCATCGTCCTCAATGATCAAAACCGAAAACCTGTCGTCCATACGCACCTCAGCGTCCTAACCAACGGCGGTAACTGCCGTAATGGTGAATCACAAAACCACCAAATGCCGACTCATCCTTCAAAGCCTGTTTGACCAGGCCCAGCTCCCGCTCCATGTCAGCGGGTTTGTTGTCAAAAAAAGTCAGCTTGAGAATTTCGTTGTCCGAGGTCTCTACCCCCAGCCATACCGGCTTGCCGATCTTGCGGCCATAAGCCAGTTCATCCTGCGCGTGGCTCAAAATGCCATCCGGGCCATGTGCGCGGTCCCGGTAGTCCATCAACACCACATGGTCATAAATGTCTTGCAAGTGTTCGCTGGCTGGCCGTGTCTGCCCACCATGGCTGATCGCAATGCCATCCAGCCAAAACGCAATGGCCGGCCCGATCTGCAGCGAAGCCTTCATCTCGCGCTTCAAATCCATCCACGCCTGACTGGTCTCGATGAACATGCGCAAATACGCCTCCCGCCGCTGCGACCAGTCGTCCAGCACGTGGGGTTCAATGTCCAGATTGATGCCATCAAACCGCGCCTCAGGCACTGCAGCTTGGTTGTAGTCCAGCACCCGCTGCACCATCTGCAAAGCCACGGCGCGATTCTCCGGCAAGATGTATCGCTCGGTATGCAAGGGCCAGGAGCCCAGCAGCGCGTGCACCTGCAGCCCCTGTCGGTGCAGCTGCGCAATCAGGCGCGCGTACAGCTGCGGTTGCTCCAACAAGTGGTTGCGCCCGTCGTGCGCATCGGCATAAAGGTACACCGTGCCAATGCCCTGGCGCTTCAGAAAACGCACCGCATCGGCTGCCACCTCCGGGCGCTCCAGCATGGCGTAGCTGTCCGCCTCCCACACCCACACTGCGCGCTGCGCATGGCTGCTCACGGCCAAGGCCCAAAGCCCCAGCGCCAAGCACCACTTGGCGGCGCACTTCACGGCGGATTTAGCGGCGCACTTCCACATGGTATTGACCTTTGCCTATCGGGCGCCCCGTCTCCGGGTGGGACACAATCAAAGCCACAAACACCGGCGCCTCTGACCCGTTTGAGGGCAACGCCTGGGCGCGCAAACTCAGCGCCACTTCCTGTGACTGCCCGGCCTTCAGCGTCATGGCGGGCCCCGAAACCTCGGCCAGCTCCCGGCCCTGCGCATCGGTCAACACCAGCAGCGGCACAAACACAGGCGAGGCCTGCTCACCCTGCAGGCTGAACAATCCACGCACATTCACCTGCCCATCAGCTTGCAGCTGCGCCTGGGTCTGCGACACCACCACCCCTTGAATCTGCTGCACCCGGTGCGCACTCTGCAACGAGCGGCCCGACTCGGTGTAGACCACCTGTGCCGGCTTGTCGCTCGGGCGCACCAGGCTCTGCGCCTCTTGCAGCCCGGCCAAACGGGCACGCACGGCCGCAAACTCCTGGCGCAAGCTTTGGGCCAGCACCGGGTTGTCTTCGGGGGCAGTCACCAAGCCATCCTGCAAACTCATCAACTGGTCTTGCGCCAGGTAATACTCGCCAGACACATAGTCGCTCAACTCCGTCTTGGTCTGTTTCAAAGGCAGGGCGTGCAGATTACGCCACTGTGGGTGCACATCCAGCCCCGCGCCCATCCAGTGCACCCGTTCGGGCGTCGGCATGCCGTAGCGATGCGACAACAACGCCAGCACCGAAGGCGCAATGTCAAAGTGCGAGGACACCGACTTGATGCGCATCGGCCCACGCAACATGGGCGAATACACCAGCAAAGGCACGTGGTAGCGCTCCAGGCGTGACGCCATCTCGATCTCGGGCAACCGGTGGTCCCCCGTGATCACAAACACCGTGTTGCTCCACTGCGGCTGGCTTTGCATGCGGCTGAAAAAACGGCGCAACACCTCGTCGGTGTACAACACGCTGGCGTAAATGTCCTGCTGCTGCAGGTAGGCCGGGTGCTGCTGCGGCGGCACCCCCAAGGCCTGCAAACGCGCCCGAACTTTCTGCCGATACAAGGCCATGTCGGGCACCAGAAACGGCGTGTGCATGCTCATGGTCTGCACCACCGTGACCGAAGGCGTCTGCGCGGGCACCGGATGGGCTAGCACCGCATCCATCAAGTCCCCATCCGGATAGCCCCACTCGCTGATTTTGCGCGCCGGTGGCGCAAAGTCTTTCTGGCTCCAGAACGTCTCCACACCGCTGTCCGCCAGAAAAGCACCCTGGTGGTCAAAGGCCAGATCGGTGCCCGAAAAATACCGCAGCTTGTAGCCCTGCGCCTTCAACAGGCTGAGCAGGTTGTCGTGCGCAATCGGCCGCTCGCCATACGGCGCAAACGGCAAAGACCCCAGCACACTGGGCAACACCGCAAAGGTGCGCCCCTGCGTGGCCAGAAAATGCTCCCAATACAGCGAGCGCCCGGCCAGCTCATCCAGAAAAGGCGTAAAGCTGCCCAAACGCGCCCCTGGTCCGGAGAAACTGCGCCCCAGACCCTCCACCACCACAAACACCCAGTGCGGCGGCGACTTGGGGTCCAGCGCCAGCAAGGGCCCCAAAGTGTCTGGCGTGGACTCTGCATGCTCAAACGCAAACGCCGAAGCAGCCACTGGCGCCTCGCTGTTTTGCCCGGCCCACACATCCCCCACAAAAAACGCCAGCTTGTTGCTGCCCAACCCTTGCGACATCTGCCAAGGCAACAACGCGCTGCCCGCAACACACATGGCCAGCACCGCCGCCATGCGTCCGCCCCTTAGCCGCGCCCAAAGCGCCGGTCTTTGCCCCAGCACCGCCCACCACAACAGCCCGCAAGCCGCCAGCCAAGCCAGGCCCAAAGGCCAAGGCACACTCAACTGCGCGCCCGCCACCGTGGTGCGCACTTCGTGCCACGCGTAGGCAAACACATCGCGCCCCAATGGCACGCCCGCCACAGAAAAATACAGCTCCAGGCCCGCCACTGCCGCCAACACCACCGTGCCCAGCAAGGCCAAAGCCGGCCGCTGCCAGGCTGGCGGCAACACCAGCACCGGCCAGGCCAGCACAGCCCACATCCACATGGCGCGCAGCAACCACAGGCCATCGTCCGCCCACTTGGCCAGCAACACCGACCATGGCGCCTGCGCCAGCCCCCACTGCGCCAGGCTCAACACCACCACCCCCAACGCCAACGCAGGCCAAGGCGACCACAAGGCCGCCCAGTGCAGACGGGCTTGCCGCGCCGCCATGTTTACCACCTGCGCGTCAGGCTGATGCCCACATCTGTCGCCTTGACGCCTGAACCACTGGAATCAGAAGACCGGCTGGCGCTGAGCTTGAAGCCCCAATCGCGGCTCACAAAGTGATGCCACGCCGCGCCATAAGCATCCGAGCGCGAAGCCTGCAGCAAAGCGCTGCCAAAGTCGTCGCTGCGACCGCGCGAGGCGTTGGCCTCCAGGTAATGGTCGGCATCGCCCTCGTAGTAATAGCGCACAAAAAACCGGTCACCCGACCCCGCCGACGTGTCCGACTTGACACGTTGATGGCGCCAGCGCGCAAAAAAATTGCCCCAATACTTACCGACCGAAACACCCTCGATGTTCACACCCGAACCAAAGCCCAGGTGGTCGTGACTTGCGGCCAACTCCCAGCCCCCCTCGATGTTCTGGTACAGCTCGGCACGCCACGAGCGTTGAGGAAACAAATCGGGCGAGCCCGCGTACTGGTAACGCACATTCGCATACGCACCACGCCACAAACGCGGATAAGCATCCACAGCCCAAGCCTGGTCCGCATCGCCAAAACGACGCAGCCCCAAACGCTCGAAAGCAATCGAGCCCCACTCGCCATAACGGCGCACCGACAAACTGTTTTCGTTTGCGCTGGACGCACCAGAGGAGGTATGCGAGACACCACCCGACACCGCCCAGGTGTACGCCTCTTGCGCCCACGCCTGCAACGGCGCCGCTGCGGCCAACACCAGCAGCAGCGCCGCGAACCCACTTCGTTTGAATGCCATGTTTTTCATCATCAAAATGTTTCTTACAGTTTTGATGATTTTACTGAGCAAACACTCCAAACAATGGGGATCTGACCCCAATTACGCGGGGATCAACATCGGCAGCATCTTGCGGACGTCGCCATGCAGGGAGGTCAATGTGCTTTTAAACGGAAGATGCGGCATTTCGTCGACAACGAGTTTCGCCACTGAACGCGCCTGTTCCAAGTCACGCGGTTTTTTCAGAGGTTCGCGCTCAGGCAAGCCAGAAAGCCAGGCCTTGTGCAAAGCAAAAGCTCGCGGGTCAGGAGCACGCATAGGCACCGGCCAGCCATCTTCATCAATGGCAACCGCTTCCAGTTTGGGCGAATTCAACAGCCACTGCAGGCCCGGCACCTCGGTCGCCACAAGGTCTGCCTTGGAAAACGTGATGTTTTCAGAGGCCTGCATGCCACGCGGTGCAATCACCAAATCAATCATGAACTGCCCAGCGTTGGCTGCTCGGTAGCCATTTTCGCGAACACATTCAAAGGTTTTGTCGGCTTTTTTGAGCAAACCCAGCAGCCCTTCGCCATCGAGCTTTTCTGAGACCACCGTCATTTTTTGACGCGCATCGTAGAGAAGATCGACATCGCCAGACGCCAGCAATTCCAGCAAAAAATGCGAGCCCGCCACGGCCTCGTAGGCGTACAGCGCCTGGGTACCAATCACCGTAAAACTAGCATGCCATACTGGTAGGACGTAGCATGATTCAACGCTGATCGGTAGTTCTCGAAAAGCTGCTCCGTATTGACTTGGTGCAGTCGTTGCTGGTTTGACAGCGGCTTCATAATGTTTCCGGCGAAACGTGGATTATGAAATTTTGCCGGAAACACACCCTGAGATCAAGGGTATGGTAATCGTCACCTCGCCCATTTAAGGCTCACGCTTCCTCGTCATCCACCTGGGCGTCCGACTCACCTTCGGTCAGCCTGCGGGTGGTCAATGCGGTGCGCTGATCCATCAGTTCAATCATCTTGGCAATGATCGGCCGCCCGGCAAATGGCGGTGTCGCCTGAAGACTCCTGGCAATGGCGGGCAGCTGCTGTGCGATCTGCAGCACGCGCTTTTTGGTTTGCGCCTTGGACAGCCCGGCGGCTTGTGCAAACTGTTCCCAGTGCCGCGCCTGCACTTCGGTGAACTTGTATTTGCTGCCCAGCTTCATCGCCATCTTGGGCGTGAGATGCTCGTACACGGCCGTGCACAGCATGTCATACAGCGGCGCCAGCGTCGGTGCCACGTTTTTGCCTGGGTCTGCGTAGAGCAAGGAGAAGTTCTTGGCGTGGGCATCGTGGTTACCGATCAGTGCGTTGAACACCACGGCATCCAGCAACCGAAGCACCTGCGGCGCGCTGGGCCGGGTAGCTTTGCGAAGCAGATCGAAGCAGGCCTTCAAATCGGGGCCGCCTTCGTTTTGGTATTTCATCTCAGGCACCACGCCCAGGGCTTGACAGAAATCCTCCTGGTGGATGCGCATTGGTTGGCCGTCAACGCCCACACGGCGGTCGTAACGCGCCACCAGCAAGACCTGGAGGCCTTGGACGACAAAGATCTGTGCCTGCGCCGTGGGCAGCCCCATGGCCTGCGCCAACGACAGACAAAAACCTTCGTTGAGCACGCTGTCTTCCACTGAAGCGATGGCAGGCTTGAGGATGTGGGTGCTGGGCTGGGCCCCTTTGGGCAGGCCAATGCGCTGTCCGTCAAACACCACGGGCAGCTTGTCTTGGGCGCCGGCCAATGACAAACGAACGCCGTCGCGCCCCGCCAGCATGGGGCGGCGCGGCAACTCGTCGAACAATGCCATCAGCTGCGGCTCATCCAGCCATTCGACACCGGCCTGCTCGGCGGTGGCCAAGGGCTGTCGATGCGAGACAAAGGTGATGGCACCCGCGCATTCGCCGCCGATGGCGTTGAGCAAAGCAAAGTCGTTTTGGCTCGACACCTGGCACTGCTGGGCAATCAGCCGACGCAAATTGCCCTCGGGCAACAGACCGGCAAAGAAGGCCCGGCAATGGTGGTCGTCGAACGGCTTAGGGCCCAGCGGCAAAGACTGCGACAGCGCGACTGCGTCGGGCTGCGCCAGCCAGTCGTGGTCGTACTGAAAACTCAGCCGCCCCCCCAGCAGCGACAACGTACCGACCGGTTGATCAAACAACCAGACACTGATGTCATGTGCCATGGCGATCCCCATCCGCCTGAGCAGGCTCAGTATCCAAGTCAGTGAGGGTTAAAGAGCTCCCCAGTGCGTCTACAACACGTAGCACCTGCTCCAGACGAACGGTGGGTTTGCCTGCTTCGAGTTCCACGATAAAACGCAAGCCGACGCCAGCGGCCAAGGCCAGGTCGGCCTGGGTCAGCCTCAGGCGTTTTCTGGAGGCGCGCAGGACCGTCCCTAGGGACTGAGGAGAAGTGATGGTAGCCATGGATTGAGTTCAAAATAAATCCCGTACGGGAAATTATGACTCAGACTCAGTGATCACGCAAGGAAATATCCCGAACGGGAACTTTCATGGGAATATCTATGCGTAAAAACATATGGTTACCGATCGGGAATATTTTGAATTGCGCTTGGCTTTTATGGCGAACAGCGCACCAAAAACAAAACCGCCCGAAGGCGGTTTTGTTAGAGACTGCCACGGCCCTACGGGCCTCGCAGTGACGGAGAATTCGTCATGGCGAGCGCAGCGAAGCCATCTGCTCCCACTGCCACGCATGCGCAATGATGGTGGCCAGGTCTGCGTATTGGGGTTGCCAGCCCAGCTGCTGGCGGGCTTGGGTGGCGTCGGCTACCAGGCGGGCGGGGTCGCCGGCGCGGCGGGGGCCGAAGTGCACGGGTATGGTGCGGCCCGTGACTTGCTGCGCGGTGTTGATGACCTCTTGCACCGAAAACCCGTTGCCGTTGCCCAGGTTGTAGCGCTGGCTGCCCTGCCCGTTCAGCAAGCTTTGCAGCGCCAGCCAGTGGGCTGAACACAAATCGTTGATGTGGATGTAGTCACGAATGCAGGTACCGTCTGGCGTTTCGTAGTCCTGCCCAAACACGCTGATGTGCGGTCTGCGCCCACTGGCCGCTTGCAGCACCAACGGAATCAAATGGGTTTCCGGGTCGTGGCGTTCGCCCAGCTGGCCTTCGGGGTCGGCACCTGCGGCGTTGAAGTAGCGCAAGCACACCGACTTGAAGCCATAGGCCTTGTCATAGTCTGCCAAGGCTTGCTCCACCATCAGCTTGGTGCGGCCATAGGGGTTGATGGGTTGTTGCGGGTGGCGCTCGTCAATGGGCGTGTACTGCGGCTCGCCAAAGGTAGCGGCGGTAGACGAGAAGATGAACTTGTTGACCCCCTGCGCACGCATGGCGTCCAGCAAACCCAGCGTGTTGGTCACGTTGTTGCGGTAGTACTTATCTGGATGCTGCACCGACTCGCCTACCCTACTGGAACAGTGCTTTTAATAATCATGACTGCATCAGGATTAATTTCCACTACTTCCCTTATTACTGACTCAATACTTTTTGTATCGAAATATTCTTTTTCTGGGTCGTAATTTGTAGGAGTTGCAATAATGACATATTCCGAGTTTTTATAGGCTTCACTTTTGTCCAATGTTCCTCTTAAATTTAATTTTTTGGTCACAAGGTACTCTTGAATTTTTTCATCATCTATCGGTGATTTTCTTTTATTAATTAAATCAATTTTTGACTTAGCTATATCTAGGCACACTACCTCGTTATTTTGCGCCAACAAAATTCCGATTGATAACCCCACATAACCTGTTCCAGCAATAGCTATTTTCATTTTATTTATCTAATTTGAGTTTACCCGCTAAACCCCAATATCGAGCCTGGCTTCAGCCTTAGGCCTTACCAATCGCCCTCTTCCAGCCCGCGCGGATCGCAGCCATCTTCTTGGCCGTCTCCTCGTCCTGCGAGCCGTTGCGCAGCGCCTGGCGCACGAACACGAACAGCAGCAGCGCAAAGCCGCTGGCCAGAGTCGCGATGATGGCGATCAGGGCCTTCTTGGGCTTGGCTTTGCGCTCAGGCGGCTGGGCGGCGTCCACAACCTGGATCACCGCGCCCTCGCGCGATTCGTCAAGCTTGGCAGCCTCGAACTGCTTGGTAAAGAGCTCCAGCAGGGATTCCTGGTACTTGAACTCGCGGTAGACCTCGTTGTAGTTGGGGCGGCCGGACTGCTCGGCACCGGCTTTGTCGGCTCCAGTCTCGGGGTCGGCCTTTTGCAGGCGGGCAAGCTGCGCGCGCAAATTAAGCAGGTCGCTGAGTTCCTTCTTGTACTCGGGGGCCTGCTCGGTCAGGTAGCCGCGCATGGCGCCGAGCTTGACTTCCTGGCTGGTCACCTGCGCCTGCAGCGTGGCAATGGCCGAGATGGCCGAGCTGGGGTTGCCCTTGAGCAGCTGCACGCTGATGCCCGAGCTCATCAGGTCGCTTTGGGCCTTGGCCAGACGCGTCTTGGTGAGCTGCAGCTGCTCCTCAAAGAACTTGCGCCGCTGCTGCGCCTCGGTCACGGCCAGGCGACCGAGCAGCGCGTGCAGCTCGCTCACGTGGGCGTTGGCCAGCTCGGCGGCAAACTTGGGGTCCTTGTCGTCGACCTCGACGGTGATCATGCCGTCCTTGCCGGCAGCGGCCTTGACGTTGCCTGTCAGCGCCAAACGCGCGTCCATCTGCAGCTTGGCGCCGTAGCGGGTCTTGAGGTCAAACTTTTTGATGAGCTCGTCCTGCAGCGAGGCGGTCTTGAGGAAGGCCAGGTACTGGTCGTTGGGGTTCTTGATGCCGGTGGCGGCGCCCGCCAGCCCCGCCAAAGAGCCCAAGGACGAGAGCATGGAGGCGGCCGCGCTTTGCTGCTGCTGGGGCGGCATGAAGGTGACCTTGGCGGTGAAGGTGGGCGTGACCGTATAGCTCACGCCCAGGGCCAGCACGCCTGCGGCCAGGGGGCCAAGGACCAGCAGGCGCAGGTTGTCCACCACGGTCTGGGCCAGGTCCAGCAGGCTGATTTCGTCGTCCTCGGCTGGGTTGACTTGGGCGGCGTTGTTGGCACCTTGGGCGGTATCTTGCATCTCAGTCATGTCAGTACCCCAGCGACTTCCAGGCGGCAACACCGACGCCAAAGTTGGAGATGATCTGCGTCCAGTCCTTGAGGCCGCGCACCAGGCCGTTGTACTTGCTCTCGCGGTCGACCAGCACGGGCACCACCAGGGTGTCGCCGGGCATCACGCGGGTGCCGCCGAAGCTGGAGAGCCAGCCTGCGCCCGCGCGCGAGAGCACGGTGCCGTCTGCGCGCAGCAAGAAGGCGTTGGCGGCGTCGGCATCTTCGGCCAAGCCAGCGGAGGCGATGATGTCGCTGACGGTGCGGCCGGGGCGATAGATGAACACGTTTTCGTTGTTGACCGAGCCTACGGCCGAGACAAAGGCCGGCATGGTGGGCACCACGAAGGCGTCACCATCCTCTAGCGGTACCGGGGGCAGGCTGGCCAGCAGGTCGGGTTCGCCCGCCTTGGAGCCGGTGAGGGCGCTGTAGGCGTTGTCGGCGTCCAGCTCCAGGGCCACGCGGCCGCGCGAGCGCAGGGCGCGCATGCGGTCCAACTGCGCACGCATTTGCGCTTGTTGCTGCTGCTGGATGGAGGCAGCCTGCATGGCGCGGTCGCCCGTCAGGTTGCTGGCCAGGGTGGCGCCGGCGCTGTTGAGCTGGCTCTCGAGCTTGCGGATGGCCTGGTCCAGGTTTTGCTGTTGCTGACGGCGCACGGACTCGCGGGTGAACTCGGCGCCGTACAGGTAGGCCTGCGGGGTGAGGCCGCCGATGCGGCGGATGAGCTGGGGCAGGGTCTCGCCGGCCTTGGCCTCGTACAGGCCGGGGGCAGCGACTTCGCCCTCGATGCGCACCATGCGGGTGCGGCGCTCGGTGGGCAGGGCGAGGTCTGCGCTGGAGAGCACGGTGACCACGTCGCCGGGCAGCAGCTCGATGTTGTTGGCGGGGTCTTTGTCGATAACGGCTTTGGACAGGTTAAAGCCGATGACCTGGGTGCGGAGTTCTTTTTTATCAAGCCGCTCGACCAGGGCGTAGTCCCAGTTGATTTGGCGCATCTTGATGCGCAGCTTGCCGGCGGGGTCGCCCTCGCGCTCGGGCCAGTTGGCGGCACCGCCAGGTGCGGCAGCTTCAGCGGCCTTGGATGCAGCTCCTGTGCTCAGGTCCACCTGGCCAGAGGGGTCGCGGCGGATGAGGTCTTCGCTGAGCGAGGGGTCTTGCTGGGAGAGCTGGGCGCGCTCGATGGCCAGGATTTGCGCAGGGGTCAGGCCCTGGGCGCGCAGGTCAGCCGTGCGGTTTTGCACCAGGGCGTTGCGTTGGCGATAAAAGTCGGGGCTGATGAGGGATTCGCGGTCGGGCACGAGATCTTGCACACGCATGCCCTTGAACCAGGGCTGGCGCAGGGGCTGGGCCACCGCACCGCGCAGGGTGACGGCGTTGGCAAAGGCGGGGCTGACGGGCAGCAGGGTAACGATGTCGCCGGCTTGCAGGGCGGTGGCGCCTGCTTGTTGGTCGAGCTGGATGCTTTGCACCTCGCGGGCGGCTTGCTGCTTGGGCTGCAGGCGCTCGAGCAGCGCCTTGCGCTGGTCGGCCAGGGGGCCCAGGCCGCCGCTGTAGGCCAGCAGTTGGGCAACCGTTTCCTGGCGGCTGGCGCTGAGTTCGTAGATGGCGGCGGCGTCGGTGGCACCCGTCAGCGCGACGCGCGGGCCGGCGGGGGCGATGGAGATGACGTCGCCGGGCTGGAGCATGGCGTCGTGGGTCTTGTCGCCGCGGACGATGAAGTCGTACAGGTCCAGCTGGGCAACCACCTTGCCCGAGCGCAGCAAGGAGATGTTGCGCATGGAGCCGGTGGCGCTGGGGCCGCCGCTGGCGAAGACGGCGTTGAGCATGGTGCTCAGGCTCGAGAGGCTGTAGGCGCCGGGTGCGCGGGCCTGGCCAACCACATAGACGGTGACGCCACGCAGCTTGCCCAGGCCGGCGTCGACCTTGACGTCCTTGAAGACGCGGTTGACGCTTTGCTGCAGCGTGGGCTGCAGGTCGCGCACCTTGACGCCGGACAGGGCAATGGTGCCCACCTTGGAGAGGGTGATGACGCCGTTGCGGTCAAGCGTTTGGGTGAAGACGCCGTCCACGGTACCAAACAGGCGGATGTTGACCTGGTCGCCGGGGCCGAGGACGTAGTCGTCAGGCGCGGGAGAGGACTTGAAGACGTTGCTGGCGTAGGCTGCTGCGTTGGCAAACAGGTTCTCGCCAAAGTGGGGGAGCATTTTGCCGGTGCTTTGCTGAACAAAACGCTGGAACTGCGTGGGGGCCTGCTGGTCGAGCAGCTGGGCGACCTTGGCCTGGGTGGCGCCAGCGTTGGCGGATGCGTCTTGCTGTTGTTCGGCGCCGACGTCCGGGGTTTGCTGCAGTTGCGGCACCTGTGTGCCCCCAAGGTTGAGCCCACCTGCCGGCAAGGAGCCCAGCGCACCCGACAGGCCCATGGATTGGGCCGCACCAAGCAGCTGTTGAATGTTGACTTGGCTTTGTGCTTGTGCTGTGGTGACGCTCAGGCCCGCGAGGGCCAGCGCGCAGGCTAGGCCGCGCAGATAGTTAGGGGTAAGTTTCATGTACAGCTGTGTAGGTTGGCTGATATTTGGGCAGGCTACCGCAGTGGAACAGCCCCTGCGAAGTGCAGAGTTTCCACGTAAAGCCTCTGATTCTAATTTTGAAACGGGTCTGTAACCTAACGGTTATCAACAAAATAAAGGGTTGACGGGTTGGGGGTTTTTGAGTTGGGTCAACTCACACCGCAGAAAACGCCGCCTGAAAATGCCGCAGGGCTTGGGAATGCAGGCCGATTGGGGGCGTGACGGCCACCTCTTGCCAGCGGCTGACGGCTGCCTGCACTTCGGCCAGGATGGCTTGGGCCTGTGGGCTTGTCAGTTCAAAACGCGCGGCCTGGGACAGCAGTTGCTGGGTAGAGGTGATGGGGCCGCTGTCTTCGCTGAGCCAGGTTTTGGATTCGGGTGCCTTGTCCGGGAAGGGGTTGAGGTCGAAGGCCGGGGCCAAACGCCACTGCCGGTTGCCGGCGTACAGGAAGCCGATGTTTTGCAGGTGGTCGTCCACATTGGTGATGAGGTGGTTAAAGACCAGCCGGCGCCAGAGCTGGCGGGCGTCGTCCACAAAGTTGGCGCATTGGGTGCGCATGACGTCGAGAATCTCGGTGTAAGCGTGCTCGTCGTCGCGGCGAGCTTGCAGCAAGGTGGCACCCGAGATGTAGGGGATGCGCTGTTGCTGGGCGGTGCGGTCAAAGCGGCGAACGATGGCCACGGCTTGGCCCTGCACCATGGCGATGCGGGCAGGCGCGGCGTCGATACCGGCAAGCTTGGCCAGGTGCAGGGCCAGCACTTCGCCACGGGTGACGTCGCGCTCGTCGCTGACGCTGGGGAACTTGCCCAGGGACAGGGCGCCGTCTTCGTCGAGCAAGGTGCACTTGGGGCGCATGCCGCCCAGCGAGGTGCCCTTGCCCTGCAGGTAGGCAAGGTCTTGGGCGGTTTCTGAGCTGAGTTCGACCGCGCGGGAGGCGAGCAGGATTTTTTCGAGCTCAAGAAATGCGGGTGTGCTGCGGGCGCCGTAGGGCACGTTGCGCAGGTAGTGCCCTTGGTCGTCTTGCAGGCGCAAGGCGCCTACCCGGCTGAAGTCGTCCACGCTGGCGAGGTAGTCCACCTCGGTCAAGGGGGCAAGCGTTGGGTCTTGCGCACGGGCTTTGGCATGGGCCCGGGCGATGACGCGGCGCCCCCAGGCGTCGGGCTCGGTGTCGGCCAGCGCCAGAAAAAAGGCACTGTCGTTTTGGCTGGGGGCCTTGCGCAGTTGGTAGCCGCTTTGTCGCTGCAGGTCGGGGGAAATGTCGAAAAACTGCGGGTCTGTGAGCCAGTCTTCGCTGTAGGCAAATTGGGAAAACTCGCGCGGGCCGTCTTTGACGAAGATGAGGCGGCCCAGGGGTTTTTCGGCTTTGCCTAAATAGACATGCAATGACGTGCGGGTGGTGGCCATTAGAACGCTCCGGATTCGGGCGTGACGCGGGGCTTGCGGACGCGCTTGGGGAGGTTTTCGTCCATCAGGACCAGGCCGATGGTGTCTTGCCGGGTGTCGAGCAGTTGGTCGAGCTGGCCTAATTCGCCAAACACTTGCAAGGCTCTTGCGATGTGAACCAGGGCGGTGCCGGGGTGGCCCGCTTCCATGCGGCGAACGGTGTTGGCAGAGGTGCCGATGCGGTCCGCCAGGTCTTGTTGCGTGATGTGCCGCCGCTTGCGCGCGTGCGAAAGGGCCTGCCCCAGACGGGTCAGGCTGCGCACAACGGGTAATGGCGGGGGGGAGACATCTTTCATATAAAACGCATTTTATGGCGCCTTATGTTCTTGATGCAACTTTATTTTGATGTTTAAAAGTTAATTGGGATCTGACCCCGATTAGAGAATTAATTGGGGTCAGACCCCAATTGGGTACTTACCAGGTCATGGGGACTTGGATGGTGAGGCCGACGCGGGTGTTGGTTTTGAGGTTGCTGCCGGTGTCCTGGCCGGTGCTGAGGTGGGTGTAGGCGAGTTCGGGCGTGATGCTTAGGCTGCGGTAGTGCCAGGTGCGGCTGGCGGACAGGGCGCGGAGTTTGCCGCTGGGGCCTGCGCCAGCGGACGTGGCTGAGGGGTCGTAAGCGCCCAGGGTTTTGCCGACGGTGCCCCAGTGCAGGCGCAGGGTGGTTTGGGTTTGGCCGTCCATCCAGCCGAGGGTGGTGACGCGGCTGCCGGAGCCGACGGCGGGGCCGACCCAGCGGGCACCGTTGGTGTAACCCTGGCGGTACACGCCGTTGACGTAGCCGGGGAAGGTGGGCTTGGTGTCCCAGGGCAGGCTGTAGGCGTTGGTGTTGACGTGTTCGACAAAGGTGCGGTAGCGGCCGTTGGCGTAGGTGTTTTCAAAGCCCCAGAGGCTCATGAATTTGAAGGGCAGCGGGATTTGGCCCGCGGCGTCTTCGCCCATCCACTGCGTGTAGGCGGCGCAGGTGCCGCCAGCCAGCTTGGCCAGGCTTTGGGGGCAGCTGAGGCGAGCGTCGTAACCGGCGATTTGGCCGCTGGTGTCCACCGGGTCGCCAGGGTTTTGGTTGACTTCCTGGCCGAAAAAGGATTTGACGAGGTTGGTGAGGCCACTGGGGCGCCCTGCCCCGCCGGCTTGCAAGCCGCGGCTGAGGCCGATTTCCAGCCAGGGCTGGGGCTTGAGGGTCAGGCGCATGCCGCTGTAGACGAAGCCGCTGGGCTGGTTGGCCACGGTGATGGGGTCTTGGGCTTTGGCGAAGAAGACGTCGAAGTTCCAGGGGCCCATCCAGCGCAGCCAGGGGCTGGCTGAGGGGGCGGCGCTGGCGCGTTGCAGGCCGACACCCGTCCAGGCGGGGTTGTTGCTGCCGTTGACCAGGCTACTTTGCCAGCCGGGGCCCCACCAGTAGCGCTGGCTGGTAGCTTGCAGGTTCCAGCCCCAGGCGCTGAGGACGGCAGCGCTGCCTTCGGGGCGCAGTTGATAGGCTTTGTCGGTGCCGATGCCGCTGTTGGCGTCGGACAGGGAGTTGGAACCCACTTCAAGCTTGCCGCCCAGGCGCGCGGCGTAGCTGAGGGATTGGTCGCCACCTTTGAGCTCGGGGGTTTGCAGTTGGCCGCTGGTGCCGGGGGTGTAGTTGTCGCCAAAGCCGGGCAGGCCTTCAGCCTGGGTGCGCAGCTGCAGACTGAGTTGGCCGTGGCTTTGCAGGGCGTCGATTTCGTTTTGCACTTGTTGCTTGGCCTGCGCCAGCTCGCCTTGCGGGGCGATGGCTTCGAGCGCGCGGCGCACGGCGTTGGCGGGCAAAGGCCAGTGCGTCACGGGCAGGGGCAAATTGGCCTGGTCAGCCAGCAGTTGCAGGGCGTGACGCGCTTGCCAGCTGGGCATGTAGGGCAGGCTGGCGTTGCTCAGGCTTTGAGCTTGGGCGAAGGGGGCTGTGGCCAGCAGGGCCAGGGCGATGATCTTACGGTTTGGGCAGCGCATAGTGGGCAATAACTATTGTTAAATTTGCAAGGATTGTCGTCGATGTTGCACCCTGCCGCGAGATGGTTGAAGCGCTGAATGATTTGACAATGTCAGAAAAATATAAATAATTTCTGACATGAATGTATCCAAGGTCATCAGACAAGCCATTGCCAAAAAACCGCAGGGGGCTGTTTTTTCCTGCGCCGACTTTTCTGCGACAGGAACTCGCGCAGCCGTTGACCAAGCGCTTTGCCGGTTGGTGAAGGCGGGCGAAATCGTGCGTGTGGCTCGTGGACTGTTCGCGGTGGCAGGGCAAGCGGTGAATGCACAAACCGTGGCCTGCGCGCTTGCGCAAAAAACGGGGGAAAGGGTGGTGATGGATCCCCATACTGTCTCGGGTGATGTGATGGTTGTACCGACTTCGGGCTTGTCCCGTAGGGTGAAGTCTGCCGAGCACACTTTGCAGTTTCAACGCATGAGCCCGAAAAAGATACAGCTGGGGGCCACCACGGAAGGCCGCGCGCTGTTGGCGCTGTGGATGCGCGGACACAAACATCTGACCACTGTTGAAATCCAACAGGCCACGAAAGATTGGGCGCAAGGCACGGTGAATGCATATGCACATTTGATTCCGGCCTGGCTGCTGGACGCGGTGCAACGGGCGAATGCGCCGCGCAAATCTGCGCGGATCGGTTTGTCGGGGGCTTACGATTGGTCTAACCCTCAGATCAAGGACGAGGTGTTGATTGCCAAGGTGCTGGAGACGCACAAGTTCGAGGATGTCACGCGGCTGTGCCTTTACTACGGTGTGCCCAAGGTCAGGCGCGTATTCAGGCGGCGCGCGCTAGAGCCCGTCACACGCGCCTGTGTGAGCAGGATGCTGGCCAACATCAGCAAGGGGCTGCGTGCCTCAGCGGAGGTAGCGCATGGCTGAACTCAAACTGGAGTTGATGCCTGCAAGGACGCGGCACGTTTTTGAGCAGCTCAAGAATGATGCACGATTGAAGGGATTCACCCTGGTCGGGGGAACTGCGTTGGCTTTGCAGATTGGGCACAGGATCAGCGAGGATCTGGACTTCAATGTCTTTGGCCAAAAGCTGCCCCTGCGGTCCATTGATGGTGTGCTGGATGAATTGGCTGCAGCAGGCTCAACGATCGAAAGTCTGGTGACAGCGGAGCAAAAGTCTCGCTTCAAAATCAATACGTCCGAGAATTTGGACAACTACGTTCAGGACTATTTGATAGATGGTGCCAAGGTCACGTTTCACTCGCGTAACGAATCCGATCGGCCCAAACAGCAGATTGACTTTCTGAAGGCTGCGACCAAGGTCAAGGTGACGGGAGAAGGATTTGATCTGTTGGGCGTGGACGGACTTTTCGCTATGAAAAGCATCGTGGTTTATGACCGCGTCAAGTCCCGCGATATTTACGATTTGATGGTCTTGACCCGCGACCATGGGTACACCCTGGACGATGCTTTTGTGGCTGTTGCTAGCTTGCAGCCGATACGGCACAGAGACCCCGAGCATTTGAAAAACGTGGTCACCGGTTTGATAGCGCTAGACGACAACGATGAAGGATTTGCCAGCATTCAGCTGAACGTGAAAATGGATGCGGTGTATGCACACTTTAAAAAGTTGATCAACGAATACGAGCTGAAAATGGTGCGGCGCATAATTGGGCACTAATAATTTTTAGATTCACAAGGGCTTTTCCGATGTTGAAACACTTCTCTGTCTTGGCCCTGTCGCTTGCGATGGCCAGCGCCCACGCGGGCACGGGCCTGAAGTGGGGCAGTGCGTCTGACCTGTTGGCAGTGGGGCTGCCGGCGATTGCAGCGGGCACCACGTGGGCCAAGAAGGACGGGCAAGGCGTGAAGGAACTGGCTTTGACGCTGGGCACGGCGTTTGGCGCAACCGAGGTGCTGAAGAGCACGGTGCACGAGTGGCGCCCCGACCATTCGGACCAGAAGAGCTTTCCGTCTGGCCACACGGCCATTGCGTTTGCAGCAGCCACCTACATGGACACGCGCTATGGCGAAGAGTTTGGCGCCTGGCGCCCTGCCCTGTATGGCGCGGCGGCCTTGACGGCGGTGGCCCGCGTGCAGGCCGACAAGCACCATTGGAAAGATGTGTTGGCTGGCGGCGCGCTGGGCTGGGCCAGCGCCAAGCTGTGGACGCGCCCGGTGGGTGGCGGGCAGATGGCTTTGTTGCCCACGCCCGGTGGCGTGGCGGTGGCTTGGAGTAAGGTGCTGAAATGAGCACGCCTACACGATCGACCTCGCGCCTGGCTTCGTTTGGGCACGCGCTACGCGGCCTGGCGGTGTTTGCACGCCAACCGAATGCGCGCATTCACTTGGTTGCGGCGGCGCTGGTGACGGGGCTGTGCTGGTGGCTGCAGATTGATGTGCTGGAGTGGCTGTTCATCATCCTGGCGATTGTGGTGGTGCTGGCCGCCGAGGCGCTGAACACCGCGCTGGAATACGCCGTGGACCTGGCCAGCCCCGAGTGGAGCCCCCTGGCGCGCGACGCCAAGGACGTGGCGGCGGCGGCGGTACTGATCTGCAGCATTGGGGCTGCAGTCATTGGCGTAATTGTGTTGGCGCCTTATTTGTTGATGGTGGGGGATTGAGATTGTTCCCACCATCATTGAAGTCAACCGAACAGGATTTTTTTAATTTGCTTACGTAATTTCCGCAATCCGGTCGGCTTGGTAACATGCAAGCTGACGCTCTGATCCTCGCCCAAGTGAGAGCAAATACCCGGATTCAAATAAGCAACATAGCGACCCTGTGCTCGCAGAACTCTAGAAATATGGCGCTCCTTTTTGAATGCACCAAAGCCGCCAATCTCGCTCCAAAGTTTTCGCGATACCAAATGTGGGTTGAAGGTGTAACCGTGCCACTGCTTGTGGACCTGATCAAGTCGCAAATAACTCATCCCTTCGGCAACCACTTCCACAATTTTCGCGTGGTCCACATCATCAGGACTAAAGTCTGAGATTTTTCTAAAACAAACCTGTGAAATGGCTGGGTTTTGAGCCATCAGATTTTTCATGGCTTCAAGGTCGAATGGTGCATCAAACTCCCAGTCATCTTCGCAATGGAAGATGTAGGGTGTCTCGACCTTGGCATACATGTAATCAATGGCTCGATGATGTCCGAGCTGTTCTGACAGGCTGATCAGTTCACCGCCAGGAAAAACTTCCAGAAAAGCTTTGTTGGTTGCCTCATCTCTGAAATCGTTGATCGCTATGACCTTGTCAAAGGTACACCATCGATTAAGACTCTCAAGTGTTTGCCTTAAGAGCTCTGGGCGACGCCCCATGGTTATACAAAGGGTGATGTCAGTTTGCATTGTCACAAGTCCGATTGATGCATATGGCCGTTGAAATCTTCAACGTCAAAATTAACCACCACCCTCTTGGCGCGACAGGCACAGGACAGAAAACGTTTTGCAAGCTTCAGTTGTGCGGCAATCCTGCGAAACTTGAAGCGGAGCGCACTCACTCCTGGGACTTGATAGTTCTCTCTGCGATCATTCGCCTGAATGTAGGAGTGTGTATGTAATGGTGACTCGATACCGTAATTTGCTGAAATATCCGACTGGATAGCCAATGCTGGAACGGTTTGCCACGATTGCAGTTCATAGAAATTTCTGATGAACGCATCTGCCAACGCAGCACCATTTCGACGGGCATGTTCAAGCAATTTAACAGCGCCCTGTGGCCAAAGGATGTAGGCTGCCGCACCTGTACGATCTTGGTACAAGCGTGCAATGCTGATACTGCTATGCACCGGGGTTTTTTGGCCAAGAAGTTTTTTTCGTAGTCGCGTTTCAAGAGTGATGTGATCCACTCCACTAAGTCCTTGCACGGATTTCAGAAAGTCAGCAAGCTTACTGGAAAGTAATGCATCGTCTTCAAGCACAAGAGCAGGCTGATCACTAGACGCAATCACTTACCACAATCGGTAATGACTAAAGAAGCACGCCACCTCAGTAGGCATAAAGATGCGCTCCCACCTATCAAGAGGAATGTCATAATCAATACCCTTGAGTTGATCAACACTTACAGCATCGACGATAACGTGTTCGAGCCCCAAACGTGTAAGTTGCTCACGTTGAAAAGTGCGCCTCTCGTTGGAAGCGGGGAGACTGATGACGAAGGTCTTCAAACAGCTTGGCCAGGTTGGGATGATTTTTTGATGCCATCAGCTGTCCAGGCTACGCCTGACTTTCTGACTGACTTCATGTAAAGCTTGTTCTTGGCTGCAATAGCCGGATCTGCGTAGCCACGACTGTGTTCAATGTGCAGCACAGGTGCGGTGTAACGGATGTGCCGTCCTTTGACACCAGCGTTGTTGAGACGAACGCCCATTTCAACATCTTCTGCCCCATAAGTCATCGACTCATCAAATCCATTGACTCGCAAAATATCTTCTCGCCAACCAGCACTGTTACAGCCATTCCAGACTTTTTTGACTGGCGAGATGAGCTCCAAAAAATTTGATAACCACGAAGGAAGGGCTGACGCCTTTAAAAGCGCTCCAAAGCGGTTTACGCAGTTGTGTTCCTTCAACCATTGAAGATGGAAGATTGTTCCCTGCAAAATCAATTGATCATTCAATATGGCGTTGACCGAGAGCGGCATACGAATAAGGCTACCGCTAACAAACTGTCGAGGTGCTCGCAACTGCATTTGGCGCGCCAGATACATTGGCGAAGCAATGCAATCGCCATCTAAAAAAACAAGGTATTGGGCTTGGGAGCTTGCAATCGCTTTATTGAGAATCTGGTTTTTAGCAAAACCGACATCCGGATGCCAAACATGGCGCATACGCGTGGAACCGAATCTGTCTATCCACGTCTGGACGACTTGCCGAGTCTCTGGGCCAGAACCATCGTCCGCAATACACACTGTGAAGTCTTGAAAGGTTTGTCCTTCAAGACCTAACAGTGCGTAGTGCAGAGCAACGGGGTTGTTGTAGGTCGTGACAATGACCTCAACACCCACCGCGCCGTTGTCAGTGCCCGCCACCAAAGTGCTCGCCGTCTTTGAGTTTGTAGACGGTGCCGCAGTAAGGGCATTTGGCCTGGCCGGTTTTGGCCACGTCCAGGTAGACCTTGGGGTGGCTGTTCCAGAGTTTCATGTCGGCGTGGGCGCTGGGGCAGTACACGCCGCCGTTGGCGTTGAGGTCTTTGGCCAGCAGTTCGATGGTGTGGTTGCTCATGGCTTGCTTTCTTGAGGGCGTTTAGACCAGGGTGAGCCAGTGGGCGTATTTGGGGTTGCGGCCGTTGACGATGTCAAAGAACGCTGTCTGGATTTTTTCGGTAATCGGGCCGCGGCTGCCAATGCCGATTTGCACGCGGTCCAACTCGCGAATGGGCGTGACTTCGGCGGCGGTGCCGGTGAAGAAGGCTTCGTCGGCGATGTACACCTCGTCGCGGGTGATGCGCTTTTGCACGATTTCCAGGCCCAGGTCTTTGGCGATGTGGAAGATGGTGTTGCGCGTAATGCCATTGAGCGCCCCGGCGGACAAATCGGGCGTGTAGATGACGCCGTTTTTGATGACGAAGATGTTTTCGCCTGCGCCTTCGGAGACGAAGCCTGCGCTGTCGAGCAGCAGGGCTTCGTCGTAGCCGTCGTCGGTGGCTTCCATGTTGGCGAGGATGGAGTTGGTGTAGTTGCTCACGGCCTTGGCCTGCGTCATGGTGATGTTGACGTGGTGGCGGGTGTAGCTGCTGGTTTTGACGCGGATGCCGCGCTTCATGCCTTCTTCGCCCAGGTAGGCGCCCCAGGCCCATGCGGCGACCATGAGGTGGATGGTGTTGCCTTTGGGGCTGACGCCGAGTTTCTTGTCGCCGATCCAGGTCAGGGGGCGCAGGTAGCCGGACTCGAGCTTGTTGTCGCGCACGACGGCGCATTGCGCTTCGTTGATTTGCTCTTGCGTGAAGGGGATGGCCATGCGCAAGATTTTGGCGCTGTTGAACAGGCGCTCGGTGTGCTCTTGCAGGCGGAAGATGGCGGTGCCTTTGTCGGTTTTGTAGGCGCGCACGCCTTCGAAGGCGCCGCAGCCGTAGTGCAGCGTATGGCTGAGCACGTGGATCTTGGCGTCGCGCCAGTCCACCATCTGGCCGTCCATCCAGATTTTGCCGTCGCGGTCGGACATGGAGGGGATCACTGCTGTCATGAGTTTCTTCCTTCGTTTGGGGTGCGCTTTAACCGGTTGATTTTACGCTGGCAAAGTGGTCAGCGGCAGCGTAGGCTGGTGCCATGAGGTTGACCTCGGGGGCGCTCAGGCCCAGACGCCGGGCGAGCTGGTGGCGTTGGCTGACGATGTGGCAAATATTGGCCACAATGTCTTGCGCTTGCTGGGGTTGCAGGCCGTAGTAAGGGGCGGTGGCCAGCACCCGATGCAAATCGGGCTCGGGGCTGTTGTCGTCAATGTTGAGAAATTGGGCTAGTTCCAGGTAGCTGCTGCCCTCGCTTTGTTCTTTGCCCAACAGGGTCATGGCCGAGGCGTAAAAGCGCCTTTGGTTGGCCTGGCGCCTGCCGTGAGGGCCAGATCTTGCAGCTTGCGGCCGACTTTGTCGTCAGCAGCCAGCAAATCGAAGTCTTTGCTGAGTCCGAGCGCAGAGATGACGCGAAAGTAGGTGCCGAGCGTCACTTCGGGCTGACCTGCTTCGACTTTGTGCAGTGTGGTGCGGGAGATGCCGACCCGCTGCGCGATGGCGGTAGCAGGCAGCTTGCGGCGCAGACGCGCAAGTTTGATCCGCTCGCCCAGGGCGGCGAGCTGGCTTTGCTCTTGCGGAAAGATGATGGGCGACTTGCTTGGCATGTTCATCATTATGGACATTGATTGATATTTTGTCCATAACAGTGAACAATTACGCTTCGAGCAACTCGAAACTGGTGGTGATGTCCGCGGTTTTGCCGAGCATGATGCTGGCCGAGCAGTATTTCTCGTGGCTCATGGCGATGGCGCGTTCGACCGCGCTGGCCGGGATGCCTTTGCCGGTGACGGTGAAGTGCATGTGGATTTTGGTGAAGACTTTGGGCTCGGTCTCGGCGCGTTCGCTGCTGAGTTTGACGCTGCAGCCGCGCACGTCGTGGCGGCCGCGTTTGAGGATGAGCACCACGTCGTAAGCGGTGCAGCCGCCGGTGCCGGCAAGCACGGTTTCCATGGGGCGGGGGGCGAGGTTTTTGCCGCCGTTTTCGGGTTTGACGGCGTCAGGCGCGCCGTCCATGGCCAGGACGTGGCCGCTGCCGGTTTCGGCAATAAAGCCCATGCCTGATTGGGTGCCGGCGGCGCCGGTCCAGCTGACGGTGCATTCCATGATGAGGTTCCTTGTTTTGAATCGTGTACGAGGGTGTCGCGGCGAATTGTATTTACAGTTTTTTTACATGCACGCCCTTGCGATCAAGGGTAAACCCGTTACAATCTGCACATGCGTGCTTTTTTGCATGCACCGTTTGTCTCCTCCACCCTCCGAAAAGGTGGATTCTGCCCCGACCCGCAAGGCTCGGGGCATTTTTTTGCCCGTTTATGATCAGGGCATGACCGCGAAACACCTCAAACCTGCCGATTACCTGAAAAAAATTCTGAACGCCCGCGTGTATGACGTGGCGCAGGAGTCGCCGCTGGAGTTGGCCAAGAACCTGAGCCAACGCTTGCACAACAAGGTGTTGCTCAAGCGCGAGGATCAGCAGCCGGTGCGCAGCTTCAAGCTGCGCGGGGCCTACAACAAGATGGCACACCTGACGCCCGAGCAATTAAAGAAGGGCGTGATTTGTGCTTCGGCGGGTAACCATGCGCAAGGTGTGGCGCTGGGCGCGACCAAGCTGGGCACGCGTGCCGTGATTGTGATGCCGACGACCACCCCGCAAGTGAAGATTGAAGCGGTCAAGGCGCTGGGGGGCGAGGTGGTGTTGCATGGCGACAGTTACTCTGACGCCTACAACCACTCGGTCACGCTGCAGAAAAAGCAGGGCCTGACGTTTGTGCACCCCTTTGATGACCCGGAGGTGATTGCCGGACAGGGCACGATTGCGATGGAAATGCTGCGCCAGCACCAAGGGCCGCTGGATGCGGTGTTTGTGGCCATTGGCGGTGGCGGCTTGATTGCGGGTGTGGCCAACTACATCAAGGCGGTGCGCCCGGAGGTGAAGGTCATTGGCGTGCAGATGAACGACTCTGACGCGATGATCCAGTCCGTCTCGGCCAGGAAGCGCGTGACGCTGCCGGATGTGGGCTTGTTCTCGGATGGCACAGCGGTGAAGCTGGTGGGCGAGGAAACCTTCCGCGTGTCGCGCGGCCTGGTGGACGAGTACATGACGGTGGATACCGATTCGGTGTGTGCGGCCATCAAGGATATTTTTGTGGACACGCGCTCGATTGTGGAGCCGGCGGGCGCGCTGGCGGTGGCGGCCATCAAGCAATACGCGGCCACGCACAAGACCAAGGGGCAAACCTACGCGGCGATTTTGTGCGGCGCGAACATGAACTTTGACCGTCTGCGTTTTGTGGCCGAGCGCGCCGAGGTGGGCGAGGAGCGCGAGGCACTGTTTGCGGTGACCATCCCCGAAGAGCGCGGCAGCTTCAAGCGCTTTCTGGAAACCATTGGCGGCCTGCCGGGCGGCACGCGCAATGTGACCGAGTTCAACTACCGCATGAGTGACGCCAACAAGGCCCATGTGTTTTTGGGCCTGACGTCGCACGGCAAGGGCGAGAGCACCAAGATTGCCGCCAACTTTGGCAAGCATGGTTTCGAGGCCTTAGACCTGACGCATGACGACCTGGCGCAAGAGCACATTCGCCACATGGTGGGCGGGCATTCGCCGTTGTCGCAAGACGAGCGCTTGCTGCGCTTTACTTTCCCGGAGCGGCCGGGCGCGCTGCTGAAGTTCTTGAGCCTGATGCGCCCGGGCTGGAACATCAGCCTGTTCCACTACCGCAACCAGGGCGCGGACTACGGGCGCATTCTGGTGGGCATTCAGGTGCCGGCCAAGGACGACAAGGCGTTTGCCAAGTTTCTGGACACGCTGGGTTACCCGCATGTCGAGGAGACGAACAACCCGGTGTACCGCCTCTTCCTGCGGGGGTAAGCAGACATGGCCGCTTCTTTGGATGGACAACTGGTGGTGGCGATTTCGTCACGCGCGCTGTTTGACTTTGAAGAAGAGAACCATGTGTTCGAGCAAGGCGACGACCGCGCCTACATGGACTTGCAGCTGCAGCGGCTGGAGGCACCGGCCAAGCCGGGCGTGGCGTTTTCGCTGGTGCGCAAGCTGCTGGCGTTCAACACGGCAGAGGCACAGCGGGTGGAGGTGGTGATTTTGTCGCGCAACGACCCGGTGTCGGGCATGCGGGTGTTTCGCTCGGCGCAGCACTACGGCTTGCCGATTCAGCGCGGCAGCTTTACACGCGGGCAGTCGCCGTGGCGGTATTTGCGGCCTTTGAATGCCAATTTGTTTTTGTCGGCCAACCTGGCCGATGTGCGGGCTGCGCTGGACGCGGGCGTTCCTGCAGCCCAGGTGTACCCGCATTCGGCCCGGGCATCTGAGGCGCACCCGCACGAGGTGCGCATTGCGTTTGACGGCGACGCGGTGCTGTTTTCCGACGAAGCCGAGCGAGTGTTCCAGGCCCAGGGCTTGAGTGCTTTTCAGGCGCATGAGCGCGACAAGGCCGCCCTGCCCTTGTCGGCGGGTCCGTTCAAGCCTTTGCTCGAAGCCCTGCACCGCCTGCAACAAGCGGGCACTTCGGACATGCGCATTCGCACTGCGCTGGTCACCGCCCGCAGCGCACCGGCGCACGAGCGCGCGATTCGCACACTCATGAACTGGAACATTGAGGTCGACGAGGCCATGTTCCTGGGCGGCTTGCCCAAGGGCGAGTTTTTGCGCGAATTTGAACCCGACTTTTTCTTTGACGACCAAACCGGTCACATTGAGTCTGCCGCGCAGCATGTGCCTGCGGGGCATGTGGCCAGTGGCGTGACGAACGGCTAGGCCGCGGCTTCAGCCTCTGGCCACAAGTTGGGAAAGTAAAACCGCAAAGCGTGTTGCGGGACGCCCAGTTTGAGTTTGCCGTAAGGCGAGTCGGTCAACAGCAAGCCCCGTTTGAGCAAGGCCGACACTTGCGCCGTGGCCTGGCGATCGCCCAAGCCGAGCATGGCTTTGAAGTCCGCACGGTCGAGCTCGGCTTGCGCTGCAAACAAGTAGTGCAAAGCGCGCAAAGCCTCGGTCCGAACGCCTTGGCGGACGACTTGCTCTTCATAAGCCAGGCAAGCGGCCATGCGGTCCTTCATACCGTCGAGCGAGAGTTGCCTGCTCATGAAGTCCACCTGGTCCGTGCACACATCCAGCACGTACCCCATCCAGGCGAGCAAGCCTGCTTCGGTCAGATTGCCCCGTCCGTCAAGATCGCCGGCGCGGGGTTCGTCGGCCGCAGAAAGGTGCGCGTAATAGGCCTCTTGTGTGCGCGCAAATCCACGCAGAGGTGACCACAAACCGTTGGTCAAGCCCAGATGGCCCAGGACCAAATGGCTGTGCAGCCGCGCCACGCGACCATTGCCATCGGGGAAGGGGTGAATCCAGGCCAGGCGTTGGTGTGCAGCCGCCATGGCCAGCACCTGCATTTCGCCACGGCGGGCACCTCTGTAAAACTGTGCCCAACGGCTCATGAAGTCAGGCAAATGAGTGGCCGCGGGCGCGGCGTGGCGACCAACGCTGACCTCATGCATACGCCACTGCCCCGGTTGCAGCACTTGGGGCCCTTGAACAGCGTCGAGCACGCGGTCGGCTTCGGGCAGGCGAGCGAACAAGTCCTGATGAATATCCAGCACTGTTTGCGGCGACCAGACCTGTGACGTGGACCACTGCGGCGAGAGGGTTTCGAGCTGCGATTCGGTGGCCATGTGTGCCAGCGCCAGGCGTTGACGACGGGCCTTGTCGCTGTCCTGGGCGTATTGGTTGTGCAAGGCCTGTTCGATCTCCAGCGGCAGGGTGTGTTGCCCTTCGATGCGGTTGGAGTAGTAGGAGTTCATGGCGCGCAGCAAATGACGCAAGCCCGGCAACGCGGTAGCCGGGCTCCAGCCGGCCAACCGGTCGGCCTTGCGGATCAGGTCGCTGGCGCGTTCGAGCAAAGCACCCAGGCGATGCTCTGCAGGCAGCAGCGGCTCCATCTGCGAAGGATGGTCGTAGAGCTGAAATTTTTGCGACTTTGACATTTGTCTTAAGTGTATATTTATAAACAATATTTTTCAATATTTGCGTGATTATTTGCGACATTAAATACATGGATGCAAAGGTGCTTTGGCAACTTGCAAGCGCTAAGGGATAATTCACTCCCCTGCTTGATAACCACAAGCCATTCACCATGATTCGCATTTCCGAACTCAAACTCCCGCTGTCCGCCCTGCCGGTTGAGGAGCGCCGCGCCGTCGATGCGCCCGCCGAAACCGACGAGGACCGCCTGCCCCCGCCCCACCCCATTGCAGCTCTGCGCCAGCTGGCGGCCAAGGCTTTGGGCATGGCTGAAGGCGACGTCGCCACCCTGGATGTCTTCAAGCGCAGCTTTGATGCGCGCAAGGCCGAGTTGCTGGCGGTATTCATCGTGGACCTGACGCTCGCGCAACCCGAGCGCGAAGCGGCCTTGCTGGCACAGTTTGAAAACAACCCTCACATCCAGCCTACGCCCGACATGACGTGGTACGCACCCGTGCAGGCGCCTGCCGACTTTGGCTTCAAGGAAGGCGAGCGTCCGGTGGTGGTGGGCTTTGGCCCTTGCGGCATGCTGGCTGCGCTCACGCTGGCGCAAATGGGCTTTCGGCCCATCGTGCTCGAACGTGGCAAGACGGTGCGCCAGCGCACCAAGGACACCTGGGGCCTGTGGCGCAAAAAAGTGCTGCAACCCGAAAGCAATGTGCAGTTTGGCGAGGGCGGTGCGGGCACGTTTTCGGACGGCAAGCTCTACAGCCAGATCAAGGACCCGCGCCACCTGGGCCGCAAAGTCATTGCCGAGTTTGTGAACGCGGGCGCACCCAGCGATATTTTGTTTGCCGCGCACCCGCACATCGGCACCTTCAAGCTCGTCAAGGTGGTCGAAAACATTCGCGAGCAGATCGTCGCGCTGGGCGGCGAGATACGCTTCGAGCAACGCGTGACCGATGTGGTGCTGGACGCACAGCACCATCTGCAGGGCTTGCAAGTGCTCAACCAAGCCAACGGCGAAAGCTACACCCTGCCCGCCCGTCACGCGGTGATGGCCCTGGGCCACAGCTCGCGCGACACCTTCTTGATGCTGCACCGCCGTGGCGTACAGATGGATGCCAAAGCGTTCAGCATTGGCGTGCGTATTGAACACCCGCAAAGCGTGATCGACAAGGCCCGCTGGGGCCGCCACGCGGGGCACCCGCTGCTGGGTGCTGCCGACTACAAATTGGTGCACCACGCCAACAATGGTCGTGCGGTGTACAGCTTTTGCATGTGCCCCGGCGGCACGGTGGTGGCCGCCACCAGCGAACCGGGGCGTGTGGTCACCAACGGCATGAGCCAGTATTCACGCGCCGAGCGCAACGCCAACGCAGGCATGGTGGTGGGCATTGACCCCAGCGACTTTCCTCAACACGACCGCGCCGCCTGGATTGCCGCTTTTGGCGACACCGACGGCCCCTTGCTGGCCGACGAAGCCGCGCAGTACCAAGCACGCGGCGAGGTGCATCCGCTCGCAGGCATCGTGCTGCAGCGCCAGCTGGAAAGCCGCGCCTTTGAAGTGGGCGGTGGCACCTACGAAGCACCAGCCCAGCGTGTGGGCGACTTTCTGGCCGCCACACCTTCTTCACAACTGGGCGGTGTGCAGCCGTCCTACAAGCCGGGTATTCACCTGACCGATCTGGCGCAGGTGCTGCCCGACTATGCGGTGCAAGCCATGCGTGAGGCTTTGCCCGCTTTTGGCCGCAAGATCAAAGGCTACGACATGGCCGATGCGCTCATGACCGGTGTGGAAACGCGCACCTCGTCACCGCTGCGCATTCCGCGCGGAGACGACCTGCAAAGCCTCAACACCCACGGCCTGTACCCTGCGGGTGAAGGTGCCAGCTATGCGGGCGGCATTTTGTCTGCGGGGGTGGACGGGATCAAGGTGGCCGAAGCCATGGCGCTCAAGCTGGTTTCAAGCTGAGCGCTTGAACAGCGACAACAAGCTGGCAGCCACAATGAACAAGCTGCCAAACACGCGGTTCATGGCGCGCACATGGGCGCTGGACTTGAGGGCACGCAGCACGCGCGAGGCCAGCGCGGTGTAGCCGCCCATCACCACCAGATCGGTAAAGCTCAGGCTCAAGCCCATGATCAGGTACTGCAACCACAGCGGCTCGTGCAGGTTTAAAAACTGCGGCAACACGGCCAGCAAGAACACCGTGCCCTTGGGGTTGACGGCATTGATCATCCAGCCGCGCGCAATCATCTGGCGCGCACTCACTTGCTTGCGCTCGTGCGGCACATCTACCAAAGGTGCAGCCGGTGCGCGCCACTGCTGCACGCCAAGGTACACCAGATAAGCCACCCCGCCCCACTTGATGAAGGCAAACGCCGTACTCGACGTGGCCACCACGGCTCCCAGGCCCATGCCCACCACCACCAGCTGCGTCCAGATGCCCAGCACCAGACCGATGGTGGTCATGTAGCCACGCTTGAAGCCGTGGTTCAGCCCAGCGCTCATGGCCGCCACAGCGCCCGCGCCCGGCGAGATGCTGATCGCCCAGCACGCCGCAAAAAACGCCAACCAGGTGGAAAACGTCATGACCGATCAGCCCGGATTGCCCAACAGTTTGGAGATGGCCGCAATGTGCGCAGCCGTCGGGATTTGCGGCGGCATGTCGTCTTCTTCAGCGGTGGCTTTTTCGTGGGCGTTGATGGCGTTGACCATCGAATACTGGTCTTCCCAGACCAAGGTCTTGCCCTCGGGACACATGTCGCGCAGCGTGCCGTACCAGTAGTAGCCGTCTTCGCCGCCAAAGAGCTTGTCAATGCCGCCCGCGTCGCCCGTGCCCAGCCCTTGGGCCTTGAGCACGAGTTGGAGTTTGTGGTGTGAGAGTGAATATTGCATGGCTTGATTATGGCCGAGGGTCACTCCACCGTAACGCTTTTGGCAAGGTTACGTGGCTTGTCCACATCGGTGCCTCGCGCACACGCCGTGTGGTAGCTCAGCAGCTGCAGCGGCACCACGTGCAGGATGGGGGAGAGCACGCCATAGTGCTCGGGCATGCGAATCACGTTCACGCCTTCGCTGCTTTCGATTTTTGTGTCGCCGTCGGCCAGCACATAGAGCACGCCGCCACGGGCGCGCACTTCCTGCATATTGCTCTTGAGCTTTTCCAGCAGGACGTCGTTGGGGGCCACGGTGACCACTGGCATGGCACTGGTGACGAGCGCGAGCGGGCCGTGCTTGAGTTCACCGGCTGCATAGGCCTCGGCGTGGATGTAGGTAATTTCCTTGAGCTTCAAAGCGCCTTCGAGCGCGATGGGGTAGTGCGTGCCCCGGCCCAGGAAAAGCGCGTTTTCCTTGCTGGCAAATTCTTCGGCCCAGCTGATGAGTTGCGGCTCCAGCGCCAGCACGGCTTGCAATGCGGCAGGCAGGTGGCGCATGTCCTTGATGTGCTGGGCTTCCTCGGCATCGCTCAGGTGGCCCTTGGTCTGGGCCAGTGCCAGCGTGAGCAGGAACAAGCCAGCGAGTTGCGTGGTGAAGGCCTTGGTCGATGCCACGCCGATTTCGGCGCCCGCACGGGTCACGTAGGCGTGCTTGCATTCGCGCACCATGGCGCTGGTGCTCACGTTGCAGATGGTGAGCGTGTGCGTCATGCCCAGGCTTTGCGCGTGGCGCAGCGCGGCCAGGGTGTCGGCGGTCTCGCCGCTTTGGGTGATGGTGACAACCAGCGTCTTGGGGTCGGGAACCGATTCGCGGTAGCGGTATTCGCTGGCGATCTCGACCTGGCAAGGCACCTTGGCGATCGCCTCGATCCAGTACTTGGCCACGCAGCCACTGTAGTAGCTGGTGCCGCAGGCCAGGATCAGCACCTTGTCAATGGCTTTGAAGGTGCTGTAGGCACCGTCGCCAAACAGCTCGGGCGTGATGCCTTCCACGCCTTCGAGCGTGTCGGCAATGGCGCGCGGCTGCTCGAAGATTTCCTTTTGCATGTAGTGGCGATACGGCCCCAGATCGGCCGCGCCGCTGTGTGCATGCACGGTTTTCACGGGGCGCTGGACGGCCTTGTGGTCACGGTCCACGATCCAGTATTTGCCCAGCTGGATGTCGACCACATCGCCCTCTTCCAGGTAAACGATCTGGTCGGTCACACCGGCAAGGGCCATGGCGTCGCTGGCCAGGAAGGTTTCGCCCTGGCCAGCACCCAAAATGAGGGGTGAACCGGCACGCGCGCCGATCACGCGCTGGGGCTCGTCCTTGTGGAAGACGGCAATCGCATACGCGCCGTGCAGTTGCTTGATCGCTGCCTTAACGGCTTCAAAAATGTCGCCGTCGTAGAGGCTATCGACCAGGTGGGCAATGACCTCGGTGTCGGTCTGGCTGGCAAACACATAACCCTTGGCCTGCAAGGCCGCGCGCAGCTCTTCGTGGTTTTCGATGATGCCGTTGTGCACCAGCGCGACCTTGCCGGGCTTGGCGTCTGTGGCGCCGGTGCCGTGGCTGAAGTGGGGGTGGGCGTTGTGCACCGCCGGTGCGCCGTGCGTGGCCCAGCGGGTGTGGGCGATGCCGGTCCCGCCCTCCACTTTGTCGGCGCCGACCTGGTCCATCAACTCGGCCACGCGCGCCGTGCTGCGCGCGCGCTGCAGGCCGCCGTTGCCCCCCAGGCTGGCCGCATGCACCGCCACGCCGCAGGAGTCATAACCCCGGTATTCGAGCCGCTGCAGACCCTGCACCAGCACGGGAACGATGTTGCGTGAAGAAACGGCGCCGACGATGCCACACATGGTGATCAACCTTAGAACAATGCAATCCCGGCATCGTAGGCTCGGTTTAAAGAAATTTCAGATCAATATTTTTTTGTTGATGAAATAAATGGACTCACTTATCATTTGAAGAATTTTTATTCCAATATTTTTTAATTCATGGAATTTTCAGAACTCGATACAGTTGACCTGCAACTGCTGGATGCTCTGCAGCAGGACGCCAGCTTGAGCAATGTGGCCTTGGCCGAACGGGTGCATGTGTCACCTCCCACCTGCCTGCGTCGCGTCAAACGCCTGGTCGATGGCGGCTGGGTTGAGCGGCAAGTGGCGATCCTCAGCCGCGACAAACTGGCGCACGGGTTGCAAGCACTGGTCGAAGTGACGCTGGACCACCAAGCTGCCGAACACCTGGACGCGTTTGAGACGCGCGCCGTGGCCGACGAGGCCGTGCAGCAATGCTGGCGCGTCTCGCCCGGGCCGGACTTTGTGCTGGTGATTCACGCCAGCGACATGCCGGCCTACCTGGCCGTGACCCAACGCCTGTTCACGCGGGATGCGAATGTGCGCAACGTGAAGGCTTTTTTTGCGACCAAGCGCGCCAAGTTCGGTACGCAGATTGCGTTGCCGCGCTGAAGCTTTATTTCTTTTTCTGTGGCCGCTTGTAATTGGCAATGCTGATCTGCTTGCCGCGCGCCACGCTTAAAGCACCTGGCTCGGTGCTCTTGGTGATGGTGGAGCCGCCGCCCACGGTGCCACCAGCCCCAATGGTGACGGGTGCCACCAGCACGCAGTTGCTACCGATATGCACATCAGCCTCGATGACGGTGCGGTGTTTGTTGGCACCGTCGTAGTTGGCGGTGATGCTGCCTGCGCCGTAGTTGACGCGCTCGCCCACAGTGGCGTCGCCCAGGTAAGCCAGGTGGTTGGCTTTCGCGCCTTTGGCCAGGGTCGAATTTTTCACTTCCACAAAGTTGCCGATGTGCACTTCGGCCCCCAGCTGCGCACCAGGTCGCAAACGGGCAAAGGGCCCAATGAGTGCGCCCTCGCCCACGGACACGCCCAGCTTTTCGCCATCGATGTGGGTGAAGGGATGGATGACCGCACCCGCTTCGATGCGGCAGTTGGCCAGCACGCAGTTGGCGCCAATCTTCACGCCCTGGCCCAGTTCAACGCGGCCTTCAAAAATGCAGTTGACGTCGATCTGCACATCCTGGGCGCAGACCAGTTCGCCGCGAACATCGAAGCGCGCCGGGTCAATGATGCGCACGCCTTCGGCCATGAAGGCTTCGGCGCGGCGGCGCTGGTGGATGCGTTCAAGCTCGGCCAGCTGTGAGGGGCTGTTGACGCCGGCCACCTGCGCGGCATCGGCAATGACATGGGCGACCACGGGCACGCCGTCGGCCACGGCAAACTTCACCACATCGGTCAAATAAAACTCTTGCTGCGCATTGTGGTTGTCCAACTTGGCCAGCCAGGGTTTGAGCAGGCGCGCGGGCACAGCCATGATGCCGCTGTAGACCTCGCGGATGCGGCGCTGCTCGTCGCTGGCATCTTTTTGCTCAACGATGGCTTGTACCTGTCCGGTGGCATTTCGCACGATGCGGCCATAGCCCGTGGGGTCGGCAAATTCGATCGTCAGCAGCGCCAGCTTGTCGCCGCCGCTGGCGGTAATCAGGGCCTGCAGGGTGTCGGCCTGGGTGAGTGGCACATCACCCGAGAGAACCACAACCAAACCATCGTCGGCCAGGTGGGGCGTGGCCTGCTGCACCGCGTGGCCGGTGCCCAGCTGGGGCATCTGGCGGGCGAATTGCAAGCCGGCCGAGCCATACGAAGCGGTCAGCGCGGCTTCCACCTGCTCGGCGCCGTGGCCGGTGATGACTACTGTCTGACGCGCCCTCAGCTGGCGCGCGGTGTCGATCACGTGACAAACCATGGGCTTGCCCGCCACAGGGTGAAGCACCTTGGGTAGACTGCTCTTCATGCGGGTACCTTTGCCCGCGGCCATGATCACGACTTCAAGATTGCTTGCCATACTGTGTTCCTGCTGATTTCAAGAATTATCCGCCAAGCGCGCCTGCCACTGGCCGTGTTGGCACTGCTGCTTTTGAGTGGTTGCAGTGCGATCAGGATCGGTTACGAGCAGACGCCTTCGCTGCTGTATTGGTGGCTGGACAAGCATGTAGACTTCAACTCGACGCAGACGCCAGCGGCGCGGCAAGCACTGGACGATCTGCAGCGTTGGCACCGCAAGCAGGCACTGCCTGGGTATGCAGACTTGCTGTCGCGCATGGCACGCACGGCTGAACAGGACGTGACAGCCCAACAGGCCTGCAGCTTGATGGATGAGATCGAAAACCAGCTGGATCAACTGGCGCAGCAGTCGATTGCATTGACGGCACCCATCGTCACAGGGCTGCAGGCGCCACAACGCGAGCACCTGGCGCGCTACTGGGCCCGCAAGAACGAGGACTGGGCCGACGATTGGCTGGCACCTTCCGAAGCGCGACGGCTGCGCAAGCGCAGCGATGCCGCGATCGAGCGCTACGAAGATGTTTATGGCCGCTTGACGCCAGCGCAGAACGAACAGATTGAGCGACATGTGCGCGACTCGGTCTGGACGCCGCAGTGGGGCCAGCAGGAGCGTCTGCGCCGCCAGCAGGATCTGCTGCAGGCACTGGAGCGCATTCATGCCGAGCGGCTGGATGCCGCTCAGGCGCAGGCCGTGCTGTGGAAGGTGTGGCAGCGCTGGATGAACCCGCCGCACGCCACAGACAAACAGCGCATGCAGGCCTGGCGTGAGCAGGGCTGCCGCCACCTGGCCGCGCTGCACAACAGCACCAGCACGGAGCAGCGGCAACGGGCCATCAAACGCCTGCGCGGCTATGAAAAAGACCTGCGCGAGCTGGCCGGCAGGTCTTGAAGTGAAGGGCTGACGGTCGTCAGTCCTGCAGGGCTTTCCACATGGCCATGTCGCGCTCGGCCGTCCAGATGCGCGGGTGTTTGATGCCACTGGCTTCGTCGTAAGCGCGGGTCACGTCAAAAGGCAGGCAGTGTTCGTAGATGAACACATGGCCGAAGATCGGGTCCATGCTCTTGCGGGCGTGAGCCATGGCGGCTTTCAGGTCCATGCCGGCGGCCACAGCTTCTTTGCCGGCTTTGTACAGGGTCTCGACCCAGCGCTTGGTGTAGTCCAGCGCCTTGTTGACGTTGGCGTTGCCCTTCATGGCTTCGCCGCGGCCGGGCACGATGAATTCGGGCTTGAGGGCGCGCAGGGCTTCGAGGGTGGCGGGCCACTCTTCGAGCTGGGCGTCGCCGGTGTACACGCCTGCTTCGTATTCGACCAGGTCGCCGCTGTAGAGCACTTTTTCTTCTTCGACCCAGGCAATGGTGTCGCCCTTGGTGTGGCCGGGGCCCGGGTGCCAGATCTGGACAACGACTCCGCCGAGGTTGATGCTGAGCTTGCCGGGCACTTCGCCCTTCGTGGGGTTACCGCCGCCGACCACCATGGTCGGCCAGGTCAGGCCGGGCACGCTGTCGGCACCACGGAACAGGCGCGGGAAGCGCTCCATCTCGCTCTTCATGTCCTGCGCGCCGCGCTCCTGAATGAGGTCCAGGGTGCCCTGGCTGGCAATGATCTCGGTCGCGCCTTCGGCTGCGTAGGCGTACGCCCCCAGCACGCGCACCGCGTGGTAATGCGTGAGCAGCACGTACTTGATGGGCAAGTCGCTGACGGTGCGGATCTTCTCGATCAGATCCTGCGCCATGGCCGGGGTGGCGGTGGTGTCGCTGACCAGGATGTAGCGGTCACCAATGATGACGCCCGAGTTGGGGTCACCCTCGGCGGTGTAGGCCCAGCAGTGTTTGCTGAGCTGCTCAAACGTGATTTTCTTTTCGCTCAGGTCAGCCTGGCTGGCGAAGGCTTTGGTGGTTTTGGCCATGAGGTTTCTCCGGTGGCAGTCGTTTCGAGTGATGAGCTGGATTTTACCTAAACGAAATGAGTTGCATATTGGTAAATTTTCAGACGGGCAACGTCAGGGGGCTTTGAAGCCGTTTTCCATGACGGCGACCACTTCGTTGGCGAACTGGGCGTAGCTCATGGGCCCCTCGGGGCGCAGCCAGGTGAAGGTCCAGTTGATCATGCCCAGCAGCATCATGGTCAGCGCCGTCTGGTTGGCCAGCGTCAAGCGCTGAGGGTAGGCGCGTTTGAGAAAGCGGGTCAGCGCCGCCACGATGTCACGCTGGCGGTTGAGGATCAGATCACGGGGCGATACGGACGGGGTGCCCAAGGCCGGATCGGGGGTGTCGCTGAGGAATTTGGTGTCGTTGAGCAGAGCGGCATGGCGCGTGGCCGAGGTTTCATATTCCTGCAAAAGACCGTGCACCAGCGCATGCAAAGCGGCGCGTTCATCCAGGTTTTCGCGCTGGGCTTTGGCCTCGGTTTGTGCAATCACGGCCAGCAGGCGCTGGGTGTGGCGCTCCAGCAGGTCCAGCAAGATGGCTTCCTTGCTCTCGTAGTAATGGTAGAGCCGGGCCTTGGACGTGCCGCAGGCGGCAGCAATGTCGTTCATGCTGGCCGCAGGGTAGCTGCGCTCGGCAAAGCAGCGCGCAGCAATGTCAAGAATGCCGTCACGTTTGAGGTCGTGGCTGGCGGATTTTGGGCGTGCCATGGTGATGTTTCCTTATACCGGCCAGACCACGCCGTTGTCGTTGAGGATGGCGTCGAGCGGTTCGTCGTGGGGTTCGGGTTCAAAGTCGTCGACAAAAGCGCCGGTGTAGCCCAGGCCCACGGTAAAGGGTTTGGGTTGCAGGGCGGCCAGGGTACGGTCATAAAAACCACCGCCGTAGCCCAATCGGTAGCCACCGGCGCTGTAGCCTACACAGGGCACGAACAGCAGCGTGGGAACGATGAGTTCAGTGTCTTTGGGTTTGGGGATGCCGTAGGCGTCTTCTTCCATGGGGCAGCCGGGGTACCAGGCATGAAAGGTCAGGGTTTTATGCTGCTTGTTGACCACGGGCAAACCGATGCGCCGACGTTGGGGCTGGTCCATCAGCTCGCCGTCTTCCTTCCAGCGGTGCAGCACGGGCAAGGGGTCGAACTCGCCTTTGATGGGCCAGTAGGCCCCGATCACGGTGTCGGGCCTGCCTACCAGCCAGATGCGCATGACCTGTTGCAAGGCTGCCGCCCGCGCCTGTCGGTCGGGCAGGTTCAATCTTTCTTCAATCAGGGCCTTTCGCAAGGCTTTTTTTGCATCTGCTTTGTCCATAATCGCCTCATGCTGTTGAACCGAATTCTGACACTGCTTGGCGCCCTGGCTTTGACCGGCCTCATGCACCCCACCGCCCTGGCCCAAAACCTGACGGCGCAAGACGAGGTATTGCTGCAAATGCAGCAGGCTTTTACCAAGGGCGATCGACTGCGACTGCAGCAGTTGCTCACCCAGGCCCAAGGTCATACGCTGGAGCCTTGGGCGGCCTACTGGGCACTGCGCGTGCGTCTGGACACCGCCAGCACCGAAGAGATTGAGCGCATGCTCAGTCGCTACGCAGGCACGTATGCAGAAGATCGCTTGCGCGCCGACTGGCTGCTGCAATTGGGCAAACAACGCGACTGGGCAAGCTTCAAGCGCATTCACCCTGGCTATCGCATGCGTGATGACCGCGAGATCCAGTGCTATGCGCTGGGCATCGAAGCCATGGACAGCAAAGCCAATGTAGCCGCAGAGGTCAAACGTCTTTGGTACAGCTTGCGAGAAGCCGACGATGGTTGCACCTATGTGGCCGAGCATTTGCACAACAGCAAAAAGCTCAGCGGTGATGACATCTGGCGCAAGGCCAGGCTGGCCATGGATGCCAACCGCCCCAAGGCTGCGCGAATGGCCGTCGAGATTGAAGCTCCACGGGTGGCTGACCAGATGACACTGATCGCCAGCGACCCCGAACGCTACCTGAGCAAACGCATTGTGGCCATCACACACAAGCGCAAGGAGCTGGCCGTGCTGGCCCTGATTCGTCTGGCCAGCAAGGACCCGGACGAGGCGGCCGAGCTTTTGGAAAAAAAGTGGGGCTTGATGCTCTCACGCGAAGAAAAGGACTGGACCTGGGGCGTGATTGGAAAACAGGCTGCCCAGAAACTGCAGGACAACGCGCACAGCCACTTTGCGAAGGTACGTGATGACGAACACCTCAATGACGATCTGCTGGGCTGGAAGGTGCGTGCAGCCTTGCGCCAGCAGGACTGGGCTGTGGTGCAGCGCGCGGTAGCGGCCATGAGCCCGCAGGAACAACGTGATCCGACCTGGGTGTATTGGGGTGCACGAGCACAACTGGCTCTGGCCAGAACCGAGGCGCAACGCCAGGCCGCGCGTGCGCAGCTGCAAGGCGTGGCCAGCATGCGGGGGTTTTATGAGCAACTGGCGGCTGAAGAGCTGGGACAGAAGATCGCGGCGCCAGCCACGCCATCGCCCTTGACGCCCGAAGAAAAAGCACTGGCCTGGGCCAACCCCGGACTGCAACGGGCTCTGCATGCAATCCGTATCGGTTTGCGCAACGAGGGGGTGCGCGAATGGAACTACAGCACCAACTTGCACACTCGCGGTGGCATGAATGAGCGCGAGCTGCTGGCGGCTGCCGATCTGGCATGCAAGGCCGAGGTCTGGGACCGCTGCATCAACACCAGCGAACGCACCCCCAACGAGGTCGATACAGCGCAGCGCTATCCCATGCCTTTGCACGACATCGTGGTCCAGCGTTCGGGGGAGATTGGCCTGGATCCGGCCTATGTGTACGGCCTGATCCGGCAGGAAAGCCGTTTCATCATGGATGCTCGTTCGCATGTGGGCGCCTCGGGGCTGATGCAGGTGATGCCAGCCACCGCCAAATGGACGGCCCGCAAGATCGGCTTGAGCGGTTTTGAACCTCGGCAATTGACCGACAAGAACGTGAATGTGCGTATTGGAACCGCTTACCTGAAACTGGTGCTGGACGACTTCGGTGGCTCCATGCCTTTGGCGGCTGCGGCGTACAACGCGGGCCCCAGCCGCTCCAGAGCCTGGCGCAAAGGACCGACGCTTGAAGGCGCCATTTGGGCTGAGAACGTGCCCTTTGCCGAAACCCGCAATTACGTGAAGAAAGTGCTGTCCAACACCACGGTGTACGCCAGCATCATCACCGGGCAACCCCAGTCGCTGAAAGCCCGATTGGGTACTGTGGGGCCACGTCCTCCCCACCAACCCGAGGTCAACGAAGACTTGCCTTGACTTCTACCAGGCAGTCGTAGAACACAGGAGCGCGGCCCAGATCGGTCAATTTCTGGCTGGTCAGCTCGTTGACGTTGGTGCCGTCCAGCCCCAGCTTGCGCCACCAGATGCCCAAACCGTTGACCACGCCGGGGCGGGCGCGCTCGCACACGCGCGCCTTGCACAGGTAGCGGCCCCGATCGTTGAAGACCTCGACCACCGCGCCGTCGACAATGCCGCGCACAGCAGCGTCTTGCGGGTGGATTTCGAGCAGGGGTTCTGACTCGATGTCGCGCAGGCTTTGCACGTTGACAAAGGTGGAGTTCAAAAAGTTGCGCGCAGGTGGCGAGATCATGGCCAGCGGGTAGCGTGCGTCGGTGCCCTGCACTTCGTAATTGGGCACATGATCAGGCAAACCGTCCAGCCCCTGATCGGCCAGGCGCTGGCTGAAGAATTCGCACTTACCCGAGGGTGTCGGGAAGTGGCCCTCGGCAAACGGTGCATCAGGAATGGGCAAACTGGCAAAGCCGTGTTCGAGCAGCACCTCAAAGTCTTTGTCGTCACCCATGGCCATGCGGCACAGCTGCTCGTCGGAATCGTCAAAGCAGGGCTCATCAAAGCCCATGCGATGCGCCAGCGCCCTGAAGATGTCGGTGTTGGTTTTGGCCTGACCCACCGGCGCGATGGCGGGACGGTTGAGCAGGACATCGGTGTGGCCGTAGGTGGTGTGGATATCCCAGTGTTCGAGCTGGGTGGTGGCAGGCAGGATGTAGTCGGCGTAGTCGGCAGTGTCGGTTTTGAAGTGTTCGAGCACCACGGTGAACAGGTCTTCGCGGGCAAAGCCCTGCACCACCCGCCCCGACTGCGGCGCCACCGCCACGGGGTTGCTGTTGTAGACGATCAGCGCCTCGACCTTGGGGCCAAATTCGTCGGATGACTGACGCAGCAAATCGTCACCAATCGTGCTCATGTTGATCGTGCGCGGACGGCGCTGGCCCAGCAGGTCAGGCCGCTGCAGCCCGGCACGGCGCACCGGAAAGTGTCCGGAGCTGGACATGAGCAAGCCGCCACTGGGGTGGCGCCACGCACCCGTGAGTGCCGGCAGGCAGGCAATGGCGCGCACCGCATTGCCGCCACCGCGCACGCGCTGCATGCCGTAGTTCAGACGGATGGCTGCGGGCCGTGTGGTGCCCCAGTCGCGCGCCAGGCCCTCGATTTGCTCAACCGACACGCCACACACCTGCGCGGCGCGCTCGGGCGGCCACTGCAGGGCGCGTTCGCGAAGCTGGTCCCAGCCCAGGGTGTAGCGGTCGATGTAGTCCTGATCGAGCCAGCCATGTGTAATGAGCTGGTGCATGAGCGCCAGCGCCAGCGCGGCGTCGGTGCCTGGCAATAGCGCGATGTGCTCATGGCATTTGTCTGCGGTTTCGCTTTTGCGCGGGTCGATGCACACCAGCCGTGCACCATTGCGCTTGGCCTCTTGCGCGATGCGCCAGAAATGCAGATTGCTGCCAATCGAATTGCTGCCCCAGATGACGATCAGTTTCGATTCGGCAAAGTGCTGCACCTTCATGCCGACCTTGTTGCCCAGGGTTTGCGTCAGGGCTTCGGCCCCGGCTGAGGCGCAGATGGTGCGGTCCAGCAAGGACGCGCCAAGTTTGTGGAAAAACCGCGCCGAAATCGATTCGCCCTGCACCAGGCCCATGGTGCCCGCATAGCTGTAGGGCAGGATGGCCTGCGCATCGCGCGCCGCAATGGCTTGCAGTCGCACGGCGATGTCATCGAGCGCTTCGTACCAACCCACGGGCACGAACTGGCCACTGCCCTTGGGGCCCACGCGTTTGAGGGGGGTGAGGATACGCTCAGGGTGGTAAGTGCGCTCGGTGTATTTGGACACCTTGGCGCACAGCACGCCGTCGGTCATGGGGTGGGCCGGGTTGCCCTGCACGCGCACAGCGCGACCGTTTTCCACGGTAGTAAGCAGGGCGCAGGTGTCGGGGCAGTCGTGCGGGCAGGCGCCGCGCACCACGGTAGAAGCGATTTCGGTCATACCCACATTTTGACGGATGCCGGGGCCCTGCTGCACCTAAAACCTCACATTGGAAAGCGTCATCGCAAGCGGCTAGACTGTGCGCATGAAGCTGATCGAATCCATCCTGGCGCAAGCCCCTTCGATGGCGGCCATTCGCCGTGACCTGCATGCCCACCCGGAGTTGTGTTTTGAAGAAGTACGAACCGCAGACATCGTCGCGGCCAAGCTGACCGAGTGGGGTATTCCCATGCACCGGGGCATGGGCACCACCGGCGTGGTGGGCATTGTGCACGGGCGCGATGGCGGTGCCTGCGGCCGGGGTGTCGGCCTGCGAGCTGACATGGACGCCCTGCCCATGCAGGAGTTCAACACCTTTGCCCACGCCAGCCAGCACGCCGGAAAAATGCACGCCTGCGGCCACGACGGCCACACCGCCATGCTGCTGGCCGCTGCCCAGCACCTGGCACAGCACCGCGACTTTGACGGCACGGTCTACCTGATCTTCCAGCCTGCTGAAGAGGGCGGCGGCGGTGCCCGCGAAATGATCAAGGACGGCTTGTTCACCCAGTTCCCGATGGAGGCCGTGTTTGGCATGCACAACTGGCCGGGCATGCCCGCCGGGAGCTTTGCCGTCAGCCCCGGCCCCGTGATGGCCTCGAGCAACGAATTCAAGATCACGATTCGCGGCAAGGGCAGCCACGCCGCCCTGCCCCACAACGGCATCGACCCGGTGCCCGTGGCCTGCCAACTGGTGCAGGCGTTTCAGACCATCATCACCCGCAATAAAAAGCCGGTGGACGCGGGCGTGATTTCGGTGACCATGATCCACGCCGGCGAGGCGACCAATGTGGTGCCGGACTATTGCGTGCTGGAGGGTACCGTGCGCACCTTCAGCATCGAGGTGCTGGACATGATCGAGCAGCGCATGCGCGAGTTGTCAGACGGCATTTGCGCCGCCTTTGGTGCCCGCTGCGAGTTTACGTTTGACCGCAATTACCCACCCACGATCAACAGCGCACCCGAGGCCGCCTTTGCCCGCGAGGTGATGGCCACCATCGTGGGCGCAGACAAGGTGCTGGCGCAAGAGCCCACCATGGGCGCGGAAGACTTTTCCTACATGCTGCAGGCCAAGCCCGGCGCGTACTGCTTCATTGCCAACGGCGATGGCCAGCACCGCGAAATGGGCCACGGCGGCGGCCCCTGCACTCTGCACAACCCCAGCTATGACTTCAACGATGAGTTGATTCCGCTGGGCGCCACCTACTGGGTCGAGCTGGCCACACGCTGGCTGGCCCAAGCACGCTAAGGAGCTCCACGATGCAGCACAAACCTCGCATTCTGGTGTTGGGTGGCAGCGGTTTTGTGGGCCGCCATGTGTGCGAGCACCTGGTGCGCGCCGGGTGCGATGTCACGGTGCCCACGCGTCGTCCCGACCGTGCCACGGCCGTGCAAACCTTGCCTGGCGTGACGGTGCTGCAGGTAAATGTGCATGAAGACGCTACGCTGCAGTCACTGGTGCGCGGGCACGACGCGGTCATCAACCTGATTGCCATCCTGCATGGCAGCACTGCGCAGTTTGAGGCAGCACATGTGCGCTTGCCCCAACGCGTGGCTCAGGCCATGAACGCAGCCGGTGTTCGCCGCCTGGTGCATGTGAGTGCCTTGGGGGCTGACCCTGCAGGCCCTTCGAACTACCAGCGCAGCAAAGGCCGTGGCGAAGAGGTGCTGCGCCAGGCGCAGCTGGACTTGACGCTGATTCGTCCCAGCGTGATCTTTGGCGCCGAAGACCGTTTCCTGAACCTGTTTGCACAGCTGCAGCGTTTGGCCCCCGTGCTGCCGCTGGCTGGCGGCCGCACGCGCTTTCAGCCGGTGTGGGTGGTGGATGTAGCGCGTGCTGTGGTGCACTGCGCCCTGAACCCGAACACCGCAGGCCAAACGTTCGAGGCTTGCGGACCGGACGTGTACACCCTGACCGAACTGGTGCGTCTGTCTGGCCAGTGGGCCGGGCTTTGCGGTGGTCGTGGTCGCCTGGTGGTGCCCATGCCGCTGTGGATGGGCTACCCGCAGGCGCTGGCCATGGAGCTGCTGCCCGGCGAGCCTTTGATGAGTCGCGACAACCTGGCCTCGATGCGGGTGGACAACGTGGCCAGCGACCAAGTACCAGGGTTGTCTGCCTTGGGTATCCAGGCTGCCAGTCTGGCTGGCGTTGCACCCGGTTATCTGGGCCAACGCGGACCTCGCAGCAGGCTGGAGCATTACCGCGCCCGACACTGAAACGCCTGCTGCTACCATGCAGGTTCACGGTCAGGGAACCTCCATGCTCAAGCTCTACATCGGCAACAAAAATTACTCTTCGTGGTCCATGCGTCCCTGGGTGCTGCTGCGCCAGACGGGCATTGATTTTGACGAAGTCATGGTGCGCTTTGACAGCTTTGCGCCCGGCAGCGGCTTTCGCAGCACCATGGACGCCGTCTCGCCGGTGGGCAAGGTGCCCGTACTGGTCGATGGCGACCTGACGGTCTGGGACACCCTGGCGATTGCCGAATACGTGGCCGAGCAGTTTCCCGACAAACAACTCTGGCCCGCCGAGCGCACGGCCCGCGCCCGGGCCCGCAGCATCTGCGCCGAAATGCACAGCGGCTTTACCGGCCTGCGCAGCGCTTGCCCGATGAACATCGAGGCCCATCTGCCCGAGGTGGGCGCCCTGGCCTTGCGCGACAAGCCCGCCGTACGCAAAGACCTGGAGCGCCTAGTGACCATGTGGAGCGGCTTGCTGGCCGCGCATGGCGGACCCATGCTGTTGGGTGCGTTCAGCGTGGCCGATGCGTATTTTGCGCCAGTGGTCATGCGGCTCAAAACCTACGCCCTGCCGGTGCCAGCAGACGTTGCAGCCTACATGGACCGCGTTTGCGCACTGCCTGGCGTCAAGGCCTGGACGGACGGCGCACGGGCTGAAAAAGACTTTATTGATTTTGAAGAGCCCTTCAGGCTCCTGCCTTGATTTTCATGAACGTCTTTGTCGTCGGTGGCGCAGTACGCGATGGCCTGATGGGCCACAGCGTCAACGACCGCGACTGGGTCGTGGTGAGCAGCACGCCCGAGGCCATGACCGCACTGGGCTACGAACCCGTCGGCAAGGACTTTCCGGTTTTCCTGCATCCCCAAACCCGCGAGGAGTACGCCCTGGCGCGGACCGAGCGCAAGACCGCTCGCGGCTACAAGGGCTTTGCAGTGCAGGCCGCGCCCTACGTCACGCTCGAAGAAGATCTGGCGCGCCGCGACCTGACCATCAACGCCATGGCCGTGCCCGAGGCGCTGGCTCACCTGCCCGCCGCGCAATGGACAGGACACCTGGTGGACCCTTTCAACGGCCTGCGTGATCTGCAAAGCAAGGTGTTGCGACACGTGACCAGCTCGTTTGCAGAAGACCCGGTACGCATTTTGCGGCTGGCACGTTTTGCAGCCCGCTTTGCCGACTTCAGCGTGGCCGACGAAACTCTGCAGCTGATGCGCCACATGGTGCAGGACGGCGAGGTGGACCATCTGGTACCCGAGCGGGTCTGGCAAGAACTGGCACGTGGTTTGATGGCAGACAAGCCTTCGCGCATGTTCGAGGTGCTGCGCGCGTGTGGCGCCCTCAAAGTGCTGCTGCCCGAAGTGGACCGCCTGTGGGGCGTGCCCCAGCGCGCCGAATACCACCCCGAAATTGACACCGGCGTGCACCTGATGATGGTGCTGGACATGGCGGCGCAACTGCAAACGCCGCTGTCCGTTCGTTGGGCCTGCCTGATGCACGACCTGGGCAAAGGCACCACACCGGCCGATGTGCTGCCGCGCCACATTGGGCACGAAGGCCGCAGTGCCAAATTGGCTCTGCAGGTGGCTAAGCGTCTGCGTGTGCCTAATGACTGCAAGGAACTGGCCGATGTGGTGGCCCGGGAACACGGCAACATTCACCGCAGTGGCGAACTCAACGCTGCAGCGGTGATGCGTTTGCTGGCGCGATGCGACGCCATTCGCCAGCCCGAGCGCTTCGCCCTGGTGCTGCAAGCCTGCGAGGCTGATGCACGCGGGCGCTTGGGCCTGGAGGCGATCGCCTACCCGCAAGCCGCTCGGCTGAGCTGCGCCCTGCAGGCGGCGCTAGGCGTGGTCACCGCAGACATTGCTGCCGCAGCTGCGCGGGAGGGCCTGAAGGGCGCTCAGATTGGTGAGCGTGTCGAGGCTGCACGCACGGCGGCCATCGCAGCCACGTTTTGAGCACCCCAGCGCTCACCCTGCAGACTCACAGGTGCGAGCGCACCCAAGCTGCAATGTCTTGCGCCGAGCGGAAAGCGCCAGCCTGACGCGCCACTTCGCGGCCGTTCACAAACAAGGCCAGCGTGGGAATGCTGCGAATGTTGAAACGCGCCGCCAGTTGCTGAGCTTCTTCGGTGTTGACTTTGGCCAGACGGACATTGGGCTCCAGCATGCCAGCGGCTTGCTCAAAGGCCGGGGCCATCATGCGGCAGGGGCCGCACCAGGGCGCCCAGAAATCCACCAGCACCGGGATGTGGTTGCGGCCAATGTGGGCGTCAAAGTTGCTGTCATCCAGCGCCACGGGGTGAGCCTCGAACAAGGCTTTATGGCATTGGCCGCAATGGGCACCCGCCCCCATGTCCGCGGTTTTGACGCGGTTGGTTTTGTGGCAGTGGGGGCAAACAATGTGCAGGGAGTCGGTCATGAAGGGCACCTTCAACAAGTCATTGCCCTGCAAATGGGGGTACCCCCCAGGATATTCAAGAGCCCAAGTGTTTCATAGCCATTTGGCCAGCGCCGCCGCCAGCAGGCTCAGCACCACCGAGCTGGCCAACGGAATTTGCCAGTCGCGACCGAACAGACGGAAATGAAAGTCGCCCGGCAAACGCCCCAGACCCAACTTCTGCAACCATGGCTGCAGGCCGCTGAAAATGATCAGCGCCAAAAACGTGACGATCAGCCAGCGAAACATCAGCGTCCCTCTTACAGCCGGTGGGTGCGGTCACCCGCTTCAAAGCCTTGCGCCAGCCAGTCACCGCCGCCGATGGCCAGGCCGATCACCTTGAACAGCTCACCCATTTCGTGTTCGTTGAGCAGGCGTGCGGCCTGGGTGCGCTCGGCCAAGCTGGCTTGTTCCATGCGCTGCGCCAGCCCCAGGTTCAGCAGGAAGCGCGCCTGGCTGGTGTAACCCAACACGTCCATACCGGCGTTTTGCGCGGCCACGGCGATGCCGGTGAAGTTGACGTGTGCGGTAATGTCCTTGAGACCTACTTTGTCCAGCGGGTTGTCGTCAGCTTCATGCAGGTGGTGGCACATGACGGTGCCCATGTGGCGTTGGGGGTGGTAGTACTCGGCCTCGGGAAAACCGTAATCCAGAAAAAAGGCCGCGCCGCCGCGCCCGGCTTGCATGCGTTCGACCAGGCTGGCCACAAAGGCTTCGGCCTGGGGGTGGATTTCGGTCAGGTAGTCCTGCTCGCCTTCAATATCCACCGGTGGGCGCAGTTCCGTGGGACGGTCCGCCCAAGCAAAGCACTGCTCAGCATCTGCAACCACACCGCGTTCGTGCCAGACACCGTCCACACGCGCCAGCAGCTTGACGGGCATGGCGTCCAGTACCTCATTGCCCACCACCACGCCTTCCATCACCTCAGGCCAGCTTTGCAGCCAGCGCACTTTGTGTGCGTGCGCGGCCAGGGTTTGGGCCTGACGCTCACGCAGGGTGCCCGAGAGGTCGATGATGCTGTAGTGCTGCACCTGGTCGCCCAAGGTGTCCAGCAACTGCAAAGCCAGTGCGCCGGTGCCAGCGCCAAACTCGAACACCTCGGTCGTACCCATGGCCTTCAGGGCCTGGCCGACTTGAGTCGCCAAGGTCTGGCCAAACAAAGGGCTGATGAGCGGGGCGGTGACAAAATCGCTGCCCAATGCAGGCATGGCACCAAACTTTTGCAAGGTGTTGGTGTAGTAGCCCAAGCCGGGCTCGTACAGGGCCAGAGCCATGAACTGGTCAAACGGCATCCAGCCGCCAGCCTGCGCCAAAACCTGCTGGATGCGCTGGTTCAGCGCGGTCGTTAAACTTGGGTGTTCTGTGTTCACCCCCGAATTGTCGCCCAATGCCTGCTACTCACCCCACCGTCCTGCCCGAACGCGTCGTGTTGATCACGGGCGCGGCGCGCCGCCTGGGGCGCGAAATGGCCCTGCATCTGGCCCGTGCGGGCTGGCAAGTGGCCGTGCATTGCCACCAGTCGGTGACCGAGGCCGAGCAAACCGCGCGCGATTGTCATGCCATCAACGGGCTGCCCCACAAGGTGCTTCGCGCCGACCTGAACGACGAATCGGCCACCCGAGCCCTGATGGACCAGGCGGTAGCCTTGTTCGGGCGGGTGGATGCGGTGGTGAACAACGCCTCACTGTTTGAACACGACGAGGTGGCCAGCTTCAGCTACGAGTTGCTGCAAAAGCACCTGCGCAGCAACACCGCAGCCCCCATTGCCTTGGCCCAAGCCCTGCATGCGCACGCCTGCGCACGCCAGGCGCCCGCAGGCGCAGCGGTGGTGGTCAATTTGCTGGACCAGAAGCTGTGGAACCCCAACCCCGACTTTTTGAGCTACACCTTGTCCAAAGCTGCGCTGGAAGCGGCCAACACCTTGCTGGCACAGGCCTTGGCCCCGGTGGTCCGAGTGGTGGGTGTAGCCCCCGGCCTGACGCTGACCAGCCACATGCTCAGCCAGGACAAGTTTGAACAGCTGCACCAGCTCAGCCCCCTGGGCCGCTCGTCCACGCCGCACGACGTGGCAGCCACCGTGGCCTTTGCGCTGGACAATACCTCCATCACCGGGACCACGCTGCTGGTGGACGGTGGCCAACACCTGCGCCGTTTTGAGCGCGATTTTTCCCTGATGTGAACACCATGCCCAAGCAAGGTCTGCAAGTGCTGTCGCTCACCGGTTTGCGTTTTGACGCCAACCTGGGCATCCTCGAACACGAAAAAACCAGCCCCCAACCGATCCAGGTCGACGCCGAACTCAACCAGGGCACGCAACCCTTACTGCCTTGCGACGACGACATTGACCATGTGCTGGACTACCGCAAGGTGCGCAAAATCATCATCGATGAATGCACGGCCGAACATGTGAATTTGCTCGAGAGCCTGATTGGCAAACTGGCGCACCGCCTGCTGCAGCTGCCAGGCGTGCTGGGCGTGCGCGTCAAAATCACGAAACTGGAAATTTTTGAAGACTGCGAAGTGGCCATCCGCATGGAAGCTGGGCAGTGGTGAACATGACAACTACCGAAAACACTTGGGTCGAATCCGAAGCCCCCGACGCAGTCAAAACGGCCAAAATCGAACGCGAAGCCCACAAGCTGGAAAAGCGTCTGTGCCGTCAGATGGGCCAAGCCATCAGCGACTACAACATGATCGAAGCGGGCGACCGCATCATGGTCTGCATGTCCGGCGGCAAGGACAGCTACGGCATGCTCGACATCCTCATCAAAATGAAGGCCCGTGCGCCGGTGGACTTCACCCTTGTGGCCGTCAACCTCGACCAAAAGCAGCCAGGGTTTCCGGACCATATCCTGCCGGCCTACCTCAAGGAGCTGGGCATCGAGTTCCATATCGAGACGCAGGACACCTACTCCATCGTCAAGGACAAGATTCCCGAGGGCAAGACCATGTGCAGCCTGTGTTCGCGCCTGCGCCGCGGCATCCTGTACCGCGTGGCGCGCGAACTCAAATGCAACAAGCTCGCGCTCGGCCACCACCGCGACGACATGCTACAGACCTTCTTCCTCAACATGTTCTTCGGCGGCAAGCTCAAGGGCATGCCCCCGAAGCTGGTGAGCGACAACGGCGAATTCATGGTGATACGCCCGTTGGCCTACGTGGCTGAAACGGATTTGCAAAAGTGGGCCACGCACCGACAGTTCCCCATCATCCCCTGCACGCTGTGCGGCAGCCAGGAAAACCTGCAGCGTCAGGTGGTAGGACAGATGCTGCGCGACTGGCAAAAGAAACACCCCGGCCGCATCGAAAACATGTTCGCCGCCTTGCAAAACGTGGTGCCGTCGCACCTGATGGACCACAAACTGCACGACTTCAAGAACCTGCAAATCACCGGCGTGGCCGACGAAGCGGGTGACAAGGCTTTTGATGAAGAAGAGTTCACCGAAGCCTCCTTGCCTGGTATCCAGGTCATCTCCATGAACTGAGACACACATGAAGCGCCTGACTCTCCTGCTGGCCCTGCTGATGACATTCGTGCTGGGTGGCTGCGCCAGCGTGCGCCGCATCGACAGCGATGTCACCACCGTGGTGGCTACGGCTGCCGGGCAAAACCTGCAGGGTGCCCACTACCGTTTTGAGCGCCTGCCCTCGCAAGTCAACAACCCCGAAGCTGGCCTGGCCGAGCAGCAAGCCGAATACGCCATGACCGCTGTCGGCATGGTGCGCGACGAGGCCAACGCCAGCTTGAGTGTGCTCGTGGGGTGGTCATCGGTCACGTATGTGAACGACCCCTTTGGCCCCTGGGGCACGATGGGCCACATCTCGGTCGGGCGCGGCGTGTACCCGCAAGTGGGCATGGGCATGAGCATGCGTTTTCCGCAACCCAACCAGTACCGCCGCGAGGTCAGCCTGGTGATGCGCGATTTGCGCAGCGGCCAGGTGGTCTACGAAACCCGTGCCAGACACGACGGCCCCTGGGCTGACAGCACGCCCGTGTTTGCCACCTTGTTCCAGGCTGCCATGGCGGGCTTTCCCAATCCGCCAGCCAGCCCACGCAAGGTCTTCATCGACATTCCCCGCTGAGCTGCCCATGGACGCCACACGCATTTTGGCCATCCGCCACGGTGAAACCGCCTGGAACGTGGACACCCGCATTCAGGGTCACCTGGACATTCCGCTCAACGACACTGGCCTGCAGCAAGCGCGTTGGCTGGCCCAGGCCTTGGCCGAGCGTGACAGCATTGATGCCATCTACAGCAGCGACCTGTCGCGCGCGCACGTGACGGCGCAAACCATCGGCGAAGCCGTGGGGCTGGAGGTGACCACCACTACCGGTTTACGTGAACGTTCTTTTGGGGATTTTCAGGGCCGCACCTATGCGCAAATTGAAGCCGAACTGCCCGACCTGGCCTGGCACTGGCGTAAGCGTACGCCCGACTGGGTGCCGCCGGGCGGTGGCGAATCGCTGGTTGCTTTGCGCGAGCGCATCAGCATGACCGTCAACCACCTGGCTGCGCAGCACATGGGTGGGCAAATCGTGCTGGTGGCCCACGGTGGCGTGCTCGATGTGCTGTACCGCCTGGCCACCCAGCTGGACACGCAGGCCCCGCGCACCTGGCTGCTGCCCAACACGGCTGTCAACCGATTGCTGTGGACACCCGAGGGCATGAGTCTGGTGGGCTGGGGCGACACCAGCCACCTCGAAGGTCGATCGCTCGACGAAACAACCACCTGATCGTTATTCGTTGAACAAGCCGCCTGCGGTTTTGGGCGGCGTGACCCCCAAGTGCCTGAAAGCAGCGAGCGTGGCGATGCGCCCGCGCGGGGTGCGCTGCAAATACCCCTGCTGGATCAGATAGGGCTCGATCACGTCTTCGATGGTGTCGCGCTCTTCACCAATGCTGGCCGCGATGTTGTCCAGCCCGACAGGACCGCCGTCGAAGCGGTGAATCACGGCTTCGAGCAGTTTGCGGTCCATCAGGTCAAAGCCTTCAGGGTCCACGTCCAGCATGGACAGTGCCGCCTTGGCCATGGCCTGGTTGATGCGGCCATCGCCCTTCACATCGGCGTAGTCGCGCACGCGGCGCAGCAGGCGGTTGGCGATGCGTGGCGTGCCGCGCGAGCGGCGTGCGATCTCGAATGAGCCTTCAGTGTCAATCGGTGCTTTGAGCAGGCCGCTGCTGCGGGTGACGATGCGCGAGAGCTCTTCGGGCGTGTAGAACTCCAGCCGCGAAACGATGCCAAAGCGGTCACGCAGCGGGTTGGTGAGCATGCCCGCGCGCGTGGTCGCACCCACCAGCGTGAAGGGCTGCAGGTCCAGCTTGATGGAGCGTGCCGCCGGCCCCTCGCCGATCATGATGTCGATCTGGTAGTCCTCAAGTGCGGGGTACAGAATTTCCTCGACCACGGGCGAGAGGCGATGGATCTCGTCGATGAAGAGCACATCGTTGGCCTCCAGGTTGGTCAGCAATGCCGCCAGGTCCTTGGGTTTTTCGAGCACCGGGCCGCTGGTCTGGCGCAAATTCACCCCCAGCTCGGCAGCGATGATGTGGCTCAGTGTGGTCTTGCCCAGACCGGGTGGGCCAAACAGCAGCACATGGTCCAGTGGCTCCTGGCGTTTTTTGGCCGCACCAATGAAAATTTCCAGCTGCTCGCGCACCTTGGCCTGGCCAACGTACTCTTCAAGGTGCTTGGGACGCAGGGCGCGCTCAATCGCTTCTTCGCTGCCCGACACCGGCGCAGCCGAAACCATGCGCGAGGTTTCGCGGGGGGCGGGGGCAAAGTCGTCGGTCTTGATGCTCATGGTTCGATTGTCTTACGTCCTGCGCCTTATTTAGCCAGCGCCTTGAGCGCCAGCTTGATGCCCTCGCTCACGCCCACGTCGGCAGGCAAGCCCTTGAGGGCGGCTGCGGCTTCCTTGTCGCTGTAGCCCAAAGCCACCAGGGCTTGCTGAATATCGCCTTGCGCATCACCCACAGCCGCAGCGGGAGCGCCGATGTCCGCACCCAGCTTGCCTTTGAGCTCCAGCAAGAGACGCTCGGCGGTTTTCTTGCCGATACCAGGCACCTTGACCAGGCGCCCCGGCTCCTGACTGGTGATGGCCTGCGCCAGCTCGGTCACGCTCATGCCCGACAGCACGGACAAGGCCGTGCGCGGGCCCACGCCCGAAATCTTGATGAGCTGGCGAAAAGCCTCGCGTTCGGCAGCGGTACCAAAGCCGTAAAGAATCTGCGCGTCCTCGCGCACCACAAAGTGCGTCAGCAGGCTGACCTTCTCGCCGCTCGCCGGCAGGTTGAAGAATGTGCTCATCGGCACATTGACTTCGTAGCCCACACCGCCACAGTCCACGATGACTTCGGGCGGGTTCTTGTCACTGAGGATGCCGGTGAGTTTGCCGATCATGAACGTAGGACCTTGAAATGCGTGGGACTGGAGGAAAATAAGGGTTCAAGGCCTGCATGCGCATGCCATCACTGGATTATCCCCTTGATCGTTCGTCACACTTTCACACCACACAACAACACCCGCCTGCAACACCTCTGCGGCCCCATGGATGCACACCTGCGCAGCATCGAGGCGGGCCTGCAGGTCAGTATTGCGCACCGCCACGAGCAGTTCAAGGTCGATGGCCCCAAGGCCCAGGCCCAGCGTGCCATGGAGCTGCTGCAGGCGCTCTACGAGATGGCCGAGCGCCCCATTAACGCCGACACCGTACAACTGATGATGGCAGGTGAAGGTGACGACAGTGGCGAGCATCCGGCACTGAACACCCGCCGAGCCGACCTCAAAGCCCGCACCCCCAACCAGGCGGCGTACCTGGACAACATTGCCAGCCACGACATCACCTTCGGCATTGGTCCCGCAGGTACCGGAAAGACGTATCTGGCTGTGGCCGCGGCGGTGGACGCACTTGAGCGCAGCAGCGTGCAGCGCATCGTGCTCACCCGTCCAGCCGTGGAAGCGGGCGAACGCCTGGGCTTTCTGCCCGGTGACCTGTCGCAAAAGGTAGACCCGTACCTGCGCCCGCTGTATGACGCGCTTTACGACCTGATGGGCTTTGACAAGGTGCAAAAAGCGTTCGAGCGTAACGCGCTGGAGATCGCGCCCCTGGCCTTCATGCGCGGGCGTACGCTCAACAATGCGTTTGTGATCCTGGACGAGGCACAAAACACCACCCCCGAGCAGATGAAGATGTTCCTCACCCGCATCGGCTTTGGCGCCAAAGCCGTGATCACCGGCGATGTGAGCCAGATTGACCTGCCCAAAGGGCAGCTGAGCGGCCTGATCGATGCCGAGCGTGTTTTGAAACGGGTCAAGGGTATTGCCTTCACCCGCTTCACCAGCGCCGACGTGGTGCGCCACCCGCTGGTGGCACGCATCGTCGATGCCTACGATGCCCAAGGCAGCGCCGCACACCGCCGCCCGACTCACGAGGAATGACCATGGCTCTCAAACAACTGCAAATGTCCCTGCAATTTGGCGACATTCCCCAGGCTGCACGCCATCGCGCTGCCCTGCCCCGGCACTTCGTGACTCGTTGCATTCGCCATGCGCTGGCCCTGGACGCCGAGATCACAGTACGCATCGTGAGCGAAGAGGAAGGCCGCGAACTCAACAAGAGTTACCGCAAGAAAGACTACGCCACCAATGTGCTGACCTTCGACTATGCACAGGAGCCGGTGGTGATGGCCGATCTGGTGCTGTGCGCTCCGGTCGTGGCACGCGAAGCCAAAGAGCAGGGCAAAACCCTTGCCGCACACTACGCGCACCTGCTGGTGCACGGCGCTTTGCACGCGCAGGGCTGGGATCACGAGACCTCGAAGGCCGATGCCGAGGAGATGGAAGCCTACGAGGTGGAGATCCTTGCCGGCCTCGGGGTTAAAGATCCGTACCGCTGATCAGGCCTGGTGAGGCCTTTGAACGACCAAAGAGGTGCGAGAGGGGATGCGGCGGGCGACGATTTACGGTACCCCGTCATGAGGAGTCCGCCGCATCCCCTCTCGCACCGGCACCCGCAAAAGCCCAAAGTCAGATCAAGCGGACTTTGACGCTCTTGCCCTTGATCTTGCCCTTGGACAATTGAACGCAGACGTTCTGCGCCAGTTCCGCCAGCACCGCCACATAGGTGGAAAACTCGTTCACGTTGATCTTGCCGACCTGCTCGCGGGTCAGGCCACACTCGCCTGCCAAAGCACCCATCACATCGCCAGCGCGGATCTTCTCCTTGCGGCCCCCCACGATCTGCAGTGTGCGCATGGGCGGCAGCAGACGCCCCCCGCCCGCAGGCTTGAAACTGTCGAGCGCCTGCCACTGCGAAGCCTGGCCCTGCAACACCTCGATCCTGCCCACACGCCCCATCTCGTCCATGCTGACCAGCGTGATGGCCAACCCCTCGGCATCGCCGCGCCCCGTGCGGCCAATGCGGTGGATGTGCACCTCCGGGTCAGGCGTCACATCCACATTGATCACGGCTTCCAGGCCCTGCACGTCCAGCCCGCGTGCGGCCACATCGGTGGCCACCAGCACCGAGCAACTGCGGTTGGCGAACTGCACCAGCACCTGGTCGCGCTCGCGCTGCTCCAGCTCGCCGTACAGCGCCAGCGCCACATAGCCCTGCGCCTGCAGCACCTCCACCAGATCACGGCACTGCTGCTTGGTGTTGCAAAACGCCAGCGTACGCTCGGGCCGGAAATGCGCCAACAGCATGGACACCGCGTGCAGGCGCTCGGTCTCCTTCGCCTCCACAAAAATCTGTCGGATCTTGTGTGCGCTGTGCAAGGCCTCAACCTTCACCGTCTGCGGCGCGCGCATGAACTGCGACGCCAGTTTGTCGATGCTCTCGGGATAGGTGGCCGAAAACAGCAGGGTCTGCCGGTCTTTGGCGCACTGGCGCACCACCTTGGCGATGTCGTCGAAAAAACCCATGTCCAGCATGCGGTCGGCTTCGTCGAGCACCAAGGTATTCACACCCGCCAAGCTGAGCGAGCCGCGCTCCAGATGGTCCAGGATGCGGCCAGGGGTGCCCACCACCACATCAGCACCATGCTCCAGGCTTTGCACCTGCCCACGCAGGGCCACGCCACCGCACAGGGTGACCACTTTCACGTTCGGGCGCGAACGTGCCAGACGGCGGATTTCCTGCGTGACCTGGTCGGCCAGCTCGCGGGTAGGGCACAGCACCACCACCTGCACGGCTGCACCCGGTACACCAGCCGTTTGCAAGCGCTCGACCAACGGCAAACCAAACGCAGCGGTCTTGCCGCTGCCCGTGCTGGCCTGGGCGATCAGGTCGTGCCCCGCCAAGGTGATGGGCAGGCTGGCCGCCTGAATCGGCGTCATGCGCACGTAGCCCAGTTGTTCGAGGTTGTTGAGCGTGGCGGGTGACAGCGCCAGGCTGTCGAATCGGTCCGAAGACGCAGGAGATGAAGTCATGCCCCGATTATCAGGGCGGGCCCACATCAGGCCGTCATGCGCATGGGAATGGTGACCGGACCATCGTTGACCAAGGCCACTTGCATGTCTGCAGCAAACCGCCCCGTCTGCACCAGCGGATGCGCAGCGCGGGCTTGGGCCACAAAATGCTCGTACAGGCGTCGCCCCTCGTCGGGCTTGGCGGCTTGCGTAAAGCTGGGTCGGTTGCCCCCCGACACATCGGCGGCCAGCGTGAACTGACTGACCACCAGCAGACCACCGCCGACGTCCTGCACGCTGCGGTTCATCTTGCCGGCATCATCCGAAAAGACACGCAACTTCAGCATCTTGCTCAGCAGTTTTTCCGCCACGGCATCGGAGTCGCCCTGTTCGGCGCAGAGCAGAACCAGCAAGCCCTGTTCAATTTGCCCCACCACTTCACCGGCCACAGACACATTGGCCTGCCGGACGCGTTGCAAGACTGCGATCATGGCAAATCCAGCTGATCGTCAAAGTGAGCTTCCACATCACGTGGCAGCAGCTGAATGGTGGCGCGCAAGCCCGGCACCGCGCTCATCAAGGCCTGTTCGACGCTGGTGCGCAACGCGGCTGCACGGCCCAAGGTCCAGCTGGCGGGCATGTGCATGTGCATGTCCACAAAGCGACGCTGCCCCGCCTTGCGCGTGGTCACATGGTCAAAACGAATGATGGTGGCACCATGGCTTTCATGGGAAAAGCCATCGAGCACTTGCTTGATTTGCGCCATCACCTCGGGCTCAACCGCCTCGTCCATCAAGCCCTGAGAGGACTGCCAGATCAAGTGCACGCCTTCCTTGACGATGTTGAGCGCGACAGCCATGGCCACAATCGGGTCCAGCCACAGCCAACCCGTGAAATGCACCAGACCGATGCCCAGCACCACACCAGCAGAGGTCCAGACGTCCGTCAGCAAATGGCGTGCATCGCCTTCCAGCGCAATCGAGCGATGCACTTTGGCCGAACGGAACATGACCCAGGCCAACAAGCCATTGAGCATCGAACTGGCCACCGACAGCGCCAGACCCAACCCCACCTGCTCCAGTGGTTGTGGGGAAAACAAGCGCTGACCTGCAGACCAGAAAATGCCTAGTGCAGCGACCAGGATCAGGATGCCCTCAAATCCGGACGAAAAGTACTCTGCCTTGTGGTGTCCATAGGGGTGATCATCGTCAGGAGGCGCTTCGGCCAACGTCACCATCCACAGTCCGAACATGGCGCTGGCCAGGTTGACCAGCGACTCCATGGCGTCCGACAACAGCCCCACCGAACCCGTCAACCACCAAGCCAAGGTCTTGAGAGCAATGGTGATCACCGCGACGGCCACAGAGGCCTGCAGCAAACGCTTGGGGGTCAGGCTTTGCAGCGTCACGGACATGTCGGGCACCTTCGATCAGGCCAGCGTCACACGTGCAAACTTGCGCTTGCCCACCTGGAGCACGAACGTCCCGGCCTCAACCTTGAGGCCCTTGTCGCTGATGACCGCACCGTCGATGCGCACGCCGCCACCATCCACCAGGCGACCCGCCTCCGTCGTGGACGGTGCCAGGCCTGCAGCCTTGAGCAGCGCACCAATGCCCATGGGTGCGCCCGACAAAGACACCTCGGGAATGTCATCCGGAATACCGCCCTTGCTGCGGTTGATGAAGTCCTGCTCAGCCGCATCGGCAGCAGCCGCGCTGTGGAAACGCGCCGTGATTTCCTTGGCCAGCATGACCTTGGCATCTTTGGGGTTGCGACCACCTTCGACTTCTTTCTTGAGGGCCTCGATCTCGGCCATCGATTTGAAAGACAGCAAGGTGTACCAACGCCACATCAGGGTATCCGAGATGCTCAGACACTTGGCAAACATGCTGTTGGGCTCTTCGGTGATGCCGATGTAGTTGTTTTTGGACTTGGACATTTTGTCCACGCCATCCAGGCCTTCAAGCAAAGGCATGGTCAAAATGCATTGCTGGTCCTGCCCGTATTCGGCCTGCAGGTGGCGGCCCATCAGCAGGTTGAACTTCTGGTCGGTGCCGCCCAGCTCCAAATCGCTCTTGAGCGCCACCGAGTCATAGCCCTGCATCAGCGGGTAGAGGAACTCGTGCACCGAAATCGGCGTGCCGGCATGGAAACGGTCGTGGAAATCGTTGCGCTCCATCATGCGGGCCACGGTGTATTTGGCCGCCAGCTGGATCATGCCCATGGAGCCCAAGGGCAAGGACCATTCGCTGTTGTAGCGGATCTCGGTCTTGGATGGGTCCAATACCAGGCTGGCTTGCTTGTAATAGGTTTCGGCGTTCGCCTTGATCTGCTCGGGCGTGAGCGGCGGGCGGGTGCTGTTGCGGCCCGAGGGGTCGCCGATCAGGCTGGTGAAGTCCCCGATCAGGAAGATCACCTGGTGCCCCAGGTCCTGCAGCTGGCGCATTTTGTTGAGCACCACGGTGTGGCCGATGTGGATGTCCGGTGCGGTCGGATCCAGCCCCAGCTTGATGCGCAGCGGTACCCCTGTGGCCTCCGATTTTGCCAACTTTTGTACCCAATCCTCTTGAGGGATGAGCTCCTGAGCGCCACGCAAAGTCACAGCCAGGGCCTCTTGCACCCGGTCGGTGACAGGATAGGGGGTCTGAAGGGGTTGATTCATAAGGGTTTTTTCTGGACCCGCCTGAGGTCAGGACGGTACAATAAGAGCTTTGTCGAAAACACATTTTAGTGTGGCGCGTTCACGCATGCCGAATTTCAAAACCCTGCGCAATCAACTGAACCACAGCTTGACCGCCTTGGCTTATGGCCTGGGCGTCGCTTTGCGCAGCACGGTTCATGCCGCCGCAGAGGCTTGGGAATGGCTGGAGGCACAGCATCCCCTCCTGTCATCTCGCGTGCAGTCAGGCATGCAATGGTTGCACCAGCGCACCAAGCATCTGGCCTTGGCCTGCGGCGTCACTTTGCTTGCAGGTGCCGGTGGCGCCTATGCCCTGGCCAATCTGGGTCCTGACATCGCAGAGCAAGCTGTGGTGACAGTCACAGTGCCCGTCGAAATAGCACATCTCGAAGATCAGGCGCGTTTGCTTGATGGCCTGGACATCAACCTGACCCGCAGTGACAACACACGCGCTGGCGAGTCGCCCGAAGCTCTGCTTCGCCGCCTGGGTCTGGTCGATGTTGAAGCAGCGCGCTTTTTGCGCAGCAACAAATTGGCTCGCCAGGCTTTATTGCGCGGTGGCCGCTCGGTCATTGCCGAGGCCAATCAGCAAAACAATCTCACCCGTCTGAGCATTCGCTGGTTGCAAAACGACAACGACGAAGTATTTCAGCGCTTTGTGTTGCAACGCACTGCACAAGGACTGATGGCTGAGCAGGACGCCCTGCCCATGTCCACCAGCATTCGCATGTCCAGCGGAACCGTTGCGCACTCGCTGTACGACGCCTCTGACGAAGCCAAATTGCCGGACACCGTCACATCACAGCTGACCGAGATTTTCTCCAGCCAGATCGACTTTCACCGTACCTTGCGCAAGGGCGCCAAATTTGCGGTGGTCTACGAAGTGCTCGAAGCAGAGGGCGAACCGCTGCGTGCTGGTCGCGTGCTGAGTGCCGAGTTTGAAAACGACAACAAGACGTTCAATGCCGTCTGGTTCGAAACGCCCGGTAAAAAAGGGGCTTACTACGCCCTTGATGGCAAAAGCCTGCGCCGCAGCTTCCTGGCTGCGCCGCTGCGCTACACACGCATCACCAGCAGCTTTGGCTTGCGCAAACACCCCATCTTGCACACCTTGCGCCGTCACGAAGGTGTGGACTACGCCGCCCCCACGGGAACGCCCGTCGCCACTGTGGGTGACGGCGTGGTGGAGTCCGCCGGATGGCAAAATGGTTATGGCAATGTGGTCGTCGTGCGGCACAACGCTTCTTACACCACGGTTTACGGCCACCTCAGCCGCATCCAGGTCAAACGCGGGCAATCCGTATCGCAAGGACAATTGATCGGCAATGTGGGCTCCACCGGCTGGTCCACAGGCCCTCACCTGCATTTCGAATACCGCATCAATGGCCGTTACACCGACCCCTCGCGTGTCAACCAGCAAACTGCGAGTGTCAATCTCAACGCCACTGAGCGTGCACGCCTGAAGGTGGAAGCCGAACGCGCACGCATACAGCTGGCCGCTGCCTCCATGATGCGCGACGACCTGGCTCAGTGAGCAAAGCCCCGCTATACATTGGATTGATGTCCGGCACCTCCATGGATGGTGTCGATGGCGTATTGGCCGATTTCACGACTCCCTCCCGCCCCCAGGTTCTGGCCCACGCTTTTGTGCCCATGCCAAACACCTTGGCCATAGAGTTGTTGGCCCTGAACAGCCCCTGCGACAACGAACTGCACCGCGCCGCTTTGGCCGCCAACGCGCTGATACGTCTGTACGCACAGGTTGTAGACATGCTGCTGGCATCCAGCCGGCTTGGCGCTCAGGCCATCACCGCCATCGGCGCACATGGACAGACCGTGCGCCACCAACCCCAGCTCCATGATGAGACCGGCTACACCCTGCAATTGAACAATCCTGCCTTGCTGTCCGAACTGAGCGGTATCGACGTGGTGGCTGATTTCCGCAGCCGTGATGTGGCAGCAGGCGGGCAAGGCGCGCCGCTGGTGCCTGCCTTTCACAAGGGTCTTTTTGGACGCACGGACCAAACCGTGGCCGTGCTCAATATTGGCGGCATCTCGAACCTGAGTGTGTTGCATCCCGACGGACGAGTGCAGGGCTGGGACTGTGGCCCAGGCAATGCCCTCATGGATCACTGGTGCCTGCAACACACCGGCCAGCCCTTTGATCGGGAAGGCGCCTGGGCGGCAAGTGGCTCCGTGGTGCCTGATTTGCTTGGGCGCTTGCTGCGCGAAGACTACCTGCATCAAACTCCACCCAAAAGTACGGGCAGGGATTTGTTCAACCCTCCATGGCTACAAGCGCATCTAAGTCACTTTGCAGATCTCAGCGCTGTCGATGTCCAAGCCACGCTGACCGCGTTCACGACGCAAGCTTGTCTGAACGACGTTCGCCAGCACGCTGCCGATGCCAGGCAATTGATCGTGTGTGGCGGTGGCGCGCTGAACCTGCACCTGATGCAATCGCTGCAACAAGGTCTACCGGGTGTAGAAGTGATCAGCAGCGAAGCTATGGGGTTGCCGCCGCTGCAGGTAGAAGCCACCGCCTTTGCATGGCTGGCCTACAAATGCATGCAACGCGAAACAGCCAGCCTGCCAAGCGTGACGGGCGCCCAAGGCGCCCGCGTATTGGGGGCTGTTTACCCCCGTTGATGTGGACAACCCCTTGGCTGCCAAAGATCAAACCGAGAAAGACGAACCGCAACCGCAAGTGGTGGTGGCGTTAGGGTTCTTGATCACAAACTGCGCGCCCTGCAGGTCTTCCTTGTAATCAATTTCGGCGCCCACCAGGTACTGGTAGCTCATCGCATCGATCAACAGGGACACACCGTTTTTGGTCATGGTGGTGTCGTCTTCGTTGACGATTTCATCAAAGGTGAAGCCGTACTGGAAACCGGAGCAACCGCCACCCTGCACAAACACGCGCAGCTTCAGATCCGGATTGCCTTCCTCTGCAATCAAATCCGCCACCTTGGCTGCTGCGCTGTCAGTAAAGACGATAGGAGCAGGCATTTCGGTTTCAACGGTTTGGGCAACAGCGGTCATGGTTTTTCTCCGGATTCAATGCTAAATAGTATAGCGCGGCAGTGGGTTATTCGGCTTTCAACGGGCTATTACCGCTACGGCCCACATGGATTTACGCCCCATGTGTAGCGAGGTGATGGGTGCCCTGCTGGGGCGACATTTCGGCGCAAAGCGACGAGGAGCCACGGCAGGGCACCCATCACCTCGCGCAACAACAAGCAGGCAATAAAAAAGCCGCCAGGCGAACCAGGCGGCTTTTGCTCGAAAACAGATCGAAGCGGATTAACGCTTGGAGAACTGCTTGCGACGACGGGCGGAGTGCAGACCGACCTTTTTACGTTCGACTTCACGGGCATCGCGAGTCACGAAGCCAGCTGCGCTCAGCGCGGGCTTGAGGGCTGCGTCGTAGTCGATCAGGGCGCGGGTGATGCCGTGGCGGGTAGCACCAGCCTGACCGGATTCACCACCACCGTGCACGTTGACCTGAATGTCGAAAGCTTCGAGATTGTTGGTCAGTGCCAGGGGTTGCTTGGCGATCATGATGGAGGTCTCGCGGCCAAAGTAAGCCTGGATGTCCTTGCCATTCACGGTGATCTTGCCGGAGCCTTTTTTCAGAAACACACGGGCGACGCTCGATTTGCGACGGCCGGTGCCATTGTTCCATTCACCAATCATTGTTCCGCTCCTTAGATTTCCAGAGCCTTGGGCTGCTGGGCAGTGTGCGGGTGCTCGGCACCGCCGTACACCTTCAGCTTTTTGATCATGGCGTAACCCAGAGGACCTTTGGGCAGCATGCCCTTGACGGCCTTCTCGAGTGCGCGGCCAGGATGCTTGGCTTGCAGGTCACGGAAGTTGGTTTCGGTGATACCACCAGGGAAACCGGAGTGACGGTAGTACTTCTTGTCCAGGGACTTGGTACCGGTCACTTTGAGTTTGGATGCGTTAACGATGACGATGAAATCGCCGGTGTCAACGTGAGGCGTGTAAATGGCCTTGTGTTTGCCGCGCAGACGGAGAGCAACTTCGCTGGCTACTCGTCCGAGGACCTTGTCGGTCGCGTCAATCACAAACCACTCATGCACGACCTCAGCGGGTTTTGCGCTGAATGTAGACATGTTTTTCTTTCGAAAAGTTGGTTTGTCGGGCTCTTTTCCACGGTCGGTGCTCTTCTGTTGAGAGCCTCTTAGGTGGGAGTTGAATCTTCGCCGCGGAGCCACAAATTCGCTGCGAAGCCCGCCATTATACAAAAAATCCAGCCATCCAGCCAGGGTGGGGCTTGGGGCGGAGCCTGGCAGGCTCCCACCGCAAAGCGGCGAACGTCGCCTGCCAGGCTCCGCCCCAAGCCCCACCCTGGCGGTTACCATTGGCACATGTTCAGTTATCGCCACGCCTTCCACGCCGCCAACCATGCGGATGTCCTCAAACACATCACCTTACTGGCCACCCTGCGCCACTTGCAGCAAAAGGAGGCGGGCATCACCCTGATCGACACCCATGCGGGCGCGGGTCTGTACCGGCTGGATGGCGATTATTCGCAAAAAGGTGCCGAGGCACAGGACGGCTTGTTCAAACTGCTCGAAGCCGCAGCCAGTCAGGACGAGCTACCCGAGTCGGTGCAGGACTACCTGGACCAGGTGGCCCATTTCAACCCTAATGGTGAAGCCCGCGTTTACCCCGGCTCGCCGGTGCTCATGGCCCAGTTGCTGCGTTATGAGGCACGCGACCGCCTTAAATTGTTCGAACTGCACCCGACCGATATCGATTCGTTGACGGGCAACATGGCCCAGCTGGAACTGGGCCGCGCCGTGCAGGTGACGCGCGAGGATGGCTTTGCTGCCTTGCCCAAGCTCTTGCCCCCACCGGCCTCGGCCAGCGGCTCCAAACGCGCCATGGTGTTGATGGACCCCAGTTACGAGATCAAGTCCGATTACGCCAAGGTCAGCAATGTCATTGCAGACTGCCTCAAGCGCTTTCCGACCGGCACCTATTTGGTCTGGTACCCGATCATTCCGCGCCCTGAGGCGCACGAGCTGCCTCGCCGCCTGCGCACCCTGGCCAACCAGGCCAAGCGCAGCTGGGTCCACGCCACACTGGCCATTGGCCGCGGCGAAGAAGGCGACACCGGTTTGTCGGCCAGCGGCATGTTCATCATCAACCCGCCCTACACCCTGGCTGAGCAGCTGCGTGAAGCCCTGAAAGTCGTGGGGCCCGCACTGGCGCGCGGCAACGGCAAAGGCTGGCAGGTCGAAGCTGGCGGCGCCTGACATTTTGCTTGGCCGACCGGCACCGCATCAGGGAAAATCCTGAGCCCAAGCCCTCAAATTAACCGACCGATCGGTCGGTTAATGGGTATACTCGCTTTTCACGCACCTTCAGCACGTGCAGGAGAAAGCCATGTACACCCAATCCTTCAGCGTTTCCGACCAAGATGACGCCAAGTCCGCAGGACTCAAGGCGGTACCCAAGGAAGCCAGCGCCAGCGAACAGGCGCTGCAAGCCCAGTTCGACGCCCGCATTGACGCAGATGGCCGCATCGAACCCCGCGAGTGGATGCCCGAGGCCTACCGCAAAACCCTGGTGCGCCAGATCAGCCAGCACGCCCACAGCGAAATCGTGGGCATGCTGCCCGAGGGCAACTGGATCAGCCGCGCCCCCAGCCTCAAGCGCAAGGCCATCCTGATCGCCAAGGTGCAGGACGAAGGCGGCCACGGCCTGTACCTGTACAGCGCGGCCGAAACGCTGGGTACCAGCCGCGACGAAATGCTGAGCGCCCTCCACACCGGCAAGGCCAAGTACAGCTCCATCTTCAACTACCCCACGCTCAACTGGGCCGATGTGGGCGTGATCGGCTGGCTGGTCGATGGCGCGGCCATCATGAACCAGATTCCACTGTGCCGCTGCAGTTATGGCCCGTATGCCCGCGCCATGGTGCGCGTGTGCAAAGAGGAATCCTTCCACCAGCGCCAAGGCTACGAAGCCCTGCTGGTGATGATGCAAGGCACGCAAGCGCAAAAGGACATGGTGCAAGACGCCGTCAACCGCTGGTGGTGGAAGTGCCTGGCCATGTTCGGACCGCCGGACGCCGACAGCCCCAACAGCGCGCAAGGCATGCGCTGGGGCATCAAGCGCATCAGCAACGACGACCTGCGCCAGAAATTTGTGGACGCCACCGTGCCCCAGGCCAAGGTGCTGGGTGTGACCCTGCCCGACCCCGACCTGAAGTGGAACGAAGCACGCCAGGCACATGACTACGGCCAGATCGACTGGGACGAGTTCTGGTCCACCGTGAATGGCAACGGTCCCTGCAACAAGGAGCGCCTGGGCGCCCGCGTCAAGGCCTGGAACGACGGGGCCTGGGTGCGCGAAGCCGCCCTCGCACACAGCCGCAAACAACAGCAACGTCAACTCAAGGAGGCTGCATGAACACGCCCGCACTCAAAGAATGGCCCCTCTGGGAAGTTTTTGTTCGCAGCAAGCAGGGCCTGGAACACAAGCACTGCGGAAGTCTGCACGCCAGTGATGCGCAACACGCGCTGCAGATGGCGCGCGACGTGTACACCCGCCGCCAGGAAGGCGTGAGCATCTGGGTGGTGCAGTCCAGTGCCATAGCGGCCAGCGAGCCCAACGACAAGAGCGAATTCTTCGAGCCTGCCAGCGACAAGATTTACCGCCACCCGACCTTCTACGAGATTCCTGAAGAAGTGGGACACATGTGATGCAAGCGCCTGTTGATTACCTGCTGCACCTCGCAGACAACGCGCTCGTCCTCGGCCAGCGCAACGCCGAATGGTGCGGCCACGGCCCCATCCTCGAAGAAGACATCGCGCTGTCCAACAACAGCCTGGACCTGATCGGCCAGGCCCGCCTGCTCTACCAGCATGCGGCCACACTGATGGGTCAGGGCGCCACCGAAGACACGCTGGCGTATTTCCGCGACGTGCCCGACTTCAAGAACTACACCCTGTGCGAACTGCCACACCTGCCGCTGATGTCGGCCACCGCCTGCGGTGACCGGGACTTTGCCACCACCATCGTGCGCAACTTCCTATACAGCAGCCTGATGGTGCTGGTGTGGGACCGCCTGCAGTTGTCCAAAGACGAACAGCTGGCCGCGATTGCCGCCAAGTCGCTCAAGGAGGTGCGCTACCACCTGCGCCACTCGCGCGACTGGCTCGTGCGTCTGGGCGACGGCACCGACGAATCGCACCAACGGGCACAAGCCGCGCTGGACGCGCTCATGCCCTACACCAGCGAGTTCTGGGTGGCCAGCGCGCAAGAAGCCGCGGCACAAGCCAATGGCTGTGGTCTGGACATGGCCGAGCTGCGCGCCGACTGGAACACCATCGTCAACGCCGCACTTCAGGAAGCCACGCTGCAGCGCCCAGCCGACAGCGCCTTTGTGCCGACCGGCAAGCAAGGCGTTCACTCAGAGCACCTGGGTTTCATGCTGGCCGAAATGCAGAGCCTGGCGCGCCAGCACCCCGGCGCCACCTGGTAAGTCGCACATGACCACGACCCTGACCCGCGCAGAGCAGGCCTGGCAATTGCTGGAGGGCCTGAGTGACCCGGAAATCCCGGTGATCACGCTGCGCGAGCTGGGCATACTGCGCGAAGTCCGCGAAGGCGCTCAGGGTCTGGAAGTGGTCATCACCCCCACCTACAGCGGCTGTCCGGCCATGGGCCAGATCGAGGACGATGTGCGCAGCACCTTGGCCGCAGCAGGGCTGCAGGCCAAGGTAGTCACGCAACTGGCCCCGGCCTGGACCACCGACTGGATGACCGAGGCGGCACGCGAGAAGTTGCGCGCCTATGGCATTGCGCCGCCGCACGCCTGCGCCAGCGAGAAAACCGGTTCGGCAAGCGTGGTGCAGTTCGCGGCACGCAGCGCCAAAACCGAAGCAGTGCATTGCCCGCAATGCGGATCAATCAACACCACCGAAACCTCCCATTTCGGCTCCACCGCCTGCAAGGCCCTTTACCGGTGCCTGGACTGCATGGAACCATTCGACTATTTCAAACCCTATTGAGCCAAGCGAGCCGACATGCGCTTTCATGACCTCACCGTTTCCCGCGTCAGCACCGAAGCCGCTGGCGCCGTGGCCATCACATTGGCCGTGCCCGCTGACTTGCGTGCGCAGTTCGACTTTCAGCCCGGCCAGTTCCTGACCCTGCGCGCCGACATCAACGGCGCCGATGTGCGCCGCAGCTACTCGGTCAGCTCCGCACGCAGCCAGCTGCAGCGCGGCGAACTCGAAGTGGGCATCCGCCCGGTCGAAGGCGGCGTGTTTTCCAACTGGGCTGCGACGCAACTCAAGGCCGGAGACACCCTGCGCGTGATGCCGCCGGACGGCCGCTTTGTGGTGCAGCGCCCCCGTGCCATCCACCGTGTGGGCTTTGCCGCCGGTTCGGGCATAACGCCCATCCTGTCCATTCTGGCCACCACGCTCGAAGAGCAGCCCGAGAGCAAATTCACGCTGGTCTATGGCAACCGCCGCATGGACAGCGTGATGTTCAACGAGGCGCTGCAAGACCTGAAAGACCGCTACCCCTCACGTCTGACGCTGATCCACATCCTCTCGCGCCAGGCGCAGGAAGTGCCGCTTCTGGAGGGCCGCATCGACGGCGACAAGGTGCGCGCCATCATCGACAACTTCCTGCCCGTGGGCAGCATGGACGAGGTCTTCATCTGCGGCCCCGAGGCCATGATCGAAGAAACCGAAAAAGCCCTGCTGGGCGCGGGCGTGTCACCCAAGGCCATCCGCACCGAACGCTTCACCTCGCCCACGCTCGAAGCCCTGAGCCCCGAGCAAAAAGCCAAAGCCGTGCTGGGCCACAAGGCCACGCGCGATGGCGGTGAAGTGCAACTCACAGTGGTGCTCGACGGCAAGCCCTACGAGATGCCGATGAACAAGAACGAGAAGATCCTCGACATCGCTTTGGCCATGGGTCTGGACCTGCCCTACTCGTGCAAGGGCGGCGTGTGCTGCACCTGCCGCTGCAAAGTCACCCAAGGCACAACCGAGATGGACAAGAACTTCACACTCGAAAAACCTGAGGTTGACGCCGGCTTTGTGCTGTCGTGCCAGGCCCGCCCCACCAGCGACCGTGTGGTGGTGAGTTTCGACGAGCGCTGAGCCCTTCAGCGTGGCATCAGGCCAGGCGCTGCACCAGCGCCGTGGTCGCCGCACTCTGGTTCATCGTGTAGAAATGCAGCGAAGGTGCACCGCCTGCCACCAGGCGTTCGCACAGGCCGCTGACCACTTCGTGCCCAAACGCCTTGATGGACGCCACATCGTCGCCATAGGCCTGCAAACGCAGACGCACCCAGCGCGGGATCTCGGCACCGCAGGCATCCGAGAAACGCAGTAACTGCGACGAGCTGGTGATGGGCATGATGCCCGGCACCACCGGAATGTCCACACCCAGCTTGCACACATCATCCACAAAACGGAAATAGGCATCGGCGTTGTAGAAGTACTGCGTGATGGCCGAGTTGGCACCTGCCTTGGCCTTGGTGGCAAACGCTTGAAGATCAGCTTCGGGAGACTTGGCTTGCGGGTGCACCTCGGGGTAAGCCGCCACTTCGATGGCAAAGTCATCGCCCGTTTCGGCGCGAATGAAAGACACCAGATCGCTGGCGTAATGGAACTCGCCACCTGCACCGTAGCCGCTGGGCAAATCGCCGCGCAAGGCCACCAGGCGTTTGACACCCATGCCCTTGAGCGTGGCCAGTTGGCTGCGCACCGAGTCTTTGGTCGCCCCAATGCACGTAAAGTGCGAGGCCGCCGCCACGCCCTCGGCAATGATTTCTTTCACGGTGGCAAAGGTGCCCTCTTGGGTAGAGCCCCCCGCACCGTAGGTCACCGAGCAAAACTCGGGCTTGAGCGCATACAGCTGCTGGCGTACGGCACGCAGCTTCTCTGCGCCCTCAGGCGTCTTGGGTGGGAAAAATTCAAAACTCACCGGCAGCTTCATGGTGCTGTTCCTTGTTGTTCTCGTCACGCAGGCTTGACAGCCTGCACAAAAAATTCACGATTGCCGTCACCGCCCACAATCGGGCTGTCCCGCCAGGCCTGCACCTGCAAACCCAGCATGGCGCACGCTTCACGCAAACGGGATTCGACCACAGCATACAGCGCCGTATCGCGCACAATGCCGCCCTTGCCGACCTGGCCCGGCTGCAGCTCGAACTGCGGCTTGACCAGCATCAGCAAGTGCCCACCGGGTTTGAGCAAGGCCACCACACCCGGCAAGACCAGCGTGAGCGAGATGAAGGACACATCGCCCACAGCCAGGTCAAAACCCTGAGCTGCATCCGGGATACGCGCATCCCCTGCCTGCAGCTCACGGGCATTGAGCCCTTCGATACAAACCACCCTCGCATCGCTGCGCAGGCGCTCGTGCAACTGGGCATGCCCCACGTCCAGCCCCACCACCTGCGCCGCACCTTGTTGCAGCAGGCAGTCGGTAAAGCCGCCCGTGCTCTGCCCAACATCCAGACAACGCCAACCTGATATGTTCCAGCCCGCGGCCAACAACGCTCCTTCGAGCTTGAGGCCACCACGCGACACGTAGCGCGCCTCGGCATCGTCAAGCAGCACCAGCTCGGCATCTTCAGGCACCTCGTCGCCGTTCTTGGCCACACGCCTGAACGCCCCAGCACCCACACGCCACTGCACGCCCGCGGCAATCAGCCGCTGGGCTTGCGAGCGGGAAGCGGCCAAGCCGCGTTCGACGAGCAGCTGGTCTGCACGCACGATCAGTAGCGATACGTATCTGGCTTGTAGGGGCCCTGCTTGGGCACGCCGATGTAAGCAGCTTGCTCGTCGCTCAGCTCGGTCAGCATGGCGCCGACTTTCTTGAGGTGCAGGCGAGCCACTTTTTCGTCCAGATGCTTAGGCAGCACATAGACCTTGCCGATATCGTAGGCGTCCTTGTGTGCAAACAGCTCGATCTGCGCGATCGTCTGGTTGGCAAACGAAGACGACATCACGAAACTGGGGTGGCCCGTGCCGCAGCCCAGGTTAACCAGACGGCCCTTGGCCAGCAGGATGATTTTCTTGCCATCGGGGAAGATGACGTGGTCCACCTGGGGCTTGATTTCTTCCCACTGGCACTTTTCTTCCAGCTTGGCCACCTGGATTTCGTTGTCGAAGTGGCCGATGTTGCACACAATGGCCTGGTCCTTCATGGCGGCCATGTGTTCAAAGGTGATCACATCCTTGTTGCCGGTGGTGGTCACGAAAATGTCGGCCTTGTCGGCTGCCCACTCCATGGTCACTACACGATAGCCTTCCATCGCGGCTTGCAGGGCGTTGATCGGGTCGATCTCGGTCACCCACACCTGAGCGCTCAGGGCGCGCAGGGCCTGGGCGCTGCCCTTGCCCACGTCACCGTAACCAGCGACCACGGCCACCTTGCCGGCGATCATCACGTCGGTGGCGCGCTTGATGCCGTCCACCAGCGACTCGCGGCAACCGTACAAGTTGTCAAACTTGCTCTTGGTCACCGAGTCATTGACGTTGATGGCGCGGAACATCAGGGTGCCCTTGGCGGACATTTCCTTCAAGCGGTGCACACCGGTGGTGGTCTCTTCGGTCACGCCAATGATCTGCGCGCTCTTGCGGCTGTACCAGGTGCTGTCCTCGGCGAGCTTGGCCTTGATGGCGGCAAACAAGATGCGCTCTTCTTCGCTGCCGGGATTGGCCAGCACTTCGGGGTGCTTTTCAGCTTGTTTGCCCAGGTGCATCAGCAGCGTGGCGTCGCCGCCATCGTCCAGGATCATGTTGGGGCCTTCGCCCTCGCTGCCCTTGGGGCCAAAGTCAAAAATGCGGTGGGTGTAGTCCCAGTACTGCTCCAGTGTCTCGCCCTTGATGGCAAACACCGGGGTGCCGCGCGCGGCGATGGCGGCAGCAGCGTGGTCCTGGGTGGAGAAGATGTTGCACGATGCCCAGCGCACTTCGGCGCCCAAGGCTTGCAGGGTTTCGATCAACACAGCCGTTTGAATGGTCATGTGCAGCGAGCCGGTGATGCGTGCACCTTTGAGCGGCTGCTTGGCGGCGAATTCTTCGCGAATCGCCATCAGGCCGGGCATTTCGGTTTCGGCAATCTTGATCTCTTTGCGGCCCCAGTCGGCCAGGCCAATGTCGGTGATCACGCAGTCCGCATTGACGGCGGTTTTGAGAGGTGCATTCATGTAAGCGCTCCAAAAGCAAAAGTCAGTTGAGCCACGGTTCAGCACAAGGGGAGAGAAAGACTCACCGCACTGGACCAGTGGATGAGCGTCGTTGCGAATGGAAGGGTTCCGAGCCTCACGCCTGCTGCCAGCTCTAGGCTGGTGGGCGCTGCAACGCTCCTCGGAATGAGGCTGATTATAGACAAATGACTGCCAGGCGGCTGCCACGGCCTTCGGCCTCGCAGTGACGGCCAATGCCACATCGTCATGGCGAGCGCAGCGCGGCCATCTCCGCGCTCAGGACCAGTAAAATTGGAGCATCTTCTGCTGCAGCTGCAGCCCTTTGCTCCCAGGACCCCTTGTGACCTACGCCCACGAAACCCGGCGCCGCCGGACGTTTGCCATCATTTCGCACCCCGATGCGGGTAAAACCACGCTGACCGAAAAGCTCTTGTTGTTTTCGGGCGCGATCCAGATTGCCGGCTCGGTCAAGGCCCGCAAGGCCTCGCGCCACGCCACTTCGGACTGGATGGAGATTGAAAAGCAGCGCGGCATCTCGGTGGCGTCTTCGGTCATGCAGATGCTCTACCGCGACCACGTCATCAACCTGCTCGACACGCCCGGTCACAAGGACTTCTCTGAGGACACCTACCGGGTGCTGACAGCCGTGGACTCGGCGCTCATGGTCATTGACGCGGCCAACGGTGTGGAAGCGCAGACCCGCCGCCTGATCGAGGTCTGCCGACAGCGCGACACGCCCATCATCACCTTCGTCAACAAGATGGACCGCGAAGTGCGCGACCCGCTGGACATCCTCGACGAAGTCGAACGCGAGCTGGGCATGCCCTGCGTACCCATGACCTGGCCAGTGGGCCAGGGCAAGAGTTTTGGCGGCATCATCAACCTGCGCACGCAGGCCATGACGGTGTTCGAGTCGGGCAGCGAACGCCGCCCACAAGACTTCGAGACCATTCCCTTGAGCGAACAGGCCAAACTGTCTGAACGCTTTGGCAACGAATGGCAAACCGCCATGGACAGCATGGAGCTGGCCACCGGCGCCTCGCCTGCTTTTGACCACGAAGCCTTCCTGGCGGGCAAGCAGACACCCGTGTTTTTCGGCTCCGGCGTCAACAACTTCGGCGTGATGGAAGTGCTGGACGCGCTGGTCGATCTGGCCCCATCGCCGCGCCCGCGCAAAAGTTCGCTGCTCGTCAACAAGCAGCCCGTCGAAAAGGACATCCAACCTGAAGATGACTCGTTTTCGGGCGTGGTCTTCAAGGTGCAGGCGAACATGGATGCCAACCACCGCGACCGCATCGCCTTTGTGCGCATGGCCTCGGGCAAATACACCCCTGGCATGAAGCTCAAGGTGCAGCGCACCGGCAAGGAACTGCGCCCCACCAGCGTGGTGACCTTTCTGTCGCAACGCCGTGAGGCCGTCGATGAAGCCTATGCGGGCGACATCATCGGCTTCACCACTCACGGCGGCGTGCAGCTGGGCGACACCATCACCGACGGCGCCAACCTGCAGTTCACCGGCCTGCCCTTCTTCGCGCCCGAACTCTTCATGACCGTAATTTTGAAGAACCCGCTGCGTACCAAACAGTTGCAGCAGGGTCTGGACCAGCTCGGCGAAGAAGGTGCGATCCAGGTGTTCAAGCCCGAAGTCGGCGGCCCCATGCTGCTGGGCGCGGTCGGTCAACTGCAGTTTGAAGTGGTGCAGCACCGCCTGAAAACCGAATACGACTGCGATGTGCGCCTGGAAGGCTGCCAATACACCAGCGCCCGCTGGATCACGGCGGACAACGCACAGGACCTGCGCGAATTCACCAGCACTTATCCGCAGCGCCTGGCGCTGGACGCGGCAGGCACGCTGGCGTACTTGTGCACCAGCCCGTACGACGTGCGCCTGGCGCAAGAACGTTTCCCCAAGATCCACTTTCACCCGCTGCGTGAGCACGCGGGCCTGGCGCTGGGCTCGGCCCACTGACATACCGTGCGCCCTCTGCGTGACTGGCAAGCGGATGGCATCGTTGGCGTCTTCACCGACATCGACGACACGCTGACCACCGAAGGCGTCATCACACCCAATGCCTTGGAGGCATTGGCAGACCTGAAGGCAGCTGGGCTGCATGTGATTGCCATCACCGGACGGCCTGTGGGCTGGAGCGAGCCTTTTGCCCAAAGCTGGCCAGTAGATGCCATCGTCGCTGAAAACGGTGCGGTAGCCCTGGTGCACGAAGTCGGCCAATCACCGCGCAAGATCTACCAGCAAGAGGCTGCCACGCGTGCAACCCACTTGAAACGCATGCAACAGGTGCTGACAACGATCGAGCAAACCGTTCCTGGTGCCATGCGCTCGCGAGACAGCGATGGGCGCGAAACCGATATCGCCATCGACCACAGCGAATTCACCCACCTGTCGCCTGCCGCCATTGAAGCAGTGGTGCAAATCATGCAGGCCGCAGGCATGACCGCCACCATCAGCAGCATCCACATCAACGGTTGGTACGGCGAGCACGACAAACTCAGCGGCGCTCGCTGGATCGTGCGCGAATTGTTCGGGCGCAATCTCGACGCTGAAATCGAGCGCTGGGTGTATGTGGGCGACTCCACCAACGACCAGGTCATGTTCAAACACTTTGAGCACAGCGTGGGCGTCGCCAACATTCGCCGCTTTGCCGATCAATTGCGACACCCGCCGCGCTTCATCACACAAGGTGAGCGCGGTGATGGATTTGCCGAATTGACGGCCCACCTGCTAAAAGCACGCTCATGACCTCAAGCAATACACTCACCTGGAAAGAAGAAAGCGGCACGCGCACAGCCCTGTGGCAAGCGGACAATGGCGCCCGCCAACCCAGCCGCATCCAGGTGGTCAAGGAGATGGACGCTGACACCGCTTACCGCCTGGCCAGCGCGGGAACGGGTCTGCTGTGGCGCGGCGACTTTCAACACGCACGCCAATTGCTGCAAGCCATGTCAGCACGCATGGATGCAGCCGGACAGCGCAAGAAAAAACCAACGCCATCCACCGCCGCCGAAAGCTTTGAACAACACCGCAAGGCCCAGGCCCTGCGCGTGCGCGTACTGGGCCAGCTGCTGATTGAAATCGATGGCAACTACGGCATCCCTCTCAAGCGCTCACCCGATGTTGTGCAGGCCTGCACAGAGGCATGGTGCCCTGCTGATGGACAGGCGCGTGTGGTGCCGCTGCGCAGCCTGCTGGGCCTGATCGGTGCACACGAGTGGCGCAAAAAAGGCGTCCCCATTGCGACGCTGGATGGCGCACACATCCATCCACACTACGGCGTGTTCTCGCCGGTGCGCGGCGAGTACCTTGACCTGGTGGCACAAGCCCCCCTGCCCGCAGCGTTGCAGCACTGCCCGCAAGCCTTTGACATTGGCGTGGGTACCGGGGTGCTGTCCGCACTGCTGGCGCGCCGTGGCGTGCCACGTGTGGTGGCGACGGATCTGTCAGAACGCGCCTTGGCCTGCGCCCGCGACAACCTGCAGCGGCTGGACCTGCTGTCCAAAGTCGAGTTGGTGCAAACCGATCTTTACCCTGCTGGCAACGCCGCGCTGGTGGTGTGCAACCCGCCCTGGCTCCCCGCCAAACCCACCTCCACATTGGAGCAAGCCGTCTATGACGAAGACAGCGCCATGCTGCGCGGCTTTCTGTCGGGCCTGGCCGCACATCTGTGCGAAGGGGGCGAAGGCTGGCTCATCCTGTCGGACCTGGCCGAACACCTGGGGCTGCGCACACGCGATCAGCTGATGGACTGGATCGCGAACGCAGGATTGAAAGTGCTCAGCCGCCTGGAAACCCGGCCACGCCACAGCAAGGCACAGGACCCCAGCGACCCGCTGCACGCGGCACGGGCAGCGGAAGTCACTTCGCTGTGGCGATTGGGCGTGGGCTAAAGGACCGCGCCATCACAACCCCAGCCACACATGCCGCACCAGAAACACTGACAGGATCCACATCGTCACGCCAATCAGCACATCGAGCACCTGCCAGGCGCGGGGCTTGGCAAACCAGGGCGCCAGCCAGCGCGCGCCATAACCAAGAGCAGAAAACCACAGCACACTGGCTGAACTCGCCCCCAACGCGAACCAGCCACGCAAGGCGGGCGGCTGCTGAGCGCCAATGCTGCCCACCAGCAACACCGTGTCCAGATAGACGTGCGGGTTGAGCAGGGTGAAAGCCGCCGCTTGCATGAGTGCAGCCTGCAGACGCATGGGCTGTTCACCGGCGGCTGCGGTCAAGGCCCCCGCATGCCGCGCGCGGCGCAGGGCCGTCCAGCCGTACCAGGCCAGAAACACCGCCCCCACCACGGCCAGCGCCCGTGTGAGCACTGGCTGGTCGCCAAGGGCCTGCCCCAGACCCATGACGCCCGCTGTGATCAGGGCAGCATCGGACAAAGCGCAAAAGGCCACCACCGCACCCACATGTTCACGTCGCAGACCCTGTCGCAGCACAAAGGCGTTTTGCGCGCCGATCGCCACGATCAGCCCCAGGCTCAGAGCCAGGCCTTGGCCCCAAACGGGCAAGGCCTTCATCACAATCTCATTCCAGTTCATGCGATCGAGTTTGCCCTTGCTTAAAAATGAAGGCAAACTGTCTTTTCTTTATTCGCATTAGAAAAACTGAATTTATGCTGGACTACGCCGCCCTCTCGGCCCTGGCCGCCGTGGTGCGCGAAGGCAGTTTCGATCGGGCCGCCCAAGCCCTGCACGTCACGCCTTCGGCCATTTCGCAACGCATCCGCCTGCTCGAAGAACGCATGGGCTGCGCCCTGGTGCTGCGTGGTCAACCCTGCCAGCCCACCGAGGCGGGCCGACGGCTGTGCCAGCATGTGGACCACGTGCAGTTGCTGGAGCAAGAGCTGCATGGCGCCCTGCCGACACTCTCATCCGATGCACCGATACGCCCGAGGCTGCCCATTGCCGTCAATGCAGACAGTCTGGCCACCTGGCTGGCCCCGGCACTGGCGAGCTATGCCGCACAGGCCCCTGTGCTCATGGATGTGGCGGTGGACGATCAGGACCACACCGCGCAGTGGCTGCGCAGCGGGGCCGTGTTGGCCGCCGTGACGGCCAGCGCCCGACCGGCCGCCGGTTGTAACAGTCAGCCCCTGGGCGCCATGCGTTATGTGGCGGCCGCGAGCCCCGCCTTCATGGCACGCCATTTTCCGGACGGTGTCGATGTGGCCAGCCTGTCGCTTGCCCCCAGCCTGCAATTCAACGCCAAAGACGATTTGCAGGCCCGCTGGGTTCGCCTGTACTGGGGCAAACCCGTGGAACTGCCCCGACACACCCTGCCCTCGGCCCAGGCTTTCGTCACCGCCGGTCTGGCCGGCATGGGCTGGGGTCTGCACCCACAAACCTTGATTGAAGGCCATTTGGCGCAGGGCAGCTTGGTTGAACTGGTGCCGAAGCGTCCGCTGGACGTGCCCCTGCATTGGCAGCAGGCCCGCGTGGCGTCACGCCTGCTGGAGCAGTTGACGCAGCACGTTGTCACCGCTGCACGAACGGCCCTGCAACCGGTCTGAACCCCGAGTCAACTGCGGGCCAGCACCGGCGCCAGCGCCTTGCCTGTGTGGGTGCCGATGCGCACCAGATCTTCGGGCGTGCCGGCGGCGACGATGCGGCCACCGGCGTTACCGCCCTCCGGTCCCAGGTCGATGATCCAGTCGGCTTCGGCGATGACATCAAGGTCGTGTTCAATGACCACCACGCTGTGCCCGGCATTGACCAGGCGGTGAAGCACGCGAATGAGCTTGTCCACATCGGCCATGTGCAGGCCCACGGTCGGTTCGTCCAGCACGTACAGCGTGTGCGGCGCCTTCTGGCCACGCTTGCCGACTTCGTCGCGCACCTTGGTCAGCTCTGTCACCAGCTTGATGCGCTGCGCCTCGCCGCCACTCAGGGTGGGCGAAGGCTGGCCCAGCGTGAGGTAGCCCAGGCCCACGTCCTTGAGCAGCTGAAGCGGGTGCGCGATGCTGGGCATGCTGGCAAAGAACTCGACCGCTTCGTCGACCTCCATCTGCAGCACATCGCCAATGCTCTTGCCACGCCAGCTCACCGCCAGCGTTTCGGGGTTGAAGCGCGCGCCGCGGCAGGTTTCGCAAGGCACCTTCACATCGGGCAAAAAGCTCATCTCGATGGTGCGCATGCCCTGGCCTTCGCAGCTGGGGCAGCGGCCTTCACCGGTATTGAAGCTGAAGCGGCCGGGGCCGTAACCCCGCGCCTTGGCTTCGAGGGTTTCGGCAAACAGTTTGCGGATCGTGTCCCAGAAGCCGATGTAGGTGGCCGGGCAGGAGCGCGGCGTTTTGCCGATCGGGGTCTGGTCGACTTCGAGCACGCGGTCGATGACCTGAAAGCCTTGCACGTCGGTGCAGCCGACGAGCGGCACGCGCTGTCCCTTGTCCTGGGCGGTGCGGCCAGCCTGGGTGCTGCGCTGCTGCACAAGGGCCTGCACATTGGTCAGCAACACATCGCGCGCGAGCGTCGACTTGCCCGAGCCGCTGACGCCGGTGACGGCAACCAGGCGCTTGAGCGGGACTTCGAGGTCGACGTTTTGCAGGTTGTGAAGTTGGGCGCCGGTGAGGCGGAGCCAGTGCAGGGCAGCGCTTTGCGCTGCAGAGAAATTGGGGTCAGAGCCCGAGTTTCTCTTCGCGAAATCGGGATCCGACCCCAATTTCTCCACCACCACACGCCGAGGCTGCAACGGGTGTTTCATCGCATGCAAGAGGTAACGCCCTGTCTGCGAGTCAGCTGCGCGTGTGATGTCATCGGCCGTGCCTTCGGCAATCAGGCGGCCGCCGCGTTTGCCAGCACTCGGCCCGATGTCGATGATGTGGTCAGCGCGGCGGATGGTGTCTTCGTCGTGCTCCACCACCACCAGCGTGTTGCCCTTGTCGCCGAGTTTGTGCAGGGCGTTGAGCAGGATCTGGTTGTCGCGGGCGTGCAGGCCAATGGTCGGCTCGTCGAGCACGTAGCACACGCCCTGCAGGTTGCTACCCAGTTGCGCAGCCAGGCGGATGCGCTGGGCTTCGCCACCCGACAGCGTGGGCGCACCGCGGTCGAGCGTGAGGTAGCCCAGGCCGACTTCTTCAAGGAACTCCAGGCGGCTTTTGATCTCGGGGATCAGGTCGCGGGCAATGTCGGCTTCGCGGCCTTGCAGTTGCAGGGTTTCGACCCAGCGGCGCACATCGCTCACGCTCAGGCGTGCGATGTCGGTGATGCGCCAGGCTTGCTGGTCTGCACCGTGCAGTTTGACGGCGCGGGCGGTGGCGTTCAGGCGGGTGCCTTCGCAGGTCGGGCAAGCCACGTCCACCAGGTCTTCGACCTCGGGCTCGGCAAAAGTTTGTTCGCGGCCTTTGTCCTTGTCGCCCTGCACCGAGTCGTCAAACACCTTGCGCTGTTCCTTGCTCAGTTTGGTGCCGGTGCCCACGCAGTCGGGGCACCAGCCGTGCTTGCTGTTGTACGAGAACAGGCGCGGGTCCAGCTCGGCATACGAGGTGGCACAAGCCGGGCAGGCACGCAGGGTCGAAAACACGCGGTGCTGGCCAATGCGCGCCGTCGAAGTGCCGTTTTCCATGGCTTGCTTGAGACCGTCCAGATGGCTGAGCACATGCACCACGCCTTTGCCGTGTTCAAGCGCGGTGTTCAGCGCCTTGCGCAATGCCGTCTCCTGGGAGGGCAGCACATCCAGGCTGGCCACAGGCAGTTCGATGCTGTGTTCCTTGAAACGGTCGATGCGCGGAAAACCCTGGGTGGGCAGGAACTCGCCGTCCACACGCAGGTGCGTGTAACCACGCGGGCGTGCCCATTCGGCCAGCTCGGTGTAGACGCCCTTGCGGTTGACCACCAGCGGTGCCAGCAGGCCAATGTGCTGGCCTTTGAACTGGGTCATCAGTTGTGCCGCAATGCTGTCGGGCGTTTGCGGTTGCACCGGCGTGTCGTCGTGCACGCAGTGCTGGATGCCGAGCTTGACGTACAGCAGACGCAAGAAGTGCCAGACCTCGGTAGTGGTGCCCACCGTGGATTTGCGGCCGCCGCGCGAGAGGCGCTGCTCGATGGCCACGGTGGGCGGGATACCGTAAACGGCATCAACTTCGGGACGACCTGCGGGCTGGACGATGCTCCTCGCATAAGCATTGAGGCTCTCGAGGTAGCGGCGCTGGCCTTCGTTGAAGAGGATGTCGAACGCGAGTGTGGACTTGCCCGAACCGCTGACGCCGGTGATGACGTTGAACTGGCCACGCGGAATGTTGACGCTCAGGTTCTTGAGGTTGTGTTCCTTGGCGTTGACGATCTGGATGGCGTCTTGTTGCCGCGAGCTTGCCCCTTCGGCGGGCTCCTCATGCTGCGGGGGTACGCAGAAATCGTCACCCACCGAAGGGGCAAGCTCGCTGCGTTCCTTGTAGTGCGAGGTCTTCTCCGCAACTGCAACCACCTCACCCATCGCCTCCGCATAGTCTCGCAGCGCAGCACCCGTGTGCGATGTCGGGTGCAGGCGCACCTCTTCGGGCGTGCCTTCGGCCACCACCCGGCCGCCGCCCTCGCCGCCTTCTGGCCCCAGGTCGATCAGCCAGTCGCTGGCGCGGATCACATCGAGGTTGTGTTCGATGACGATGAGCGAGTGGCCAGCTTCAAGCAGCTTGCGCAAGGCGCGCATGAGCTTGGCGATGTCGTCGAAGTGCAGACCGGTGGTCGGCTCGTCGAACAGGAACAGCGTGCCCTTGCGCGCCAAACTCTGGCGGCTGTTGCTGGCACTCTTGGCGGCTTCGGCCAGAAAGCCGGCGAGTTTGAGGCGCTGCGCTTCGCCGCCCGAGAGCGTGGGCACAGGCTGGCCCAGGCGCACGTATTCGAGGCCGACGTCGACGATGGGTTGCAGGGCACGGATGACTTCGCGGTCTTGCGCGAACAGGGCCGCCGCTTCGCTGACGGTGAGTTCGAGGATGTCGGAGACGTTGAGGCGTCGCACTCCGGGTGCCGGGAAATTGGGGTTGGAGCCAGAGAAATTGGGGTCAGAGCCCAATTTGCTGCGCAAATCGGGATCCGACCCCGATTTCTCCTCAACCCATTTCCCTAGAGCCTGGCGCTCGATGGTGATTTCGAGGATTTCGGGGCGGTAGCGTTTGCCGTCGCAGTCGGGGCAGCGCAGGTAGACATCGCTCAAAAACTGCATCTCGACGTGCTCGAAACCCGAGCCGCCGCAGGTGGGGCAGCGGCCGTCGCCGCTGTTGAAGCTGAACTTGCTGGCGGTGTAGCCACGCTGGCGCGACTCGGGTGCGGTAGCAAAGATTTCGCGGATCGCGTCCCACGCCCCCACATAACTCACCGGGTTGGAACGGGCCGTTTTGCCAATCGGTGACTGGTCGACAAACACCACATCGCTCAGGTGGTCGGCCCCCAGCAGGCGGTCGTGCGCACCGGGCGTCTCGGTGGCCTTGCCGAAATGGCGCATGAGCGCCGGGGCCAGCACGTCCTGAATGAGGGTGGACTTGCCCGAACCGCTGACGCCGGTGACGGTGACCAGGCGCTGCAGCGGGAAGTCCACCGAGACGTTTTGCAGGTTGTGTTCGCGGGCGCCTTCAAGGATGAGGCGCGGCGTGCTGTCGGTGACCATGCGCTTGAGGCCCAAACCGACCTGCTTGCGCGCACCCAGATAAGCCCCCGTCAGGGTGTCGGCGCGGCGCAGTTCGTCGGTGGTGCCGTCAAAGACGATCTGACCACCGCGCTCGCCGGGGCCGGGGCCCATGTCGATCATGCGGTCGGCGGCGAACATCACGGCCGGGTCGTGTTCGACCACGACCAGGGTGTTGCCCGCATCGCGCAGGCGTTGCATGGCCTGGGTGATGCGGTTCATGTCGCGCGGGTGCAAGCCGATGCTGGGTTCGTCCAGCACGAACAGGGTGTTGACCAGGCTGGTGCCCAATGCGGTGGTGAGGTTGATGCGCTGGACTTCACCGCCGCTCAAGGTGCGGCTCTGGCGGTCGAGCGTGAGGTAGCCGATGCCCACATCGCACAGGTATTTGAGGCGGGTGGTGATTTCTTCGAGCAACAGCTTGAGGGCCTGAGCCTCTGCATCCTGCGAAGCTTGTGCGACGGCACTGGCACTCATGCGGTCAAAGAATCGACGCAACCGGTCGATCGGCATGAGCATGGTGTCGTGCAAACTCAGTCCCGGCAGGGCTTCAAGCTGCTCGCGTGACCACTTCACACCGGCGGGCATGAAGCGCTTGGCCGGATCCAGCACCGCATCGGCATCGTCCTTGGAACCGATGCGCCACAAGAGGCTCTCGGTCTTGAGGCGCGCGCCGCTGCAGGTCGGACACTCGGTGTAGCTGCGGTACTTGGACAAGAGCACGCGAATGTGCATCTTGTAGGCCTTGCTTTCCAGGTACTCGAAGAAACGCGCAATGCCGTACCACTGCTGGTTCCACTTGCCGTTCCAGTTGGGCGAACCTTTGATCACCCAATCTTTTTGCGCTTCGGTCAGCTTGGCCCATGGCGTGTCGCGCGGAATGCCGGCCGTCTCGGCATGGCGCATCAGGTCGTCCTGGCACTCTTTCCAGGCGGGCGTCTGGATGGTCTTGATGGCGCCAGCGCGCAAGGTGAGCTTGTCGTCAGGAATCACCAGGCCATAGTCCACACCGATCACCCGACCAAAGCCACGGCAGGCCTCACAGGCCCCTACCGCCGAGTTGAACGAGAACATCGAGGGGGTCGGGTCGGTGTAGCGCAGGTCGCTGTCGGGGCAATGCAGGCCGGTGGAAAAGCGCCAGACCGAGAAACCGGGGTCAGAGCCCGAGTTTTGCTGCGCAAAATCGGGATCCGACCCCGGTTTCTCTACATAAACATTGAGTCGGCCGCTGCCGCGCTTGAGTGCCACTTCGATCGCTTCGACCACACGGGCCTTTTCAGCATTGGACAGGCGGAAGCGGTCGGCCACCACGTCCAGCACTTTGCGCGGCCCGGTGGGTGTGGCTACTTCACGCTCGGCCTGCACCTTGGTGAAGCCACTGGCCGAGAGCCATTGCTCGACCTGCTCGGCTGTGGTGTTGGATGGCAGCTCGACCGGAAAAGTGAGGTACAGGCGCGGGTCCCCAGCTTCGGCGGCGCGGCGCTGCAGTTCGGCGTAAATGGTTTCGGGGCTGTCGTGCCGCACCGGCTGGGCGGTGTCACGGTCAAACAGCTGACCCAGCCGGGCGAACAGCAGCTTGAGATGGTCGTTCAGCTCGGTCATGGTGCCCACGGTGGAGCGCGAGCTGCGCACCGGATTGGTCTGGTCGATCGCAATGGCCGGGGGCACGCCTTCGACCTTGTCCACTGCCGGCTTGTCCATCCGGTCCAGAAACTGGCGCGCATAAGCGCTGAAGGTTTCGACGTAACGCCGCTGTCCTTCGGCGTACAGCGTGTCAAACACCAGACTCGATTTGCCTGAGCCACTGGGGCCGGTGACCACCGTCAGTTCACCCGTGCGGATGTCGAGGTCAAGGTTTTTGAGGTTGTGCTGGCGGGCGCCACGGATGCGGATCTGGCCTTGGGACATGGTCGGGCTTTTCAGGTTTGAGCCCAACATTCTAGGACTGCAGCCCGACCGTACAACACCCAAAGCCCCGCCCTCTCTTGATGCCAGTCAATTAAATACATGTGAGAAACCAGCTGGGCACGGCACAATACCAAAGAATGCGTTTGACAGGACACAGCATGAATCCAACTCTCAGCCCGGCTTCGACCGATACCGGTTTGCTCAATCTGCAACTCTCGGAGCTACTGAAGAAAGAACCGGTCACGCTGCCTCCGCAGGCAACGGTACGAGAAGTGGCCCAGACCATGCGCACGCATGGTGTTTCGTCGGTCATGCTGGTCGAACAAGAACATTTGTTTGGACTGATCACGGATCGTGACCTGCGCAACCGTGTACTCGCAGATGATCTGCCGCTTCAGACGCCGGCAGCCGACGTGGCTACGCTGGCACCCATCACCCTGCAAAAGGACCAACCGGCATTTTCCGCACTGCTGCTGATGGCTCGCCACAACATCCACCATGTGCCAGTGATGCATGGCACACGAGTGGCAGGCATGGTGACCGCTACCGATCTGACGCAGCAAAGCAGCACATCACCAGTGTTCCTGGCTGGCGAAATCCACCAACAGAACAGTCTCGAAGGCCTCGTGCAAGCCAGCCATCGCATCCGCGATCTCCAAATGGCGCTTTCCAGTGCACAGACCAGTGCCTACAACCTGGGACATGTGATCAGCACCATTACCGATGCCTTAACCGAGAGACTGATCCACCTTGCCGAGGCCGAGCTGGGTCCACCGCCGGTGGACTACGTCTGGGTTGCCGCCGGATCACAGGGCCGCATGGAGCAAACCGCCAAGTCCGATCAGGACAACTGCCTGATCTTGTCCGACGATTACGACGAAGCTGCGCACGGCGAATACTTCCGGCAATTTGCAAGACGCGTGTGCGATGGGTTGGCCTCATGTGGCTACGTGTACTGCCCCGGCGAAATGATGGCCATGACTGACCGCTGGCGGCAACCGCTACGCATCTGGCGCGAATACTTTCAGCACTGGATCAAAGTGCCGGATGGAATGTCTCTAATGCTAACCACGGTGTTCTTCGATATCCGCGCCGTCCACGGCAACCAGTCTCTGCTCGACCAATTACGAAATGAGGTGCTGGAACAGACTCGTGGCAATACCCTGTTTCTGGCACATATGGTTCGTAACTGCATCAAAATGCGTCCAGCTCTGGGCTGGTTCGGCCAGATCAAGCCCATCACCCAAGGCGAGCATACGGGTACGATAGACCTCAAGCACAACGGCATCGTGCCTATCGTCGATCTGGCGCGCATCTATACTTTGGCCGGCGGGCTGGATCCCGTCAACACACATGACCGCCTGATGGCAGCCATGCACAGTCAGGAAGTGACCCCCAGCGCCATCAAGGACTTGCAAGAGATGTTGGAGTTCATCTCAAATCTGCGCATCCGCCACCAGACACGGCGCATGAAGACAGGGAAACCGGCAGACAACTACGTGCGGTTGCTTGGTCTGTCCAATTTCGAAAAACGTCAACTCAAGGACGCCTTCCGGCTGATCACCTCACTCCAGAATGCTTTGGCCAATCGTTACAGATTTTGAACGCAGGCATGCCCTCAACAATCAGTACTTGAGCCGGGCGTAATACGTTTTCTGCGCCGCCTCGCGCGCCTGGCCCAGTGTCGTGATGCCCTGCTCTGCCAGCAGCGGAACCATGCGCAGAAACACCTCGGCCGTGACCATGGCGTCGCCCAGCGCGGTGTGGCGGCCCAGCACGGTGATGTTCATGCGTTCGGCAATCGCTTCTAGCCTGTGCGATTCCTGATTGGGGTGGATCACTGCTGACAGCATCAGGGTGTCGAGCACCGGCTGGTCAAAGCGCAGGCCGGTCTCCTGTTCCTTGAGCTGCAGGAACTTCATGTCGAATGCGGCGTTGTGCGCCACCAGCACCGTATCCTGCGCATAGGCATGGAATACCGGCAAGATATCGGCGAGGCGGGGTTTGCCCTCGACCATGTCCTGCGTGATGCCGTGGATCGGAATCGAGGAAGCGGGGATACGCCGGCCCGGATCAATCAGCTGCTCGAAGGCCTCCTGACGAAAGAGTTTGCCGTTGACGATACGGGTGGCGCCGATCTGGATGATTTCGTCGCCCTGCGTGGGGTTGAGCCCGGTGGTTTCGGTATCGAACACGGTGTAGGTCAGGCTGCTCAGGGGCAGGTCATCCAGATCGTGGTGCTGCGCGCTCGGCTTGAACAGGTCGAAGTCGAAGAACTCGGGACGGCTGTCGCCGCGCACCAGCTGGGCGGCCTCGACGCTGGTCTGGGCCTGCGCCGAGGGCAGCACCATTCGAAAAAACGAGCGATGGCGCACCCGTTCGCGTTCAAACCACATCACGCCGCTGTGGCGGTCCATCACGTCGCGCACCGTCAGCGGGTTACGGTCCTGTCCCAGGTGCATCGGGTCCAGTTCCCAGCTCATCACGGTTTCGGTGCTCATGGCCGTGCCGGCCCACAGCAGGTCGAGGTGTACCTTATCGCCCTGCGTCTGCAGCCGCAGGTGCAACAGGCGCACCTCAAACTCGTCCACCAGGCGATTGGCCAGGTAGGTCATGACCTGCAGCAGGCCAAAGCTGTCGACCTTGACCCAAACCTCGTCGGTACAGGACTCGATCAAGGTTTCGCAGCCAGTCTGCGCCTGGATGCGCCGCTGGGTCGCCAGCAGGAAGTCGTGACCAGGCATGTCCTCCAGCGGCCAGCGGGTCTTGAGGGCTTCGGTGTTCTGCGCCACCAGCTCGGTGATGCGCGTGCTCATGCGCCGAACCTCTTCGCGCACCACGCCCAGAAAGCGCTCGCGCATGACGGGATCCAAGTCGTCAAAGGCCAGCATGTCGACCGCCGCCTGCACATTGGCCAGGGCGGCGCGGTGGCCTTCGGTCAGACCTAGCAGCAGCTGGTCGCGCTCTGCCTCTTGGGCAAAAGCAGTGGTGACGTTGTCGAGCAGCAGCACAAAGCCAGCCAGCTCCGGTGCAGCCTCCGCTGCGACCTGGGCCTGGTGCACCGGCGACATCTGCACCCGCAGCAGCTGACCCGAGGGCGTGCTGGTGAGGAACTGGCTGCTGGGGTGGCTGGCGCCGCGTGCCAGGCGCTGGTGGATGTTGTCCAGCGCATGCGCGAGCATGGCCCGGTCCAGCAGGGCGTAGATCGAGCGCCCGATGCCCACCCACGCGGTGTCTGCCGCATCGCCGGCCAAGGCCCTGAACTGCAGGCGGGCACGCCGGTTGTAGAGCAGGATGCGGCCGTCCAGGTTGCACACCACCACGCTCTGGGTGAGCTCGGCCATCAGCGCGGCCAGCCGGTTGCGCTCTTCCTGTACTGCCTGGCTGGCGGCCTGGACCTGGGCCTGAATGTCCTGGCGCAGCGCATCGCGCTGCCCGACCAGCTCGGCTACGCTGCGGGCCACCTCGGCCAGGGCCTGACCGCCACCGTTGTGCAGGCTATCGAGCGGTTGCACGCTGTCGCTGCGGGTCAGCAGACGGATGCGTTCGGCCAGCTGGCGCGGCGCACGCAGGAATCGCCGATCGAGATCGCGCCAGAACACGCCCGCCGCGGCCAGCAGCACCAGCACCGCCAGCACCAGCGGCGCACCATGGCCGTGCAAAGCGTCGAGCCAGGGGCCGCGCAGCTCCTGGGGCATGCTCAGCGCGGTCAGCCACAGCGCCAGACCTGCCCACAGCGCGATCGCCACCACCGTCAGCAAGGCAGCCAGCAGCCAGACCCGGGAACGCTTCATCACGCGCCCCCGGCCAGCAGCTGGGCCACCCGCGAAACCAGCTCCTGGGTGGAGAAGGGTTTGGTCATGTAGGCATTGGCGCCCAGCGCCAGCCCCTTGGCCACATCCGTTTCGCGGCCCTTGGCGGTGAGCATGAGGATCTTGATGGTTTCCCACTCAGGGCGCGAGCGCAGGGTTTCACAGACTTCGAAGCCGGTCTTGCGCGGCATCATCACGTCCAGCAGGATCAGCTCGGGCACCGACTGCGCCACCAGATCCAGGGCTTCCTGCCCGTCTCGGGCGACGCGCACGGCATAGCCTTCCCGGCGCATGAGGTACTCCAGCGAAATGACGATGTTGGGTTCGTCGTCGGCGATCAGGATCTGGTGGGTCATGGTGAGTCTTCCCTTGCTGGCTCCCTGGCCGCAGGGGCCGTCCAGGGCAATTCAAAACAGAAGCAGGCACCCGGACCGTCGTCTGGCGCCAGCCACAGGCGACCACCGAAATGCGAGACAATTTCGCGGCTGATCGGCAGGCCCAGGCCGGTGCCTTGGGGGCGGTGATCGTCTGCGCCGCCCTGGCGGAATTTTTCAAAAATCAGCTCGCGCTGCTCGGGCGGCACCCCGGGGCCGTTGTCACGCACACAGACCTGGAGACCTTGTGCATCAGTGTGCAGTTGCAGGCTGATCCGCCCTCCCGGCTGGGGCACGAACTTGGCCGCATTGGACAGCAGGTTCAGCAGCACCTGCAGCAGGCGATCGGCATCGGCCTGCAACGGGGACATCTGATCGGGCAGGTCCAGCGTGAGCGCGATGCCGCGCTCGCGCAGCGGCTCGACCAGCGTGAGCGCGGCACGCTCGGCCAGCTCGCGCAAGTCCACCGCGCCGATCACCCACTCGGCATGGCCCGATTCGATCTTGGCCAGATCGAGCACCTGGTTGACCAGGCGCGAAAGCCGTTCGGCCTCAGCTACGACAATGCCGACAAACTGCGCACGCTGAGCCTGCGGCATGTCCGGGTCGTCGCGCATGAGTTCGGCCAGCGCCCGGATCGAGGTCAACGGGGTACGCAGCTCGTGGGTGACCGAGGACATGAAATCGTCCTTGAGCCTATCCAGGCTCTTGAGCTGTTCATTGGCGCGCCGCAACTCGTCGGTGGCCTGCTGCAACGACTGGGACTTGGCTTCGAGTTCGCGCGAGTAGCTGCGCAGCTGCGAAGCCTCGTCCAGGATGCTGAGCACATCGTCGGTGGACAGGGTTTCCTCCTGGGCCACCGAAGCGACCAGCACCCGCGCCGAGGCGCTGCCCACGGCGCCCGCCAGTTGGGTTTCAACCCGCTGCACCAGGCGGGCGTCGGGCACGATGCGCTCGACCGAGGACACACCGATCTGCCGCGCATGCTCTTGCAGCAGGGCATGGGTGCGGGCGGCGCCCAGAAAGCGGGCGCTCAGTTGCCGCAGATCCTGCAGGCGCGTGCGACCGCGCCAGAACACTGGCGAGGCCTGACCCTCGCGCCGCATCACATCAACGAACAGCAAGGCCTGGCTGGCCTCTGCCCCCGAGGGGGCGCGCCAAAGCGAGACCACCACATAGGCACCGATGTTGAGCAACAAGCTCCAGAACAGCGAATGGGTCAGCGGATCCATGCCGGCCAAACCCAGCAGCTGCTCGGGTCGCAGCAGCGACCAGCCCAGCGGCCCCTGGGTCAGCCAGTCCATGTCAAAAAGCCAGCCCGACTTGACCAGCGAAGGCAGCATGAGCGTGTAAACCCACATCAGGCAACCGGCGCTCAGGCCCATGAGGGCGCCCAGCCGTGTACCCCCCTTCCAGAACATGCCGCCCAGCAAGGCCGGCGCAAACTGGGCCACCGCGGCAAAGCTGATCAGGCCAATACTCACCAGCGCATACGCCTCGCCGGCGAGGTGGTAATACACATAACCGAGCAGTAGCACGCCCAGCACAGTGGCACGCCGGATGCCCAGCAGCATGGCGGTCAGGTCCTGTGCCGCGGCCACCTGCTGCTGACGCCAGCGCAGCACCAAGGGTAGCAACAAGTCATTGCTCACCATGGTCGAGACAGCAATGGCCTCGACAATGACCATGCCAGTGGCGGCCGACAGACCGCCAATGAAGGCCAGCAGTGCCAGGACATGCGCATCGCCGGCTAGAGGCAAAGAAAGGATGAAGTAGTCGGGGTTGGTTCCTGCGGTTTCAGACAGCATCAGTCCAGCCAGCGCAACGGGCAACACAAACAAGTTGATCAGGAGCATGTACAGAGGAAACACCCACAACGCACGATTCAGGTGGCGCTCGCGCACATTCTCGACAACCATAACCTGGAACTGCCGCGGCAGCAGCAGCACCGACAGGCCCGACAGCAGGGTGAGCGAGAACCATTGGGAAGCCCCCAGCCCTCCGCTGTCGAGCGTCAGCAAGCGGCGCGTGCGTTCGCTCGCCTGCGCTCGCTCGAAGATCTGGCCGAGGCCGTCGAATACGCCCCAAACCACAAATACGCCTACGGCCAAAAAAGCCAACAACTTGACAATGGACTCAAAGGCAATAGCAGCCACCATGCCCTCATGACGCTCACTGCTACTGAGGTGCCGCACACCAAACACCATGGTAAATCCAGCCAGCAGCAGCGCCACATAAAAAGCAGTATCAGTGCTCCAATGAGTCGCATGTGTCGAGCCAGCACCCGTCAACACACCATAGCCAGCCGCAATCGCTTTGAGTTGAAGCGCGATATAAGGCACGATGCCGACCACGGCAATCAGGCTGACCAAAGCCGCCAGCAAGGGACTCTTGCCATAGCGACTGGCGATGAAGTCGGCAATCGAAGTGATACCTTGCGAACGTGCAACACGAAGCATGCGTCGCAATACCACCCAACCCAGCATCATGGCCAGTGTCGGCCCCAGATAAATGGGCATGAACCACATGCCTTGAGTGGCTGCCCGACCGATACTGCCAAAGTAAGTCCAAGCAGTGCAGTACACAGCCATTGACAAGGCATAAACCCAAGGGTTGTCGATAACCGTCTGGCCAGCTGCACCCCGCCGATCTGCCCACCATGCCACGCCATAAAGCAGCAACAGGTAGCCAACCGAAGCCCCCACAACCAACGCCGGTGAAATCATTCCTTCGCCTCCACGTCATCCGTCCTGTCAGCACTGGCAGACTCCAGCAGCCAAGCCAAGGCGCAAATCAGCAGCGCCCAAATCAGAAACAACGCCAATGGAAACAGAGCAACACCCCAGACCGTCACATTGAGGTTCCAGAGCATCAACAAAGGGAAGTTGAACAAGGCACAGGCAGCCACGAACAAGGCAATCAGGCGCTGGGCACTCAAACGCTCGAACATGGGCCTTCTCCTCGATCTCACAGGCTGCAGGCAGCCGCCTACCATCTGTCTATCACCGCATTGTCATGCGGTCACTGACCGCCGACTGACGCCTGGGGCGTCGGCAGATTGCGCCAACTCAGGCAGTAGTCGAAGCGTCATTTTTTTCTAACGTGGCTTGGGCGGATGCGCATGCCGACCCAAAATAAAGTTGGCGAAGAACTTGCACCAGATGGTGCTTCCGGCGATGGCCGTCCAGGCGTCGTAGTCCAGTCGGCCCAACAAGACAAAAACAATGACCACCACAGCAATTGCACCGGCAATCATGTTGATGGCGGCTTCATACGGCGCAAACTTTTCGGGATGAGCGGGAGAGACGCCCCGTTTCAGCGCCACCTCGGAAAAGTCACGCTTGATGACGATACGGTAAGCACGGCGCCACCAGAAAAATGCCATCGGAAACAAGGCCAGGAACAACACCCAGGTCAGGGCCACGCTGACGTCAAAAACCATTGAAGACTCCAACTGCCGCTGTGCAGCGGCTCATGAAAAAGCCCTGCCGACTTGCATCGGCAGGGCTTTGGATTGTCTCACTGTTCTGGCAGCAAGCTGCCAGAAACTCAGGACAACTTAGTGAGCACCGTCCACCATTTTGGAACCGCGCGGCACGCGCACGTTTTCCACCATCTGCTGGATGTGGGCTGGCGGCTCGGCGGTCACTTTATCGACCACGAAGGCCACGATGAAGTTCACGATGGCGCCAACTGCACCGAAGGCTTCAGGCGTGATGCCGAAGAAAGCGTTCGGGCCACCAATCAGGTCCAGATAGTCCGTACCCTTGATGAAGAACAGGCCTTTGTGTGCAAACACATAGAACAGGGTGATGAACAGACCAGCCAGCATACCGGCCATGGCGCCTTCCTTGTTCATCTTCTTGGAGAAGATACCCATCATGATGGCGGGGAACAGGGAGGAAGCGGCAATACCGAAAGCCAGAGCTACGGTACCGGCAGCGAAGCCAGGTGGGTTCAGACCCAGGTAACCGGAAATCACGATGGCCACGGCCATGGCAATCTTGCCGGCCATGAGTTCGCCCTTCTCGGAGATGTCAGGGTTGAACACGTTCTTCACCAGGTCGTGAGACACAGCAGAAGAAATAGCCATCAGCAGACCCGCAGCAGTCGACAGCGCAGCAGCCAGACCACCAGCAGCCACCAGTGCGATCACCCAGTTGGGCAGCATGGCGATTTCAGGGTTGGCCATCACCATGATGTCGGCGTTGACGGTCAGTTCGCTGCCCTTCCAGCCAGCGGCTTCAGCCTTGGCTTTGGCGGCGTCGTTCTTGGTCTTGTCGTTGTAGAACTGGATACGGCCATCGCCGTTCTTGTCTTCAAACTTCAGCAGACCGGTTTTTTCCCAACGCTTCATCCAATCAGGACGAGATTCGTAGGAAATACTGGACTCAGGAGCGTACAGATCACCACCAGCCTTGACAGCGGTGTTGACCGTCGCGTGCAGGTTCAGCTTGGCCATGGCAGCCACAGCAGGAGCAGTGGTGTACAGGATGGCGATGAAGATCAGCGCCCAGCCAGCAGAAGCACGTGCGTCTTTCACCGAAGGCACGGTGAAGAAGCGCATGATCACGTGGGGCAGACCAGCCGTACCGATCATCAGGGACAGGGTGTACATGAACATGTTGAGCATGCTGCCAGGCATCTGGGTCGTGTACTTGCCAAAGCCCAGATCAGTCACCACCTGGTCCAGCTTGGCCAGCATGGATACATCTGTACCCTGGAAGTTGGCACCCAGACCCAGCTGGGGCAGGAAGTTGCCGGTCAACTGCAGGGAGATGAAGATCGCAGGGATGGTGTAGGCCAAAATCAGCACGATGTACTGAGCCACCTGTGTGTAGGTGATGCCCTTCATGCCACCGAACACAGCGTACAGGAACACAATGGCTTGACCAATGTAGATACCGGTGTCGCTGGACACGTTCAGGAAGCGGGAGAAGGCCACGCCCACGCCGGTCATCTGACCGATGATGTAGGTGGTGGAGGCAGTCAGCAGACAGATCACGGCCACAGTGGAAGCCGACTTCGAATAGAAGCGGTCACCAATGAACTGGGGCACAGTGAACTTGCCGAACTTGCGCAGGTACGGAGCCAGCAGCATGGCCAGCAACACGTAGCCGCCGGTCCAGCCCATCAGGAACAGCGCGCCGCCATAACCCATGTTGGCGATCAAGCCGGCCATGGAGATGAAGGAGGCGGCCGACATCCAGTCAGCTGCGGTAGCCATACCGTTCATGCGCGGACCGATGTTGCCACCGGCTGCGTAGAACTCACTTGTCGAGCCAGCACGGGCCCAGATGGCGATGCCGATGTAGAGCGCGAAGCTCAGACCGACGACCAGATAAATTGTGCTTTGCAGATCCATATATCGTCTCCTCAGTCTTCGTGAACATCAAATTCACGATCGATCTCGCCCATACGCTTGGCGTAGTAGAAGATCTGGATGATGAAGATGTAGATTGAACCCTGCTGGGCAAACCAGAAGCCCAGGGGATAACCGCCCAGGCTGATGCTGTTGAGCATCGGGGCGAACAGGATGCCGGCGCCGAAGGAAACCAGGAACCAAACGATGAGGATGTTCCTCAACAGCTTGATAGTGGCGTTCCAATAGGCATGACTTTTGTCTTCCATTTGAATACCTCTCAAAACGTTATGACACCCAACAAAACAGCTGTTGGGTCGACACACGCTACGGAATCTTCCGTATCGGTAGGCGGACTGTGTTCAAGCCAGCTTACTGATTTCTTAACTTTTGGGGCTCAGGGGCGTATTTCTGGGGGTTTCAAGGGAAAACACTTACTCAAATACCGCAACGGAGTCCCTAGGCTCTAGGGAAAACACCATGAATGATCATCTCTCCCCCGCTCAACTGAAGTCCCGCGTGCGTCGCCTGACTTTGCTATTGGTGTGCATCTGGTTGCTGACCATTACCCTGCCCGCTTATTACGCCCGTGAGCTGAGTCAGGCGTTTCCCGGCTGGCCTTTGCATTACTGGATTTCGGCGCAGGGTGCTTTGCTGGTTTTTCTGGCACTGGTGGTGGTGCATGCTGTTTTGGTCAATCGCTGGGAGTCCAGCGTCCAACACCCACCTCTGACTCAGGACTCAAGCCTGGATTGAATCTTCTGCCAGACCTGCCGCTTGTCCTGCGGGCTGGCCTGACTCCACTGTGCGATTTCCTGCAAAGTGCGCAAGCAGCCCAAGCACAAGCCCTCTTTAGCATCCATGCTGCAGATGGACTGACACGGCGAAGGCACAGGCTCGCGCTCGTCCTTTTCGAGTACCTGCCGCGCACGCGCCCTCAAGCGTTCGGTCACAACCATTTTCAGTTCCTTTGAGCTTTGCCTGCATGTGGGCCACAAACGACAATCGCCATCACTGGCCTTTTCTTTTTGCACACACTTATTTGTAATATTTTGAACTTTTCCAAAATATCTAGCATTTACGGTGTTTTAAACAAATTCTTCTGCATTAGGGGTTAGCACCAGTCATCATGTGCGTTCCCTCAAATACAATCACATTGCCTATTTCAATGCCAGAATGAGGCTTCCAGGAGGGTTTGCGCCTTCCTTTTTTTTGTCTGCACACAGGCGATGGCGTATGCTAATGGCATTCCAGTACAACAATGCCACGACCGTGACCACGCCCCGCAGGACAGCGCGCAAGAGCGCCGAGACGACTACAGCATCATCTGCAACCGAACCTCTGCACCATGGTCAGGTATTGCGACAGTTCCGCATGCTGTTCAATGCAGTGCGCAGGCATTTTCACCGGCTGGAAAAACAGGCTGGCATTGGTGGCGCCAATGTTTGGGCCTTGAGCCTGATCGAGCAAAACCCCGGCATCGGCGTGTCTCGATTGGCCGAGATCATGGATATCCATCAGTCCACCGTGAGCAACCTGCTGCGCTCCATGATCAAGTCCGGGCTGATTCACACCGAAAAATCTGCCAAGGACCGGCGCGCGGTTGAAATCTATGCACTGCCCGAAGGGCTGAAAATCCTCAAACGTATTTCTGTGCCCTATGAAGGCGTGTTACCACGTGCACTCAGCGAAATCGACCAAGCAACGCTTGAGCGCCTGCACAAGGATTTACAGCAGTTGATCGACCGCATCGACATCGACGAAAACGCTGCGCAGACCCCGCTGGCCTTGTTGTGACAGTCAGCAACGCCGATCAGGCTCACGGCTTGCGTTGAACCCCGGTGGGTAGCGAGGCCGCAGCCTGCCAAGCCCCCTCATGAAACCAGGCCTCGCCCTGCAGATATGCGCGCAGCATGGGCAAAGCATCCTGCCCCCAAAACAGCTTGTCATCGACCTGCATGCTCGGCACGCCGAACAAGCCCAAGGCAATGGCCTCGTCCGTATTGGCCTGCAAAGCTTGCTTGACCTCGACGCCAGCCGGGTCGAGTTGCGGCTTTAACTGAAGGCCAAGTTGCCGGAGACGATCAGCGTCGGTCGCCTCCAGAGCGCTGCACCAGACATGGCGAAACACCTGCTCACATACTGCACGGCCAGGCGTTCCCGATGCATCGCAAGCCAAGGCCAGGCGCAGCAAGGCCAAGGGATTGAATGGATGAGTGCTTGGCAATTTCAGCTCACACCCTTGTTGCCGAGCCAGCCACTGTACTTGGCGGTAGGTCCAGTCACGTTTGCCAGGGATTTCGGCCGGCCCCAGTTGCCCGTGGTGCTTGAGCAAACCCGCAAACAACACCGGTTTGTAGACCACCTGCACATCGAGCCCCTCCAGCGCCTGAGGCAAGGCGTCAAACGCAAGCCAGGCGTAGGGCGAGATGAAATCCAGATAGAAGGTCAACGTTTTCGGCGTGTACGTCATGTCGTCTCCACCACATCGGCCACCGGGGCACCGGTCAGGCGCTTGAGGTCTTCGGGTGCCAGGCAAAAAACGGCATGGGGATGCCCTGCAGCAGCCCAAATGGACTCAAAGCGCCAAAGGTCCTCATCAAGTAAAGTGACTGGCGGGTTCAGATGCGCTACAGGCGACACACCGCCAATCGTAAAACCGGTGTGCACCTTGACAAACGCAGCATCCGCACGCCCCACATTGCCCACCAAAGCCGAGACTTTTTTCTCGTCCACACGTCGATCACCCGAGGTCACCACCAAGACGGCCACCGCATCAGCCTTGCGCTTGAAGATCACGCTCTTGGCGATCTGCCCCAATTGAACGCCCAAACCATCTGCCGCCTCTTGGGCTGTGCGCGCCGCAGCATTGAGCATGATCGGCGCATGCGGATGCGCCGCTTCCAGCAAAGCTGTGGCTACCCGTTGCACGCCTTCGGGCAAAGCATGGAGTTCCGAACCACACATGGGACTCAGCCCTTGCGTTTGTTGAGAATGGCCGTGGCCACACGCGACTGTGGTGCACGGCTGAGATAGGCACTGATAAACGCCCCCGCATCCACCAGGGCATCCAGGTCGATGCCTGTGTCGATGCCCATGCCGTGCAACAAAAACACCACGTCTTCGGTGGCCACATTGCCGGTGGCGCCTTTGGCATAGGGGCAGCCGCCCAGACCGGCCACCGAGGACTGAAAGTTCCACACACCCATTTGCAGGGCTGCCAGCGTGTTCGACAGCGCTTGTCCATAGGTATCGTGAAAGTGGCCACTGAGGTGGTCCACGTCATAGTGCTGCAAAGTCGCCTCGATGGCGCGCTGCACCTTCAGCGGCGTGCCCACACCAATGGTGTCGGCCACATCCACGCGCTGCACGCCGATACCTTTCATCAGGCCCGCAAGGTAAGCCACACGCTCTGGCGCGATCTCCCCTTCGTAAGGGCAACCCACGGTACAGCTCATGGCCCCCCGCACCGCGATGCCCGCAGCCAGTGCCGCTTCAACCACAGGCGCAAAACGTTCGATGCTTTCGGCGATGGAGCAGTTGATGTTTTTCTGACTGAAAGCCTCGCTGGCGGCGCCAAACACGACGATCTCATCGGGCTTGTCCAGTACTGCCGCTTCGTAGCCTTTGAGGTTGGGCGTCAGCACCGAATAACGCACGCCACTTTGACGCTGTAGCCCCGCCATGACAGGATGGTTGTCGGCCATTTGTGGCACCCACTTGGGGCTGACATAACTGGTGACCTCAATCTCACGCAGGCCCGCAGCCTGCAGCCGGTGCACCAGCTCGATCTTGATGTCGGCAGGTACCGGTTGTTTTTCGTTTTGCAGGCCGTCGCGCGGACCAACGTCGATCAGGCGAACTTGGGAGGGCAGTTTCATGGCAAAGCTCAACTGGACAATTTCAGTAATTCTGCACCCTCGGCAAGCTGATCGCCTGGGGCATACAGCAGCTCGAGCACCTCGCCGTCGTGGGGCGCGGCCAGGGTGTGCTCCATTTTCATGGCTTCCATCACCGCCAGCGGCTGGCCGGCCTTGACCTTGTCACCCACCTTGACGGCAAAGGACACCACCTTGCCCGGCATGGGCGCCGTCAGGCGTCCGCCTTCTTCGGCCACCTCGCCTGCATGGGCCAGCGGGTCCTGCAAGCTCATGCGTGCAGCACCGCGCGGCGTGAACACATGCGCCACCTCGCCTTGCCAATGCACCGTGCTCAGCAGGCGCTCGGCATGTTGCACCAGCAGTCCATCTGCCTGCGTACCAAACTGCAACGGCAGTGTTTCACCCTCCCCCACTTGCAAGGTCAACCCCTCACAACCATAGGTCAAAACAGCCTGCACCCTCTGCTCATCTTGCACCAGCGTGAAGTGTCGTTGCGTGGTGCCATGCGACTGAAAACCGTCGCGTGCGCTGAACGGGTCCTCACCTGCCAGCGTCTGCTCGGCGACCAGTGTGTGCGCGATCACCGCTGCAGCCGTAGCCTGCACACCCACCGGGTCCTGATTGAACAACACCGCCTCTTCGCGCTGGATGAGTGCGGTGTCAAGCTTGGCTGTGGCAAACGAATCGCTGCGGACCACATGGCGCAGGAACTGCACATTGGTGTTCAGGCCCACGATCTGCGTCTGCGCCAGCGCGGTGTCCAGCCGGGCCAGCGCCTGCTCGCGGGTGTCGCCATGCACGATCAGTTTGGCCACCATCGAGTCGTAAAAGGGGCTGATGGTGTCGCCTTCGCGCACGCCATCGTCAAAGCGCACCGCGACGCTGGCGTCGCTCGGATCCGCTCGCTCAAAGCTCACCGCCTGCGGCTTGCGGTAGACGGCGAGCGTGCCGGTGGCGGGCAAAAAGTTATTGTCCGGGTTCTCGGCGCAGATGCGCGCCTCGATCGCGTGCCCCTGCATGCGGATGTCTTCTTGCGCCAGCGGCAGCGGCTCGCCACTGGCCACGCGCAATTGCCACTCCACCAGGTCCAGGCCGGTGATGGCTTCGGTCACCGGATGCTCCACCTGCAGCCGCGTGTTCATTTCCATGAAGTAAAAGCGCATGGACTCGGGCTGGTCGTAAGCCGCCTGCTCGACGATGAATTCCACCGTACCGGCACCCACATAGTTCACAGCCTTGGCGGCGGCCACAGCGGCCAGGCCCATCTGCTGGCGCAGCTCAGGCGTCATGCCGGGGGCCGGGGCTTCTTCCAGCACCTTCTGGTGGCGGCGCTGCACCGAGCAGTCGCGCTCGAACAGGTACACGCAGTTGCCCTGCGTGTCGCCAAACACCTGGATTTCAATGTGACGTGGGCGCTGCACGTATTTTTCGATCAGCACCGCATCGCTGCCAAAGCTGTTGATGGCTTCGCGTTTGCACGACTCGAGCGCGGCCATGAAATCCTGCGACTTGTCGACCGCACGCATGCCCTTGCCACCGCCACCGGCGCTGGCCTTGATCAGGACCGGGTAGCCGATGCGGTCGGCCTCGGCCTGCAGCAGGGCCGGGTCCTGGTTGCTGCCGTGGTAACCGGGCACCAGCGGCACGCCGGCTTTTTCCATCAACTGCTTGGACTCAGCCTTCAGGCCCATGGCCAGAATCGCCGAAGCGGGCGGGCCGATGAAGACCAGACCGGCTTCGGCACAAGCGTTGGCAAAGGCCTCGTTCTCGCTCAGAAAGCCATAGCCGGGATGCACCGCCTCAGCACCTGTGGCCTTGGCGGCGTCGAGGATGCGCTGCCAGTGCAGGTAGCTGTCCTTGGGAGCCGAGCCACCCACATGCACAGCCTCGTCGCAAGCCTGCACATGCTTGGCGCTGGCATCGGCGTCCGAATACACCGCCACGGTTTTCACACCCATGCGACGGGCGGTGGCGGCCACGCGGCAGGCAATTTCGCCGCGGTTGGCGATCAGGATTTTTTTGAACATGGTCTGTACTCCTCAGGCCAGCCAACCCGGCTGGCGCTTGTCCAGGAAGGCCGAGAGGCCGTCCTGCGCTTCGGGGGTGGCGCGCAGTTGCGCGATGCGCTGCGCGGTGTCTTCCACCACGGCGTCGTTGATCGGTTTGTTGTCCACTGCGCGGATCAAGTCCTTGGCAGCAGCTTGCGACAGCGGACCACCCTGGATCAGGGCATCCACAATCTCCTGCACTTTGGCGTCCAGCTGCTCAGGCTCCACCGCTTCGTGCACCAGGCCCAGTTCGCGCGCCCGCAGCGCGTCGATGCGCTCGGCCGACTGGAAATAGCGGTAGCTCTGGCGCGCGCCGATGGCCCGCACCACATAGGGACTGATGGCCGAAGGAATGATGCCGAACTTGACTTCGGAGGTGGCGAACACGGCCTTGGTGGAAGCCACCGCGATGTCGCAGGCGGCCGTGAGGCCCGTGCCACCGCCCAAGGCCGCGCCCTGCACGCGGGCAATGGTGGGTTTTTTCATTTCGGCCAACACGCGCAGCATGCGGGCCAGGGCGCGGGCGTCGCGCAGGTTGTCTTCCACGCCGTTTTGCGCGGCGCGCTTCATCCAGTTCAGATCGGCGCCAGCCGAGAAGCTCTTGCCGCGCCCGGCCAGCACCACCACGCGCACGCTGGCGTCCGCATCGAGCGCTTCGCAGGCGGCGGTGAGTTCGGCGATCAAGGTTTCGTCAAACGCGTTGTGCACGTCCGGGCGACTCATCCACACGGTAGCCACACGGCCATTTTTTTCAATTTCGAGGGTCTGATACACGGTGAACTCCTTACATGCGGAACAGACCGAACTTGGTCTCGGGAATCGGTGCATTGAGCGAAGCGCTCAGGCCCAGCGCCAGCACACGGCGGGTGTCGGCCGGATCGATCACGCCGTCGTCCCAGATGCGGGCCGTGGCGTAGTAGGGGTGGCCCTGGTCTTCGTACTGCTGCTTGATCGGGGCCTTGAAGGCTTCTTCTTCCTCCAGGCTCCACTGGCCGCCCTTGGCCTCGATGCCGTCGCGCTTGACGGTGGCCAGCACGCTGGCCGCCTGTTCGCCGCCCATGACGCTGATGCGCGCGTTCGGCCACATCCACAAAAAGCGCGGCGAGTAGGCGCGGCCGCACATGCCGTAGTTGCCCGCGCCAAAGCTGCCGCCGATGATGATGGTGAACTTCGGGACAGCCGCAGTGGCCACAGCGGTGACCATCTTGGCGCCGTTGCGGGCGATGCCTTCGTTTTCGTACTTGCGGCCCACCATGAAACCGGTGATGTTCTGCAGGAACACCAGCGGCGTCTTGCGCTGGCAGCACAGTTCGATGAAGTGCGCGCCTTTGAGCGCCGATTCGGAAAACAGAATGCCGTTGTTGGCGATGATGCCCACCGGCATGCCTTCGATGCGGGCAAAGCCGCAAACCAGCGTGGTGCCAAAGCGTGCCTTGAATTCGTCGAACTCGGAACCGTCGACGATGCGGGCGATGATTTCGCGCACATCAAAGGGTTTGCGGGTGTCGGTGGGGATCACGCCGTACAGCTCTTTGGCATCGTACTTGGGCGGCACAGGCGCGTGCGTGGCGATGTTGGGGGCCTTTTGCGCGTTCAGGTTCTTGACGGCATTGCGGGCCAGCGCCAGCGCATGCAGGTCGTTTTGCGCCAGGTGATCGGCCACGCCCGACAGGCGGGTGTGCACATCGCCACCACCCAGGTCTTCGGCGCTCACCACCTCGCCAGTGGCAGCCTTCACCAAGGGCGGGCCGCCCAGAAAGATGGTGCCCTGGTTCTTGACGATGATGGTCTCGTCGCTCATGGCGGGCACATACGCGCCACCGGCTGTGCACGAACCCATGACCACCGCGATCTGGGCGATGCCCTGCGCACTCATGTTCGCCTGGTTGAAGAAGATGCGGCCAAAGTGGTCGCGGTCGGGAAAGACCTCGTCCTGGTTGGGCAGGTTGGCACCGCCCGAATCCACCAGGTAAATGCAGGGCAGGCGGTTTTGCTGCGCGATCTCCTGCGCCCGCAAGTGCTTCTTCACGGTCATGGGGTAGTAGGTGCCGCCCTTCACCGTGGCGTCGTTGCAAACGATCATGCAGTCCACGCCGTTGACGCGGCCAATGCCGGCAATCACGCCCGCACAGGGGGCGTCGTTGTTGTACATGTTCAGCGCAGCCAGCGGCGCGACTTCGAGGAAGGGCGTGCCGGGGTCGAGCAGGTTCATCACGCGATCGCGCGGCAGCAGCTTGCCACGGGCGGTGTGCTTGGCGCGGGCGGCTTCGCCACCGCCCTGTGCCACACGCTCCAGGTGGGCGCGCAGGTCGTCCACGACACGCTGCATGGCCGCAGCGTTGGCGGCAAATTCAGCCGAGCGAGGATTGAGTTGTGAGTGCAAAACGGTCATGGGCATTCCGGATCAAGCATTTGATGACGCCAGCATAAGCCTCTACGCCAAAGGCTCAAAGCCAAACAAGTCACAAATCCTGCCAAAATATTGACCAAATGAACTTGCCCTCGTCGTCGTCAAAAGCCGCCACCCCCATCGCCTTCATAAGGTCGATGGTCATGGCCTATACGCAAAGAGGGATGGACCCATCCAACACCTTGTCACAGGCACAAATCACGCCAGAACTTCTCAAGCAAGACCATGCCCGCGTGACCGCCCTACAAATGGAGTGGATGTCCGAGGCCGCCATGCGCGATCTTGATGACGAGGCACTGGGATGGTTTCGCCGTCGCCTCCCCTGGGGAAGTTACGGCATGCTGGTGCGCGCATCGTTGACCGCACCCACACTGGGCGTGGCTTTGGCGCGCTGGTGCAGGCACCACAATTTGCTGACCGAAGACATTCACCTGCAGCTCCAAAAGTCCGGGGCCCAGGCTCACATCGAACTCAAAGAGCTGCATAACCTGCAGCACATGCGCGAGTTTTGCACGGTGTCCATCCTGCGCAACGCCTTGGGCGTCGCCTGCTGGCTGACCGACTCGCGCATCCCAGTAACAGAAACATCGCTTCACTTTCCGGCGCCTGCTCACGCAGACAGCTACCGCGTGTTGTTTGATGGCCCCAGTCTGTTTGATCAGGAAATCAGTCGCCTGAGTTTTGATGCAGGCTATCTCGATTTGCCCGTGCGACGCGATGAAGCTGCTTTGCAACGCATGTTGCAGCGCGCACTACTTTTGACCGTTCGCCCCTACAGACGCGACCGATTACTGGTCGAAAAAGTGCGCCAGGTCCTGGCTCAGCACCCTCAGTCCAGCCGCAATGCAGAAGACCTGGCCGTACATCTGAACCTTTCAGCCCGAACGCTGCACCGACAACTCAAGGAAGAAGGCGCAAGCCTTCAACAACTCAAGGATGCCGTCAGACGGGACATGGCCAGCGAATTGCTCCTGCGGACCACGCGCCCGATCAAACAAATTGCGGCAGAGGTCGGATTCGTGAACGAAAAAAGCTTTATGCGCACCTTCAAAACCTGGACCGGCCAAACGCCGGATGAGTTCAGGACAAACGCAAAGTAGCCATGCTGGTGAACACGCGCTTCGCCCCCGCCTGCATCAGCGGTTCATGCGCAGCTGGCGGCTGCGCATAAGCCCATACCGCCGCACCCGCAGCAACACCTGCCGCAATACCCACGGGCGTGTCTTCGATGACCAAACACTGCACAGGATCCACCTGCAGATGCGCGGCAGCGGCGAGGTAAACATCAGGGTAGGGCTTGCTGCGTGGCATCTCGTGTCCGCTGAAAATGCGGCCTGCAAAAAAGTCGTGCAGGCCCACTTTGCGCAACATCATCTCGACCTTGTAACGGTCTGCGCCTGAGGCCACAGCAATGCGTCCATCACACTGATCGCTCAAGTGCTGAACGGCGTCGTGCACGCCATCAATGGCCGAAATGCGCTGCTCCAGCTGCACATTGCGACGTTCAAAAAACTGCTGCAACCACTCGTCCGTCAGCGGTACACCCGTGTTCGCTTCGATCAACGCTCGCTGGCTTTTGACGGTATGTCCCACAAAGCGCTGCATGCATTCGGTCAGCGTCATGCGCCAGCCCTGCTCTTCGAACATGTCGCGCAACACACCACAGGTGATGGCTTCGCTGTCAACCAGCACGCCATCGCAATCGAACAAAACAGCCTGAAAATTCATGTGCGGATGATACGTGGATCAGCGCATATCCCCGTCCACATAGAACCAACGTCCGTCTTCGCGCACAAAACGGCTGAGTTCATGTTGTCGCACCGCACGACCTGCCAGCCGGAAACGCGCTACAAATTCAACCTCTAACCTGTCCACCCCCGTTGAGCGGTGGCTTTTGATGTCGAGCCCCAGCCATTTGGCCTGCGACTCCAGCTCCAGTGTGGCAGGCCGGGTGCTGCTGTGCCAGGTTGCCAAAAGATAGGGCACATCAGCCAACACAAAGGCGCTGTAGCGCGAGCGCATCAAGCGTTCGGCATCGGGTGCTGCCTCACCCGCGTGCAAGGGGGCGCAGCAAGCGGCATAGGTCAGCAGCCGCTTGTGAGCATCAAGACGCCCACACGGGCACACATCCACCTTCATGCGGCTGACCTCGTAGCAAGATCTCAGTGCGCCTTGCGCGCCGCGCTTTCGGCCTTGTGCTGTTCAAGCGAGACGATGGGCGATCCTGACTTTTTCCAGGCCGCAAATCCGCCATCGATATGGGCCACATTGGTCATGCCCATGTCCATCAACGTTTTGGTGGCCAAGGCGCTGCGCCAGCCTGCACCACAAAACAGGACAAATTTTTTGCTCTCATCGCCAAACACCGGCTTGAAATAGGGCGACTCCGGATCCACCCAGAATTCAAGCATGCCGCGGGGTGCGAGCAAAGCACCGGGAACGGTGCCGTCACGCTCAAGTTCGCGCGGGTCACGAATATCCACGATTTGCACGTTCGGGTCGGCTTGTTTTTCGCGCACCTGCTCCACAGTCAATGTGGTCACTTGCGCCATGGCTTCGTCCACCAGAACGCGGAATCCTTTGGTAATCGGCATGCTTGTCTCCGTGTCGTTTTACAGCCCGCGCTGAATGATGATTTTTTGAACGTCGCTGGTGCCCTCGTAAATCTGGCACACCCGCACGTCCCGGTAAATCCGCTCGACCGGGAAGTCGCTCACATAGCCATAGCCCCCCAGGGTCTGGATGGCCACCGAGCACACCTTCTCTGCGGTTTCGCTGGCAAACAATTTGGCCATGGCGGCTTCTTTCAGACAAGGGCGGCCAGCATCGCGCAGACTGGCAGCGTACCAGATCAGCTGTCGTGCGGCCTCAAGCTGCGTGGCGCATTCAGCCAGCCGAAAGCCCACCGCCTGGTGGTTGAAGATGGCGGTGCCAAAGCTCTCGCGCTGCTTGGCGTAGTCAATGGCCACTTCGAGTGCGCTGCGCGCCATGCCCACGCTTTGCGCACCGATGCCGATGCGTCCACCTTCCAGCGCAGACAGCGCAATCTTGTAGCCCTCGCCCTCCTGACCGATCAGGTTTTCCGCAGGAATGCGGCAGTTGTCGAAGTTGATCTGGGCGGTGTCGCTGCTGTGCTGGCCCAGCTTGTCTTCCAGACGCGCCACCACATAGCCCGGCGCGCTAGTGGGCACCAGGAAAGCACTCATGCCCTTCTTGCCCGCGCCCTTGTCGGTCACGGCAATGACGATGGCCACATCGCCGTGCTTGCCGCTGGTGATGAACTGCTTGACGCCATTGATGACGTATTCGTTGCCCTCTTTCACGGCGGTGGTTCGCAGCGACGAAGCGTCCGAGCCCACATGCGGCTCGGTCAGACAGAACGCGCCCAGCAGCTCGCCCTGCGCCAGTGGCGTGAGCCATTGCTTTTTCTGGGCGTCGTTGCCGTACATCATGAGGATGGCGTTGACCGGACAGTTGGTCACGCTGATCGTCGTGCTCACGCCACCATCACCGGCGGCAATCTCTTCGAGCACCAGCGCCAGCGTCAGGTAGTCCAGACCCGCGCCACCCAGTTCCTCGGGCACGCAGATGCCATACGCACCCAGCGCGGCCAGGCCTTTGTGGGCCTCTTTGGGGAAGTGGTGTTGCTTGTCCCACTCGGCGGCGTGGGGCCACAGCTCTTGCCGGGCAAAGTCACGCACCGCGTCGCGGATCATTTCCTGGTCGGGGGTCAGCAGCATGGCAAATCCTTAAACCAGTTCAAGCGCCACGGCCGTGGCTTCGCCGCCGCCAATGCACAGCGTAGCCAGGCCTTTTTTCAGGCCACGGGCCTGCAGGGCGTGGATCAGGGTGACCATGATGCGGGCGCCAGACGCGCCAATCGGGTGGCCCAGCGCGCAGGCACCACCATTGACGTTGACCTTCTCATGCGGAACTTTCAGGTCGTGCATCAGCGCCATCGGCACCACTGCAAAAGCTTCGTTGATTTCCCACAGATCCACATCACCGACCGTCCAGCCGGCTTTGGCCAGGGCTTTTTCGGTCGCGCCCACCGGGGCGGTGGCGAACCACTCGGGCTCCTGCGCATGGGTGGCATGGCTGGCGATGCGCACCAGCGGCTTGCAGCCCAGCTTGGCTGCCGTGCTCTCGCGCATCATCACCAAGGCGGCCGCGCCGTCGTTGATGGACGAGCTGGCCGCGGCCGTGATGGTGCCGTCCTTTTTGAAGGCCGGCTTGAGCGTGGGGATCTTGTCGATCTTGATCTTGCCGGGGCCTTCGTCGGTGGCAATCACCGTCTCGCCGGCGCGGGTCTTGACCGTGACGGGGGCGATTTCCTTGGCGAAGCCGCCATTTTTGATCGCGTCTTGTGCGCGCTGCACGCTGGCCATCGCAAAGGCATCCTGCTGCTCACGCGTGAAGTTGTACTTGGCGGCGCAGTCCTCGCCAAAGGTGCCCATGCTGCGGCCGGCCTGGTAGGCGTCTTCGAGGCCGTCGAGCATCATGTGGTCAAACAAGCGGTCGTGGCCAATGCGGTACCCGCCACGGCCCTTGAGCATCAGGTAAGGGGCATTGGTCATGCTTTCCATGCCACCGGCCACGAGCACGTCGTGACTGCCAGCCACGAGCATGTCGTGCGCAAACATGGCCGCGCGCATGCCCGAGCCGCACATCTTGGACAGCGTGACCGCACCCGCACTCTTGGACAGGCCGCCCTTGAATGCGGCCTGGCGCGCCGGGGCCTGGCCCTGGCCCGCCATCAGGCAGTTGCCAAACAGCACTTCGGTCACGAGCTCGGGGGCGATGCCTGCACGCTCGACGGCGGCCTGGATGGCGACACCACCCAGATCATGGGCGGCGAGCGTGGAAAAGTCGCCCTGGAAGCTGCCCATGGGGGTGCGGGCAGCGCTGACGATGACGATGGGGTCGGACATGGTTTTCTCCAATCAGAAAGTGCAATGACCACGCCACCCCATGCGGGTCACGCGGCCGAAAGTGCGCCACCACGCGGGTAGCGCTTGAAAGCGTTGCGAAAAACGTCAACCACTTCGCCAGCGTGGCGCATGGTGACACCGAGGTCTTTGACCAGGCCGTTGTCCAGGCCATAAATCCAGCCGTGTACGCTCACGTTCTGACCACGGCTCCAGGCGTCCTGCATGACGTTGGACATGGCCACATTGCCCACCTGCTCGATCACATTCATCTCGCACATGACCGATTCGAGCTCGGCTTGGGGCAGGTGGTTCAGGCGCTGGCGGTGGCGCAGGCGCACGTCCTGCACGTGGCGCAGCCAGTTGTCGGCCAGGCCTACACGGGTGCCCCGCGTGGCGGCCAGCACACCGCCGCAGCCGTAGTGGCCCACGACCATGATGTGCTCGACCTTGAGCGCATCAACCGCGTACTGGATGACAGACAGGGCGTTCAGGTCGGAATGCACCACCACGTTGGCCACATTGCGGTGCACAAACACCTCACCCGGATCGAGACCGGTGATCTGGTTGGCGGGCACGCGGCTGTCGGAGCAGCCAATCCAGAGGTACTTGGGGTTTTGCTGGTTGGCCAGACGCGAGAAATAAGCCGGGTCTTGCTGGACCATGCTCTGCGCCCAGGCGCGGTTGTTGTCAAAAAGATGTTGAAGTGAGTCGCTCATGCATCAATTGTCGCAGCGCAGCAAAGCCATTGATGACCTACGGCTTTCAGCAGGTTTCAGCAAACAGCTCGCGGCCGATCAGCATGCGGCGAATTTCGCTGGTGCCAGCGCCAATCTCATACAGCTTGGCATCGCGCCACAGGCGGCCCAGCGGGTATTCGTTGATGTAGCCGTTGCCGCCGTAGATTTGCACGCCCTCGCCCGCCATCCAGGTGGCTTTTTCGGCGGTCCAGAGGATGACCGAAGCGCAGTCCTTGCGCACCTGGCGCACGTGATCGGTACCGAGCAGGTCGAGGTTCTTGGCCACGGTGTAGGCAAAGCTGCGCGCCGCCTGCAGCACGGTGTACATGTCGGCGACCTTGCCCTGGATGAGCTGAAATTCGCCGATGCTCTGACCAAACTGCTTGCGGTCGTGGATGTAGGGGATCACGTTGTCCATGACGGCCTGCATGATGCCCAAAGGGCCGCCGGTGAGCACGGCGCGTTCGTAGTCCAGGCCACTCATCAGCACCTTGGCCCCCATGTTCAGGCCGCCCAGGATGTTTTCTTCGGGCACCTCAACGTCCTGGAACACCAGCTCACCCGTGTGGCTGCCGCGCATGCCCAGCTTGTCGAGTTTTTGGGCAATGGAAAAACCCTTCATGCCTTTTTCGATCAGGAAGGCAGTCACGCCGCGGGCACCCATTTCGGGTTCGGTCTTGGCGTAGACCACCAGGGTGTCGGCGTCGGGGCCGTTGGTGATCCACATCTTGGAGCCGTTGAGCAGGTAGTAACCGCCCTTGTCTTCGGCCTTGAGCTTCATGCTGATCACGTCGGAACCCGCGCCCGGCTCGCTCATGGCCAGGGCGCCCACATGTTCGCCACTGATGAGCTTGGGCAGGTACTTGGCGCGCTGGGCCTCATTGCCGTTGCGCTTGATCTGGTTGACGCACAGGTTCGAATGCGCGCCATAGCTCAGGCCCACCGAGGCACTGGCACGCGAGATTTCTTCCATCGCCACCATGTGGGCCAGGTAGCCCATGTTGGCACCGCCGTACTCTTCGCCCACGGTGATGCCCAGCACGCCCAAATCGCCCATCTTGCGCCACAGGTCCATCGGGAACTGGTCGTCGCGGTCGATCTGTGCGGCGCGGGGTGCAATTTCGGCTTGGGCAAAGTCACGCACGGCTTCGCGCAGCGCATCAATGTCTTCACCGAGCTGGAAATTCAGGCCTGGCAGGTTCATGGGCATCTCCTTAATAAGTTTTGGGTACAGGCGCCAAGGTCTGCTGCATCACAGCACAGGGCGAGACCTTGCCATCGGCATCGATATGGTCGACCTCAGCAGTGGTGACGATGACGCGCTTGCCCGCCTTGACCACACGGCCAATGGCCCGGATCTCGCCACCTTGGTAACTGTTGAGAAAGTTGATCTTGTATTCCACGGTGACCACTTCCATGCCTTCGGGCGCCATGGTCAGGCCGGCATAACCGCCCGCAATGTCAGCCAAGGCTCCCATGGCACCCCCGTGAAAACCGTCTTGCTGCTGCGTGACTTTGTCGCCGTAGGGCAGCGCCAGCTCGACCAGGCCGCGCTCTGCGCGCAGCAGGCGCACATGCAGATGCTGCATCATGCCCTGGCGGGCAAGGCTGGTGGCAACGCGTTCGTATTCGGGTGTGTTCACAGCAGTGACTTTAATTGACGTTTACGTAAACGTCAATTAAAGCACACCCCGTATCTACCCCAAGATCAGGCGCCGACTTTGGTCGTCTTGGCCAGCAGGGCTTTGGCTTCCTTCTCGTGGGCCTTGACCTCGTCGAGCGTGGCCTGCAACTCGGCCATCTGGGCTTCAAGCTGTTGTTTATGCTGGGCCAGCACCACCAGAAACTTTTTGAGCTGCGGCCCGGTATCGCGCGGACTGTCGTACATGTCGATCAGGTCTTTGGCTTCTGTCAGGGACAAGCCCAGCCGTTTGGCCCGCAAGGTCAGTTTCAGGCGCGTGCGATCGCGGTGCGAATAGACCCTATTGCGTCCACCTGGACCACTGCGCTCGGGCTCGAGCAAGCCCATGTCCTCGTAAAAGCGGATGGCCCGCGTGGTGAGGTCGAACTCCTGCGCCAGATCGCTGATGGTGTATGTGGTGGCCATGTGCTCAAAAAAATGAAGGTTGACGTTACGTTAACGTCAATTTGCCACATCCTACCGCAAGAGCAGCAACTCACTCAACGCCAATGCGACAAGTCGATTTGCCTGAGCGCTTGCTGACGTTCACGGTAATCAGGCAGGATGCGTTCCACCCAGGACCAAAAACGCGGGCTGTGGTTCATCTCGTGCAGGTGCGCCAATTCATGCACCACCACGTAGTCCACCAAAGCCATCGGCAAATGCACCAGCCGCCAGTGCAGGCGAATATGTCCGTCGTGGCGGGCACTGCCCCAGCGGGTACGCGCCTGGCTCAGGGACAAACGGCTCCAGCGCACCCCAAGCAAAGGCGCGTGGTGGTTGAGCCGCTCGGTCAGCCCTTGGCGCGCTTGGGTTTGCAGCCATTGCTCGAGCGCAACCTGAGGCGTTTCGCCTTGCGCATCAAGCGGCAGTGGCAGCAGCAAGCGGCACTCGTCTTCACGCACCTGCAAGGCATCTTCACCCAACCCGAGCTGCCAGTCTTGCCCCCACAGTTGAAACTTGGCACCGTGCTTGCACACAGGGGGCGACACGCGAGGTTGTTGTTGGCGCTCACGCATGCTCTGCAAATGCCGCAAGATCCACGCCGCCTTTTCCAGCAAGAAACTTTCGATTTGCTTGACTCCCGCCCAGCGAGGGGCGCGCACCAGCAGGCCTTGCTGGCCCACCACGCAGCCAATGGTGCGCCTGCGCGTCCAGTCCAGACGGTACAGCACATGTTCGCCCTGCAACACGATGTGGCGGTTGGCACCTTCGGGTGCGGGCCAACGCAACCCGCGCTCAGCGCTGGTGAAGTCCAGCGCCAGCTGCTCAGGCGGCATAGGCCTCGGGATCCAGTCGACGCATTTCAGCTTCGATCCAGGCTTGCACTTCAGCCATCAGCTCATCGGCCTGACGCCCTTCGCTGGGGATGGGCTTGCCAATCGAAATATCCACCACGCCTGGACGCTTGACAAAAGCCTTGGTCGGCCAGCAACGGGCTGATGTCACGGCAATAGGGATCACCGGCACGCCAGCGGCAATGGCCAAACGGGTGCCCCCGGTTTTGTACTCGCCCACCTCGCCACGCGGGATGCGCGTGCCTTCGGGAAACATGATGACCCACACACCCTCTTTCATCAGGCGCTTGCCTTGCTGCACCACCTTGGCAAAGGCCCGTGCCTTCTGGCTGCGGTCAATATGAATCATGTCCATGCGCGCCATGGCCCAGCCAAAAAACGGAATGCGCAGCAGCTCTTTTTTGAACACATAGGCCAGCGGGTGCGGCATGATGGCCGGCATCACAAAGGTTTCCCAGGTGGACTGGTGCTTGACCAGGAGCACAGCCGGATCCTTGGCACCTTGCGGCAGGTTTTCCATCCCCTGCACACGGTTGCGGATACCCAAAATCAAGGTACCGCCTTTCACCGCTGTCCGCAACCAGCCTGCACAGATCCAGTACAGCGTGGTGCTGCTCACCACATAAGACACGGCCACGACAAACAATGCCCACGGCACCACCGTGATGCCCATCCACAGCACATGCAAAACGGAACGAATGAAATTCATGATCAACCTTGGAGCGTGGTGCTGTGCGTTTGCAGCAAGTCATCGACAAACGCCGACAAATCGGCATGCACACGGGTGTGTGCCGGAAAACCGGACGGCAGAGGCTCTCTGGGGTCATGGCCAGCGTGGCGTCCGGTCAACACCAGATGAGGCTGCGCATACACGGCTTCTGCAGCCTGCGCATCGCGCACGCTGTCTCCGACAAAGGGCACACCTTCCAGACTGATGCCGTAGCGCTCACCAATTTGCTCCAGCAAGCCCGGCTCGGGCTTGCGGCAGTGACAGCCTTCGTCCGCAGCATGTGGGCAATAAAAAATGGCATCCACCCGCGCGCCTACACGGGCCAGCGCTTTGGTCATGGTGTCATGCACAGCATTGAGGGCAGCCATGTCCAGCAAACCGCGGCCCAAACCGGATTGGTTGGAAGCCAGCACCACGTGGTAGCCTGCATGGTTCAAACGACCAATGGCTTCCAGCGCACCTGGCAAGGGCTCCCACTCCTCGGGAGACTTCACAAACTGGTCACTGGCACGGTTGATGGTGCCGTCACGATCGAGAATGACCAGTTTGGTTTGCATGCGTGCTCCTGTTACACCGCCAGACGCGCCAGGTCGGCCACGCGGTTCATGGCCACGTGCAGGCTCTTGAGCAGGCCCTGGCGGTTCAGGCGCAGGTCCATCTCTTCAGCGTTGACCATCACATCGTCAAAGAAGGCATTGACAGGGCCGTGCAGGGCGGCCAGCGTCTGCAGGCTGGCCGTGTAGTCGCCCGACTCGAACTGGGCAGTGGACTCGGGCACCAGCTTTTGCATCGCGGCATGCAGGGCCTTTTCGGCATCTTCCTTGAACAGGGCGGAATTTGCATGCGCGTCCACTTCGCCCGCCTTCTTCAGGATGTTGCCGATGCGCTTGTTGGCCGCGGCCAGCGCCGGGCTCTCGGGCAAGGCGGCAAAGGCGCGCACGGCCGCCAGGCGCTTGGCGACGTCGGACAGGCGCTGCGGCTGCAGGGCCAGCACAGCGTCCACTTCCTGGGCGCTGAAGCCCTGCTCGCGCAGGCCACCGGCCAGGCGGTCGTAGATGAAGGCAGCAAGCGCTTCGCTGGCGTCGGTGATCTTCTCGCCAAACACCGGGGCCGACAGCGACAGCAGGGCCGACAGGTCGATCGCCAGGTCCTTTTCGATCAGCATGCGGATCACGCCCAGCGCATGGCGGCGCAGCGCGAACGGGTCCTTGTCGCCGCTGGGCAGGTTGCCGATGCCGAACATGCCCACCAGGGTTTCGAGCTTGTCGGCCAGCGCGACCACCACGCCCACGCTGTTGCGCGGCAGTTCGTCACCCGCAAAGCGCGGCTTGTAGTGGTCTTCAATCGCTTCGGAGATCTCCACCGGCAAGCCGTCGTGGCGGGCGTAGTAGCCGCCCATGATGCCCTGCAGCTCGGGAAACTCGCCGACCATGTCGGTCAGCAGGTCGGTCTTGGCCAGGCGTGCGGCCTGCTCGGCCTGTTTGGCCAGCAGGTCACCGCCCAGTTGCTGGCCAATGGCCTTGGCAATCGCACAGACACGCGCCATGCGCTCGCCCTGCGTGCCGAGTTTGTTGTGGTACACGACCTTGGACAGACCGTCGACGCGCGACTCCAGCGTCTTCTTGCGGTCCTGGTCAAAGAAGAATTTGGCATCGGCCAGGCGCGGGCGCACCACGCGCTCGTTGCCGCCGATCACGGCGCTGGCGTCCGATGGGCTGATGTTGCTCACCACCAGGAACTGGTGGGTCAGCTTGCCCGCAGCGTCCAGCAGCGGGAAGTACTTCTGGTTGGCCTTCATCGTGAGGATCAGGCATTCCTGCGGCACATCGAGGAACTGCTTTTCAAACGCGCAAACCAGCACGTTGGGGCGCTCGACCAGGGCGGTCACTTCGTCGAGCAGGGCATCGTCTTCAATGGGTTTGACGCCACCGCCGACTTTGGCCGCAGCGGCCTGCAGCTGGCGCACGATCTCGGCGCGGCGCTCGGCAAAGCTGGCGATCACGGCGCCGTCGTTCTTGAGCACCTCGGTGTACTGGTCGGCATGCGGCACCACCACGGTGGGCACCTTGGCCTCAAAGCGGTGGCCTTGCGTGCTGTTGCCCGCCGTCAGCCCCAGCGCCTTGATGGGCACCACGGCACTGCCGTGCAGGGCGATGAGGCTGTGCGCGGGGCGCACAAAGTTCACGCTGGTCCAGCCCGGCAGTTCGCAATCGGTTTCCAGCTGGTACTGCATGACTTTGGGAATGGGCAGCTTGGCCAATGCTTCGTCCAATGCCTTTTGCAGACCGGCGGCCAGGGTCGCGCCCTTGACCATACTGTCATAAAACAGGGCTTCGGCCTTGCCGTCCGGCTGACGCTTGAGCGCGGCCACAGCCGCAGCCGGGTTGCTCACATCGGCGCCCAGGGCCTGCAGCTTCTTGAGCAGGGCGGGGGTGGCATTGCCATTGGCGTCCAGGCCCACGGTCACAGGCATCAGCTTTTGCTGCACCGCCTTGTCGGCGGCCTGCGCCAGCACGCCCGTCACATGGGCGGCCAGGCGGCGAGGGGAGGCGTAGGCGGTCACCACCGCATTGGCAGCGGCCAGCCCCTGGGCCTTGAGTTGTTCAGTCAGCACACCGGAAAAAGCAGCGCCCAGTTTGTTCAGCGCTTTGGGCGGCAGTTCTTCAACGAAGAGTTCGACGAGAAGGTTCTGTGTTGTCATTGTTCTTGTTCCTCTCAAGCGGCCTTCTTGGGCATCTGCGCCACCCACTCGCGCGGGGCCATCGGGAAGCCCAGACGTTCGCGGCTTTCGTAGTAGCTTTGGGCCACGCTGCGCGCCAGGTTGCGAATGCGACCGATGTAGGCCGCGCGCTCGGTCACGGAGATCGCACCCCGCGCGTCCAGCAGGTTGAAGGTGTGCGCGGCCTTGAGCACCTGCTCGTAGGCGGGCAGGGCAAGCTGCTGCACCATCAGGTTCTGCGCCTGCTTTTCGTGGGCACCAAAGGCAGTGAACAGGAAGTCCACGTCGGAGTGCTCGAAGTTGTAGGTGGACTGCTCGACCTCGTTCTGGTGGTAGACGTCCCCATAGCTCAGCGTGTCGGTCCACTTGAGGTTGTAGACGTTGTCCACGCCCTGCAGGTACATGGCCAGGCGCTCCAGGCCGTAGGTGATCTCGCCGGTGATCGGCTTGCAGTCGATGCCACCCACCTGCTGGAAGTAGGTGAACTGCGTGACTTCCATGCCGTTGAGCCAGACTTCCCAGCCCAGGCCCCAGGCGCCGAGCGTGGGGTTTTCCCAATCGTCTTCAACGAAGCGAATGTCGTTTTTCTTCAGGTCAAAGCCCAGCGCTTCCAGGCTGCCCAGGTACAGCTCCAGGATGTTGCTGGGCGCGGGCTTGAGCACCACCTGGTACTGGTAGTAATGCTGCAGGCGGTTGGGGTTTTCGCCGTAGCGGCCGTCCTTGGGGCGGCGGCTGGGCTGCACGTAGGCAGCTTTCCAGGGCTCAGGGCCGATGGCGCGCAAAAAGGTGGCGGTGTGGCTGGTGCCGGCGCCCACTTCCATGTCGTAGGGCTGGAGCAAAGCGCAGCCCTGGGCGTCCCAGTACTGCTGCAACTTGAGGATGATCTGCTGGAAAGTCAACATAGGGACAAAACCGCCTGTGCGGTGAAATGGTGTTGCGTCCACATGCGCAAACGCTCGATTTTACGCGCCAGCAGTGCTTCTTCTTCGCACCGCACTGCCCAGCAAAATAACAGAACATAGCAACCACAGGGGCCAAAGTCCCCAGCGTGCAGCCATGCGCGCGTAGGGCGTCAACCCTGTGCGCCCCTCGTATTCGCCTTGCAATATGCTGCGCTGGTAGGGGGGCAACTGCTGGCGTACCCGGCCCTGATGGTCAATGATCGCTGTCGCCCCCGTATTGGTGGCTCTCAGCATGGGACGCTGCAGCTCCAGAGCGCGCATCCGTGAAATGTTCAGATGCTGCGGGACAGCCACCGTGTCGCCAAACCAGGCAATATTGCTCGCATTGACCAGCACCGTGGGCGCCTCGCTGTCCACACGGAAGCGTTGCGCCAACTCTTCACCAAACACGTCTTCGTAACAGATATTGGGCGCAATGCGTTGTCCCTGCCAAGTCCAGCTGGGCGCATCTACCGGGCCACGCGCAAACTGGCCCAAGGGGATGCGCATCATCTGCACAAACCATTCAAAAAAGCTGGGGACAAATTCGCCAAAAGGCACAAGATGGTGCTTGTCATAGCGGTAGGGCTGGTCGCCACCCCAAGCTTCCAGGCTGTTGCGGTAAGCGCCTTGATCGAGGACGGGAAGTCCCACCAGCGCAGCGCGCGTACCCCCTTCTGGAAAAGCATCGCTCAGCGCCTGGGTGTAGCCGGGTGGCAAAGAGGACTTGAGCACGGGCCATGCCGTTTCTGGCGTCACCACTAAGGCTGTGGTGCTGGCGCGCAGCTGCTGCCCGTACCACGCCAGAGCTTCCAGCACCCCCCTTTGCTCTTCAAATTTTTGATCCTGGGCGATATTGCCTTGCAACAAGGTCACCGTCTGGGTGCCGGCCGATTGCGTCCATGTCGCATTGAAGTGGCCCAAAACAGCAGTCACCAGCAATACTCCTGCCATGCGACGCCAGGCGCCCGGCCTTTCCTTGCGCTGAACCCACAAGGCCAACAGCAACCAGACCACTGCGCCCACGCCATACACCCCCAGCCAAGGCGCCCAAGCAGCCAACCAGCTGTCCACGTGCGCATACCCCACAGCGCCCCAAGGGAACCCGGTGAACCATTGGCCCCGCATCAGCTCAGCCAAGGTCCAGGCCGCAGCCAGGGACAACGCGCTCCACAAAGGATCGGCTTTGTCTGGCGCCGCGCACCAGCGTGCCCAAAGCACCATCATGGCGACATAAAAAACGGACAAGGCAGTAGCCAGCAGCGCCAAGGCCAGCACTGACAACCATCCTGGCAATCCTCCGTACTGATGCATCGAAATGTGGAGCCACCAGAAACTGCCCAATAACCAGACACTCACGTACCAGAAAGTGGTTTTGGCCACAGCTGCCAAATCGTGTTTGCAAGTCCACAACTGCTGCAGCCATAAGGCTGCCGCCACACATTGCAACACACCCGATGCTTGGCCATTGCCCGGCCAGGCCAGGGCCCATGCCTGCAACAGCCCCAGCACCATCAACCAGATCAGGCGCAGGAAAGTGGGATGCGACTTAAGTGTCAGCATCCTGGGCTGCGGGCGACACTTTGAACCAACGTACCGCCCCGGCACGTGTATGCTGAACCACAAAATCCAGTCCAGCCAGCGTGTACTTTTCGCCTCGACGTGGCACATGCCCCATTTCGTGCGCAATCAGGCCACCAATGGTGTCGAATTCGTGCACATCGTCATCGCCTAGGGCGCCCAGCACGTCGACACCAAGGACTTCCATGACCCGCTCTGGCGAAGTGTCGCCACTGATACGGAAGGTCTGGTCAGCCAGCGAAAAAATATCGCCTTCATCTTGCTCGATATCGAACTCATCTTCGATATCGCCCACGATTTGCTCAAGTACATCTTCAATGGTGATCAGACCCGCAGTTCGGCCAAACTCATCAATGACCATCGCCATGTGCTGTCGGTGATCGCGAAATTGCTTCAGCAGATCATTCAGTTTCTTGCTCTCGGGCACAAACACCACGGGTCTGAGCAAGGCCTTGATGTTGAGTTCTGGGGCCCTTTGCAGCTTGAGCATGTCCTTGGCCAGCAAAATGCCCAAAATGTTTTCGCGCTCCCCCTCATAAACGGGAAAGCGCGAATGGCCCGTATCAATGATTTGGTTGAGCAACGTGGCTGCAGGCGCATCGATAGACAACAAATCCATCTTGGCGGCGGCAACCATGACATCGCCCGCCGTCATGTCCGACATGCGGATCACACCCTCGAGCATGCGACGGCTTTCTTCGTTGATGATGTCGTTGTCTTGTGCCTGAACCAACGAATCGATCAATTCGTCTTTGGTATCAGGACTGGGATGCAGGAATTCAGCAATCTTCTGCAACAGGCCGCGCTTGTCTTCCTTGTCTGAAGGGCGGGCAGGATGGGGATCTGACACTGTGTACTTGGCAACAGCCGTGGTTAGAACAGCTCAAGCATAGCGGATTTCAATCTCCGTCTTGTGACAAGGCGACTGATTCAGTCTTTGTCCCGGGTTTCATTATTGCTGCGCATGCCCAGCCATTTGCGAAATTGACTGGCTTGCAATTTGAGCTGGTAGTCCAACTCGGCGATGTGTTCGTCCAGCACCTCGTGCCACCGGCTGTCCAGGGTGGCTGGCGGCAATGTGAGGTAGGCTTCACTTTCTGACCCATCGCGTTCAACACGTGAGCCGGCATTACGAGCAATCTTGAGCATTGCCGCATTTTCGCTGAGGGCATGAATGAACATCATCCGTACACCTTCGTTTTGAGCATGACGCACCGCTCTCGCAAACAACAGCTGCCCCAAGCCTCGGCCTCTTTGTTGCGACGCGACCGACACGCCAAATTCTCCACAGCTACGCCATTGCGGATCTAGGGAATAAGCCAGGTGCGCCATGGCTACCAGCTCAAGCCTGCGGTTGAAAATACCGAAAATTTCATCACGGCCAAAATTCAACTTTTGGACATACATCCGAATTTGCTCGTCATTGGCGGCATAACCAAACCTCAAATACCGATCATTGGATGAAAGCGATAACAAATGTTTTTCGATGCGTGGTCGGTGTCGTGGTGCCAGTTCGCGTATGGGCACCCAGGAACGCCGCCCAGGGCGCCCTGCGCCCTCGCTGCGCGCAGGGAGCAGCGATTTCAACCAACGGTGTAAACGATGAAAAATCATAGGGATTACCCGTATTTTCCTGCATATTGACGTCGCCAGCAGTCACTTTACATTTTGTGACGCATGGTCTGTCACCTGTGTCGAGCGGCATGAGCAGGAATTGCGCAAAATGTCATGGCATTCAAGGACCCTCCCGTGTCATTTTCTGTTTCATTGCCTGCGGGCATTTCTGTTTTTCAGCGCGACTGGCTTTCTGCAAACAATGTCTTTCTGCACAATGCAGAACAAACCGTACTGATCGACAGCGGTTACAGCACGCACGCCGACATGACCCTGGGTTTGCTGGGGCAAGCCTTGCGTGGCCGCAAGCTGGATCTGCTGGTCAACACCCACTTACACAGTGATCACTGTGGTGGCAATGCCGCCATTCAGCTCGCGCATCCTGAAGTGAAAACGCTGATTCCTCCTGGCCAGTTTCACGAGGTCAGCCAGTGGAACTCAGATGCACTAACCTATGGCATGACGGGTCAACAGTGTCCACCATTTCAAGTCAGTGGTCATTTGCTGGACAAGCAAACCTGTACCTGGGCAGGAACGAACTGGCAGGTCTATGCCGCGCCCGGACATGATACTCACGCCATGATGTTTTTTTGCCCTGAACACCGTATCCTGATATCCGGGGATGCATTGTGGGAGAAAGGTTTTGGCGTCATTTTTCCTGAACTCGATGGCGTCGATGCCTATTGCGATGCTGCAGACACGCTCGATTTGATTGAACAGCTGTCTCCCTCTCTGGTGATCCCGGGGCACGGGAATCTCTTTTCGGATCTCGACTCGGCCCTAAGCTTCGCACGATCACGGCTGGCGAGCTTCCGCACGCACCCAGACAAGCATGCGCGCTACGCTAGCAAAGTGCTTGTGAAGTTCAAATTGCAAGAACATGGCTCGATCAAACTCACCCCATTTGCAGATTGGGCGCAGACGGTACCGTATTTGACGGGTTTACATCAGCAATTAGGACCTGGCTCCAGCTTCCGCGAGTGGTTTGAACAACTCCTGGGCGAGTTGAGTCAATCAGGTGCCATGGATATGCAAGGCGAGCTACTGATCAACAGGCCTTGATTGGCTCGAACAAGTGAAAAGCAAAAAAAAACGCCCCACCGATTGGTGGGGCGTTTTGGGCTGTAGAAGCCTGACGATGTCCTACTTTCACACGGGAATCCGCACTATCATCGGCGCTAAGGCGTTTCACTGTCCTGTTCGGGATGGGAAGGAGTGGTACCACCTTGCTATGGTCATCAGGCATAACTTGTTGTCATCTTGACGGGGTCAAGACAACGAATTCATAGAGCAAATCAGCTTTTATATCGATTGCGTCAACTTGGCATAACAACCTTGACGCTTTGGTCAAAGTTATAGGGTCAAGCCGCACGAGCAATTAGTATCAGTTAGCTTAACGCATTACTGCGCTTCCACACCTGACCTATCAACGTCCTGGTCTTGAACGACTCTTTAGGGGGCTCAAGGCCCCGGCAGATCTCATCTTGAAACGAGTTTCCCGCTTAGATGCTTTCAGCGGTTATCTCTTCCACACTTAGCTACTCGGCAATGCCACTGGCGTGACAACCGATACACCAGAGGTGTGTCCACTCCGGTCCTCTCGTACTAGGAGCAGGCTTCCTCAAATCTGCAGCGCCCACGGAAGATAGGGACCAAACTGTCTCACGACGTTTTAAACCCAGCTCACGTACCTCTTTAAATGGCGAACAGCCATACCCTTGGGACCGGCTACAGCCCCAGGATGAGATGAGCCGACATCGAGGTGCCAAACACCGCCGTCGATATGAACTCTTGGGCGGTATCAGCCTGTTATCCCCAGAGTACCTTTTATCCGTTGAGCGATGGCCCTTCCATACAGAACCACCGGATCACTATGTCCTACTTTCGTATCTGCTCGACTTGTCAGTCTCGCAGTTAAGCACGCTTATGCCATTGCACTATTAGCACGATGTCCGACCGTACCTAGCGTACCTTCGAACTCCTCCGTTACGCTTTGGGAGGAGACCGCCCCAGTCAAACTGCCTACCATGCACTGTCCCCGATCCCGATAAGGGACCTAGGTTAGAACCTCAAACACACCAGGGTGGTATTTCAACGTCGGCTCCATGCGATCTAGCGACCGCACTTCAAAGCCTCCCACCTATCCTACACAGATCTGTTCAAAGTCCAATACAAAGCTACAGTAAAGGTTCATGGGGTCTTTCCGTCTTTCCGCGGGGAGATTGCATCATCACAAACATTTCAACTTCGCTGAGTCTCAGGAGGAGACAGTGTGGCCATCGTTACGCCATTCGTGCAGGTCGGAACTTACCCGACAAGGAATTTCGCTACCTTAGGACCGTTATAGTTACGGCCGCCGTTTACTGGGACTTCAATCAAGAGCTTGCACCCCATCATTTAATCTTCCAGCACCGGGCAGGCGTCACACCCTATACGTCCACTTTCGTGTTTGCAGAGTGCTGTGTTTTTAATAAACAGTCGCAGCCACCGATTCTTTGCAACCCCTTTGGGCTCCCCTTGTACAGGTTCACCTACTGAGGGCACACCTTCTCCCGAAGTTACGGTGTCAATTTGCCGAGTTCCTTCTCCTGAGTTCTCTCAAGCGCCTTAGAATACTCATCTCGCGCACCAGTGTCGGTTTGCGGTACGGTCGTCAATAGCTGAAGCTTAGTGGCTTTTCCTGGAAGCAGGGTATCACTCACTTCAGGTGCAAGCACCCTCGTTATCACCCCTCATCTAAGCCCGGCGGATTTGCCTACCAGGCACGACTACAGGCTTGAACAGACATATCCAACAGTCTGCTGAGCTAACCTTCTCCGTCCCCACATCGCACTATTGATCGGTACAGGAATATTGACCTGTTTCCCATCAGCTACGCATCTCTGCCTCGCCTTAGGGGCCGACTCACTCTACGCCGATGAACGTTGCGTAGAAAACCTTGCGCTTACGGCGAGGGGGCTTTTCACCCCCTTTAACGCTACTCATGTCAGCATTCGCACTTCTGATACCTCCAGCACGCTTTACAACGCACCTTCACAGGCTTACAGAACGCTCTCCTACCACTTGCAATAAATTGCAAATCCGCAGCTTCGGTAACTGGCTTGAGCCCCGTTACATCTTCCGCGCAGGACGACTCGATCAGTGAGCTATTACGCTTTCTTTAAATGATGGCTGCTTCTAAGCCAACATCCTGACTGTTTTAGCCTTCCCACTTCGTTTCCCACTTAGCCAATTTTAGGGACCTTAGCTGGCGGTCTGGGTTGTTTCCCTCTTGAGTCCGGACGTTAGCACCCGGTGCTCTGTCTCCCAAGCTGTACTCATCGGTATTCGGAGTTTGCCTTGGTTTGGTAAGTCGCCATGACCCCCTAGCCAAAACAGTGCTCTACCCCCGACGGTAATACTTGAGGCACTACCTAAATAGTTTTCGGAGAGAACCAGCTATTTCCAAGTTTGTTTAGCCTTTCACCCCTATCCACAGGTCATCCGCTAATTTTGCAACATTAGTCGGTTCGGACCTCCAGTACCTGTTACGGCACCTTCATCCTGCCCATGGATAGATCACTTGGTTTCGGGTCTACACCCAGCGACTGAACGCCCTATTCGGACTCGATTTCTCTACGGCTTCCCTACTCGGTTAACCTTGCCACTGAATGTAAGTCGCTGACCCATTATACAAAAGGTACGCAGTCACCCTTGCGGGCTCCTACTTTTTGTAAGCATGCGGTTTCAGGATCTATTTCACTCCCCTCCCGGGGTTCTTTTCGCCTTTCCCTCACGGTACTTGTTCACTATCGGTCGATGATGAGTATTTAGCCTTGGAGGATGGTCCCCCCATGTTCAGACAGGATTTCTCGTGTCCCGCCCTACTTTTCGTTAGCTCAGTACCACACGTTCCTTTTCGCATACGGGACTATCACCCACTATGGTCGGCCTTTCCAGACCGCTTTGCTAAAGATCGTGCTATCACTAACAGGCTTCTCCGATTTCGCTCGCCACTACTTTCGGAATCTCGGTTGATGTCTTTTCCTCGAGCTACTGAGATGTTTCAGTTCACCCGGTTCGCCTCGTTACCCTATGTATTCAGATAACGATACCCTTGCGGGTAGGTTTCCCCATTCAGAAATCTCCGGATCAATGCTTATTTGCCAGCTCCCCGAAGCTTATCGCAGGCTTTCACGTCTTTCGTCGCCTATCATCGCCAAGGCATCCACCACATGCTCTTAGTCACTTGACCCTATAACTTTGACATCTCTTTCAAGATACCAAGCTATTTCAAGGACTGATTTGTCAGGTCTTTCACCTGACGCGTTATGCCGTAATGTGAATGATTCTTCGACATTTCTGTCAGAGAACGATTCGTCATTACTTGAATTTCAAGATGTCTTTCAACATCGTTGAATATTCGTTTTGACGCAATCAAAATTTTGTTGCTAACCACCACATCTAGGCACGGTCTGCACTAAACCTTTACGAATGTGCAGTTTCCTCGATGCAGCTTTTACTAGTTAGCAACGCTGATTCGACTCTATGAATTTTTAAAGAACAGCCGTGTGCCTTGCGGCACTTGTCAATCGATCAATATCAATCAACACCAAAACAGCCTGCATCAAGCAATTTTGGTTTTGAATGAAACCTTCGATAAAGAATGGTGGAGGATGACGGGATCGAACCGACGACCCCCTGCTTGCAAAGCAGGTGCTCTCCCAGCTGAGCTAATCCCCCATTGTGTTTGGAATGGGATGGTGGGTCTGGTTGGTCTCGAACCAACGACCCCCGCCTTATCAAGACGGTGCTCTAACCAACTGAGCTACAGACCCAAGCCGGTCGCTGCTGACTTGAGTATCTCTACCCATGTCGTTGGCGACATCCTTCCAACAACCGATAAGTGTGAGCGTTCAATTTAGATTGCTGTTTTCCAGAAAGGAGGTGATCCAGCCGCACCTTCCGATACGGCTACCTTGTTACGACTTCACCCCAGTCACGAACCCTGCCGTGGTAATCGCCCCCCTTGCGGTTAGGCTAACTACTTCTGGCAGAACCCGCTCCCATGGTGTGACGGGCGGTGTGTACAAGACCCGGGAACGTATTCACCGCGACATTCTGATCCGCGATTACTAGCGATTCCGACTTCACGCAGTCGAGTTGCAGACTGCGATCCGGACTACGACTGGTTTTATGGGATTAGCTCCCCCTCGCGGGTTGGCAACCCTCTGTACCAGCCATTGTATGACGTGTGTAGCCCCACCTATAAGGGCCATGAGGACTTGACGTCATCCCCACCTTCCTCCGGTTTATCACCGGCAGTCTCATTAGAGTGCCCTTTCGTAGCAACTAATGACAAGGGTTGCGCTCGTTGCGGGACTTAACCCAACATCTCACGACACGAGCTGACGACAGCCATGCAGCACCTGTGTTACGGTTCTCTTTCGAGCACGAAACCATCTCTGGTAACTTCCGTACATGTCAAAGGTGGGTAAGGTTTTTCGCGTTGCATCGAATTAAACCACATCATCCACCGCTTGTGCGGGTCCCCGTCAATTCCTTTGAGTTTCAACCTTGCGGCCGTACTCCCCAGGCGGTCAACTTCACGCGTTAGCTTCGTTACTGAGTCAGTGAAGACCCAACAACCAGTTGACATCGTTTAGGGCGTGGACTACCAGGGTATCTAATCCTGTTTGCTCCCCACGCTTTCGTGCATGAGCGTCAGTACAGGCCCAGGGGATTGCCTTCGCCATCGGTGTTCCTCCGCATATCTACGCATTTCACTGCTACACGCGGAATTCCATCCCCCTCTGCCGTACTCTAGCTATGCAGTCACAAAGGCAGTTCCCAGGTTGAGCCCGGGGATTTCACCTCTGTCTTACATAACCGCCTGCGCACGCTTTACGCCCAGTAATTCCGATTAACGCTTGCACCCTACGTATTACCGCGGCTGCTGGCACGTAGTTAGCCGGTGCTTATTCTTACAGTACCGTCATGACCCCAGGGTATTAACCCAGAGCTTTTCGTTCTGTACAAAAGCAGTTTACAACCCGAGGGCCTTCATCCTGCACGCGGAATGGCTGGATCAGGCTTGCGCCCATTGTCCAAAATTCCCCACTGCTGCCTCCCGTAGGAGTCTGGGCCGTGTCTCAGTCCCAGTGTGGCTGATCATCCTCTCAGACCAGCTATAGATCGTCGGCTTGGTGAGCCTTTACCCCACCAACTACCTAATCTAACATCGGCCGCTCCATTCGCGCGAGGTCTTGCGATCCCCCGCTTTCATCCTTAGATCGTATGCGGTATTAGCGTAACTTTCGCTACGTTATCCCCCACGATTGGGCACGTTCCGATGCATTACTCACCCGTTCGCCACTCGCCACCAGACCGAAGTCCGTGCTGCCGTTCGACTTGCATGTGTAAAGCATTCCGCCAGCGTTCAATCTGAGCCAGGATCAAACTCTACAGTTCGATCTTGATTTATTACTCATAAAAACGGAATTGAAGTGAACTTCACTTCTATTCTCATGAGCGTTTGTTAGCTTTAAAAGCTAAGTTCCGAAGAACTTGGCAATCACCATCAAACGCCCACGCTTATCGGCTGTAATTTTTTAAAGAACCCAAGAAAACTTTGTTTTCTTCGTCTACCCCGCTGCGATCAGCGAAGCCTTGTATTGTAACACGCTTTTTGGCGTGCTGTCGAATTTTTTCATTTCGACTCGCCAACTTTCAAGTTTGCACTTTTGATTAGCGAAGCCCTCTATTATGACATAACTTTTGGAGTTGATGCCAGCGACTTGAAAATTTTTAGCATCCTGTCGGCTTGCGAAGTTTTCAGATCTGAGGGTTTTCGCTAGTCACCAGTGGCCAGCGAAGCCTTGAATTATGGCACACCTTTCGCCCTTTTGGCAAGAGCACTCAAAAATTCTTGTGTCTGGCTTGTCGATAATGCGACCATGTCTTTACTTACCCTGCTTGAGGCCAGCTTGGCCTATGGCCATGTGCCTCTGCTGGACCGCGCCAGCTTCGCCCTCGAGACGCGTGAGCGCGTAGGACTGATTGGCCGCAATGGCACGGGCAAATCGTCTTTGCTGAAAATTCTGGCTGGGATCGAGAAAGCGGATGACGGCGAGCTGCATGTCCAGCAAGATGTACGACTGGCCTACGTCCCCCAAGAACCCCTCCTGAATCCTGAGCACTCCATACATGAAGCCGTTCGCGAAGGCTTGGCTTCCACACTGGCTTTACTTGCAGCGTATGAACTGGGCGAAGGAGATTTGAATGCACTACAGAGCCAAATCGAAGCCGCTGAAGGCTGGACACTGGAACAACGCATTGATGAAACACTCCAGCGATTACACCTTGATTCAGCCGCACGCATAACGCAACTGTCTGGCGGCAATCGTAAGCGCGTAGCGCTTGCTCGCGCACTGGTTTCGCGTCCCGATGTTCTGTTGCTGGACGAGCCCACCAACCACCTGGACATGGACAGCATTGCATGGCTGGAGGATTTACTGCTGACCTACAAAGGCAGCGTGATCACCATCAGTCATGACCGCGCCTTCCTGGACCGTATCACCACACGTATCGTTGAACTCGACCGCGGCAAGCTCACCGCATATCCAGGCAACTTCGCCAAGTACCAATCACTCAAAGAAGAACAATTGGCCCAGGAAGCCATCATCCATGCCAAGGCCGACAAACTGCTGGCACAAGAAGAAGTATGGATACGCAAAGGCGTGGAGGCACGACGCACCCGCGCACAGGGACGTATCAACCGCTTGATGGTGTTGCGCGAAACACGCGCTCACCGCCGAGAAGCTTTGGGCAGCGTTCGCATGGAAGTGGCAAGTGGCGCGCCCAGCGGAAAGATCATCGCCGACCTGGAGCACATCACCAAAAGCTTTGATAACCCCGACGGATCCACGCGCACCATCGTGCGCGACTTCAGCGCCACTTTGCTGCGAGGTGACAAAATCGGCTTGATAGGGCCCAACGGGGCTGGCAAGACCACCTTGCTGAAACTGATTCTGGGCGAGCTTGAAGCAGACAGCGGCACCATTCGCCGAGGCACCAAGCTGAGCGTGGCCTACTTTGACCAGATGCGAGAGCAAATCAATCTGGATGCCACACTCGAGGACTTCATCAGCCCCGGCAGCGAATGGATCGAGATTGGAAACAAACGCACTCACGTCAAAAGCTACCTGGGCGATTTTCTGTTTTCGCCCGCCCGCGCCAACTCTCCCGTGCGCTCACTCTCGGGCGGGGAGCGCAACCGTCTGCTGTTGGCGCGTCTGTTCGCACGTCCTGCCAATGTGTTGGTACTCGACGAACCGACCAACGATCTGGACATTGATACGTTAGAGCTTCTTGAAGACCTGCTTCAGCAATATGCAGGCACAGTCTTCCTGGTAAGCCACGACCGTCGCTTTCTGGACAACGTGGTGACCAGCACCTTGGTAGCCGAGGGAGATGGGGTTTGGCGTGAATACGAGGGCAGCGTTGAAGACTGGCTCACCCAATCGGCCCGCGCACGCCCAGCACGTGCAACGACCCCACCCGCCCCCATCACAGTCAAAGAAGGTGCCCCTGCAAATGGGAACACTCCCATGGCCCAACCCAAACGCAAGCTCAGTTACAAGGAGCAGCGTGAGCTCGACAGCCTGCCCGCCCAGATCGAGGCACTGGAAACCGAACAGGCCGATCTCGAAAAGGCATTGGCCGACGGTTTGCTTTACGCCAATGATCCCGGATTGGCAGCCCAAAAAGCCACACGCCTCATGCAAGTTGAGGAGCAGTGGATGACGTCCATGGAGCGACTCCAGGTTTTGCAGGCGGTTTAAGCAATCCCATAGCCCAAAACCACACCGACCAAAGCCCGTACATGACCGCCTCCGAACTGTCTGCCCTGCTGCTTTTGGCTACTGCCACCAGCTTTACCCCGGGACCCAACACCACGTTATCAACCGCTTTGGCGGCCAATCGGGGACTGCGTGGCGCCATGCATTTTGTGCTGGCGGTGCCAGTGGGTTGGGGTCTGCTGTTCACACTCAGCGCGGTTGGTCTCGGCTCGCTGGTCATGGCACTGCCCACATTGCGCTGGGCCATTGTGCTGGGCGGCGTGGGCTACATGCTCTGGCTGGCACGACGGCTGTGGGGCAGCGGCCAGCTGAGCCCGTCCGATAGCAGTCGGATGGACGTGAGCTTTGTGCAGGGCGTGTTGCTACAGTTTTTAAACATCAAGGCCTGGATGCTGGCCCTGTCTGTGGTGGCCGGCTGGGTCGCAGGCCATGCAAATGCTGTCGAGCGCTACTTTGTGGTTTTGCCCCTGATGCTGTTTTTTGCCTTCAGCAGCAATCTCAGTTACGCGCTGGTCGGCTCGGTGCTGCGCCACTGGCTGGCGCAAGACCAAAGGCTGTTGGCTTTCAACCGGTGCATGGCGGTGGTGCTGACTGCCACTGCCGGCTGGATCGTCTGGAGCCTGAAGGCCACGGCATGATCCAATAGACCCATTGCAGACCGAAAGAACAACATGAGCTTCACCCTCGCCCAACGCGCCCACAAAATGAATCCCTCGGTGATCCGCGAGATCCTCAAGGTCACCGAAAAGCCCGGCATCATCAGTTTTGCCGGGGGCCTGCCCTCGCCCGACACCTTCCCGATCGATGCGATGCGCGAAGCCTGCGAGCGTGTGCTCAAACTCGACGGTCGCGCCGCCCTGCAATACGCCGCCAGCGAAGGCCTACCTCAGCTGCGCGAATGGGTCGCCAATGACCTGAAAAAGCAGGGCATGCAAGTGAGCCCCGACCAGGTCTTGATCACCACCGGCAGCCAGCAGGGCCTGGACCTGGTGGCCAAGGTGCTGATCGACGCAGGCAGCAAGATCCTGGTGGAAACACCCACCTACCTGGGCGCGCTGCAAGCCTTCATGCCGATGGAGCCCGATGTCGTGAGCGTGGACAGCGACGATGAGGGCGTGGACGCCACGGACCTGCGCAGCAAAACGCGTGATGCACGCTTCATTTACCTGCTGCCCAATTTCCAGAACCCGACTGGCCGCACCATGAGCGAGGCACGCCGCGCCGCCGTGGCCCAGGTGGCGCTGGACACCGGCCTGCCAGTCATCGAAGACAACCCCTACGGTGACCTCTGGTTTGACCAGACGCCCACCGCCTCGCTCAGCTCGCGCCTGCCCGAACAAAGCCTCTACCTGGGCTCGTTCTCGAAAATCCTGGCACCCGGCCTGCGCCTAGGCTATGTGGTGGCGCCCAGGGCGCTCTACCCCAAACTGCTGCAGGCCAAGCAGGCGGCCGACCTGCACACCCCCAGCTTCAACCAGCGCGTGGTGGCTGAGGTGCTCAAGGACGGCTTCATTGACCGCCATGTGCCCACCATCCGCGCGCTCTACAAGCGCCAGTGCAAAGCCATGCTGCAAGCGCTGGAGCGCGAAATGGCGGGCCTGGACGTGACCTGGAACCGCCCCGCAGGCGGCATGTTCCTGTGGGCACAACTGCCCAAGGGCATGGACGCCGTGAAGCTGCTGCCACACGCCGTGGACAAGAACGTGGCCTTTGTGCCCGGTTCGGCCTTCTACGCCGCCAACCCGATGCACGAAACCCTGCGCCTGTCTTTTGTGACCTCCACCGTGGAGCAAATTCAGACCGGCGTGGCCGCGCTGGCGCAAACCATCCGCGAACACCTGCCGCGCTGACATCCCCTGGGCGACAGGTGCCGACCGGCACCCATCAGACAATCGCGTCCTATGAGAACGCTTTACCTGATCCGCCACGGACAAGCCTCGTTTGGCGAAGACGACTACGACCGCCTGAGCCCGCTGGGCCACCAGCAGGCGCAGCGCCTGGGCGAGTACCTGCGCCAGCGCTTTGAACGCGAAGGGGTGCAGATCGGCACCGTGCTCATGGGCAGCCTGCGGCGCCACCGTGAAACCTGGGAAGGCATGGCCCGAGGCGCCGCCTGGACCCACACCCCGCAGGTCTGGCCAGGTCTGAACGAATACGACAGCCAGGCGCTGATCGAAGCCATCCACCCCGAACCACTGGCCAAGCCCGACACACCCGAGCTGTACCGCCACCACTTTCGCCTGCTGCGCGATGCGCTCAAGGCCTGGATGGACGGCCGCACCGCCCCCAAAGGCATGCCCTGCTACGCCGACTTTGTGGGCGGCATCGAAGCGGCGCTCGACCATGTGCGCCAGCAATCCTCGGGCAACGCACTCATCGTCTCCAGTGGCGGGCCCATTTCAACCGCCGTGGGCCTGGTGCTGAGTACCCCGCCAGAAACCACAATCGAGCTGAACCTGCGCATCCGCAACACGGCACTGACCGAATTCGCTTTCACGCCCAAGCGCCATATGCTGCTGACCTACAACATGCTGCCGCACCTGGACAGCGCCGAACACAAGGATTGGGTGACTTTTGCTTGAGATGGGCATTCACCCTCATGGTGAAATCCCCGTGGCAGGTTTGAAACCTGCAGCCCCAGAATGGGGCTATGAATCTTTCCGATCTAAGTTCCCGGCATCTGGTCCGCCAAGGTGGCATGCTGCTGGGAACCACCTCCCCTGACGCCGACGAGGCCCAGCTGCGTGAATGGCTTGCCTCACAAGGGGTTCTGGACGGCGTGGTCACCCACCAAATCAGCCACAGTACGGGCACGCAAATCATCTGCCAGCTCGACCCTTGCTACCGCATTCAGCACCTGCCGTTGCACGACACCCTGAGCTTGCACCAACGCTGGTTCAAGCACCGTGGCCAAGCCCTCAGCCTGGAGCAAGAAATTCTGCTGGCCTTGCTAGGGGCACCGCGCGTGCTGGAGTTTGGCAGCTTGGCCGCGCTGCAGTCGCAACTGCGGGTGCGCAGCCACATTGCCCAAGCCGCCGCAAAGACCGCCTTGGCCTTCAAAACCCAGGCGGCCGAGCGTCCCGAGGCGTATTGGCACTACGACGAAGACCATGGTTTTTTACTGCACCCGGGATGCGACCTGATCGAAGCCATTGAGGCCGCCACCCAGCCCGAAGCCACCGGCAGGCTCTACGACTTTTCGTGCTATCGCGCCAGCGAGTACGTGATTTTGCTGGGCCTCGCGCTGGAACTGCGCGCGCACCACCCCGAGCTGTACCTACAGTTGCAGCACACCTGCCAGCAGCACGCGATCCGTTCTGGCCAGTTCCATGACGTGTTCCTGATCGAATACGGCACCCTGCAAGAACCCCTGCCCGCCCACTACTACGTGCCCGGCGATCGCCTGTGGTTTCGCAACCCCGACGCGCGTTCATCGGACATTGAAGGCTACGAAGGCTCGTGGGTCATTTACATGGGCCATGGTCTGTTCAGCAATTTCTGGAAACGCGAACGCCCCTTCACACTCGAATCCAAATGTGTGGAAATTTTCCACTGGCGCGACGGTGCCCATGTGGATGCAGACGGCGATCTGGCCATGGACGAGGCGAGGGTGGCGCAAGCCGTGCGTGGCACGCAAAGCGACCCGGCCGCGCTGCAGACAGCGCTGGAGCGCACAATGCGTCTGCGCGACCCTCAAGGCGTGTACGCCGAAGGGGGTTGCATTGATGCCACGCGGGAATTTCCTCGCAGCGTAAGTGTGCAAGGCTGTCAGCTCGTGCTGCCCCGCTTCAGTCACTGAAACACAGGCAAGCCTGGGCCCATTCAACGCAAGGTATCGGCAGGCAAACGTTCGATTTCGGCCAGCAAAGCCGCAAGCGCCCGGCCCGCTGCCTGTACCAGCGACTGGCCTTTGTCGGCCGTGGCCGCCGCCGCGTTGCCTGCGGCACCTTGGGGGTTGTAGTCCTGCATCTGCCAAGCCAGCTTGGCGCTTTTGCCGTTGCCCAGAATCGGGAAGGCCGATGCCCGATCCTGAGAAGTGGAGTGGAAATGTTGCGCTTGGTCCATGCGCACCCACTCGGGTCGCAGCGCCAGCATCATGGATGTTTCCACATCGCCCGCGTGCACACCAAAACGGTGTTCGTCGGCACTGAACAGTGTGTTCAGATCTGCACCCGTTTCATCGAGCAGCGGCAAGTTGAACCAACTCACGCTGTACACCAGCATGCCCAGACGGGCTCGCAAGTCGCGCGCGACTACATCCATCAGACCAACCTGTCCACCGTGACTGTTGAACAAGACCAGTTTTTTCACGCCTTCTGCCGCCACCGATTCGGCAATGTCTGTCCACAAACGAATGATGGTTTCCGCTTTGAGAGAGAGCGTTCCTGCAAACGCTTTGTGTTCCGGGCTGTAGCCCACAACCTGCGCAGGCAAGAACACGGCTTTGCAATCCTCGGACAGGTGCGGCAAACACGCTTGCACAATGCCCTGAGCCAAATCAGCATCGACCGATAAAGGCAAATGCGGACCATGCTGCTCGATCGCAGCAACAGGCAACACCGCCACCAGACGCGAGGCATCGATCGCGGCAAAGTCAGTGGTGGCCCAATCGGCCCAGAAATGGGAGGGAATTTTCATGATGCCTTGCATCTTAATGGAGAGCGCCCTCTGGAACTGCAAATCCTTGTTGCCCACCGGACTCCTCGCTGGGTGTACATTTCCAGTTGGTTCAATTGAGCACTTTTTATTTCCACATGAAGCTGAGCACGCTTTTCTCCCGCACACTCAAGAGCTTGTTCTTCGGGGTGGTGCTTGCCCTGAGCCTGGGCGCACAGAGTCAATCCTTGCTCACCCAGGCCATCAATGCTGCGCCCAGCCATGCAACTGAGCAGGTACGTGCCAGTCTCAAAATCAATGCACCCGATGGCATTTCGCCTGGGAAAACCTTCTGGATAGGCGTCTTGCTGGAGCACCAACCCGATTGGCATACGTATTGGCAAAACCCCGGAGACTCGGGTTTGCCCACCACCATCGAATGGAAGCTGCCCGCAGGCCTGAAAGTCGGCCAACTGCAATGGCCACTGCCCAAAAAAATTCCCATTGCACCCTTGGCCAACTATGGGTACGAGGGTGTCGTCCTGCTTGCTGTCCCGGTACAGGTGGATGCTGGTTTCCAAGCCACATCGTCTGTACCGCTGGCCGCTCATGTGCAGTGGCTGGCCTGCAGACAGGAATGCATTCCCCAGGAAGCGCACTTGCAGTTGAACTGGAGCCCTGCAAGCATCAACTCGCCCAACCGATTTGATTGGGCCCGGCAGCTCAGTCCTGTCGCGTCCAATGCCAAAGTGCAAACCGAGGTGATGCCCAATGGCAAAGCGGTACGCGTCACTGTAGATCAACTGCCCAAAGCCTGGTTGAACCGCAAACTGAGCTTGTTGCCCATCACCCCTGGTGTGCTTCAAAACGCCGCCGTGCAGGACAAAGACTGGACGCAGCAATGGCAAGGCGATCAATGGCAAGCCCTCATGCCTGTTTCGGAAGACCGAAGCGAGAACCCTTCACGCATGGCCTGGGTTCTGGCCCATGGGACAGACACTGCACCACAAGGTCCAGCCATCACCATAGAGGGTCCTGTCACCGGCAGCTGGCCAATGGTTCAATCTGTTGCCGTTTCGCCCGAGCTCGAGCGCGCTCTGCGTGAAAACGCTCAGGGACAAACTCCTGCAACCACGCAGCCTGTGACCATGACTTGGCTTCTGGCCCTGTTGGGGGCCTTTGCAGGAGGCTTGATCCTCAACCTCATGCCCTGTGTATTCCCGGTGCTGGCCATCAAGGTCATGGGCTTTGCCCGACCTGCCGAACACCCCGGCGCGCATGCCCGCGCCGGCCTCGCCTACACCGCCGGAGTGGTGCTGTCCTTTATCGCACTCGGGGGCTTGCTGCTGGCGTTGCGTGCCACGGGCGAACAGCTGGGCTGGGGCTTTCAGCTGCAAAGTCCACCCGTCGTCATCGGTCTGGCGGTACTGTTCACCTTGCTGGCCTTGAACCTGGCGGGTGTCTTCGAGTTCGGCATGTTCCTGCCCGACCACCTGGCCAATTTGCAAAGCGCACACGGCACGCTCAATGCGGCTTTGTCAGGCGTACTGGCGGTGGCCATTGCATCACCCTGCACAGCCCCCTTCATGGGGGCCTCTCTGGGCTTGGCGATCGCCTGGCCTACAACATTGGCACTGCCGATTTTTGCGGCCATGGGCCTAGGAATGGCGCTTCCCTATTTGCTGGCCAGCTTGTGGCCACGACTGGTTAACGCCCTGCCTCGCCCTGGTGCCTGGATGGAAACGTTCCGCCAAGCCATGGCTTTCCCGATGTGGGCCACCGTCATCTGGCTGGCATGGGTGCTTGGCCAACAAACCAACACGGATACTGTCGCCACGCTGCTGGTGCTGTTGCTGGGTTTGGGCTTGTTGATGTGGTCCTGGTCCAAGCCCCAGCGTACGCGCATGGCCGCCAGTGCATTGGCTGCCTTGCTGATCGGCATCAGCGGGCAAATGTTGTGGAGCCAGACACAGCTTGCGCATCCCAACGCGCCATCCGCTGCGACACAAACATCTGAGTGGCAACCATGGAGCCCCGAGGCGGTTCAAATTGCCGCAAGCAACAAACAAGCCGTTTTTGTGGACTTCACAGCCGCTTGGTGCGTGACCTGCCAATACAACAAGAAAACCACCTTGGCCAATCAAAGTCTGCTGGCCGACTTCAAAGCCCACAACGTCCAACTCCTGCGCGCAGACTGGACGCGTCGTGACAGCACCATCACGCGCGAACTCAATGCACTGGGTCGCAGCGGCGTGCCTGTATACGTGCTGTACGCGCCCGGCAAAGCCCCTCGACTGTTTTCGGAATTACCCTCGGTAGACGAGATCCGCAGCGCCCTGACCCAACTTTGATCAAATGTCGCAGGCCACAAGCCTGCGACAATCAGGGCATGAGCACATTTGCCCCCCTCCAAAACGACACGTTCCTGCGCGCCTGTCTGCGCCAGGCCACTGATCACACCCCCGTCTGGCTGATGCGCCAGGCTGGCCGCTATTTGCCTGAATACTGCGCCACACGCGCCAAGGCTGGCAGCTTCATGGGCCTGGCCACCAACGTGGATTACGCCACCGAAGTCACCCTGCAGCCACTGGAGCGTTACCCGCTGGACGCTGCCATTTTGTTCAGCGACATCCTGACCGTACCCGATGCCATGGGCCTGGGCCTGTCGTTCGCACAGGGCGAAGGTCCCAAGTTTGCCAAGAACGTGCGTGACGAAGCAGCGGTCGCCGAACTGGCCGTGCCCGACATGGACAAACTGCGCTATGTGTTCGATGCCGTGACCAGCATCCGCAAGGCCTTGAACGGCCGCGTGCCGCTGATCGGCTTTTCGGGCAGCCCCTGGACGCTGGCTTGCTACATGGTCGAAGGCGCCGGCTCGGATGACTACCGCGCCGTCAAAAGCCTGATGTACAGCCGCCCGGACCTGATGCATCGCATTCTGGAGATCAACGCCGACGCGGTGGCGCTGTACCTCAACACCCAGATCGATGCAGGCGCACAGGCCGTGATGATTTTCGACAGCTGGGGAGGCGTACTGGCCGATGGTGCTTTCCAGGAATTCAGCCTCGCCTACACCCGCAGGGTGCTGGCCCAACTCAAGCGCAGCCACGATGGCGCCATCATCCCGCGCATCGTGTTCACCAAGGGCGGCGGTTTGTGGCTGAGCGATATGGGCTCGCTCGATTGTGAAGTGCTGGGTCTGGACTGGACCATGAACCTGGGCAAGGCCCGCGCATGCGTCGGCGGTGAGGTCGGTGGTCCAGGCAAAGCATTGCAAGGCAATATCGACCCGAACGTGCTGTTTGCCCAACCCGAGCAAATTGCACAGCAGGTGCGCCGTGTGCTCGACAGTTTTGGCAAACCCCACACCGATGCCAGCACCACCGGCCCGACCCATATTTTTAACCTGGGCCACGGCATCAGCCAGTACACACCTCCCGAACATGTCTCGGCGCTGGTCGAGGCAGTGCACAGCCATTCCCGCTTCTTGCGCCAGCAGGCCTGACCGCTTAGCATAAAAACAAGCTGAAAAGACTGGTTTTTTTGCATCAAAACCGTCTTTCTCAGCTTGACTTATGCACAAAAACAGGGAATTCCCTTAAGCCTCGCATCAGCGTCATCAACCGGTTCACACCTCAAGGAGAACATTCGTAAGTTATTGATTTGATTGAATGTTCAGAATCTGCATCGTGAATAGGCATTTTGATCAGAGGCTGAATTGGCAAGGGTTTGCCGATGGCCGCCCGGGGTTTTCAACAAAGTTATCCACAGGTTTTTTGGATGACCTCCAAAACCCGCAAAAATCAATGACTTAGCGCAATTTTCAAGAAAAAACCTGATTGCAAGAAGCTCCAGAATTGATCCAAAACGGTGAAACCATGAACACCCCGATCTGTTGGGTGGATGTTGAAGTGCAGACCCCGGCGCACAGCCAGATTGGGTCATTACTCACCTATACACACAGTGCAGCCTTGCCTCTGGGCTCGCTGGTGCGTGTCCCTCTGGGCACGCGGGAAGTGCTGGGGGTCGTGACCCAATGGCATCTGCAAGCTCCCCCCGGACTGGACCCCAGCAAGACCCGGTCCGTGACGCATGTCATGGATCTCCCTCCCCTGAGCCTGGACTGGCTGGATCTGGTTGGATTTGCAGCCCGCTACTACCAGCGATCCATTGGCGAAGTGGCCGCGCAAGCGCTGCCGCCCAGCTTGCACAAGCTCAACCCGGAGCAGCTGGACAGAAGGCTCAAGCGACTCCCCTCCAGCGTTGCTCTGGTTCTGCAACCCGCCCCGCCAGCAAGCGACCAACAAAGGGCTGCCTTGCGCGACATTGCGCAATCAGCGGGGCCGTTCTTGCTGTTCGGCAACACTGGCAGCGGAAAAACCGAGGTGTACTTGCAAGCCATTGCCCACAGCTTGCAAGATGACCCTGCCGCACAGGCACTGCTGCTGGTGCCTGAAATCAACCTCACCCCGCAGTTGCTTGAGCGCGTGCAAGCGCGTTTTGGTACAGAAGCCGTCGTGGCCATGCACAGTGGATTGACGCCCGCGCAGCGCCTGAGCGCCTGGCTGCAGGCGCATCAGGGAAGAGCTCGCATCGTGCTGGGTACGCGAATGGCCATTTTCGCCAGCCTGCCTCACTTACGCATGATCGTGGTCGACGAAGAACACGACCCCAGCTACAAGCAACAAGAGGGCGCCCGCTACTCAGCCCGCGATTTGGCCATTTACAGAGGCAAGCGACAAAACGCCAAAGTCATTCTCGGCTCCGCCACCCCTTCACTGGAGAGCTGGCACCTCAGCCGGCCAGAGACCGAAGGTGGACGCTACATGCGACTGCATATGCCTGCACGCGTAGGCCAAGGCGCCATGCCCATCATTCGCCGCGTGGACATGAACCACCAGCCACGCAACACCCGGATTTCAGCACCGCTGATGCAAGCCCTGCAAGAACGCCTGGCGCGGGGGGAGCAAAGCCTTTTGCTGCTCAATCGTCGGGGCTACGCGCCTGTGCTGCAGTGTGCCGATTGCGGCTGGAAAAGCGATTGTCCGCACTGCAGCGCCTTTCGGGTGTTCCACAAAAGCGACCGCAGCCTGCGCTGCCACCACTGCGGCCTGACGCAGCGGGTGCCGGCCGCCTGCCCACAGTGTGGCAACCCCGACATCCTGCCCGTGGGCCTGGGCACCGAGCAGCTGCAGGAGCACTTGGCCGAGTTGCTTGGACACCTGCAACGCCCGGACGGTCGCCCGGTGCACATTGCACGCATGGACGCCGACACCACGCAACATGCCGGTCAGCTGCAAGCGCAACTGGAACACATGCACAGCGGTGAAGTGGACATCCTGATCGGCACCCAAATGATTGCAAAGGGCCACGACTTCCGCCGGGTCACCCTGGTCGCGGCACTCAACCCTGACAACGGTTTGTTTTCGAGTGACTTTCGGGCGCCGGAGCGCTTGTTTGCCCTGCTCATGCAGGCGGCAGGACGCGCCGGCCGGGATGCCGGCCAAAGCCAACAAGCTGAAATGTGGGTGCAAACCCATCACCCGGATCATGCCGTGTTCCGCCACCTCAAAGCACACGACTATCCCGGCTTCGCGCAAAGCGAACTGCGCGATCGCGAGCAAGCCGGCCTGCCACCCTTTGTGCACCAGGCCCTGTTACGTGCAGACGCTCGCAGCCAGGACATGGCTCAAGCCCTCCTGCTGGCCGCCCAACACAGCCTGCAGCAACACCCCACAGAATGGGGCCTGGGTGCCGAGGCGATGGACGCTGTCACTCTCTATCCGCCAGTGCCCATGAGCATGCAACGCATCGCCAATGTCGAACGGGCGCAAATGCTGCTGGAAAGCCCTTCGCGAGCACACTTGCACCAAGTCTTGTTCGCCTTGCAACAGCTGATGCATCAGCTTCGCAGCGAGCCCCAACACAAAGGCGTGCTGCGCTGGCTGGTGGACGTCGATCCGCAAGCGATCTGATCAAGCCCGCATCCTCGACCTTGGTACTGACCTAGCCTTTGAACACCGCCACTGCCGTGGAGAAAGTCAAAAACGCCATCGCGGTTGTGACCAAAATGATGCGTGCAATACGCCCGTTGTCCGCACCAAAACGCTCGGCCAGCAAGGACACGTTGCTTGCGCTGGGCAGGGACGCCACCAACACCATCACCAAATAGGCAAAAGGACTGATTTGCACACCCAGGTGAATGGCCACAGCCACCACCAGCAAGACCACCAGTGGGTGCAGGAAAAGCTTGATCAGGGCCACCCAGAGGTAGTCTCCTGCAGGCAAGGGACCGTGCGGACGCTCATGGGCCAGCATTTGCGAGCGTGCCAGCACGGCGCCAATGGTGAACAGCGCCACAGGTGAGGCCGCATCGGCCAACAGGCCAACGGTTTTGGCCACTGGCCCGCTCAGCTGCATCTGAGTAGACGAAAACACCGCGCCCAGCAAGATGGCCCAAGGCATGGGATTGCGCACCATGCCAGCCAGCGCGTTGCTCACGGCTTTGGACACGCCGTGCTCCTGCGCTCCATCCAGCCGCGACAGGGCAATGCACAGAGAGGAGGTGATGACCATGTCCACCACAATGGTGACAATGGTAGGACCCGCTGCCGCCTGCCCCAGCAAGGCCACCAACAAGGGCACGCCCATGAACCCTGTATTCGGAAATGCGGCCACCAAAGCGCCCAGGGAGGCATCGTTCCAGCCTATGCGCTTGTTCAGGCTGATGGCAATCGTGAACCCCACCACAATCAGTGCGCACACCAGATAGGTGAAAAACACACCCACATCCAGCAACTGGGCAATCGGCGTCTCGGATCCAAAGCGAAACAACAGGCACGGCAGCGCGAAATAAAGCACAAAGCCGTTGAGCCCGGGTATCGCGGCCAAAGACAGGAACTTGAGCCGCGCAGCCAGGTAACCGCACAGCACCAAGGCGAAGAATGGGAAGGTAACCCGTAATACGTCCAGCATGAGCACGATTGTCCACTCAAAACAGGCTTTTTGCTGTCGCGCACCCGCTATGATTGTCCGCTTTCCCCTCCTCGCTTTGCCCCGCTTGGGCTCGATCGTGATTGCCGGATGTCCCAAGGTCTGAACCTCGCCCAACTCGACGCCGTGAACTATGTTTCCGGCCCGTGCCTCGTGCTGGCAGGAGCAGGCTCAGGCAAAACGCGGGTGATCACGCACAAGATCCAGCGCCTGATCCAGGTCGGGCTGGAGCCCAAACAGATTGCGGCCATCACCTTCACCAACAAGGCCGCCACCGAAATGCGCGAGCGCGCCAAGGGCCTGATCGGCAAGGCCGCCAAGGACGTGGTGATCTGTACCTTCCACGCCCTGGGTGTGCGCATCATGCGCGAGGACGGGCAGGTGCTGGGCCTCAAGCCGCAGTTCTCCATTCTGGACGCCGACGACGTGGTCAGCATCCTCAAGGACTGCGGCGGCACCACCGACGCGGCCACCGCGCGCCAGTGGCAGTGGACCATCAGCCTCTGGAAAAACCAGGGGCTGAGTGCCGCCCAGGCCGAAGCCCTGACCCCTGACGACAACGCCCGCGTGATCGCGCGGATCATGGCCCGCTACGAAGAGCGCCTGACGGCTTACCAAAGCGTGGACTTTGACGACCTGATCGGCTTGCCGCTCAAACTGCTGGCTGAACACGAGGCGGTGCGTGCCAAGTGGCAAAAGACACTGGGCCATGTGCTGGTGGACGAATACCAGGACACCAACGCCACCCAGTACGAGGTGCTCAAGCACATTGTGGGCGAGCGCGGTCGCTTCACCGCCGTGGGCGACGACGACCAGTCGATCTACGGCTGGCGCGGCGCCACACTCGACAACCTCAAGCGCCTGCCGCAGGACTTCCCGCAACTCAAAGTCATCAAGCTGGAGCAAAACTACCGCTCCACCAGCGCCATCCTGCGCGCGGCCAACAACGTCATCGGGCCCAACCCCAAGCTCTTTCCCAAGACGCTGTTTTCGGAACTGGGCGAGGGCGAGCCGGTGCGCGTGGTGGACGCCGACAACGAGGAACACGAGGCCGAACGCGCCGTGGCGCGCATCCAGTCGATCCGCGCGGGGACCAGCACCGAGGGTGCGGCCAAGCACCGCGAGTTCAAGGACTTCGCCATCCTCTACCGCGCCAACCACATGGCCCGGTCTTTCGAGCAGGCATTGCGCCGTGCGCAAATCCCCTACAAGGTGTCAGGCGGGCAGAGCTTTTTTGACAAGGCCGAAATCAAGGACCTGTGCGCCTGGTTCCGGCTGTGGATCAACAACGACGACGATCCAGCCTTTCTGCGCGCCATCACATCGCCCAAACGCGGCATTGGCCACCAGACCCTGGCGCAGCTGGGCACTTTTGCCACGAAGTACAAGGTCAGCCTGTTTGAAGCCTTGTTTGCCAGCAGCCTGCCCAGCGCGGTATCCAGTCGCGCCGTGCATGGTCTGCACGAATTTGGCCGCTACATCAACGACCTCGAACACCGCGCCCGCCACACCTCGGGCAAGGAAGACGCGATGCGTTTTCTGACCGAGTGGCTCAAGGACATCGGCTACGAGAAACACCTCTACGACAGCGAAGACAACGAGAGCATTGCCAATGCCCGCTGGACCAACGTGCTGGAGTTTTGCGACTGGATGGCCGGTCGCTGCGGCGGCGAGATCGAGGATGCCACCGGCGCGCAGGCCACCGAGCGCAAAAGCCTGCTGGAAGTGGCACAAACCATCTCGCTGATCTCCACCCTCAATGAGCGCGAAGAAGAGCAGAACGTAGTGACCCTGTCCACGCTGCACGCCTCCAAGGGACTGGAGTGGCCCCATGTGATGCTGGTCGGCGTCAACGAAGGTTTGCTGCCCTTCAAATTGGGCGACGACGATCAACCCTCTGGTCAGGCCAATGGGCCCATGAGTGAAGGCATTTTGCAGCGCCTGCAGGAAGAGCGCCGCCTGATGTATGTGGGCATCACCCGTGCCCAACGCAGTCTGGCTGTGAGCTGGACACGCCGCCGCAAAAAAGGGCGCGAAACCGTGGCGGGCGTCCCCAGCCGCTTCATCGGCGAGATGGCGCTGGACAAAGCCACGGTGAAAGAAGATCCGCGCGAAAAACTCAACGCCTTGCGTGCCGAGTTTGCGCAACGGGCGGCGCGTACCCCTGCTGCCGAAAATTGAGCCAGCTCGCTAAACTTGCCGGCATGAGCTCGCCGCCATTTCACGACATGCCCTTTCAGCAACGCGCTTGCGTTGTCGGCCTCGTCTTGATATTGCACTTGATGCCTGCTTGGCTCCTGCTGGGGGATGGCCGACCAGATACACCGCCCTCGCTGGACATGCCCCCTGTCAGCGTGGTGCTGCTTCAATCTGGCGCTTCGGCACCTGCTGCAGACAAGACCACTTCCCGCGCCACAAACAAAGCACCCTCACAGGCCAAGTCTTCAGCAGAGCCTGTCGCATTGCCAACAGCACCCGCCCTCGCACCCGTGACGGCATCACCCGCTTCGACCGCCCCAGCGGCAACACCCTCACCCGCCTCCGCAACACCCCCAAGCACGTCCATCGCGGCACAAACGCGCACAGGCGCTGACGCCTCTGCCACCTCCCGCGACAATGCCGCCGCTTTGGTCAGCGGCAGTTGCGCCAAACCGCAATACCCTGTGGCCTCGCGCCGACTGGAAGAAGAAGGCACAGTCACTTTGCGCTTTCGGGTAGAAGCCGATGGGCAGGTCAGTCAATCCGAGGTGCAAAATTCATCCGGATTCAAGCGCCTGGACGAAGCTGCTCGTGACGCCCTGTCACGCTGCCGTTTTTCACCCGCCATGTCCCAAGGGCAAGCCACGGCTTCCTGGGCTACCATCCGTTATTCATGGCGACTGGAGTAAACATGACTGACACAAACCCTTATGGCCTGGCCGCCTTGTGGGCCCAAGGCGACCTGGTGGCCAAAGCCACGCTGCTGGTTTTACTCGTCATGAGCGTGGGCAGCTGGAGCGTGATGCTGCAAAAACTCTGGCAACAAACCCGTCTGAACAGACAAGTCAAACAAGCACAGGACAAGTTCTGGGAAGCCAGCACGCTGCGCCAGGGCGCTGACCTGCTCGACAGCGACAGCCCCTTGCGCCTGATCACCGACAAGGCGCTGGAAAGCGCTCAGCATCACGATGGCCTGATGCGACATGTGGACTTCAACACCTGGGTCACCCTCAACATTCAACGCAGCCTGGGTCAAGTGCAGTCGGGTATGCAAAACGGTTTGGCCTGGCTGGCCACCACCGGCTCCACAGCTCCGTTTGTCGGCCTGTTCGGTACGGTTTGGGGCATTTATCACGCTTTGGTGCGCATTGGCGTGTCGGGTCAGGCCAGCATCGACAAAGTGGCTGGCCCGGTAGGCGAAGCGCTGATCATGACCGCCATTGGTCTGGCTGTGGCTGTGCCTGCCGTGCTGGGCTACAACGGACTGGTGCGCCGCAACAAGGCCTTGATGGAATCCATCCAGTCCTTCAGCGCTGACCTGCACGCTGTGCTGCTGGCCTCCAACACCCGCGAGCCTCGCTGATGGCGATCCACCTGCCCGATCAGGAAGGTGACGAGCTCCTGGGCCAGATCAACACCACCCCTTTGGTGGATGTGATGCTGGTTTTGCTCATCATCTTTTTGATCACCATTCCGGTAGTCACCGCCTCGGTGCCTTTGCAGTTGCCCGAGGAAAACAACCATGCGCAAACGCCCACACCTCAGGCAGTGGTCATTTCGGTCACACCAACGGGGAACCTGTTTTTGGGCGATACACCTGTGAGCTCTGCCGAGTCACTGCGCCAGCAGCTGGCTGCGCGGCAAAAGGGTGGCCGGCCTGTGCAGGTGCTGATTCGGGGCGATGCGCAAAGCAGTTTTGAGCCGATTGGTCAGGTCATGCAGATGGTACAGGGCTTGGGCATCGAGAACGTCAGCTTGCTGAGCCTGCCCAGGACCAAGGAGTCCCGGCCATGATGCAAATTCGACCAACCCACCCTGAGCCTGAGCCCATCCTGGAAATCAACACCACCCCACTGATCGACGTCATGCTGGTGCTGTTGGTCATGCTCATCATCACCATTCCAACGGCTTGGCAAAGCACCGAGCTGAACCTCACCCGGGGCTCGGCACAAAAGGTCCCAACGCCAACAGTTCAATTGCGGATCAACGCGCAGGGGCACTGGTTCTGGAATGGTGCCGAGGTGACTGAGCGAGAGCAACTTTTCAGCAGGCTGCAAGCCGCCGCACGGCAGCAACCCATGCCTGCGATTCAAATTCAACCCGAACCCAAAGCGCCCTACGCGCAGGTACTGGCCGTCCTGGCACAGGCACAGCAATTGGGCTTGACCCAACTGGGTGTGCAGCCGTGATCATCCCTCTCAGCGCAAACCATGGCGCCCCAACAAGTGCGCCAATTCGACTGCCGAGCTGACACCCATTTTGACAAAGAGATTGGCGCGGTGAAACTCCACCGTGCGGGGGGTGATACCCAAGTGGTCTGCAATGTTCTTGTTGTAGTGTCCGGCCAGCAGTTCATCGAGCACTTCGCGCTCACGCTGACTGAGCTGGGCCAAGGCCTCGCTGAGACGTTGCGCTTGCAACGCTTCAACACTCTGCACTGAAGCCAGCGCCGCTTCAACCTTGTCCACCAGCACATTGTTTTGAAAAGGTTTTTCCAGAAAGTCCCAGGCGCCGTTTTTGACAGCCGCCACCGCCATGGTGACATCGCCATGTCCAGTGATGAACAGCACCGGCCAGGGGCAGCCCATGGCTTTGAGCGATTCAAAAACACTCAAGCCGGAGACCGGCTCCATGCGAATGTCCAGCAAGACCACTGCAGCTGGCCAGGCGCTGCCCGGGCTGCGCGCTTGCAAGGATTGCAGGAACACATCGCCTCCAGCCCAGGTGCAGGTGGGGTGCCCACGCGAGTCCAGCAGCCAGGCCAGGGCATCGCGAAAATCCGAATCGTCATCAACAATATGGATGGTAGAGGTCATGGTCATGTTGTTACAGGTGCCACCAACGGCAACCAAAGAATAAAGCAAGCACCACCCAGAACCGGATCGATACCCACTTCAATACGGCCATGATGCGCCTCAATCACGGATCGGCAGATGGCCAGGCCCATACCCATGCCACCTTCTTTGCCACTGTGAAAAGCACTGAAGATGTGTTCGCGCTGAGCATCGCTCACACCCGGACCGGAGTCACCTACAGAAATGCCCACTTCAGCCACAGACTGTTGTTGCGGCGAACGCACCAGCGCCACCCGTACGGTCGGCGCGCGGTCTGACCCTTGTGTCGCACGCATGGCCCATTCCACCGCATTGCTGCTCACATTGCGCACCGCATGCTCCAGCAAGCCCGGATCGGCATCCACCCAGGCTTCGATGCGCCCCAAGTCCCACTGCCAGCGCACCTGGCGCTCGCGCTGTGTGGGCTTGAGCACTCGCAGCAGATAGCTGCGCAGCTCCAGGGGCTCACGAGTCATTTCACGCCTGCGCGCAAAAGCGTTCACCCGCTGAATGATGCGCCCCGCCTTGTCGGCCAACTTGGCCATACGATCTACCACGGGGGGCATTTCATCGAGCCCAATGCGGCCGCCTTGAAGCCGGTTGAGCAATCCGTTGGCAAACCCACTCAAGGCGCCCAAGGGCTGGTTCAACTCATGGGCCAGCGTGGAGGCCACCTCACCCACCACCACCAATCTCCCCAGCGATTCAAGCTGCTCTTGCTGTTGCTGTGCCAATCGTTCTGCGCGCTTGCGCTCGCTGATGTCCAGCACCGAACTCATCCAGCCCAGGGCCTCGCCTTCGGCATTGCGTAAAGGCGCCTCGTGCACCAGCACATCGATCAAATACCCGTTGCGATGTTGAAACTGCACCTCTACCCCCTGCGCCTCGGTGCCCTGCGCCATCAACTCACGGTGTACCAGCTCGAGCTCATCGCTCTGGTTCGCCGGCCAATACGGCAGTGGGGCACTGCGCCCCACCAGCTCCTGCGCTGAATACCCCACCAGGCGGCAAAAAGACGGATTGACGTAGAGCAATCGCCCCTCCATGTCCCAGGCACGCAAACCGGTGGTCACTGCGTTTTCCATGGCCTGCCGCAAAGCAACCTGGGCTTGCAATTCACGTTCGACACGCTGACGCTTGACGATGTCTCTCCACAACGCCAGCACCGCGCCCAGCATGCCCAGCAAAAACAGCAATGCGACCCCAAAGAACAAACGGGGCAACCAAGGTGTGCGCGTTTTCAGGGCATCCACATACAAAGCAATCTGGGTGCCTGGCAACTCCAGTTGGGCATAGTAGGAACCATCGCGCGGACGCGGCGAAGGCGTCTCGTCATTTGCCCAGACCACTTGGTCATCAACACGCTCGAGCCGGTGGTTTTGCATGAACCAGGCAGGCACCGCCGCTTTCAAAGCCTGGTCCAGCGAAAGACTGGCCACATAAGTACCCACAAACAGCCCGCGCTCAAACAAGGGCACCGACAGCCACAATCGATCCGTACGCTGCCCTTGCGCATCCAGCAAAGGGCCAGCGTAGCTTGGACGACGCAAGCCACGCGCGGTGTCTTGCATCACCGCCAGGGCGGCAGCGTTTTCCGGATCCAGGGCAGCATCCGCACGCAAAGCCTTCACCATCGGCGCAGCACTTGAATCCCAAGGCACCCAGCCGTGCTGAAGCAGTACATCTGGCTGGTGGTAAAGCGTCCCGCCGCGCAGCGGATCTGGAGCTGGCAGGTTTGTCACCGACCCTTGACGAGTCTGGCGCTCTCGGGCGTGGTACGCAAGGGCCAGCAGGTCTTCTTCGAGGCGGCGCAAATGAAAGCGTACCGTGCGCTCGAGCCACTGCCCGTCGGCCACCCGCTGGCGCTCAGCCTCTTCCCGCTCAAAGGTTTGCAAGTACAACACCAGCGCCACAATCGAGGCGGCCGCCAGCAACACCAGACCCAGCAACCAGCTCAGCAAACGGCGATTGCGCCGCTCGGTGCGTTCATTGCTCGATTGCAGCAATGCAAAATCAAAGCGGTCTGTAGAAGTGTCGGTCATGGCCGGAGGCAAATGCAGCGATCGAGTGTCATTTGCCGATAGCATAACGACATGGTTCACCCTTTGTCCCAGGCGCCCCAGCACTTCCGATGGTCATCGGTCGTGGGGTTACACGTTTTGTCCATTTTGATCCTTCTGTTTCTTTTGGGGGCTGGATACGTACCTGCGGCCATGGCCCAAGCCCAAAAGACTGGTGAGCCAGTACGCATCCGTTTTTCGCATGTGGTGGCCGAAAACACACCCAAGGGCCAGACAGCCTTGCGCTTTAAGGCCTTGCTTGAGGAGCGCACCCAAGGGCGCATGCGCGTGGACATTTACCCCAACGCCCAGCTCTACAGCGACCGCGATGAAATGGAGGCCATGCAGTTGGGCGCCGTAGAAATTCTGGCGCCCTCGCTGTCCAAATTCGGGCGCTTGGGCTTTCCCGAGTTTGAACTGTTTGATCTTCCCTTCCTGTTTTCCACTCAGGCCGATGTCCGCCGCATCACCGAAGGCGGACTGGGTCAAGCCCTGCTGCAACGGCTGCAGCGCCAGCACATGGTGGGCCTGGGATTTCTTGACAATGGTTTCAAACACATGAGCGCTAACCGGCCGCTGCTGGAGCCAGCCGACTACCTGGGTCTGCGCATGAGGGTGCAATCGTCACGCACCATTGCGCGCCAAATGCGTGCTTTGGGTGCCCGTCCAGTGGATCTGCCCTTCAGCGAGACCCGTCGGGCTTTGGGTACGGGCGTGGTCGATGGCACGGAAAACCCCGTCTCCAATTTCTGGACTCAGCACATGCACGAAGTGCAGTCCGACCTGACGCTCACCGGCCACGGGTTTATCGGTTATGCGATTGTGATCCATGCTCCATTTTGGCGAAATCTGAGTGAACTCCAACGTCAACACATGACATCAGCCATGAAAGAAGCCCTGGCCTGGGGCAACAGCGTCGCTGCAGGTCAGAATGAACAAGCTCTGCACGCCTTGCGGGCTTCAGGCTCCACTCGTATTCATGAACTGACTTCCGGGCAACACTTGCGTCTGCGAACTGCCGTACAACCCGCCTGGGACGATCTGGCGCGGCGGATCGGACAAAACTGGCTGGACTCGGTGCGTCAAGCTTTGAATTCACCTTGACTTCGGGTAAAGAGAGGTAACCTAGGGTTTACCCGACTGAGGAACACCACAGTTGTTGCCATCTGGCGCCTTGCGTATTGTTTGACCCGTTCGAAATGGTTTGAACAGCTGAATTACGGAGACACCGAATGAAAATCAAACTCGTCGTCGCTGCTGCTCTGATGGCCGCAGGCCTGAGCGCACAAGCTGCCCCCATCATCATCAAATACAGCCACGTGGTGGCTGATGTGACACCCAAGGGCCAGGCCGCACTTAAATTCAAGGAAGTGGCCGAAAAGAAACTCCCCGGCAAAGTAGAAGTGCAGGTTTTCCCCAACAGCCAGCTGTTTGGCGATGGCAAGGAAATGGAAGCGCTGCTGCTGGGCGATGTACAGATCCTGGCCCCCTCATTGGCCAAGTTTGGCAAATACACGCCCAAGTTGCAGATTTTTGACCTGCCCTTCCTGTTCAAGGACATCCATGCCGTGGACCGCTTCCAGAACAGCAAGGAAGGCCAAGAGCTGCTGAAGTCGATGGAGAAAAAAGGCATCATCGGTTTTGGCTATTTGCACAATGGCATGAAACAGCTGTCGGCCAACAAGCCACTGGGTACGCCTGAAGACGCCAAGGGCCTGAAGTTCCGCATCCAGCCTTCCGACGTTCTGGAAGCCCAATTCAAGGCCGTGGGTGGCAACCCCCAGAAAATTGCATTTGCCGAGGTGTACCAAGCCCTTCAAACCGGTGTGGTTGATGGCGCCGAGAACCCCTGGGCCAACATCTACTCCAAAAAGTTCCACGAAGTGCAGAAATACATCATGGAATCCAACCACGGTGTGGTCGACTACATGGTGATCGCCAACGCCAAGTGGTGGAACGGCCTGCCAGCAGACGTACAAAAAGGTCTGTCGGAAGCCATGAAAGAGTCTATTGTGGCTGGTAACAAGGTCGCACTGGAAGAAGACACCACTTTCCGCGCCAAAGTCATTGCCGACAAGAAGGCACGTGTATTGCCCATGAGCGAAGACCACCTGAACCAGTGGCGCACCGCCATGAAACCGGTCTGGAAAAAGTTTGAAGCTGAAATCGGCAAGGACCTGATCGACGCCGCTCTCAAGGCCAACAAGTAACTGCTTTTGGCCTGAAGTCCGGGCCCGCTGCTGTGTGCAGCGGGCCTTTTTTTGAACCAGGTGTTCTTATGAAAATCATCGACCGACTCGAAGAGTGGATCATCTCCCTCATGCTTCTGGCCATGACCGGCCTGACCTTTGTGCAAGTGGTCTTGCGCTATGTGTTTGACTCCGGCCTGAGCTGGGCGCAAGAGCTCACTGGCGTCTGTTTTGCCTTCATGATTTTTGTTGGCATTTCTTACGGCGTACGCGTGGGGGCTCACATTGGGGTGGATGCCGTGGTGCGCAAGCTCTCCCCTTCCGCTCGCCGCTCGGTTTCCGTTGTGGCTGTGGCGCTGAGCTTGCTGTATGTGGGCTTTGTGCTGACCGGCGCGACCCAGTACGTCGCCAAGATGATGGACGTGGGTATCGAATTCGACGACATGCCTATTGAACGCTGGAAGGGTTTGATCATCATGCCCATTGGCTATGCTCTCATGGGCTTTCGCTTCCTGCAAATTCTTTTCAACTTGATCACCGGCAAAACGGACAGCCTGCACCTGGCCGACGAAGCTGCAGACGCCATGAAGCTCAAGGCCGAGGGAGACGCCGCATGAACACCATCGTCCTGTTTACCATTTTGTTTGCCTGCATGTTGATGGGCTTGCCGATTGCCATCAGCCTGGGGCTATCGAGCCTGGTCACTATCTTTTTCTTCTCGCAGGATTCGCTCGCTTCGATGTCCATCAAGCTGTTCGAAACCAGTGAGCACTACACCCTGCTGGCCATTCCCTTCTTTGTGCTGGCGGGTAACTTCATGTCCACGGGTGGCGTGGCCAAGCGCATGGTGAACTTTGCCATTGCTGCTGTGGGTCACTTGCGCGGCGGCCTGGCCATCGCATCCATTCTGGCGTGCATGCTCTTTGCCGCAGTGTCCGGCTCCAGCCCGGCAACCGTGGTTGCCATCGGCTCGATCGTGATCGCTGGCATGGTCAAGAACGGCTATGGCAAAGACTTTGCGGCTGGCGTGATCTGCAATGCTGGCACGCTGGGCATCCTGATTCCTCCCTCCATCGTGATGGTGGTCTACGCCGCCGTGACCGAAGTGTCTGTCGGTCGCCTGTTCATGGCTGGGGTGGTTCCTGGCATTTTGCTGGGCTTGATGCTGATGGTCGCCGTATGGTGGCGTGCAGGCAAGATGAACATCACCCCACCGCCCAAAGCTTCTTTTGCTGAAGTGGCTCGCACCTTCCGCGAGTCCATGTGGGGTCTGGCACTGCTGGTCATCATCATGGGCGGTATTTATGGCGGCATATTCACTCCGACCGAAGCTGCTGCCGTGTCAGCGGTATACGCCCTGTTTGTGGCTTTGTTCATCTACAAGGATCTGAGCTTCAAACACCTGCCCGAGGTGTTCCTGGAGTCGGCCAAAACCACGGTGATGCTGATGTTCATCGTTGGCAACGCCTTGCTGTTTGCCCATGTGCTCACAACCGAGCGCATCCCGCAGGCCATTGCTGAACAAATCATGTCCGCAGGCATGTCCCCCTGGGTGTTCTTGCTGGTGGTCAACCTGATCTTGCTGGTGGCCGGCAACTTCATGGAGCCTACCGGCATCATCCTGATTCTGGCGCCCATCCTGTTCCCGATTTCCCAGCAACTGGGCATCGACCCGATTCACCTGGGCGTGATCATGGTGGTGAACATGGAAATTGGCATGGTCACACCACCCGTGGGGCTGAACCTGTTCGTGACCAGCGGTGTGACCGGCATGAGCCTGATGGAAGTGACCCGCGCAGCGCTCCCATGGCTGTCTGTGTTACTGGTGTTCCTGGTGATCATCACTTATGTACCCGCGATCAGCCTGGCACTGCCTAACATGATCTTTGGCGCTTGATGTGATGATCAGCCATCTGGATCATCTGGTCCTGACCACGGCCCGCGAGGCCGCCTGCGTGGACTTCTACACCCGCGTGCTGGGCATGCGGCTGGAGACCTTCGTGGGCGGCACGCCACCCGTGCAACGCCGGGCTTTTGTGTTCGGGCAGCAGAAGATCAACCTGCATGTGCAGGGAGCAGAATTTGAGCCCAAGGCGCACCTGCCTGTGCCGGGTGCGCTGGATTTGTGCTTCCTGCTCTCGGGCCCTTTGCAAGCCACAATGGACCATCTGCAAAGCTGCAATTGGCCCATCGTGGAAGGGCCCGTGCTGCGCACGGGGGCAACCGGCAAAATCCGCTCGGTGTATGTGCGCGACCCCGACTTCAATCTGATTGAGTTGTCGGAACGAGTGTCGGCCTGACCTCGCCATAGTGGGCCGCAATGGCCTCGACCAGCATCTGCGCATAGCGGGGCAGTCGCGCCGCGTCGCGATACAGGATGTAGCGCTTGCGCACGCTCCAGGCATCTGTGAGGCTCACCAAGTCCAGGTCCAGGTAGGCCTGACAACGCTGCGCCACGCTGGCGGGCACGATGCCGATGCCCACGCCAGCGTTGATCATGCGGCACATCACATCAAAGCTGTGCACCTGAATACGCAGTTTGAGCGTTTCGCCCAAATCGCTGGTGACCTGGTGCAAAAACTCGTTAAGCGTGCTGCCCACATGCATACCCACCTGGTTGTGCGCCAGCGTCTCCACAAAAGGGACTGACTTGTGCTGCGCCAAGGAATGGCCCTTGGGCACGACCAACACCAGGTGATCGGTGCTGAAATGCACGCGCTGCAAGCCCTCAATGTCCAGGGGACCCGACACAATGCCCAGATCGGCCTGCCCCTCCAGCACCCCGCGGCCCACCTCCCGGCTGGCCATTTCCTTGAGCTCCACATTCACGCGCGGGTAGGCTGCCAGAAACGGCGCCAGGATTTCCGGTAAAAAGTCGGATACGGCTGTTGTGTTTGCAAACAACCGCACGTGTCCGCGCAGGCCTTCTTCGTATTCCTGCAAATCCGTCTGGAGCTGATGCACCTGCCGCAACACGCCGCGTGCATGGTGCAAAAACGCCTCGCCCGCCGGCGTCAGGCGCACACCACGAGCCTGTCGGTAAAACAGCGCCTGCCCGGACTGGCCCTCAAGGGATTTGATGCGCACACTGGCTGCAGGCAAGGACATGTGTTGCAGCTGGGCAGCGCGGGTCAGGCTGCCTTCGTCAGCGGTACAGACAAAAAGCCGAAGGTCAGTCAGGTCAAAGTGCATGGTGGTCAGGTCAGGGCTTGAGACTTTTGAATTTTAAAAGACTCGATTCCGAATTCAGCGATTGTGCATAGAGGCTGAAGGCCTGATCATTCGTGTCACACCGTGACTGAAACCGTCTTAAGAAGACCACCAACATCACAAAGGATGCCTCCAATGTCTACGCCCAGCGCCCGTACCGTCGACGCCGAAACCTTGAGCAATTTGCAAGCCTGGACTGGCCGCAGCGAAACCTTGCATGATGACATCACCGCCGCCCCGGTGCGCGGTTTCTCGGCCACGCTGGACCGCGAAGACCCGGCCCCGGTGTCCGGTAGCGTGCTACCACCGCTGGGCCATTGGCTGTTCTTTTTGCCGCAGCACCTGCAGCGCGAGATTGGCCCTGACGGCCACGCCAAACGTGGCGGCTTTCTGCCTCCGGTACCGTTGCCGCGCCGCATGTGGGCTGGCGGCCGCCTGACCTGGAACCCGGCCAACCCTCTGCGCGTGGGTGATGCTGCGCAACGCATCTCGCGCATCGAATCGGTCACGCACAAGGCAGGCCGTACCGGCGATCTGATTTTTGTGCTGGTCAAGCACGAAGTGCACAACGCGCAAGGCCTGTCCCTGACCGAAGAGCACGACATTGTTTACCGTGCCGCCGCACAGCCGGGTGACCCGGTGCCCGCGCCCGTGGCTGCTGAAACAGGTGCGCCCTGGCAACGCGAAGTCGTACCCGACGATGTGCTCTTGTTCCGTTACTCCGCTTTGACCTTCAATGGCCACCGTATCCATTACGACCGCCAGTACGTCACGCAGGTGGAAGGCTACCCCGGCCTGATCGTGCACGGCCCCCTGATCGCCACGCTGCTGGTGGACCTGGTGCGCCGCAATGCGCCGGGCGCTTTCGTCAAAGGCTTCCAGTTCAAGGCCGTGCGCCCTACTTTTGACCTGCACCCATTCCGACTGAACGCACAGCCCGCAGAGGACGGCAAGACCATCCGCGTCTGGGCCAACGACCACGAGGGCTGGCTCACCATGCAAGGCAGCGTCGAGCTGGCCTGACCCCCATACTTCTCCAAACACTCCAGAAATTTTTCACATGCAACACACTCCAGACGCCTACCAGGACATTCGCGACGCTGTGCGCGACCTTTGTGCCCAGTTCCCTGACGAGTACCACCGCAAGGTGGATGAAGCACGCGGCTATCCTGAAGAATTTGTCGACGCCCTCACCAAAGCAGGCTGGATGGCCGCTTTGATTCCACAGGAATACGGCGGCTCAGGCCTGTCCATGGCCGAAGCTTCGGTCATCATGGAAGAGATCAACCGCAGTGGCGGCAACTCGGGCGCATGCCACGGCCAGATGTATGTGATGAACGCCATCGTGCGTGGCGGCTCGCAGGCGCAAAAGGAAAAATTCCTGCCTCGCATCGCCAGCGGCGAGTTGCGCATACAGTCGATGGGTGTGACCGAGCCGACCACCGGTAGCGACACCACCAAGCTCAAGACCAGTGCGGTCAAAAAGGATGGCCGCTGGGTCATCAACGGTCAGAAGGTCTGGATCTCTCGCATCCAGCACAGCGACCTGATGATCCTGCTGGCTCGCACCACGCCGGTGGACCAGGTCAAGAAAAAATCCGAAGGCCTGTCCTGCTTCCTGATCGATCTGAAGACCGCCATCGGCAACGGCCTGACCGTGCGCCCGATCCTGAACATGGTCAACCACGAGACCAACGAGTTGTTTTTCGACAACCTCGAAATCCCCGAAGACGCCTTGTTGGGTGAAGAGGGCAAAGGCTTCAAGACCTTGCTCGACGGCCTGAACGCCGAGCGCACCCTGATCGCAGCCGAATGCATTGGCGATGGCTACTGGTTCATTGACCGCGCCACGAAGTATGCGAACGAACGCGTGGTGTTCGGCCGCCCCATCGGCCAGAACCAGGGCGTGCAGTTCCCGATTGCCGACGCCTTCATTGAGCTTGAAGCCGCCAACCTGATGCGCTGGAAAGCCTGCGAAAAAATCGATGCGATGCAGAACGCCGGCGCCGAAGCCAACATGGCCAAGTACCTCTCCGCCAAGGCATCATGGGAGGCCGCTAATGTGTGCCTGCAAACCCACGGCGGTTTTGGCTTTGCCTGCGAGTACGACATCGAGCGCAAGTTCCGCGAGACGCGCCTGTACCAAGTGGCGCCCATCTCCACCAACATGATTTACAGCTATGTGGCCGAGCACATTCTCGGTTTGCCCAAGTCCTATTGAAGCAGGAGCAGCCCATGACACGCCCTCTTGATGGCATCACTGTGGTCTCACTGGAGCACGCGATTGCCGCGCCTTTTTGCACCCGCCAGCTGGCCGACCTGGGCGCACGCGTGATCAAGGTCGAGCGTCCTGGCAGTGGCGACTTTGCCCGCGCCTACGACACACGCGTGCGTGGCGAGGCTTCGCACTTTGTATGGACCAACCGCTCCAAGGAAAGCCTGACGCTGGACCTCAAGCAAGCAGATGCCATGGCCGTGCTCAAGGACTTGCTGAAAGACGCTGACGTGCTGGTGCAAAACCTGGCACCGGGTGCTGCGGCACGCATGGGTTTGTCATATGAAGCGCTCAGCGCCAGCCATCCCAGGCTGATCGTGTGCGACATCTCGGGCTATGGTGAAGACGGCCCCTACCGCGACAAGAAGGCCTACGACCTGCTCATCCAGAGCGAAGCGGGCATGTTGTCCATCACCGGCACCCCCGATGAACCCTCCAAAGCCGGCAACTCGATGGCCGACATTGCCGCAGGCATGTACGCCTATACCAACATCCTGTCGGCCCTGCTGCTGCGTGAGCGCACCGGTCAAGGCAGCCACATTGATGTGTCCATGCTCGAAGCGCTGGGCGAATGGATGGGCTACCCGCTGTACTACGCCTTTGAGGGTGCACCGCCGCCACCGCGCACCGCCGCGTCGCACGCCAGCATCTACCCCTATGGCCCCTTTGCTGCAGGCGATGGTGGCACCATCATGCTCGGCCTTCAAAACGAGCGCGAATGGAAGGTGTTTTGCGCGGTGGTACTGAAGAACGCCGCGCTCGCCGCCGACCCGCGCTTTGACACCAACGCCAAACGAAACGACAACCGTGCCGAGCTCAAGGCCCTGATACTGGCCGAATTTGCACCGCTGAGCACTGCACAAGTGATTGAACGCCTGGACGAGGCGCAAATTGCCAACGCCCGCATGAACGACATGGCGGGCGTGTGGGCCCACCCTCAACTGCAGGCGCGCCAACGCTGGCAAACCGTGGGCTCGCCTGCTGGCGAGATTCCGGCTTTGCTACCCCCGGGGCGCAACAACCGCTTTGACTACCGCATGGACCCCATTCCCAAAGTGGGCGAACACACCGAGTCGATTTTGCGCAGCCTGGGTCGCAGCGATGCCGACATTGCCGCGCTGCACGCAGACCATTCCATTTGAGATCACCCCCTATGCACACACCCACTCAAGCCCTGGCCACCTTTGCCGCTCAGCTGCAGTTTGAAGACCTGCCGGGTCCGGTGGTGTCCAAAATCGAAGACCTCTTGGTGGACTGGTTTGGTTCTGCCGTCGCTGGCCACGGTTCGCGCCCGGTCAGCAGCATCACCCGCTTCGCCTTGCGCATGGGGCCGAGCGCAGGACTTTCGGAAGTCATCACCACCGGTGACACCACCAGCCCCTACCTGGCGGCCATGGCCAATGCGGCGGCCTCACACGTGGCCGAACAAGACGATGTGCATAACGGTTCGGTGTTCCACCCGGCCACAGTGGTGTTTCCGGCTGCCTTGGCCACCGCGCAGGCGCTGGGTGCCAGCGGTCGCGAACTCCTGACCGCTTGTGTAGTCGGCTACGAAGTCGGTATTCGTGTGGGTGAGTTCTTGGGCCGATCTCACTACAAGGTATTTCACACCACAGGTACAGCCGGGACGCTGGCTGCGGCTGCCGCAGTGGGACACCTGCTCAAACTCAATCCGCAGCAAATGTTGCATGCGTTCGGTTCTGCCGGAACGCAATCCGCCGGTTTGTGGGAATTCTTGCGCACTGCGGCTGACAGCAAGCAACTTCACACATCACATGCCGCAGCAGCAGGCCTGATGGCAGCCTATCTGGCACAGGACCATTTCACAGGTGCGGCCGATATTTTGTGCGGCCCACAGGGCATGGCTGCGGGCATGTCCAGCGATGCCGACCCGGCCAAACTGACCGATGGTCTGGGCAGCCGCTGGACGACAACAGAAGTGTCCTTCAAGTACCACGCTTCCTGCCGCCACACGCACCCAGCGGCTGATGCCCTTCTGAGCGTGATGCAGGCCCATGGCCTCAGCCATGCCGACCTGGCCCAGGTGGTGACGCATGTGCACCAGGGCGCCATCGATGTGCTGGGCCCGGTCGTGGACCCTTCCACGGTGCATCAAAGCAAGTTCTCCATGGGCACCGTACTGGCGCTGGTGGCGCAATACGGCCATGCGGGCTTGACGGAATTCGATCAGCATTTCAAGGACGCGGCCACGCAAGCACTGTGCGCGCGCGTAAGCATGGTGCTCGACCCTGAAGTGGACAGTGCCTACCCGCGTCGATGGATTGGCAAAGTGACCGTCACCACCACAGATGGCCGTGTTCTGCATGGCCGCGTGGATGAACCCAAGGGTGACCCTGGCAACACCCTCTCGCGCGAAGAACTCACCGCCAAAGCCCTGCGCTTGGCCGACTTCAGCCAAGGCGCCAGTCCTGCCGAAATGCAGCAGGCGCTGGATCGCCTGTGGAACGTCGCGCAGTGGCCACGCGTAGGCACCCTGCTGACACAGGTGCAAGCATGAGTACGCCTGTGCAGCCCTCTGGCTTGGCTTCGGCACGCAGCTTCCTGTTTGTGCCCGGTCAACGCCCGGAGCGTTTCGGCAAGGCCCTGGCCTCGGGAGCGGATGCTGTCATTCTTGATCTGGAAGATGCAGTCCCCCTGACCAGCAAGGACGATGCCCGCACTGCCATCGCCATGGCATGGACAAACTTGACTGGCCCGGAGCGTGCTCGCTTGCTGGTGCGCATCAACCCTGCGGGGACACCCTGGCATGCGCAGGATCTGGCTTTGCTGCAACAGCTGGTGGGCTTGGGGGCGGTGATGCTGCCCAAAGCCGAGTCGAGCCGTGCGATTGCAGACATTGTCCGAGTCTGTCCCGGCTTGCCTGTGTTGCCTTTGCTGGAAAGCGCAGAGGGTTTTGCACAACTCGATGACATTGCACGTGCCCCACAAGTGCTGCGCCTGGGCCTCGGACACATCGACCTGCAAGCCGATATCGGCATGGCGTGCGGCCCCGATGAAGCCGAACTGGCCCCGGCCCGCTGGGCCCTGGTCACAGTCACCCGTCGTGCACGACTGGCACCGGCGGTTGATGGCGTGACCACCGCGACCAACGATGCGTCGGCCTTGCTGCGTGACACACAACGCAGTCGCCGCTTTGGCTTTGGCGCCAAACTGTGCATCCACCCCAACCAGGTAGCAGGCGTGCACCAAGGCTTTGCGCCAACCGAGACCGAGCGCGACTGGGCCGAACGCGTGCTCGCCGCCGAAGCCGAAGCTGGTGGTGGCGCTTTCAGCGTCGACGGCAAGATGGTCGATGCCCCCGTGTTGGCCCTGGCTCGCCAATGGCTGGCTCGCGCAGCAAGCCCGGTGTGAGCGCCCGGACCCTGACCGAAAGCAGCGGCGAACAAGCGCACCGCCGCCGCGTGACGGCAGCCATTGGCCTGGCCGGCTTCACCAGTTTTTCCTTGATGTACGGCACGCAGCCTGTGCTGCCCCAGATGGCAGAGCACTTTGCACTGAGCCCCGCACAGGCCAGCCTGAGCGTATCTGCTGGCACCTTTGCAATGGCACTGGCGCTGATTCCGATGAGCCTGATCAGCGACCGTTTTGGCCGTGCGCCATTGATGCGCACGGGCCTGTTGGTGGCCGTGGTGTTTTCAGTGCTTTCCGGTTTGATGAGCGACTACGACTGGCTGCTCTGGTGCCGACTGGGTGTGGGCTTTGCCGTGGCCACGGTCCCCGCTGCTGGCCTGGCACACCTGGGCGATGAGCTGGCACCTGTGCGTCGCGCCAAAGCCATTGGCGTGTACATCGCGGCCAACGCTGTAGGCGGCATGGCGGGGCGTATCGTGGCAGCCCTGGTGACCCAATGGTTGCATTGGCGTGCCGGCATTCTGGCCCAAGGGCTCATGGGTATGCTGGCAGTATGGTTGTTTTGGCGATTGTTGCCTCCCGCACGGCACTTTGTACCCCGACGGCCAGCCCCTGCGCGCTTGCTGCGCAACCTGCGCTGTTTGCTGGCCGACCCTGTGTTGCCCTGGTTGTTTGTGCTGCCTTTTTTGACCATGGGCGCGTTTGTCGGTGTGTACAACTATGTGGGTTTCCTGCTGTCAGGACCTGCGTTTGGCTGGGGGCCCGCCGCTGTGGGCAGCTTGTTCTTGATTTACGCCGTGGGCTCGGCATCTTCCACCTGGGCGGGGCGTCAGGTGCTGACGCATGGCGGGCAGACGCTGATGATGCGCATGTGCGCGGTGATGATTGGCGGACTCCTCATCACGCTGTGGCCCCACGCCGTATGGGTGATCGCTGGCCTTGCCATGTTCACCTTCGGATTTTTTGTCATCCACGCACGCGCCAGCGCTGCGATTGCCGAACGTGCGGGTATCCGCCGTGGATTGGCATCTGCGTTGTACCTGTCGAGCTATTACCTGGGTGGCAGCGTGGTGGGCAGCAGCGTGGGTTGGCCCTGGGGGCACGGCGGCTGGCCCAGTGTAGTGGTCGCATTGACGGCATGCATGGCTGCCGCCTGGGGCACCCTCAAGTTGGCCGGCTTTCGCCGATAGCCCTCATTTGTAGCTGCGCGCGTCCTCAATCACCTTGCCGTCATTGGGCAAGCTACCGGGGACAACCGACCTCACGTCAGCGCGCAGTTTTGTGACATCTCTTACAGCTTCTGCCACCTTCAGTGCCAGTGCATCCGACGGACTTGCGGTTTCGACCTGCAACACCATCTGATCGTTGGCCATCTCCCCGGTCACCACCAGGCGCGCCTTGATGATCTCGGGAAACCGTTTCACCACCTCGTTGATCTGCCCTGGATGCACAAACATGCCTCGCACCTTGGTCGTCTGATCGGCGCGGCCCATCCAACCCTTGATGCGCGTGTTGGTGCGACCCGTAGGGCAGGCACCAGGCAACACGGCAGACAAGTCGCCTGTGCCAAAACGAATCAATGGGTAATCGGGGTTGAGAACCGTCACCACCACTTCACCCACCTCACCTTCCGGCAAAGGCTCACCTGTGCCAGGGCGCACGATTTCAACAATCACGCCTTCATCCAGCACCAGGCCTTCGCGCGCTGCCGTTTCGTAAGCAATCAAGCCGACATCGGCCGTGGCATAGCACTGGTAGGCCTGCACACCCTGTTGGATAAACCAGTCACGCAGAGAAGGGGGGCACGCCTCGCCCGACACCAAGGCCTTGGTGATCGACAGCTTTTGACCCGCTTCGGCTGCTTTTTCAATCAGGATTTTCAGGAAACTGGGCGTACCGGAATACGCATGGGGTCGCAAATCAGCAACGGCCGCAAGTTGCTGCTCCGTGTTGCCCACACCACCAGGAATGACGGCGCAGCCCAAAGCGTGCGCCCCGCTTTCCATGATCCAGGCGCCCGGCGTCAGGTGGTAGCTGAAACAGTTGTGCACCAGATCGCCCGACTCAAAACCGGCAGCAGCCATCGCGCGGCCTGCACGCCAATAATCTGCAGCATGCCCCTCGGGTTCGTAAATCGGACCGGGGGATTGGTACACACGCTTGACACCTGCGCTACGCACCATGCCTTTCCAGCCAATGCTGGAGAAGCCACCAAAAGGATCTTTGGCGCGTTGTGCCTGCTGGCGCTCCAGCAATTCGTATTTCCGCGTCACGGGCAATTGCGCCAAGGCGCGGCGACTTGTGATGCTGGCTGCGTCTACGCCTTTGAGAATTTCGGCAAAAGCCGCACTGTTTTTCTGCGCGTTGGCGACTTGTGCAGGCAAAGCAGCCATCAAGGCTGCTTCACGCTCCTGCGTACCACGTGTTTCCAGAGCGTCAAAGTGCTTCATGGCGTGTCAAAGTGATGAAGTGTTTTGGGGAAATTGCCGCAGCAAACCACATCAAGCCAACCAGCGCTTGCGACGCTTGTAGCTCTTGACATCCTTGAAGCTCTTGCGCTCGCCACCACCCACGCCGAGGTAAAACTCCTTGACGTCTTCGTTGGTTCGCAGGTCTTCGGCAGCGCCGTCCATGACGATACGGCCTGACTCCATGATGTAGCCGTAGTCTGCGTACTTGAGGGCCATATTGGTGTTTTGCTCGGCCAGCAGGAAAGTCACTTTTTCCTTGCTGTTGAGGTCTTTCACAATCTCGAACACCTCTTCAACGATCTGCGGCGCCAGACCCATGGAAGGCTCATCGAGCAACACCACGTTCGGGTTGGTCATCAGGGCTCGCCCAATCGCGCACATCTGCTGCTCGCCACCTGATGTGTAGGCCGCTTGTGACGTACGGCGCGTTTTCAAACGCGGGAAATAGGTGTAGACCTTGTCAAGGTTGGCTGCGATTTCGCCCTTGTCGGTACGGGTGTAACTGCCCGTGAGCAAATTTTCCTCAATGGTCAGGTGAGCAAAACAGTGACGGCCCTCCATGACCTGAACAACGCCGCGATTGACGAGATCTGCGGGCGAGAGATTTTCGATGCGCTCACCCCGAAGCTCAATGGAGCCTTTCGTCACTTCTCCACGCTCTCCTTTGAGCAAGTTGGAGATGGCTCGCAAGGTGGTGGTTTTGCCTGCGCCGTTACCGCCCAGCAAGGCTACGATGCCCTGCTCGGGCACTTGCAATGACACGCCCTTGAGAACAAGGATCACGTGGTTGTAAATGACTTCGATACCGTTGACGTTGAGAACGATTTTTTTAGTGTCCATGATGAACCTTGTCTTTGGTGACCAGATGAAAGCCTCGCTAGCGACGCTTTCATCTGGCGGCTACCGACAACGTCAGCAGCCACCATCTTCACCGCGAGGGCCAAAGGCCCGTGGCAGTCCATGACTGGATCGCCACGTGGATTGAACCGCTCGCGATGACGGAGTCCCAATCAGGACTGGCAATCTGCAGGCGTACGGCGTTGCAGTTTCTTTTCTGCAGCGTACTTGTCTGCTGCAGCCTTGACCATCGGCTTGATGATGGATTCTTCAGCCTGGTACCAGTCGCTGCTGAACTCCCACTTGCTGCCGTTCCATGTATGGATACGAGCCCAGTTGGCACCCATGTGGTCCTGGCAGCTGGTGGAGACGGGACGCATCACGCCCTTGAAGCCCAATGCATCGAGCTTGGCCTGGGTCAAATCCAGGTTCTCATAGCCCCAACGTGCTTGCTCGCCGGTCATGACCTTGCCTTTGCCGAAGCGCTCCTGTGCAGCACGCACGCCTTCCACAGCGAACATGGCACTCATGGCCCCGCGCACGTAAAGCACCTGGCCCACTTCGTCTTTTGGACCCGTACCTTGACCTTTGCCATGAACCTTCTGCAGGATTTCCTTCACGAAAGCCGCATTGGGCTCAGCGCCGTGTTGCATCGTGATCGCGTTGTAGCCTTTGGCACCTTCGCCGATATCTTTGACATCGGGTTCAGCGCCAGCCCACCAGACGCCGTAAATCTTGTCACGCGGATATCCCGTGGCCTGAGCCTCCTTGATCAAGGTGGAGTTCATCACACCCCAACCCCAGTTGACCACGTAGTCAGGACGGTCGCGACGAATCTGCAGCCAGGTGGACTTTTGCTCCACACCAGGGTGTGTCACGGGCAACAGGCTCAGCTTGAAGCCGTGCATATTGGCACGCTCCTGCAAAATTGGGATCGCTTCCTTGCCAAAAGGGCTGTCGTGGTAAACCAGCGCGATGTGCTTGCCTTTGAGCTTGTCGGTACCGCCCAGCTTTTTGGCAATATCTTGCACGATCACATCGCCGGCCACCCAGTAGGTGCCTGCGATCGGGAAATTCCACTTGAAGACGCCGCCATCTTGAGATTCACTGCGACCATAACCGGCCGTGATCAGTGGAATCTTGTCGTTGGGCGCTTTTTCCGTCAAAGCAAAAGTGATACCGGTGGACAAAGGCTGAAACACGGTTGCGCCTTTGCCTTTCAAGCGCTCATAACACTCGACGCCACGATCGGTGGCATAACCCGTTTCACACTCTTCAAAGCTGACCTTCACGCCGTTGATGCCGCCACGGGCATTGACCAGCTTGAGGTAATCGACATAGCCGTTGGCGAAAGGTACGCCGTTCGGTGCGTAAGCACCCGTACGATAGACCAGCACCGGGAAAAACTGTTCCTTGGCCTGCGCACTGGCCACAGAGGGCACCAGAGCGCTGGACAGGCCGGCAGCAGCCACCACCGTGGCAAGAGCGAGTTGACGAAGCTTCATGGTTGTCTCCTAAAGTTGATGTGAAGCACGAGGGGAAAATCAATGCGGGAATGGCCACAGGCGAAGCTTTTGCTTGCCGATAGACCAGAGCTTGGCCAGACCATGAGGTTCAACAATCAAGAACCAGACAATCAAGGCGCCAAAGATCATGTATTCGGTGTGCGAGACGGTCGCCGTAGAAATGTCGACGCCGACCATCGCACCCAGAGCTGGAAGCACCTGGTTCAAGAAGATGGGCAACACCACAATGAAGGCTGCACCGAAGAAGCTGCCCATGATGGAACCCATGCCGCCGATGATGACCATGAACAACAGCTGGAAGGATCGATCAATCGAGAACGCAGCAGGCTCCCAGGAGCCTAAGTGCACAAAGCCCCACAGCGCACCTGCTACACCCACGATGAAAGAGCTGACCGCGAAAGCGCTGAGCTTGGCATACATGGGGCGGATGCCAATGACGGCTGCAGCCACGTCCATATCGCGAATGGCCATCCACTCGCGACCAATAGCGCTGCGCACCAGATTTTTGGCCAGCAGCCCAAAGACCACCAGGAAACCCAGACAGAACAGGTACTTTTCAACGGGCGTATTGATTGTCCAGCCCAACACGGCAAGGTCAGACACCGACACCGAACCAGAAGGGTTGTTGTTGGTAAACCAGCCAATCCTCAGAAAGGCCCAATCACAAAAAAACTGCGCTGCAAGAGTAGCCACGGCCAAATACAAGCCCTTGACGCGCAGACTCGGGATACCAAAAAAGATACCAACTACCGTGGCAAAGAAGCCGCCAGACAGCAGCGCAACGATCAGCGGCATACCCTCCACACGCACATAAGTGTTGTAGGCCATGTAGGCCCCCACCGCCATGAAGGCACCCGAACCCAGAGAGATTTGACCGCAATACCCCACCAGAATATTCACCCCCAGCGCCGCGAGCGACAGGATCAGGAAGGGAATCAGGATGGCGCGAAACAGGTATTCATCCACCAGGAAAGGGACACCAATGGCCGCAAAGGCAACGATGGCCACAATCGCCCAGCGGTCTTGGGCAATGGCAAAAATCTGCTGATCGGCCCGGTAGGAGGTCTTGAACTGACCATTTTCTCTGTAAAACATTTCAATGACTCCTTAGACGCGATCGATGATCTTTTCGCCAAACAGACCTTGAGGTCTGAACAGCAAAAACACCAGCGCGAGCATGTAGGCAAACCAAATCTCGATGCCGCCGCCCACCAGAGGGCCCAAATAAACCTCTGAGAGTTTTTCACCCACACCGATGATCAGGCCGCCGATGATGGCGCCGGGCACCGAAGTCAGGCCGCCCAAAATGATGACGGGCAAGGCGCGCAGGGCCACCGTGGTCAGCGAGAACTGCACCCCCAGCTTGGAGCCCCAGATGATGCCGGCCACCAAGGCAGTGATGCCCGCCACACACCAAACGATGACCCAAATACGGTTGAGCGGAATGCCAATCGACTGTGCGGCCTGGTGATCATCCGCCACGGCACGCAGAGCGCGGCCTGTGCCTGTTTTCTGAAAAAACACCGACAAGGCAGCCACGAGCACGGCGGCAACCAGGGCAGCAACCACATCCTCCTGACTGATCAGGACACCGCCCTCAAACAGGCTGTCGAGAATAAACACAGGATCTTTGGGCATGCCGACATCAATCTTGTAGATATCGCTACCAAAGAGGGTCTGCCCAAAGCCATCGATAAAGTAGGTGATCCCCAACGTGGCCATGAGCAGCGTCACACCTTCCTGGTTGACCAAGTGCCGCAGCACCAGTCTTTCGATAACCCAGGCAAGTAAAAACATGAAAACCACCGACACGGCAAAAGCCATGAGGTTAGCCAGCGCCTTGCTTTCCAAACCGGTCCAGGCCGGGATCCATTCAGCAAAGCGCGCCATGCAAAGCGCCGCAACCAGAACCATCGCACCTTGCGCGAAGTTGAAGACGCCCGAGGCCTTGAAGATCAGCACAAAGCCGAGCGCCACCAGGGAATACAGCATGCCGGCCATCAGACCGCCAAACAGAGTTTCAAGAAAGAATGCCATTTGCTTTTCCTTTGTGCGTTCAGTGACCTGTACCCAGATAGGCACTGATCACGTCTTCGTTGTTACGCACTTCGTCGGGGGTGCCGTCACCGATCTTCTTGCCGTAGTCCAGCACCACCACACGGTCGGAGATATCCATCACCACACCCATGTCGTGCTCGATCAGCACGATCGTGGTACCGAACTCGTCGTTCACATCCAGGATGAAGCGACTCATGTCCTGTTTTTCTTCCAGGTTCATGCCAGCCATCGGCTCGTCGAGCAGCAACACCTGCGGCTCCATCGCCAGGGCGCGGCCCAGGTCCACACGCTTTTGAAGGCCATAGGGCAGCTGGCCCACGGGGGTTTTGCGAAACGCCTGGATTTCGAGAAAGTCGATGATGTGCTCGACCTTCTCGCGATGCTCTTCTTCTTCGCGCTGGGCCGGACCGATGCGCAGGGCCTGCATGAAGATATTGCTTTTGATCTTCAGGTTGCGCCCCGACATGATGTTGTCGATCACGCTCATACCCTTGAACAGCGCCAGATTCTGGAAGGTGCGGGCAATGCCCATCTCGGCCACCTGTCGGCTGTTCATGTGACCAAAGGTCTGCCCACGAAAAGTGATGGAGCCTTCGGAAGGGGTATAGACGCCGTTGATACAGTTGAGCATCGAGCTCTTGCCAGCGCCGTTGGGGCCAATGATCGAACGGATCTCGTGCTCCTTGACGTTGAACGAGATGTCGGTCAGCGCCTTGACGCCGCCAAACCGCAAGCTGATGTTTTGAACGTCAAGGATGACGTCGCCAATGACTTTGCTCATGCTGCCGCCTTCACTGGGGTGAATGTTTTCGCGTCGGAAATTTTGAGGGTGGCGCTCACGCTGCCGCTGCGGCCATCTTCGAACTTGACCACGGTCTCGATGAACTGCTCGGTCTTGCCGCCATACAGGCCGTCAATCAGCGGCTGATATTTCTCGGCAATGAAGCCGCGGCGCACCTTGTTGGTACGGGTGAGTTCGCCATCGTCGGCGTCCAGCTCTTTGTGCAAGACCAGGAAGCGGCTGACCTGGCTGCCGGCCAGCATGCTGTCTTCGGCCAGATCGGCATTGACCTTTTCCACACACTCCTTGATCAGCTCATACACCTCGGCTTTACCAGCCAGGTCGGTGTAACCAGCGTAGGGCAGGTTGCGGCGCTCGGCCCAGTTACCCACGGCGTCGAAGTCAATGTTGATCATCACGCAGACTTTTTCGCGGCCGTCGCCATAGGCCACAACTTCCTTGATGTGCGGGAAGAACTTGAGTTTGTTCTCGACGTACTTGGGAGCGAACATGGCGCCATCGTGTGCACCGCCGGAAATCCGACCCACGTCCTTGACGCGGTCAATGATCTTGAGGTGCCCCTGGCTGTCAATGAAGCCGGCATCACTGGTGTGGTACCAGCCATCGGCGGTGAGCACCTCTTCGGTGGCCTTCGGGTTCTTGTAGTACTCCTTGAGCAGGCCGGGCGACTTGACCAAAATCTCGCCGTTGTCAGCCAGCTTGATCTCCACGCCCTTGCACGGCACACCCACCGTGTCTGCATAGGCCTGGTTGTCGGGCTGCAGACACACAAACACAGCCGTCTCGGTAGAACCATAGAGCTGCTTGAGGTTGATGCCAATCGAGCGGTAGAAGGTGAACAGGTCCGGTCCAATGGCTTCACCTGCGGTGTAAGCGACGCGCACACGGCTCATGCCCAGGTTGTTGCGCAACGGTCCGTACACCATCAGGTTGCCCAATTGGTAGTGCAAACGGTCGAGCAAGCCAACCTGCTCACCATCCATCAGCTTGGGGCCGACCTGACGCGCCACCTTCATGAAATGGTGGAACATGTTTCGCTTGAGGGTGCCCGCATCTTCCATGCGGATCATGACGCTGGTCAGCATGCCTTCGAACACGCGGGGCGGCGCAAAGTAGTAGGTCGGACCGACTTCCTTGAGGTCAATGTTGACCGTGGCGCTGGACTCGGGGCAGTTGACCACATAGCCGCACACCAGCCACTGGGCGTAGCTGAAAATGTTTTGTCCAATCCAGGCCGGCGGCAGGTAAGCCAGCACGTCTTCCTTGTCGGTCAGGCGGTCAAACTCGGCGCCTGCATCGGCGCGGTCGATCAAAGAGCTGTGGGTGTGCACCACGCCTTTGGGGTTGCCCGTGGTACCCGATGTGAAGAACATCGCCGCCACATCCGCAGACACGGCTTTTTCGGCTTCGGCGTGGAAGAACTGGGGATGCTGCTGAGCAAACACCTGACCAGCGGCGAGCAATTCATCAAACGAGCCCAAGCCGTCTTCAGTGTAGTTGCGCAGACCACGCGGATCGTCATAGAAGATGTGTTGCAGCTGGGGGCATTGCTCGCGAATTTCGAGCATCTTGTCCACTTGCTCCTGGTCTTCAACCACCGCAAAGCGCACTTCTGCGTTGTTGATCGGGAACACGCATTCGGCAGCGACGGCGTCCTGGTACAGCGCAATAGGAATGGCACCCAGTGACTGAGCCGCTAGCATGGTGGCGTAAAGACGAGGACGGTTAGCGCCCACGACAATCAGGTGCTCACCGCGGTGCAAGCCCGCCTGGTGCAAACCACAAGCCGTGTGCTCCACCATCTGCGCCAATGCTTTCCAGCTGATGGTTTGCCAAATGCCGTACTCCTTTTCGCGCAGCGCTGGCGCGTCTGGACGCTGGGCCGCATGGGCCAGCAGCAGGCGGGGGAACGTGGTTGCATTCACAGCTTGTATCTCCTGTGTCACGCTATTGAGGCGTTTTTGATCTTGAATCCATGCTACGCCCCACTTTGACGTCAAGTTGTCATTTCGACGACAATCTAGGGGTCATAACTGTTCGGACTTTCCCTAGGTTCGGGATGGAAACTTTGTATCAACGACGCAGATCGCCCTCTGATGAGGAGTTGATCGGCATTCCTTGGCTGCATCTGCTCAGCCCACAAGAGCGTGAGCGTGCGCTGGCCGAACTGCGCGTGGGTGACGCCGCCGTGGGCGACTATGTCTGTCGGGTGGGCCGTCCAGTCAACTACTGGTTTGGCGTGGTGTCAGGCCTTCTGAAAATGAGCAACGACAGCGCCGACGGCCAGACCATGACCTTTACCGGCGTGCCTCCAGGCGGCTGGTTTGGCGAGGGCACCGTCATCAAACGCGAGAATTACCGCTACAACATCCAGGCCCTGCGCAAAAGCGTGGTGGCCGGTTTGCCGGTGGACACTTTTCATTGGCTGCTTGACCACTCCCTGGGCTTTAACCGCTTTGTGATGAACCAGCTCAACGAGCGCCTGGGTCAGTTCATTGCCGCTCGCGAAATTGACCGCCTAAGCAACCCCGAAATCAAGGTCGCCCGCAGCCTGGCGCAGTTGTTCAACCCGGTGTTGTTTTCTGGCGTGGGCGAGGTGCTGCGCATCACCCAACAAGAGCTGGCCTACCTGGTCGGCCTGTCCCGCCAACGCGTTAACGAAGCCCTGCGCACTTTGGAAGACCAACAACTCATCCGCATTGAATACGGCGGCCTGCGCATTCTTGACCTGGAGCAGCTGCGCCGCAGCGTATTCCGCCAACCTGATTGACCCCCATGACCACTCCCCCCACATTTCGCCGCGCCCCCCGCCCCGAGGGCAAATGCACTACCGCAGCAGCACCCACCGACACGATGCGCCTGAACAAACGCATGGCCGAACTGCGCCTGTGCTCGCGCCGCGAGGCCGATGCCTGGATCGAGCAAGGCTGGGTGCAGGTGAACGGCAAGGTGGCCGAGATGGGCCAACAAGTCACGCTATCCGACCGCATCACTGTCGACAAAGCCGCCGAGCAAAAGCAGCAACAGCAAGTCACCATCCTGCTGCACAAACCCATGGGCTACGTCAGCGGCCAGGCCGAGGACGGCCACCAGCCCGCAGTGACCTTGATCCAGGCACGCAACCATTGGCAAGGCGACCTGTCCCGCACCCGCTTCAACCCTGGCCAGCTGCGTGGCCTGGCCCCAGCCGGGCGTCTGGACATCGACTCCACAGGCCTGCTGGTGCTCACCCAGGACGGCCGCGTGGCCCGCCAGCTGATCGGCGAAGACTCGGAGATGGAAAAAGAGTACCTGGTGCGCGTGGCCTACACCGGCCACGAAAACACCGCTGCTGCCTCAGCCGCCTCGGCCACCTACGGCGGCAAAGCCTCACAACTGAGCACCATTGGCGACCACGACCGCGTCAGCACCAATGTGCAGGCCGTCTTTCCTGCCGCGCAACTCGAGCGCCTGCGTCACGGACTGAGTCTGGACGGCAAGCCCCTCAAACCTGCCAAAGTGGACTGGCAAAACCCCGAGCAGCTGCGCTTTGTGCTGACCGAAGGCAAAAAGCGCCAGATCCGCCGCATGTGCGAACAAGTCGGCCTGAAAGTGGTCGGCCTCAAACGCATCCGCATGGGCCGCGTGACGCTGGGGCAGCTGCCGGCCGGGCAGTGGCGGTATTTGGCGCCGCACGAGAAGTTTTAAATCCTCTTGAATCTCTTCAAAACGCCCCCACCTCCGGTGGCGTTTTGGTTTTTGACTTTCTGATTTCACACCCATGAGCAAACAAACCCATGCCTTTCAGGCCGAAGTGGCCCAACTGCTGCACCTGGTCACCCACTCGCTGTATTCCAACAAGGAGATCTTTCTGCGCGAGCTGATCTCGAACGCTTCGGACGCCTGCGACAAGCTGCGCTTTGAGGCGCTGAACAACAGCGCCCTGTATGAAGACGCGCCCGAGTTGCAGGTGCGCCTGTCCTATGACCAGACCGCCAAGACACTGACCATCACCGACAACGGCATCGGCATGAGCACGCAGGAGGCCATCGACCACCTGGGCACGATCGCCAAGAGCGGCACCAAGGACTTCATGAGCAAGCTGAGCGGCGACCAGAAAGCCGACGCCCAGCTGATCGGCCAGTTCGGCGTGGGCTTCTATTCGGGCTTCATCGTCGCCGACAAGATCACCGTGGAGTCCCGCCGCGCCGGCCTCAAGGCCGAAGAAGGCGTGCGCTGGATCAGCGGTGGCACGGGCGACTTCGAGGTCGAGACCATCACCCGCGCCGAGCGCGGCACCAGCGTCATCCTGCACCTGCGCGAAGACGCGCTGGAGTACGCCAACGCCTGGAAACTCAAGGACATCGTCGGCAAGTATTCCGACCACATCAGCCTGCCCATCCGCATGGAAAAGGAAGAGTGGAAGGACGGCGAGCTGATCGACCCCAACGATGAAAAAGCCGGCCGCAAGCCCGGCGGCATGGTCAAGACCGGCGAGTGGGAAACCATCAACCAGGCCAGCGCCTTGTGGACCCGCCCCAAGAAGGACATCACCGACGAGCAGTACCAGGACTTCTACAAGCAGATCAGCCGCGACTTCGAAAACGCCCTCTCCTGGAGCCACAACCGCGTCGAAGGCAGCACCGAATACACCCAGCTGCTCTACATCCCGTCCAAGGCGCCGATGGACCTGTACAACCGCGACAAGAAGGCCGGCATCAAGCTTTACGTCAAGCGCGTGTTCATCATGGACGACGCCGAAGCACTCATGCCCACCTACATGCGTTGGGTCAAGGGCGTGGTCGATTCGGCCGACCTGCCGCTCAATGTCAGCCGCGAATTGCTGCAGGAAAGCCGCGACGTCAAGGCCATCCGCGACGGCAACACGCGCCGTGTGCTGTCCATGCTCGAAGACCTGGCCAAGCACGACCGTGAACCCGAGGCCAAGGATGGCGTCACCGACGTTCTCAGCGAAGAAGACAAGGCCAAGCTGGGTCAGTACACCAAGTTCTATGCCGAGTTCGGCGCCGTGCTCAAGGAAGGCCTGGGCGAAGACTTTGGCAACCAGGAGCGCATTGCCAAGCTGCTGCGTTTTGCCTCAACCAGCAGCGACACGACCAGCGTGAGCCTGGCCGACTACAAAGCCCGTATGAAAGAAGGCCAGGAAGCCATCTACTACATCACCGCCGACACGCTCGCCGCTGCCAAGAACAGCCCGCAGCTCGAAGTCTTCAAGAAAAAAGGCATCGAGGTCTTGCTAATGAGCGACCGCGTGGACGAGTGGGCGCTGTCCTTTTTGCACGCCTTTGACGGCACCCCGCTGCAAAGCGTGGCCAAGGGTGCGGTCGACCTGGGCAAGCTGCAGGACGAGGAAGAAAAGAAGGCCGAAGAAGCCGCCGCTGAAGCCTTCAAGCCCATGCTGGCCAAGCTCAAGGAAGCGCTGAAAGACAAGGCCGAAGATGTGCGCGTGACCAGCCGCCTGGTCGACTCACCGGCCTGTCTGGTGGTCAAGGACGACGGCGGCATGAGCCTGCAACTGGCCCGCATGCTCAAGGCTGCCGGCCAGCAGGCCCCCGACATCAAACCGGTGCTTGAAGTCAACCCCGAACACGCGCTGGTCAAAAAGCTCGACGGTTCGGTGCACTTCCACGACCTGGCGCACATCCTGTTTGACCAGGCGGTGCTGGCTGAAGGTGGGCTGCCCGAAGACCCGGCCGCTTATGTGAAACGGGTGAACGCCTTGTTGGGTTAAACACCCACCTCCATCACGTCCCAGCAGGCGCCCATGGTGTGGTAATCCACTTTGCCTGCTGGTGACTTGGTGTCTTCTAGCTTGCGTCCGTCATTGCCGACGATGCGAAACCAGGCGCCGTATCGGTGGTCCACCAGATGCTGCCAGCTCCAGGCCCAGAGCTGGTGGTACTGATCCCGAAACACCGCCTCGCCCGTGGTGCGCCACAGACGCCAGGCACTGGCCAGGGACTCGGCCTGCACCCAGAAATATTTGTCGCTGTCGCATGGCACCCGGTCGGGCGCAAAGCCATAGATCAGCCCGCCATGCTCTGCATCCCAGCCGTGTTGCCACGCTGCTTGCTGCAACTCGATGGCACGCTGCAGGTAACGCGCACCTGGCGCGTGCTGATGCGCGATCAGCAGCAGCTTGGCCCATTCGGTCTGGTGCCCGGTCTGAAAGCCCCAAGGCTTGAAGATGTCACCGGGCTTGTCGCGGTTGTAGTCCCAGTCGATGGACCAGTCGCTTCGGTAGTGCTCCCAAACCAGGCCATTGGCTTGTGCGGCCAGATCAAAGGCAAAACGCTCAATCAGACTTTGCGCACGATTCAGGTAACGCGCCTCGCCCGTGCTGGCATACGCGGCCAGACAGGCTTCGCACATGTGCATGTTCGCGTTCTGGCCACGGTAGTCAGACAGCACGCCTTCTGCACTCAGCTCATCGGCATAGGCCCGATCGGCTGCGCGGTAAAAGGCATCGCCCATGCGGTCAAAGGCCAGCGCCACATCAGCCGCACTGCACAAACTCACAGCATGCGCATGGCTGTAAGCGAGCAGCACAAAGGCTTGCCCATAAGCCATGATGCGGGCGTCTTCCACCACGCCATCTTGCAAAGTCCAAACGTACAAGCCAGCCTGCGGACCAGCCTTCACGCAAAATCGCTCCAGGTGCGCCAACGCATGCACGGCCCAGTCATGCCACTGCACTTGACCGGTCTGGCGGTGCGCCATGCAGGCGTTGAACACCCAGCGCGTGGCACTGACCAGGTGGCGGTGGCCACGGTTGTAGACCGTGCCATCGTCTTTGAGGTAATGGAAGAACCCGCCTGCCGGATCCCAGGCATGGCGCTCATAGAACGCCAAGGTCTGGGCCACATGCGCCTGCAGAAAAGCACGGCTCTCAAAGTCGGGCTGCGCAGGCACCGTGGCGTGCATCAGCCCACCCGCATGCCGCTGGCACGGTCAAACAAATGCGCCTGGTCGGCCGACCATTGCAGGTGCACCGTCTCGCCGACGCGAGCGTGCAACACGCCAGGCACGCGAGCCGTGAGCTTGCCCACAGCGGTGTCCACCGTGGCATAGGTTTCTGGTCCGGTGGGCTCGATCATGCTCAGCTGCCCCGGCACGCCTTGGTCGGCAAAGCTGATGGCCTCGGGGCGCAGACCATAGACCAGGTCGTTAGCGCTGTGTTGCGCAGCTGCCGCACGCTGTGCATCGGCCAGTTGCAGCGCGACGCCTTGAGCGTTCACGCCATGGCCAGTGCTTTGCACATCCACCATGTTCATGGCGGGCGAGCCAATGAACTCCGCCACAAAGCGGTTGGCCGGGCGGGTGTATATCTCTGCCGGCGTGCCGAACTGCTGCACCAGGCCATCTTTCATGACCGCGATGCGGTCGCCCAGCGTCATGGCTTCAACCTGGTCGTGCGTCACATAGACCGTGGTGGTTTTGGTGCGCTGGTGCAGCTGCTTGATCTCGGCGCGCATTTCCACGCGCAGCTTGGCGTCCAGGTTGGACAGGGGTTCGTCAAACAAAAACAGCTTGGGGTCGCGCGCCAGGGCCCGACCCATGGCCACACGCTGACGCTGACCGCCAGACAGCTGGCCCGGCTTGCGGTCCAGCAAATGTCCGATTTGCAGCATCGCGGCCACGCGTTGTACGGCGGCTTCGCGCTCGGCTTTAGGCACCTTGCGGATTTCCAGACCAAAGGCAATGTTTTGCGCCACGCTCATGTTGGGGTAGAGCGCGTAGCTCTGGAACACCATGGCAATGTCGCGGTCCTTGCTGGGCAGATAAGTCACATCGCGGTCACTAATCAGAATGTTGCCGCTGGTCGGATGGTCCAGGCCCGCGATCATGTTGAGCAAGGTGGACTTGCCGCAACCGGAAGGTCCGACCAGGATCAAAAACTCGCCCGCCTCGATCTCCAGGTCGATGCCCTTGAGGATGTGCGTGGTCTGGTTGAAGGTTTTGTGAATACCTTGAATGGAGAGTGCGCCCATGGTGTTTATCCTTTCACTGCGCCAGCCGTCAGGCCGCGCACAAAATACTTGCCTGCCACCACGTACACAAACAGCGTGGGCAAAGCGGCGATCAACGCGGCGGCCATGTCCACGTTGTATTCCTTGACGGAACTGGAGGTGTTGGCCAGGTTGTTCAGACCCACGGTGATGGGCTTGCTGTCGGCGCCGGAGAAGACCACACCGTACAAAAAGTCGTTCCAGATGTTGGTGAATTGCCAGATCAGTGTGACCACCAGGATCGGCGTGGACAGGGGAATCACGATGCGCCAGAAAATTTGCCAGAAGCTGGCCCCATCGAGCTGCGCCGCCTTGATCAGCTCATCGGGCAGGCCCACGTAGTAGTTGCGGAAGAACAGCGTGGTGCTCGGAATGCCGGCCACGATGTGCACCGCCATCAAGCCCCACACCGAGCTGGCAATGCCCAGCCAACCCAGCACCTGGCTCATCGGCAGCAGCACCACCTGCATGGGCATGAACACGCCAAACAGCATGAAGGCAAACATCGTCTCGCTGCCCCGGAATTTCCACTTGGACAGCACATAGCCGTTGATGGAGCCCAGCAAGGTCGACACCAACACAGCGGGCACCACCATCAGCACCGAGTTCCAGAAGAAGGGCTGCAAGCCATTGCACTCCACACCCGTGCACGCCGTGCTCCAGGCCTTGGACCAGGAAGAGAGTGTGGGCGCCGTCGGCAAGCTCAGCAAATTGCCGCTGCGCACCTGGTCCGCATCCTTGAGTGAAGTCACGACCATGACATACAGCGGCGCCAGGAACCACAGCGCGAACAACAGCAAGATGCCCCAGAGCACCAGTCGGTGAAGGTTAATACGGTTCATCGCTTGGTCCTCAATTCAGAATACAGATAAGGCACCACAATGGCCGCCACTGTGGCCAACATGACCGTGGCACTGGCCGCACCCACACCAATCTGGCCACGGGTGAACGCTGTGGCGTACATGAAGGTGGCGGGCAAGTCTGTGGCATAGCCAGGGCCACCTGCTGTCAGGGCCATGACCAGGTCGAAGCTCTTGATGGCCAAATGCGCCACCACCATGAGCGTGCTGAAAAACACAGGGCGCAGACTGGGCAAGATAATGCTCCAGTAAATGCGCGGCAGGCTGGCACCATCGACTTGGGCAGCCTTGATGATGGACTCATCAATTCCGCGCAAACCCGCCAGGAACAGGGCCATGACAAAGCCCGCGCTTTGCCACACACCCGCAATCACAATGCAATAAATGGCGGTTTCGCCACGCACCAACCAGTCAAAGGTAAAGCTTTCGAAACCCCACTGGCGCATCAGGTGCTCCAGGCCCAGGCCCGGGTTCAGCATCCACTTCCAGGCCGTGCCGGTCACGATCATCGACACCGCCATGGGGTACAGGTACACCGTGCGCAACACACCTTCGGCACGCACTTTCTGGTCCAGCAAAATGGCCAGCAACACGCCAATGGCCATGGCGCCGCCAATGAACAGCACGCCAAAAATGCCCATATTGGTCATGGCCACGCGAAAGCGGTCGCTCTCGAGCAGGGCCGTGTACTGCTGCAAACCCACAAACTCGTAGTTAGGCAGGATGCGCGAGGCCGACATCGACAGGTAGCCGTTCCAGGCCATCAAGCCATAAATGAACAGCAGCGAGATGATGAAACTGGGGGCCACCACGATGCGGGGCAGCCAGTCCACCGGGGTACGGTGCTTTGAAGACATACGGGGTTTCCGTCAGAAAAAAACCGGACCCGGCTTGTGGCCAGGTCCGGTCAGGACCACAGGAGGATTACTTGGTCTTGGCTGCAGCGGCGATCTTGGCCTGTGCATCCTTGGTGGACATCTTGTCGTCGTTCCAGAACTGGCTCACCACGTCCTGGATGGCGCCGGCAGCGGCCGAGGGAATGGCCATGCCGTGGGCCACGGAGGGCACCAGCGAGCCGCTCTTGGCGGTATCCACGAAGTCCTTGGCCGACAGCTTGGCGCAGTCGTCAAACTTGGCCAGGTCCATGCCCAGGCGCACCGGGATGGAGCCCTTGTTCAGGTTGAAGGTTTCCTGGAAAGCGGGCGACATGATGGCAGCGGCCAGGTCGTTCTGGGCCTTGATGTTGGCATCGTTTTTCAGCTTGAACATGGCAAACGAGTCCACGTTGAAGGTGAAGGACTTGGCGGTACCCGGAGCAGCGCTGCAACCGAAGTCAGCGCCCGGCTTCTTGCCAGCAGCCTGGAATTCGCCTTTGGCCCAGTCACCCATCAGCTGCATACCAGCTTCACCCTTGATGACCATGGCGGTGGCCAGGTTCCAGTCGCGGCCAGGAGCATTCTTGTCGGTGTAGCCCTTAACCTTCTTGAAGGTGTCGAGCACCTTGGTCATGGTCGCGCCCGTCAGGCTGGCCTCGTCCAGTTGCACCAGGGCCTTTTTGTAAAAGTCAGCACCACCCACACCCAGAGCCACGCTCTCGAAGGTGGTGAAGTCTTGCCAATTCTGGCCACCGTGGGCCACGGCAATCAGGCCGGCTTTCTTCAGTTTTTCAGCAGCAACAAAGAATTCGTCCCAGTTGGTCGGCACTTTGGCGCCAGCCTTCTTGAATGCTTCGTTGCTGGTCCACAGCCAGTTGACGCGGTGCACGTTCACGGGGGCAGCAATGTAGTTGCCCTTGTATTTCATGACGTTGGCCACCACGGGGGGCAGCACGCTGTCCCACTTTTCGGCCTTGGCCACGCCATCGATGTTGGCCAGCACGCCTTCAGCGGCCCACTCTTGCAGAGCTGGGCCTTTGATCTGGGCTGCGGCAGGGGCATTGCCCGAGACCACGCGGCTCTTGAGCACGGTCATGGCGTTGTCACCGCCACCGCCGGCAACAGCGAAGTCTTTCCAGGTGTGGCCTTGGCCTTGCAGGGTGGCTTTCAGGGCCGAAGCGGCTTTGGCTTCGCCGCCGCTGGTCCACCAGTGCAGCACTTCAACTTCACCGGCGTGAACGGCACCAGCAGCCAAAGCGGCTGTGGCCAGCGCAGCGCGGGCGATCAGGGTCTTGGACAATGTTTTCATTTGTGTCTCCAATTGAGCGGCTGTTACAGCCAGGTTGAATGGACGAAACGCATTTTCGGATTCGCGGAAGCGATGTTAATTTTTCTTTAATAAATTAATATAAGGTTAAACCCTAGGTAAGTTTCGGCATCAAATCAGCCAGGGTAGAGCCCAGTCTATAAATCTTCCTTTAAGCTTGCAGACATGAAACTCCTGTTGGCTGAAGACGATGCGGTACTGGCAGATGCCCTGATCACCCAGTTGCAAAGTGCCGGTTTTGAGGTGGAGCACGCCCCCAACGGCGCTGTGGCTGACTTTTTGCTGGCCCGCAACCCGCCCGATATCGCTGTGTTGGACTTGGGCCTGCCCATGCTCGATGGTTTGAGCGTGCTGCAAAACGTGCGCAAGTCACACCCCACCCTGCCCGTTTTGTTGTTAACGGCCAAGGACTCGCTGGACGATCGCGTCGCTGGCCTGCAAGCGGGTGCAGACGATTACGTGACCAAGCCTTTTGACTTTCCCGAGTTGCTGGCCCGACTGCACGCCCTGTTGCGCCGCAGTCAACCCAAGGCCACGCATGAACAGTGGGGGGGCCTGTCGCTAGATGCCTCTACCCGCAAGGCCCTGCTGGGTTCGACCCCCATCGACCTCAGTGGCCGCGAATGGGATTTGCTGGACCTGCTGGTCAAACAACGCGACAAGGTGGTCACAAAAGACCAGATCGTGCAAGCCTGGAACGGCGAGGGTGCCGAGGTGGGCGGGGGCAACGCCATTGAGGTGTACATCCACAAGCTGCGCCGCAAGCTCGATGGCAGCGGCTTGCAAATCCGCACTGTGCGCGGCCTGGGCTACCTGATGGAAGCCGATGCCTCCCGTTAAAGACTCCGCCGCGCAGAACAACGTCGGCATCTCGCTGGCACGCCAGCTGCTGCTGTGGGTATTGCTCCCGCAACTGGTGCTGTGGCTGGCTGGGGGCATTGCGTCTTACCAACTCGCATCACGCTACGCCGAGCGAGCCATTGACTCGAGCTTGCTGCAAGCCAGCCGCTCCTTGGCCCGCCAGCTCAAGCCCATTGGCAGCGGCTTGCTGATCGACTTTCCCCGCGCCGCGCAAGACATTCTGGAGGCAGACCCCAGCGACCGTTACTACTACATGGTCAGTTCGCCACCAGGTAAATTCATTTTGGGCAACCAGCTGCTGCCCTCACCGAGCGTCTTTGGCGAGCCCAACATCAACGCGCCCTACTCCGAAGACATTCATCTTCAGCGCAATGCCTCTGCCAAAAACAGTTCAGCCGAAAGCGAACCCATGCGCATGGTCTCGCTGTATCTGCACATTGGCGAAAAGGATGACAACCCGCAAAGCCTGCTGGTCCAAGTGGCACGCAGCAGCGCCAACCGACAAGAACTGGCCCAGCGCATTTTGGTGGACATGCTGCTGCCTCTGTCGAGCCTGATGCTGCTGATGACTCTCATTGTCTGGTTGGGCATTCGTGCCGGTCTGGCTCCTTTGGCTCGTTTGCTGCAGCAGGTCGAAGGCCGCGCCCCGATGGATTTAGCCCCTCTGCAGTTGTCATCGGCCCCCAAGGAGTTGTGGTCGCTGGTGCGTGCACTCAATACCCTGCTGCAAACCGTTCGCGACAACGTGGCACAACAAAAACGCTTCATTGGCGACGCGGCCCACCAACTGCGCACCCCGCTGGCCGGACTCAAAAGTCAGACCGAAATCGCCATGGAAACGACCCAAGACCCTGAGTTGCGCAAGCGCCTGGGCCGAGTGCATGAGAGTGCGGTGCGCAGCGCCCATGTGGTCACGCAGCTGCTGACGCTCGCTCGCGCAGAGCCCGAGTCCACACTGACCCATGACCTGCAAGATGTCAACCTGACCGCCCTGGCTCAGGACGTCACGGCAGCCCTGGTGCCTCGCGCCCTCAAAGCTCATATTGACTTGGGCATGGAGGCAGATGCCAACGCACAAGCGCTGCACATCCAGGGTAACGCCCTGCTGCTGCGTGAAGCCTTGATGAACGTGATCGACAATGCTCTGCACTACGCGGGCGCACATGCGCAGGTCACGGTGCGCACGTTCTGCCACCCGGAAACTCTGGGCCTGGAAGTCGAAGACGATGGACCAGGCATTGACAGTGGACAACTGGACCGCGTGTTTGAGCGCTTTGTTCGCGCCACTGATATCGGCTCCGGTTGTGGCCTGGGCTTGCCCATCGTCAAGGAAATCATTGAGCGGCACGGCGGGCAGGTCCACCTGCTGGCCGTGCGGCCGCACGGCTTAAAGGTACGCATGCTATGGCCGCGAACCAAGCTGCAGAAAGAACCCGCTTTGTAACTCGTTGACAAACAGGCTTGTTAAGCTAGGGATCTCTTCCAACCTGCACCATGAACACCACCGCACACACCAGCTTCAGCCTGATTGGCGACATCGGCGGCACCAACGCACGCTTTGCGCTGCTGCGCGGCGACCAGCAAGCCATGGAGCACGAGCTGATTTTGCCCACTGCTCAGTTTGCCGATCTGGCCGCAGCACTGGGAGAGTACCTGCACCGCGTAGGCCAGCCCTTGGTGCACGAAGCGTGCATCGCCATTGCCAATCCCATCACCGGCGACTGGCTGCAGATGACCAACACGCATTGGGCGTTCTCCATTGAGGAGACACGCCAACAACTTGGCCTGCAGCAACTGCGCATGCTCAACGACTGGGAAGCCATGGCCATGTCCGGGCCCGTGCTGCATGCGACCGACCTTCACCAAGTAGGCCCCGGCGAACCGGTCGAAGGTGCACCCAAGGGTTTCATTGGACCAGGCACAGGCCTGGGCGTTTCCTCACTGGTTCGTGCGCGTGATGGGCAATGGGTGGCCTGCGCTGGCGAAGGCGGTCACGTCACACTGGCACCCACCTGCAAGCGCGAGCTCGACATCCTGGGTGTGCTGTGGCAAACCTACCCGCACGTCTCTGCCGAACGCGTGGTCTCGGGCATGGGGCTGGAAAATCTTTACAAAGCCATTTGCCAACTCGATGGCCGCGAGGCCGAACCGCTGACAGCGGCCGACATCACGGCCCGCGCCTTGCAAGCCAAGGACGTGGCTTGCGAAGAAGCGCTGGACCGCATGTGCCGCTTTCTGGGCAGCACCGCCGGCAACCTGGCCGTCACCTTGGGGACTTTGGGTGGCATTTATGTGGGTGGAGGCATTGTGGGTAAGCTCGGCGACTATTTCGAGCACTCAGGCTTTCGCGCTGCCTTTGAAGCCAAGGGCCGCTTCGAAGCCTATATGCAGCGCATTCCCACTTACGTGATTCGCGCTGCTCAGCCCGCCTTGCTGGGTGCAGCCATGGGGCTGAACCTGCGCGTCAAACACTGAGCTCTACAGAGCCTAAACGACCAGCGCCGGCTCCTGCATTTGCTCGATCTGTTCTTCGAGCATTTGCACCTGGCTGCGCCAGTAATCGGGTGTACCAAACCAGGGAAAGTTGATCGGAAAGATCGGGTCATCCCAACGGCGTGCCAGCCAGGCGCTGTAATGGATCAGCCGTAGCGTGCGCAAGGGCTCTATGAGCGCCAGCTCTGCACGATCAAAGTCACGTACTTGTTCATACCCGTCGATCAAGGCTGACAACTGCGTCGTGCGATGACGCCGATCGCCGGAGAGCAACATCCACAAGTCCTGCACAGCAGGGCCCATACGTGCATCGTCCAGGTCCACAAAATGCGGGCCGCCGCCCGGCAAGTCTGTTGGGGTCCACAAAATATTGCCGGGGTGGCAGTCGCCGTGCAGGCGAATGGGCTGCGCTGTGCTGCTGGCAAAGGCCGCTTGCACCAACGCCAAGGCTTGCTCAAAAGCGTGGTGCCAGGCGTGTTCAACTTCCAATGGAATCATCTGATGCGTCTGCAGCCATTGCGCGGGCTCCATGGCAAAGCTGTGCACATCCAGCATGGGCCGGCAGGCAAATGCATGCGCAGCGCCCACCGTGTGGATGCGCCCCAAAAAGCGTCCGATCCACTCCAGCACCTCAAAGTCATCCAGCTCGGGGCTGCGCCCGCCACGCACAGGGGACACTGAAAAATGAAAGCCCTCGGCCTGGTGCAACGTCTGTCCCTGCAGCTTGAGCGGGGCCACCACCGGCACTTCTTGCGTCTGCAAGTCCCAAGCGAAATCGTGCTCTTCCTGAATTTGTGCAGCACTCCATCGCCCTGGCCGGTAGAACTTGACGACCACGGCCTCTTGGTCTTGCACAGGCTCGTCCAGCTGGACGCGGTAGACCCGATTTTCGTAAGAGCCCAGCGCCAGCAAGCGCCCATCGCCATGAACGCCTACAGTATCGAGCGCATCGAGCACCAACGCGGGCTCAAGCGTGGCAAAAGAAGGCATCAGTAGGTATATACACCCTGGCCGGTCTTGCGGCCCAGACGACCCGCAGCCACCATTTCTTTCATAAGCGGACATGCGCGGTACTTGCTGTCGCCAAACTCCTTGAGGAAGACTTCCATCACGGCCAGACAGACGTCGATACCGATCATGTCTGCCAGCGCCAGCGGACCGATGGGCTGGTTGGTGCCCAGCTTCATGCCGGCGTCGATGTCTTCGGGCGAGGCCAGGCCTTCGGCCAGCACATAAAACGCCTCGTTGATCATGGGCACCAGAATGCGGTTGACCACAAAGCCAGGCGCGTTCTTCACGGTAATCGGCGTCTTGCCCAAAGCCGTGGCCAGTGCGTGAACCGCGTCGTGCGTGGCATCGCTGGTTTGCAGACCACGAATGATTTCCACCAGCGCCATCATGGGCACCGGGTTGAAAAAGTGCATGCCGATGAAGCGGTCTGCACGGCCGGTCGTCGCGGCCAGCTTGGTGATGGAAATGGAAGAGGTGTTGGACGCGATGATGGTCTCGGGCGCCAGCAGCTGGTCAAGTTGCTGCAGGATCTTGACCTTGATCTGCTCGTTTTCGGTGGCAGCCTCAATCACCAGCTGTGTGTCTTTGAGGTCTTCGTATTGGGTGCTGCCCTTGATGCGGGAAAGTGCAGCGGCCTTGTCAGCTTCGCTGATTTTTTCTTTCTTGATCAGACGATCCAGGCTACTGGCCACAGTGGCCAGGCCCTTGGCCACGGCAGCTTCGGAAATATCCACCATCACCACGTTCACGCCCGACACAGCACACGCCTGTGCAATGCCATTGCCCATGGTGCCTGCGCCCACAATACCTACGGTTTGAATGCTCATGTTCGTCCTCGAATGTCTGAAATAAATGGCTACGGATCCATCTTAGCCGCTGTCCACGCCGCCCTTGCTGACAGGCTGTCACCCACTCAACTCCTGAAACGCTTGCGGGTCAGGGCAAGTGCAACCCAAAACGACACACCCGCGAAAACCGTCAGCACAAGGCCGTGGCGTAGCGCATGTTCGGGCCAGCGGTCCAGGAACAAGGGCCGCACCAGATCCACCGCCGCCGACAGCGGGAGCCAATCGGCAAGCAAGCGCACAAGTGGCGGCAACTGATCACGCGGGAAAAAGATGCCGGAAAGGAACATCATGGGCGTCAGAAACAGGGTGAAGTAGTAAGTAAAAAAGTCATAGCCCTTGGCCAGCGCGTTGAAGATCAGCGCCATGCAGCTGAAGGTGATGCCCACGCCCAGCAGCACGGGCCAGGCCACCAGCAGTTTGGGGCTGTGGCTGATGCCCAGGGCCAGCATCACGCCCAGGATGGCGGTCACGGTGAACAGCGATTTGAAAGCGGCCCAGAGCATTTCGGCCAGCACCACGTCGTCCAGGCGCACCGGGGCGTTCATGATGCCGTCCCAGGTTTTTTGCACATGCATGCGCGAAAACGCCGAGTACAGCGCCTCAAAGGTCGCCGCATTCATGGCGCTCATGCAGATGCTGCCGCTGGCCAAGAAGAGGATGTAGGGCACTTTCTCGCCGCCCAGCTCGATCTGCCCGACCAACGAGCCCAGGCCGTAGCCAAAGGCGACCAGCCACATCAGCGGTTCGGCGATGTTGCCCACCAGGCTGGGGATGGCGAGCTTTTGCCACACCAGGAAGTTGCGTCGAAACACCGGCCACCAACGCATGGACAGGCGCGGCGCGGCCCATAGATTGTTCTGGATTTGGCTCATGATCAGCCTTCCTCCCGGATCTGGCGCCCGGTCAGTTTCAGGAACAGGTCTTCCAGGTTGGAAGGACGGTGCAGGGTGCGCAGCTGTGGCCAGGCCTGCAGGGCGGCCAGCAGGGGTTGGTTGTCGCGGGTGTAGAAGAAGATGGTCTCGCCGCTGACCTCGATGCGGCTGGCCAGCGCCTGCAGGCTGGCCTCTTGCGCCAGGGGCACGGCGCCCTGGCCAAAGACCTCGACCACTTCGGGCTCCAGGTGCTCGGCGATCAGGTCACGCGGCTTGCCCTCGGCGATCTTGCGGCCGTGGTCGAGCACCAGCAGGCGGTTGCACAACCGCTCGGCCTCGTCCATGAAGTGGGTGGTCAGCAAAATCGATTTGCCTTGTTGCAGCAGCACCTGCAGGCGCTCCCACATGAGGTGACGGGCCTGCGGGTCCAGCCCGGTGGTGGGCTCATCTAGCAGCAGCAAGTCGGGCGCGTTGATCAAAGCACGAGCCAAACTCAGCCGCCGCTTCATGCCGCCTGACAGCTGCCCCGGCTTGGCATCCGCTTTGTGTGAGAGCGCGGCGTACTCCAGCAGTTGGGGAATGCGCTCGCGGATCACCCGGTCAGGCAGGCCGAAGTAGCGGCCAAAAACCAGGAGGTTTTCTGCCGCGGTGAAGTCCGGATCCAGCGTATCCATCTGTGCCACCACGCCCAGGCGGGCCTTGATGGTCAGGGCATCGCCAGGCATGTGCCGGTCACCAAAGTAGGTGATGGCACCGCCATCCGGTTCGGACAGGCCCAGACACATGCGGATGGTGGTGGTCTTGCCCGCCCCGTTGGGGCCGATCACGCCCAGGCATTCGCCGGGCTCGATGTGGAAACTCAGGTCATTGACCACCGTCTGGTCGCCATAGCGTTTGGCCAGGTGGTTGACCGATAACAAAGTCGGATTCATGCCCTGATTGTGCCTTGGACCGATAAAATTCAGGATCTCCTGATATCGCCTTGGCGTCTGCTTCATGTCCAGTTCTTTTTCTGACCGCCTGGCGGTTGTGCCCCAATACCTGATCCCCAAACAGACCCTGACAGCTTTTGCGGGCTGGGTCGCTGGTCAACAATGGGGCTCCACGACCACGGCGATCATCAATCGCTTTGTGCGTCGCTACAACGTGAACATGGCCGAAGCGGCCAACCCGGACACCGCCAGCTACCCCAGCTTCAATGCGTTCTTCACGCGTCCTCTGCGTGCAAACGCGCGCCCTCTCGCGGACAGCGACTTTGTCAGCCCGGTGGACGGGGCCATCAGCCAGTGCGGCGTCATTGACGGGGATCGTATTTTCCAGGCCAAGGGCCACAGCTACACAGCGCAGACGCTGGTCGGTGGCGATGCTGCTCTGGCCGCTGCATTCACCAACGGCACCTTTGCGACCCTGTACCTGAGCCCGCGCGACTACCACCGCATCCACATGCCCTGCGCCGGTCGCTTGACGCGCATGATCCATGTGCCGGGCGATCTGTTTTCGGTCAACCCGACCACCGCCCGCGGTGTGCCTGGCCTGTTTGCACGCAACGAACGCGTGGTGTGCGTGTTCGAGGGCGAGTTCAGTCCGTTTGTCATGGTGCTGGTGGGCGCCACGATTGTGGGCAGTATGGCCACCGTGTGGCACGGCGTAGTCAACCCGCCGCGTCCGGGACAGGTGCGCGAGTGGACTTACGAGATGGGTAACATCAACCTGGACAAGGGCGAGGAGATGGGCCGTTTCCTGCTGGGCTCGACGGTTGTCTTGCTGATGCCACAAGGCACGTGGCAACTGCCCACAGACTGGACACCTGCCCGCCCCATCCGCATGGGTGAAGCCATGGGCCAGCGCCCCTGAAGCTGGGGCGCTACAGCGCTTAAATTTCGATCTTCGAGCCCAGCTCCACCACCGAGTTGCTGGGCAGGTTCAGGAACTCGGCAGCCGGGCTGGCGTTGAGGTGCATCTGCGCAAACAGCTTTTCGCGCCAGGGCGTCATGCCGCCGCCGACGGTAGGCACCACAATATCGCGCGACAAGAAGTAACTGGTGCTCATCAAGTCCAGCGGATAGCTCAGGCCCTGCACCCCCTCCAGTGCCTTGGGCAAATCCACATCGTCCTTGAAACCATAGTGCACCAGCACCTGCCAGCTGTCGTGGCCCAAAGGCTGGATTTCCAGGCGTCCATCCCGATCAATCCAGGGCACTTCGTGGTGGCGGACCGTCACAAACAGGTTTTGTTCATGCAGCACCTTGTTGTGCTTGAGGTTATGCAACAAGGCATTGGGCACCACCCCTGGTTCTGCGGTCAGGAACACGGCCGAACCCGCAACACGGGTGGGCGGCTCCACAAAAACCGCTTCCAGAAAATCGCCTAATTTGAGTGAGTCAGACTGCAAGGACTGGTTGAGCAAACGCCGCCCCTCTTTCCAGGTCAGCATCAACATGAAGATGGACCCACCGATGAACAGCGGGAACCAGCCCCCCTCAAACAGCTTGAGCATGTTCGATGACCAGAACGCCAAATCCACAACAAAGAAAAACCCTGTGGCACCCACGCACAATGCCAGTGGCATCTTCCATCCATAACGGATGACGTAGAAGGTCAACACCGTGGTGATCATCATGTCTGTACACACCGCAATGCCGTAGGCCGACGCCAGGTTGCTGGAGGATTTGAACATCAGCACCGCCAGCACAATCGCCACAAACAAACCCCAATTTACAAAAGGCATGTAAATCTGACCTGTTTCGTGCTCGCTGGTGTGCTGCACATGCAAACGCGGCAGGTAACCCAGTTGAATCACCTGCTTGGTGACGCTAAACGCACCGGAAATCAGCGCCTGTGAGGCAATCACCGTGGCCAGCGTGGCCAGGCCCACCATCGGCATCAAAGCCCACTCAGGCATCATCAGGAAAAACGGATTTTTAACCGCTTCGGGATTGGACAGCAACAAGGCCCCTTGCCCAAAGTAGTTGATGATCAGGCTAGGCATCACCACGGCGAACCAGGCCAGTCGGATCGGCTTTTTGCCAAAGTGACCCATGTCTGCGTACAAGGCCTCGGCCCCTGTCACACACAACACCACAGCACCCAGAATGACAAAGGTCGTGCCCGGGTTATGCCAGATGAAGCCCAGGGCATGGTGCGGACTCAAGGCCCACAAAATGGCTGGATACTGGACGATCTGCGCCACACCACTGACGGCCAGGGCCGCAAACCAGATCAGGGTGATGGGCCCGAAAAACTTGCCGATGCCGGCCGTGCCCCGCTTTTGCACCCAAAACAGGGCCAGCAAAATCAGCAGGGTCAGCGGGATCACCATCTTCTTGAAGTTGGGAGAAATGACCTCCAGACCCTCAACTGCAGACAGCACCGAAATGGCAGGGGTGATGACGCCATCGCCATAAAACAGGCAGGTGCCAAACACGCCGATGAACAACAAGCGCCGGCGCAAAGCGGGCCGGTCCTTGACCGACTGAGAGGCCAGCGCCAACATCGCCACCAGGCCACCCTCGCCATGGTTGTCTGCGCGCAGCACCAGCAGCACATACTTGACCGACACAATCGTGGTCAAGGTCCAGACAAACAGCGACAGCACACCAAACACATTGGCAGGGGTGAAATCGACATGGCCAGAACCAAACACCTCTTTGACGGCATACAGCACGCTGGTGCCGATGTCACCGTACACCACGCCAATGGCGCCCAAAGTCAGTGCAGCTAAGTTTGAACGGGAAGAAGACACAAATCAGGGGCTCCTTGCGCAAAACAGGAGCCGAAGTCAGACATGGCGCTATTGTGCGCCTGTCCAGAAAGATTTAAACCGGTTAGGAGAAAATGTTGCAGCGCAGCAACTTAATCCGCTCCCGCATCAAACGTCAAAGTTCTCCGCTTCTGGATCTGTTGCTTCGAGCTCGTAGCTGGCAGCGAGCATGGCCAGACGTCCGACCACCCCGTACATGTAAAAACGATTAGGCACGCTGACACCGGGCTTGACGCCCGGCTGAGGTAAGTGAGCACTCTCTTCGAATGCCAGGGGTACAAAACTGGCCCCTGGAGCATTGAGGTTTTCGTCCACGCCACGGTCCGCGTGCACGCGGTAGAAACCGCCAACCACATAGCGGTCCATCATGTAGACCACTGGCTCGGCCACAGCATCGTTCATCAACTCGTGGGTGATGACCCCCTCCTGGATGATCACATCGCTCACGGTTTGGCCATCCTTGATGACGTTCATCTTGTTGCGCGTCTTGCGGTTGAGCTGATCCAAATCGGACACATCGCGCACCGTCATGATGCCCATGCCGTAAGTCCCGTTGTCGGCTTTGACCACGACGAAAGGCTTTTCGTTGATGCCGTATTCCTTGTATTTGCGCTTGATCTTGGCGAGCAAGGCGTCCACATTGCTGCGCAGGCACTCCATGCCTGTGCCTTCGGCAAAGTTGACTTCACCGCATTGGTTGAACATGGGGTTGATCAGCCATGGGTCGATGCCCAGCATCTTGCCAAAGCGCTTGGTCACCTCTTCGTAGCTCTGGAAATGGGTACTCTTGCGACGTACGCTCCAACCTGCATGCAAAGGCGGCAAAAGGTACTGCTCGTGCAGATCTTCCAGAATGCCCGGGGCCCCTGCGGACAAGTCGTTGTTCAGCAAGATGGTGCAGGGGTCGAAGTGCTGCAAGCCCAGGCGGTGGCGCGTGCGCTGCACGGGTTCGAGCAGCACCGTCTCGCCGCCTGGCAAAGCGATTTCAGTCGGCTCCTTGATCTCGGGGTTGATCGAGCCGATGCGCACATTCAGGCCCGCCATGTGAAAGATACGCTGCAGCTGCAGCACATTGCTCAGGTAGAAGGTGTTGCGTGTGTGGTTCTCGGGAATGATCAGCAGGTTTTTGGCCTCAGGGCAAATCTTCTCGATAGCTGCCTGCGCTGCCTGCACCGCCAAGGGCAACATTTCGTTGGTCAGGTTGTTCCAGCCACCGGGAAAGAGGTTGGTGTCCACCGGCGCCAGCTTGAAACCGGCATTGCGAATGTCCACCGACGAGTAAATGGGCGGGGTGTGCTCCATCCACTCCAGACGGAACCAGCGCTCGATGGCAGGCATCGAATCCAGGATGCGTTGCTCAAGCTCGTTGATGGGGCCCGTGAGCGCCGTGACCAGATGCGGAACCATATCAACTCCTCACTTCACCCTCGCCCAGCACCACGTACTTGAGCGAAGTCAGACCTTCGATACCCACGGGTCCGCGGGCGTGGAATTTGTCAGTGCTGATGCCGATCTCGGCACCTAGCCCATATTCAAAACCGTCGGCGAAACGGGTGCTGGCGTTGACCATCACGCTCGACGAGTCCACCTCGCGCAAAAAGCGCTGGGCGTGCATGTGGTCACGCGTGAGGATGGCTTCGGTGTGGTGGCTGCTGTAGTGGTTGATGTGGGCAATCGCCTCGTCCAGACCCGCCACCACCTTGACGCTGATGATGGGCGCCAGGTATTCCTCGAACCAGTCCTGCTCGGTGGCGTCCTTCAGGTTCGCCCCCGGCACATTGGCCAGGATCTGCTTCGCTTCAGGACAGCAGCGCATTTCCACGCCCTTGCCCGCGTAAACGGCGCCGATCCTGGGCAGGAACTCGGCCGCCACACCGCGTGCCACCAGCAGGCTTTCGCTGGCGTTGCAAGGGCTGTATTTTTGCGTCTTGGCGTTGTCGGCCACCTTGACCGCCATGGCGATGTCGCAGGGATCATCCACATAGGTGTGGCAGTTGCCGTCCAGGTGTTTGATGACCGGCACCTTGGCCTCGGCGCTGATGCGCTCGATCAAGCCCTTGCCGCCACGCGGAATGATCACATCCACAAACTGGGGCATCGCAATGAGTTGCCCTACAGCCGCACGGTCGGTGGTTTGCACCAGTTGCACCGCGTTTTGCGGCAGACCCGCTTGCGCCAGTGCCTGCTGCACCAGCAAGGCCAGGGCCTTGTTCGATTCAATGGCTTCAGAGCCACCACGCAAAATGCAGGCATTACCGCTCTTGATCGACAGGCTGGCCGCTTCGATGGTCACGTTAGGACGGCTCTCGAAAATCATGCCGAACACGCCAATAGGCACCCGCATCTGACCCACGCGAATGCCGCTGGGTTGCTGTTTCATGCCGATGATTTCGCCAATCACGTCGGGCATGGCGGCCAACTGCTCGCAGCCCAAGGCACAGGTTTCAATGACCTTGGGCGCGAGCTTGAGACGATCCACCATGGGCTCAGCCAGGCCGGCAGCGCGTGCACGCTCAAGGTCTTTGGCGTTGTCGGCCTGCAGACTGTCTGTGTTGGCACGCAGCAAATCGGCCAGCGCAAGCAGCGCCCGGTTTTTCAGGGCCGCAGAGGCTTTGGCCATGGCTGCGCTGGCCTCTTTGGCCTGCGCGCCCAAAGCCGCCATGTATTGAGCTGTATCGAGAGCATTCATGAGATTCATTTTCTCACACCCCCTGCCGGAGGTCTGCCACTCAACGGACAGCGCACAGATGTGCAAGACGCAAAGCCAATCGCTCCAGCGCTTGCCATGCGTCGGCAGGCCAACCAGGTGTTTTCAGACCCTTGACCACGCCGTCAACCTGGTGCGCGGCTTGCAGCAAACCTTGAAGTCGCGCCACAGACAAGCGTGGCATCACCCGCTCGAATTGGCGCTCACGCACGCCCCAGACCCGCTGCTCACGCAGCGCCATGGGCATGGGCTTGCCTGCAACGACTGCGTCTTTGACGCGTTTGAGGGCTCGAATGTCTTCGCCCAAGGTGTAATGCACCAGCACCGGCGTTTCGCCCTCAGCCTGCAGGCCTTCGAGCATGCGATGCACGCGCAGGATATTGCCCGACAGCACCGCCTCGGAAAGCTTGAACACGTCATAGCGGGCCACGTTGAGGACCGCAGCTTCAATAGCTTGTAGTGTCAGCTCACCCGGTGGGTGCAACAGTGCCAGCTTCTGGATTTCCTGGTGGGCGGCCAGCAAATTGCCTTCCACCCGGTCTGCAAAAAATTGCAAGGCCTGTTGCCCCTGCTCGCCAGATTGCACATACTGGCCTTGCTGCTGCAAACGCTGGGCGATCCACGCGGGCAAGGCATTGCGCTCCACAGTGTCCACGGCAATGGATACCCCCGATTGCTCCAGCGCCGCAAACCAGGCGCTCTTGCGCGTGGCTGCGTCCAGCCGGGGCAAGGTGATCAGGGTCAGTGTGTCTTCCTGCTGCGGCGCGCCTTCGGCCAGGGTTTGCAGGGCGGCGCTGCCGTCCTTGCCAGGTTTGCCCGACGGGATGCGAATTTCAACCAATTGCTTGTCTGCAAACAGGCTGAGCGCCCCCCCAGCGGCCAACACCTCGCTCCAGTCAAAATGCGCGCCTTGCACGGTGTACACCGTGCGTTCGGTGTACCCCTGCGTTCGTGCCAGATTACGAATGGCGTCTGTCGCCTCTTGCATCAGCAAAGGCTCATCCCCATGCAATACATACAGGTGACGCAAACCTTTTTGCAGATGCGCAGGCAATTGAGCGACAGTCAGCTGCATGCTTAACGCCTCAGCCGCGGCGGCGCACAGCCGCCAGACGACGCATGATCTGGCCGACAATGTCCGACTGCATGCTGCGGTAAGTCAGGCCCTCTTCAATCTCTTTGGACAGTGCAGCGCTTTCCGCGTAACTGAGATCACGCTCCATTTGCAGCGTCACTGGCTCCAGCCACTCCACGCCCTGGGCATCGCGCAGGCGAAAACCAACACTCAGTCGCAGCTGCACCTCTCGGACCTGACCCGAGGCATTGACACCCACAATCACCCGCTGGCGGTTTTGAGAAAGGATATCCAGCGTGGCATCGGCCTCGCGCATGCGCTTGGGGTCTTCGATCAACTCCAGCTTGCCTGTGCCCAACAAGTGTCTGCGCAACTCCACGCCCAACGGGTCTTGCGGAAAATTGACAAACAGTTTGCGAAAAGCAAAGTCACCCCCTTCGCGCAGTTTGAAGCCGCAGCCACTTAAGGCCACAGCTGCCAAACCCCAAAGAAAGTGGCGACGAGCGCTTTGCATCAGACCACCACGTTAACCAAACGACCCGGCACCACAATGACTTTTTTGGCTGGTGCGCCATTGGCGGCTTTGGCAAAGGCTTCACTGGCCAGTGCAGCAGCTTCAATTGCAGCCTTGTCAGCGCTGGCAGGCACCAGAACGGCGCCACGCAGCTTGCCGTTGACCTGCAGCATGAGTTCGATCTCGTCGCGCTGCAGGGCAGACTCGTCGACACCCGCCCAGGCCACATCGAGCAGGTCACCGCAGCAGGCGGCGTAGCCCAGATCGGTCCACAGCTCATCGGTGATGTGCGGACAGGCCGGGTAGAGCACGCGCAGCAGGATCGAGAAGCACTCGGCCAGCGCGGCGGCATCTTCGGCGCTGTCAGACAGTTGCACGTCTTCGAGCGTGTTGAGCATCTTCATCATCGCCGAGACGACGGTGTTGTACTGCATGCGCTCGTAGTCGTAATTGGCCTGCTTGAGCACGGTGTGGATGTCCAGACGCAGCGCCTTGGCGGCCTTGCCGAATTCCACAGGTTGGCTGCGATCCACCGCAATGCCCTTCTTGAGCAAGGCTTCATTCTTGGCCGCGAAGTTCCACACGCGGCGCAGGAAGCGGTAGCTGCCTTCCACCGCCGCGTCATTCCACTCCAGCGTGGCTTCGGGCGGCGCGGTGAACATGGTGTACAGGCGGGCGGTGTCGGCGCCGTATTTTTCGATCAGGTCCTGCGGGTCCACGCCGTTGTTCTTGGACTTGGACATGGTACCCACGCCTTCGTAGTCGATGGGCGTACCGACGGGCAGCAGACCATCGCCACTCTCGGCGGCATTCTTGAGCTTGGCGCCCACCACCTTGCCCGCATCGTCGAGCACATGCTCGACATCGTGCGGCCAGAAGTAGTCCTTGCCGCCTTTCGCGGTACGCCGCGAGTAGATGTGGTTGAGCACCATGCCCTGGGTGAGCAGCTTGCTGAAAGGCTCATCGACCTTGACCAGGCCCAGATCGCGCATGACCTTGGTCCAGAAGCGCGCATACAGCAGGTGCAGGATGGCGTGCTCGATGCCGCCGATGTACTGGTCCATCGGCATCCAGTAATCCGCGCCTTCGGCTACCATCTTGTCCGGGTTGGTTGGGTCGCAGTAGCGCATGAAATACCAGGACGAATCCACAAAGGTGTCCATGGTGTCGGTCTCGCGGCGCGCAGGTTTGCCGCAGACCGGGCAGGTCACGCCCGCGTGGAAGCCTTCGTGCTTGTGCAGCGGGTTGCCCGAACCGTCGGGGATGCAGTCCTGCGGCAGCACCACCGGCAGGTCTTTTTCGGGCACCGGCACCGCACCGTGCTCGTCGCAATGGATGATCGGGATCGGCGTGCCCCAGTAGCGCTGGCGGCTCACGCCCCAGTCGCGCAAACGCCAGGTGGTTTTCTTCTCGCCCAGGCCTTTGGCAGCGAGCAGCTCGGCCACCTTGGTGACGGCGGCCTTCTGGTTCAGGCCATCGAGTTCGCCGGAGTTGACGCACACGCAGTTTTGCTTGTCGCCGTACCACTCTTGCCAGGCACTGACATCGAAAGCCTGGTCCTTGACGGACACGACCTGCTTGATCGGCAGCTGGTACTTGAGGGCGAACGCAAAGTCACGCTCGTCGTGTGCAGGCACGCCCATCACGGCGCCATCGCCGTAGCTCATCAGCACATAGTTGCCAACCCAGACCTCGACCTTTGCGCCCGTCAAAGGGTGCGTGACGAACAAGCCGGTGGGCATACCCTTTTTCTCTTGCGTGGCCAGCTCGGCTTCGGTCGTGCCACCGGTTTTGCATTCCTCCAGGAACGCGGCCAGCGCAGGGTTACCAGCAGCCGCATGCAGCGCCAGCGGGTGTTCGGCCGCCACAGCGCAAAACGTCACGCCCATGATGGTGTCGGCACGCGTGGTGAAGACGTACATCTTGCCGTCACCGATCAGGGCACCGTCCGCACCCGCAATGTCGTGGGTGAACGCAAAGCGCACACCTTCGCTCTTGCCGATCCAGTTCTCCTGCATCAGGCGGACTTTGTCGGGCCAACCGTCCAGCGTCGCCTTCTCGTTGCCGATCTGCACATGGTCCAGCAGCTCTTGGGCGTAGGCCGTGATGTTGAGGTAGTAGCCAGGAATCTCGCGCTTTTCCACCAGTGCACCGGTGCGCCAGCCACGGCCGTCAATGACCTGCTCGTTGGCCAGCACGGTCTGGTCCACCGGGTCCCAGTTGACGACTTGCGTCTTGCGGTAGGCGATGCCCTTTTCGAGCATCTTGAGGAACAGCCACTGGTTCCACTTGTAATAGTCGGGGTTGCAGGTGGCGACTTCACGCGACCAGTCGATGGCCAAGCCCATCGCCTGCATCTGCTTTTTCATGTAGGCGATGTTTTCGTAGGTCCACTTGGCGGGCGGCACCTTGTTCTTGAGTGCGGCGTTTTCGGCGGGCAAGCCAAAGGCGTCCCAGCCCATGGGCATGAGCACGTTGTAGCCGCGCATGCGCAGCTGGCGCGTGAGCATGTCGTTGATGGTGTAGTTGCGCACGTGGCCCATGTGCAGCTTGCCACTGGGGTAGGGCAGCATGGAGCAGGCGTAGAACTTGGGCTTGCTGGCGTCTTCAGTGACGCGGTAAGCATCTTTGGAGGCCCAGCGGGCCTGTACGGCGGCTTCGATGGCCTGATGGTTGTACTTGTCTTGCATGATGCCCCGATTGTAGAAGGTGGGCGACCCCATTCACGGCGCTTTCAGGGCTTGGGGGCCGGACTGGTCAGGAAACCGATCTGTCCCAGACCGTTTTGTTGCAACACATCCATCACCCGAACAATCTGCTCATATTTCACACTGGCATCGGCGGCCAAACGCACAGACGGCGATTCATCCCGGGAAGCGAGAGTCCACTGCTTGAGCCGCCCAGGCAAATCGGCCCAGGCCACGGCTTCACGGTTGAGCCACAACGTACCATCTGCCTTGATGCCAATGTCCAGCACAGACGCTGTTTGCACGGCACTCGACGCTTGAGCAGAGGGCAACTCCAAATGCAAGGCTCGACCCAACCAGGGCGCAGTGATCATGAAAATCACCAGCAGCACCAGCATCACGTCCACCATGGGCGTAACGTTGATTTCTTTCATCGGGGCCGCCGGGGCCTGGCGTGTCAAGCGTCCAAAAGCCATTCAAGCCTCCTCGGGCGCCAGCAATTCCAGCACATCGTGCGCAAAACCTTCGAGCTCGGCTTCAATGGCTGATGCACGGCGCCCGAGAAAGTTATAGGCCAACACAGCGGGCAAAGCCACTGCCAAACCCATGGCGGTCATGACCAGTGCTTCACCCACCGGACCGGCGACCTGGTCCAGCGTCAAATCAGTGGCCTGGCCCAATCCGGTCAGTGCATGGTAGATCCCCCAGACCGTGCCCAACAAGCCCACAAATGGAGCGGTCGCCCCCACGGAAGCCAGCACAGTCTGCCCCCACTGCAAGCGATGACTGCATTGCGCAAGTGCATCGCGCAACGCACGCGTCAACCGCGCACGCACACGGCCCACCACCACCAACGTTCCGCTGACGGGCAATACCGTAGATTGCAACAACAGTCCCACCGCCGGGTCCCAATGGGTGGCCTGGATACGTCCCGCATCAAAGTCTGCTGAAGCCCAAAAGGCTGAAACAGCCTTGGGCACGGCACGGGCAGTGCGTGTCAGCAGCCAGCCCTTCCACACAATCACGACCCAGCTCGCCACCGACATGAGCAGCAAAGTCACCGCCAACATCCGGCTCAGCAGGTCTGCAGTCAGCCAGAAGTTCCACATGGTCAAGGCCTCAGTTCAGCCCCAGCACGTCGAACATGTCGAACAGGCCGCGGTCTTGCCCCGCCAGGAAGCGCACGGCACGCAAACTGCCCTGAGCATAGGTGGCGCGACTCGAGGATTTGTGGGTCACCTCGATGCGCTCACCTGTGCCGGCAAACAGCACAGTGTGGTCTCCCACAATATCACCGCCGCGGATGGTGGAGAAGCCAATGGTGGACGGGTCACGTTCGCCGGTGTGGCCATAGCGCTCGTACACCGCACACTCTTTGAGGTCGCGGCCAATCGCGTCTGCAATCACCTCGCCCATTTTCAGCGCGGTGCCACTGGGAGCGTCGACCTTGTGACGGTGATGAGCCTCGATGATTTCAATGTCGTAGCCAGTAGCCAGCGCCTTGGCCGCCATTTGCAGCAACTTAAGCGTCACGTTCACACCCACACTCATGTTGGGAGCCATGACGATGGCGATGTGCTTGGCGATCTCTGCGATCTCGGCTTTTTGCGCCTCGGTAAAGCCGGTGGTACCAATCACGGCCTTGACGCCAAGCTCGCGGCACACCCTCAGATGGGCCAACGTTCCTTCGGGTCGGGTGAAGTCAATCAGGAATTTTGAATCCTGCAGTCCCGCACGCAAATCGCCCTGCACCTTCACACCAGAAGCTTGCCCCAACCAGGCAGACGCGTCCTGCCCCACAGCAGCACTCGTGGGCAAGTCCAGTGCGCCCGACAAACGGCAATCGTCCGCCTCGGCAATGGCTTCGATCAGCATGTGCCCCATACGCCCTGAGGCGCCGGCAACAGCAACAGCATGGCGAGCAGGATTGTTGGGTTCGGAATTCATGCAGAGGACTTCAAAAGAAAACAGGAAAAAGGTCAGCGGCCAGGCGCTTCCAGTGGCGGATATTGCGACGGCAGCGGCGGCAGGACCGCCGGCGTCTGCGCCTTTTCAGGCACGGCATAAGCCTTGAGCTGCTCAGGCGACGCCTGAAGGGCTGGCACTTTGACGGCTTTACGCTCGCCCTCCAGGCGCTGCACAAACTCCTGCTCACTGGGCAACTCGTCAGACTCGACCTTGTCGAGCACGTCCCCCTGGAACCAGACGGTGAGTTTGAACTGTTGGGGCTCCACATTCTGGCGTCGAATGCTGAAAGCGTAATCCCAGCGCTCACCTCGGAACAAGCTCGTGATCAAGGGCGTGCCCAGAATATCGCGTACTTGCGCCTTGGGCATTCCGGGGCGCAAGGCCTGACGCTGTTCTTTGGAGACAAAGTTGCCTTGAACCACCTCGGGCACATAAGTCTTGAACGTGTCACGCCCCACCCAGCTTTGCACGCCGCTGCACGCGCCCAACGACGCACACAGCGCCAGCATGGCCAGCCTGGCCAAAACCGGACGGAAAGTCATTGAATTTGTCATGGCTGTACGGACACCTTTATGATCGGGCCATTGTAGCGGCACAGCGTTTTGGACTGGGCCGTCCATTTGTGACCTTTTGTTGCCCATGCCCCAGATCGACGACCTCAAAAGCTCTGGCCTCAAGGCCACTGGCCCCCGCCTGAAAATCCTGGAGGTGTTTCAGCACGGGCCCCAGCGTCACATGACGGCAGAAGACGTGTTTCGCCACCTCATGCACGAAAACACCGACATTGGTCTGGCCACGGTGTACCGCGTGTTGACCCAGTTCGAGCAGGCCGGACTGCTTAGCCGCAACCATTTTGAAGGCGGCAAAGCGGTCTACGAGCTCAACGAAGGACAGCACCACGACCATCTGGTGTGCCTGGACTGTGGGCAGGTAGAAGAGTTTTTCGACGCCGAAATCGAAAAGCGCCAGCAAGCTGTGGCCAAACTCAAAGGCTTTGAGATCGCGGACCATGCCCTGAGCATTTACGCGCACTGCACACGAAAGACCTGCCCCAACAAACGTTGAGACCGCTCAATCCATCGCACGGCGCTGGCGCTCGATGAACTCCTGGTAAGTGTCGATACCGCGCATTTGCAAAATGGTGTTGCGCACCGCAGCCTCCACCAACACGGCGATGTTGCGGCCCGCCACCACCTGAATCACCACCTTGCGCACGGGAATGCCCAGGACCTCTTGCGTCAAAGGTGCGCTGGGTAAACGCTCATAGTCGCGCTCCAGCGTTTCCTTGCGCACCAGGTGCACGATCAGCTTCAGGCGCATTTTGCGCCGCACCGCTGTTTCACCAAAGATGGCCCGGATGTCCAACAAACCAATGCCACGGACCTCCAGCAGATTCTGGAGCAGATCAGGACAACGCCCCTCGATGGTGGTCTGGTTGATGCGGTACAAATCCACTGCATCGTCAGCCACCAGGCCGTTGCCACGCGAGATCAATTCAAGACCAAGCTCACTCTTGCCCAGACCTGACTCACCGGTGATCAGGACCCCCATGCCCAAAATATCCATGAACACGCCGTGCATGGTGGTGCGGTCCGCGAAGTGCTTGGACAAATAGGCCCGCAACACATCAATCACAAAGGCCGATGATTCGTGGGTGGCGAACATCGGGATTTGCGCCCGCTCGCACATGGACAACAGGGACTCGGGTGCAGACTGCCCATCTGCCAAGACAAGCACCGGAGGCTCCAGCGTCACGATACGGGCGATCCGCCTTGCACAGTCCTCTGCGCTGCCGTTGCTCAGGTAAGCCACCTCGCGCTCACCCAGGATCTGCACCCGGTAGGGGTGGATGTAATTCAAATACCCCACGAGGTCAGCACCCGAGCGGGCCATGCGGATGGCCACCTCGTCAAAACGCCTCTCGGAAGCGCCTTGGCCGGCGATCCACTGCCATTTCAGACTGCCACGGTGGTCCTCGAACAACAGGTCTGCACTGATGACCGAGGGCTTCATGGCATCAAGCGGCTTGTGTAGATTGCCAACCCGAAATCAGGCCATGCAGCGCATCGCGGTTATCGCTGCACTTGATACGATCGCGCAGGCTGGCGTCGCTGAGCAGTTCGGCAATTTCGGACAGGATCTCAAGGTGCTTCTGGGTTGCAGCCTCGGGCACCAGCAAGAAAATCAACAGCTGAACCGGTTGCTCGTCCGGCGCATCAAAGCCAATGGGCTGCAAGAGCTGGAATACGGCAGCCATGGGCGCTTTCAAGCCCTTGATGCGGCCATGCGGAATCGCCACGCCGTGACCGAGCCCGGTCGAACCCAAGCGTTCACGTGCAAAAAGGCTATCAGTGACCAGCGCACGCGACAAACCATGCAGGCTTTCAAAAAGCAAACCCGCTTCTTCAAACGCACGTTTCTTGCTGGTGACCTCAACGGACACCAGAACTTGGTCGACAGGCAGGATGGATGCAAGACGATTCATGATCGGGCGCATTATGCACCCGGGAAACCCTTATGCATCTTGAGACAGATTAATGAATACTTTTATTTTCTTCGGTTAACAAAAAACCGCCCGAAGGCGGTTATTCAATGGGGTCAAGCCGTTTACATCATGCGCTTGGGCGCATCGTGATGATGATCGGTCAATTTGTTTTTGTGTTTGACCACCTGGCGATCGAGCTTGTCCATCAACTCATCCACCGCGGCATACAGGTCTTCGTGGGCACTCTCGGCAAACAGATCGTTGCCTTTGACATGGATGTTGCATTCGGCTTTTTGCCGCTTTTCTTTCTCCTTTTGCTTTTCAACACTCAACAGCACTTTGACGTCCACCACCTGGTCAAAGTGGCGGGTGATGCGATCGAGTTTGCCCGTGACATAACTGCGCAGTGCATCGGTGACTTCAAGATGGTGTCCACTGATCGTCAGGTTCATAAGGCTGGCCTCCTGTCATGCAAGGTAATGAATGCCCGAATCGGGCGCTTAACGCATCGCGTTGAGTTCACTATGCGCCGGCTGGAAATGAAAAGCAAGGCGGCTCAAGGTAAACCCCGAATCGCCGCGGTTTTGCATGGGCAACTGAACAAAGCCGTGTTAACGTCGAAAAGATCAGGTTCGGTGCGGGGCTTCATGCACATGAACTCTGGCAGCCATCCAGATGGTAGACAAGCTGACCATCACGCCCACAACGCCCGCGACCCAATAATGGGTCAGATGCCCTTGTGCGTCACGCCCAATGATCAAGCCCCCAGCGATGGCCGCCAGCCCCATGGCTGCTGACTGCACCGAAGCGTTGAGCGTCATGAATGTGCCGCGTAAATGGGGCACCGAGGCCGAGCTGATCAAGGCCATGCCCGGAATCATGCGTCCACTCATCGCGATGAACAAGCAGGTCGAAATCACCACCAGGGCCCACACCGGCAACCCCGCTGACACCGTGGTCAACAGCAACGGAACGCACACCACGGCAGCCAGTCGCCTGAAGGTCTGCGCCTTGCCCAAACGATCGGTCAAGTGCCCAAAGTAGCGTGCCGACACCAGCGTGCCCGCACCACCCACAAGATAAATCCACGGGATTTGCTCTGGGCGCATGCCCGCGTTGGACTGCAGGTAAATGGTGATGTAGGGAATGACCGTAAAGCCCGCAAACATCATCAACCCGGACAAAGCAAAGGCCTTGAGGTGATTGGCATCCGCCAGCACCCGCCCAAGCCCGACCCAGGCTGAGGTGCGGTGTGGGTGATGCAAGTGACCATCGATCACCGGCAGGGTCCGCTGAGCCACGACAATCAAGCCGAGCACGAGCAGAGCAATCGCAAAAAAGGGCACATGCCAGCTCCAGTGCGCCGCCAAAAACAGACCCAGCGGCACACCTGCCACCGTTGACACCGAGAACGAGGTCATGACCACCCCCATCGCCCGCCCCCGGCGTTCAAAAGGCACCAGATCCGCCACAATGGTCTGGGACAAGGCCGACAGCACGCCACCAAATACACCGGCAGCCACCCGCGCCAGCATCAACCACGCGTAGGTTGGCGCGAGGCCACAGGCCAGCGTCGCCAGGCCAAACAAGCTGTACATAACCAGCAGCAAACGTTTCCGGTCGAACTGATCCACATACATGGCGGCTATCAGGCCTGAAGCCCCTGCCGACAACGTGTAGGCCGAGACCAAGAGACCAAACTGGGCATTGCTGATGCCCAGTAATTGGGTAAATTGCGGCCCCAACGGCATCATGATCATGAAATCCAGAATATGGGTGAACTGAACGCCAGCCAGCGTCAGCAGTACCCAGCGCTCGCGGCTGGGCGTCAGGGCCTGAGTCATGGAATATTCCTTTGAAGGGCAAGAATCTAACAGCTTGTGCGCCTGACTGCCGACACCCAGTGCAGATCACTGCCCACATACCCGACCAAAGTGCCATAATTCGTGCACTTTCCCATTTCCGGAGAATTGTCGTCATGGACAGCTACCCTAGTCGGTAGCTTTCGGATGAACTGAGCATCTGCCCTTCGTCTGAAAGCTACGCCCCACCCAGCCCCTTTTGGACCTTTGGCAACTGGCCTGCGCAGGAGACGCCATGCTCAATATCTTTACCCTCGTCAACGGACGCCTCTTTCAGGAAGAAATCGAATCCCTGGAAGAGCTCTCACGCTTTCAGCCGATCTGGGTGGACCTGGAGTCCCCCACGGTGGAAGAAAAGCGCTGGATCAAACAGTACTACGGCCTGTCCATCCCCGAAGACGCGATGGACGAGGACATCGAAGAGTCCGCCCGTTTCTACGAAGAAGACAACGGCGAGCTGCACATTCGCTCTGACTTTTTGATCGCGGACGAGTTCGAACCCACCACCGTACGTTGCGCTTTCATCCTGAACCAACACAACACCAACTTGCGCAGCCAGGGCGTGTTGTTCTCGATCCACGACGAGGACATTCCGGTGTTTCGCCTGCTGCGCATGCGCGCCCGTCGCGCCCCCGGCCTGATCGAAGACGCCAAGGAAGTGCTGCTCAAACTGTTTGATGCTGACGCCGAATACTCTGCCGACACGCTCGAAGGCATCTACGATCACCTGGAAAAGGCTGGCAAACAAGTGCTCTCGGGTGATGTGACCGACGCTCTGGCTGGTGAGGTGCTGGGCGCCATTGCCCGCCAGGAAGACTTGAACGGCCGCATCCGCCGCAACGCCATGGACACGCGCCGCGCTGTCAGCTTCATGATGCGCTCCAAAATGCTCAATGCCGAGCAATTTGAAGAAGCCCGCCAAATCCTGCGCGACATCGACTCGCTGGACTCCCACACCGCCTTCCTGTTCGACAAGATCAACTTCCTGATGGATGCCACCGTCGGTTTCATCAACATCAACCAGAACAAGATCATCAAGATCTTCTCGGTGGCCAGCGTGGCTTTGCTGCCACCGACCTTGATCGCCAGCATCTACGGCATGAACTTCAAGTTCATGCCCGAGCTGGACTGGAGCCTGGGCTATCCCTACGCGCTGGGCCTGATGCTGGCCAGTGCCTTGGGGCCCATGTGGTACTTCCGCCGTCGCGGCTGGCTCAAGTAAGCTGTCGCAACCACTGCGACAGCACAGCCACACTGTAGTGGCTGGCCACCTCGGTCACAAAGCGACCAAAGTCAGTGTGCGCATCGTCATCGGCTCGGTCCGAGATGGTACGTAGCGCTGCGAACGGCACGCCGTAATCAAAGCACACTTGCGCGACTGCAGCGCCCTCCATCTCCACGGCCAGAGCTTGCGGCAAGGCCTGCTGCAGGGCGCGGCACTCGGCCGAACTGCTCACGAAACGATCTCCTGTTGCCACCAAGCCCTGGTGGCATTGAGCACGCTGCAGCGCAAACGCCTGCACACTTTGCGCCTGCACGTGCCGGCCCACATCTGCCAGAACATCACGGGCTGCATGCGCAAGCTGAGAAGACAATGCCACATCCGTTTCGAACACCGTGCGGCCATAAAGTGGCACCTCATGCCGTGCAAACAAGGGCGAGGCATCCATGTCATGCTGTACAAAACCATTGGCCACGACCACATCGCCCACACGCACTTCCTGGCCAATGCCGCCGGCCACACCGGTAAAAACAATTTGATTGACCCCGAAGCGCTCAATCAGAGCAGTCGCCGTGGTCGCGGCCGCCACTTTGCCCACACGGGAAAGCACCGCCACCACCTCCTGTCCTTGCCAGCGCCCGCACCAGAAGGTGCGTCCGGCCACTTGCTGTCGCCGCTCATCGGGCATCGCCTCCAGCATGCCTGCCAGCTCTTCGTGCAGGGCACCCATGATGCCAATCACCATTCGTGTTCTCCAGACAAAATAAAGGCGACCCGCGGGTCGCCTTGGCAAGTGTAGAACAGCCCAGGATCAGCTGACACTGCGCAACTCACGACGCAGGATCTTGCCCACGGGTGTTTTGGGCAGTTCATTGCGAAACTCCACAATGCGTGGCTGCTTGTAGGCCGTGAGGTTTTCCTTGCAATGCGCCAGCACTGCCTCTTCGGTCAAGGCAGGATCCTTTCGCACCACCACCAGCTTCACAGCCTCGCCCATGCGTTCGTCAGGTACGCCCACAGCGGCACACTCCAGCACGCCAGGACACGACGACACCACATCCTCGACCTCATTGGGATAAACATTGAAACCGCTGACCAAAATCATGTCTTTTTTACGGTCCACGATCTTGAAAAAGCCGTTCTCGTCCAAGGTGCCAATATCGCCTGACTTGAAGTAGCCGTCAGCGGTCATCACGCGCGCAGTCTCGTCGGGACGCTGCCAGTACCCCGCCATGACTTGCGGACCTTTGATGACGATTTCACCCGCCTGTCCAACTTGTGTAATGTCATTTCCCGCATCGTCGATCAGCTTCATCCAGGTGCTGGGAATGGGAACACCAATCGTGCCTGTGAACGAAGTGTTGGTCGGCACATTGCAGCACGCCGAAGGACTGGTCTCTGACAGACCATAGCCCTCGGTGATGGGGCAGCCAGTCTTCTCCAGCCACAGCTTGGCCACACTGTGTGTCACCGCCATGCCACCGCCCAGTGATATCTTCAGATTGGACCAATTGACCTTGTCGAAGTCCGGATGGTTGGCCAGCCCGTTGAACAGCGTGTTGACCGCCGGGAAGCTATGGAAGGTGTGCTTGGACAACTCCTTGAGCACCGCAGGAAAATCGCGCGGATTCGGAATCAGGATGTTCTTCCCGCCCACCCGCATGAACAGCATCATGTTCACCGTGAAGGCGAAGATGTGATAGAGCGGCAAGGCACACACAGCTGTAGGCTGCTCATGGGCCGGCACCTTTTTCATGACCGGATCATTCCAGGCTTCGGACTGCAGCACATTGGCAATCACATTGCGATGCAAAAGCACCGCACCTTTGGACACTCCGGTGGTGCCGCCGGTGTACTGGAGGACCGCAATGTCATCCGGCCCGATGTCAGGCTTGTCCAGATTCAATTTAGCGCCCTGAGCCAGCGCATCGTTGTATCGCACGGCACCGGGCAACTCAAACGCAGGCACCAGCGCCTTGACCTTGCGCACCACATGGTTGACCAATGCGCCCTTGAGCATCCCCAAACGATCGCCCATGGCAGCCAGAACCACGTGCTCCACACCTGTTTGCGCAATGCACTTTTGCAGCGTCGCAGCAAAGTTTTCAATGATGATGATGGCGCGTGCACCCGAGTCCTTGAGCTGGTGTTCCAACTCCCGTGCGGTGTAGAGCGGGTTGACGTTCACCACCACCATACCCGCACGCAAAATGGCTGCCACGACCACCGGGTACTGCGGCACATTGGGCATCATGACCGCAACACGATCCCCCCGTTGCAGGCCCAAGGACTGCAGGTAGGCGGCCATGGCCCGGCTCTCTTGATCGGTCTGCGCGAAGGTGACCGATTTCCCCATAAAACTGTAAGCTGTCCGCTCTGCATAGCGCGCGAAGCTCTCTTCCATCAAACCCACCAGCGAGCGGTACTGGTCCGGGTTGATATCAGCAGGAACGCCTTCGGGATAATTCTTGAGCCAGATACGTTCTTGGGTCATAGCGGAGTCTCCTTGATGGTCGCCAGTCTATCTCAAGACTGACAAATTTCTGACACCAGAAAATCCGGGTTTACACTGAAATCGGGACACCTTTGTACCTACAAAAAAGGCCCAGCTAATGCTGGGCCAAAACTCTTTGGAAAATACGGGAAAAGCTTAGAAAGCGTACTTCACGCCAACTTCAACTGCATCGTCTTTTTTGTTGGTCTTATCCAGGCGACTGATGTCCAGATAAGCGGTCATGTTTTTATAGACCTCATAGCCAAAGCCCAGGCCGAACTCGTTGCGGCTGGCGGCGGTGCCTGCCTTGACTTTCTGGGCAGAAACGCCCACATCAAAAGCGCCCATCTTGTGAGTAAACGCCACGCCGGTGTACTTGGTTTTAACGTCGCTGGTGCTGGTGGTCTGGGCGTGCATGCCTGTCAACTTGGAGTCGCCAAACTTGTACACCATAGCCACGCCCAGGGACTTCTTGTCCGCGTTGTCACCAGTAGTAGAGTCATCGGTCTTGTATTTGGCGATGTCGCTGTAACCAGCCGTCAGGGACAGCTGGTCAGACAGTTTGTACATCGCAGCAATGGCCATGCCCGTGTCGGTATTGGTACCGGATTTGGAGAACGTACCGTCGATAGCCAAGGTCAGGTTGCCGACTTTCTTCAGGTACTGCACATGCTTACCATCGTTAGAAGAGGCAGGCTCAGTCATGAAACCACCGGTGTCACCGTGGCCAATGCCCAATGCTTCCACCACATTGTCTTCATAGAAGCTATCGAACTGGCCCACCATGAAGGTACCCAAGTCCTTGTGTGCAAAACCCAGCTTGACGTCATCGGTCTTGACGGTGTTGTTGTCCACGATCGGGTCGTAGTCCACTTCAATTTCGCCAAATACGGTGACATCGCTGTTGAGCTTATGCGATGCCTTGATCTCGACCTGGTTCATGCCCTTGCCCAGAAAGTCTTTACCGGCCACGCCCGAGCTGTCCTTTTTGCTCAGGTGGTAAGCGCCCAGTTCAACGTTTAGTTCGAACTTGGTGTCCTTGCCAGCGCTCAGTTCACCCGCCTGTGCGGTAGCGGCCAACACGGCCAAAGCGATCATGCTCATTGACTTCTTCATGAATTACTCCTGTAGATTGAAGACAGCTGCTGCATTTGCAACTGTCTCCATTCTTGAAAGTCAATGTGACACCGAGACTGTGTCCAAATGAAGTTTATGTGACGTTGGCTCATTGCAACGTCACACCTTTTTCATATTCGGCACTCGGAGGGAATTTATTTGTGCTCCACCATCACCGGGCGAATGGTGAACACTTCGGGGCGCTTTGTATCCACACTCACATGCACCCAATGGTTGTTGGGGCTGCCAAAGGTTTGCAGCCGCGTGAAGTTCGGCAACAGGTTCAGGGGCTGATGCAGAGGCTTATCCAACTTGAAAACGTGTGTATCGCCGTGCACGAACAACACTTGACCTTTGAATTTCTGCGTTTGAGAAATGACGGTTTCCATTAGGTCTTTGTAGCCAGACTCGGCACGGTTCCAGCCTGTGGCCTTGGCTTCGTCATGCTCTTCCGTCTCGGGCAAATCAAACCCCGGATCAGCCTGCAGTGTGATAACTACGCCTTTGGCTTTCTGCGCCAGTGCCTGTTCAAACGCACCAGTGATCCAACGATTCACCGCCACGTTGCGAACAGCGTATTCGGCGTTATCCGCCTCGCAATCAGCCCAGGTTCGTGCGCTTTTTTTCGTGCAGTCTTTTTGGTCAAGCACACGGTTGTTATTACTGCCAGGGACATTGACCTGCACAAAAACGATGGCGTCTCTCGTAAAGCGTGTGTTCTCAACGAAGGGGGCATCTTGGTGCTCCAATTTCATTTTGCGTTGGCCAAAGCTAACGGGCTGCTCGAACATCACTTTGCGCAGGGTGTCCAGACGCTCCAGGTTATTCCAGCCACCATTGTTTTTTCGGTGACAGTCGGTCCACTCGTTGTCGCCAGGCACATACACCACCGGTGCCTTCATGCCATTGAACGTGTTTTTGGCCTGCGCAAAGACCTCGTTGGTACAGGCTGAGCTGCCATCTTTAATGTCACCATCAAAGATCGAGAATGCAACGTCCGACGAATCGATGCTTTGGATGACCGATTGGGTCCAAGCCGCATCCTTGTTTTTGGCGTAAGGCATATCACCCCACAAACCAAATGTGAACGTACCCGCAAACGAGGCGGTGCAAGCCATCGAAACAACAACAGCAACTGACTTCGGCATAAACATGAAGACTCCTGAATGGATAGGGAGTCGCCATTGTTCGACGTATAAATGTCAGTGGTGTGTCGCCAACCCTCTTACGCAGCACACAGCGAGTCAACAAAAAAGGGGCCAAAAGGCCCCTTGATTTGGGTCGGAATGGCTCAGCCCTTCAGGGCCACCAACACCTCATCAAGCATCTTCTTGGCGTCGCCAAACAACATGCGGTTGTTTTCTTTGTAGAACAGCGGGTTGTCCACACCGGCATAACCGCTCGCCATGGAACGCTTCATCACGATGCTGGTGCGGGCCTTCCAGACTTCGAGCACCGGCATGCCGGCGATCGGGCTGGTCGGGTCGTCCTGAGCGGCGGGGTTGACGATGTCGTTGGCGCCAATCACCATGGCAACATCGGTGTCGCCAAAGTCTTCGTTGATCTCGTCCATCTCCAGCACGATGTCGTACGGCACCTTGGCCTCGGCCAACAGCACGTTCATGTGGCCTGGCATGCGGCCGGCCACCGGGTGGATACCAAAGCGCACGGTCACGCCCTTGTCGCGCAAGGTTTTGACGATCTCGTTGACGGTGTGCTGCGCTTGGGCCACCGCCATGCCGTAGCCCGGGACGATGATCACGCTCTTGGCTTCACGCAGGAGCTCGGCGGTGTCAAGAGCGCTGACAGGCACCACTTCGCCTTGCGGCTCAGCAGCAGCGCCATCGGCCTTGGGTGCGGCAGGCGCGCCACCACCAAAACCACCCGCGATCACACTGATGAAATTCCGGTTCATCGCGTTGCACATGATGTAAGAGAGGATCGCACCCGAAGACCCCACGAGCGCACCGGTGACAATCAGCAGGTCATTGCTCAGCATGAAGCCAGTGGCCGCCGCAGCCCAGCCCGAATAGCTGTTGAGCATGGACACCACCACCGGCATGTCAGCACCACCAATGGCCATCACCATGTGGATACCGAACAGCAGTGCAATCACCGTCATCACCAGCAAGGCGGGCATGCCGCTTTGCACATCGTGCGCGTTGACGAATTCACGGCCAAAGTAAATGACGACCAGCAGCGCCAGCAAGTTGAGCCAATGGCGGGCCGGCAACAGCAGCGGCTTTCCACCGATCTTGCCGTTGAGCTTGCCAAAGGCGATCAGCGAGCCCGAGAAAGTGACCGCGCCGATCAGGATGCCCACGTAAATCTCCACTTCGTGGATCACTTTTTCAGCGCCGCTGAATTGCACCGAGGTGTCGACATAGCTGGCAAAGCCCACCAAGCAGGCGGCCAGACCGACCAGGCTGTGCATGAGCGCGACCAGCTCGGGCATCTGGGTCATCTTGACGGTTTTGGCCGCGTAAACACCAATACCACCGCCAACAACCAAGGCCGCAATGATCCAGGGAACCCCTGCAGCGGCCACCCGTGGACCGACAATGGTGGCAACGACGGCCAGCGTCATGCCAATGACGCCGTACAGATTGCCGCGGCGCGAGGTTTCCGGGTTGGACAAGCCCCCCAGGCTGAGGATGAAGAGAATGGCAGCGCCGAGGTAGGCGACTGTGGCCAGGCTTGAAGTCATGAGCGTCTCTTTTCTTTCTTATTTTCTAAACATGTCCAGCATGCGGCGGGTCACGGCAAAGCCACCGAACATGTTGATGGCTGTGAGCACGATGCCGGCAAAGGCCAGCCACTGGATCAGCCCGTCAGGACGACCGTTGGTGCCTGCTTCAGGGGGCAGGATCTGCACCAGTGCACCGATGACGATGATGCTGGAGATGGCGTTGGTCACGCTCATGAGCGGTGTGTGCAGCGCCGGCGTCACGTTCCAGACGACCATGTAGCCGATGAAGCAGGCCAGCACAAACACGGTGAAGTGGCCCAGGAAGGCCGCAGGCGCAAATGCCCCCATGACCCAGAACACCACGGCGCCGATTCCGAACACCACAGCCAGAGTCTTGAGCGACATAGGACCACTGCTGCCGTGTCCATGGCCACCCTTTTTCTCGGCCACCGCAGCAGCAGGCTTGGCAGCCGGTTTCGGTGCCGGCGCAGCCAGTGGCGGCGCGGGCCAGGTGATCTCGCCGTCCTTGATGACGGTCAGGCCCCGGATCGCATCGTCTTCCATGTTGACGTTGATCACGCCGTCCTTGGTCTTGCACAGCTCTTCCGTCAGGCGGAACAGGTTGGTGCCATACAGCGTGGACGACTGGCGCGCCATGCGCGAAGCCAGGTCGGTGTAGCCGACGATGGTCACGCCGTGTTTGACCACGGCTTTGCCGGGCTCGGTCAGCTCGCAGTTGCCGCCTTGCTCGGCAGCCATGTCCACGATCACGCTGCCGGGCTTCATGGACTGCACCATCTCGGCGGTGATCAGGCGCGGCGCAGGCTTGCCGGGGATCAGCGCGGTGGTGATGATGATGTCGCACTCTTTGGCCTGCTGCGCGTACATGGCGCGCTGCGCGGCCTGGAAGCCTTCGCTCATGACCTTGGCGTAACCGCCGCCGCCCGAGCCTTCCTCTTCGTAATCAACCTTGACGAACTCACCACCGAGCGACACCACTTGGTCGGCCACTTCGGCACGTGTGTCGTTGGCGCGCACGATGGCACCCAGGCTGGCCGCTGCGCCAATGGCGGCGAGACCCGCCACGCCGGCACCTGCAATGAACACCTTGGCTGGTGGCACCTTGCCCGCGGCGGTGATCTGGCCGTTGAAGAAACGGCCAAAGGCGTTGGCCGCTTCAACGACCGCGCGGTAACCGCTCACACCGGCCATGGAGGTCAGCGCATCCATCTTCTGGGCGCGGCTGAGCGTGCGGGGCAGCGCGTCGATCGCCAGCACGGTCACCTTCCGAGCGGCCAGCTGCTGCATCAGCTCGGGGTTCTGGGCCGGCCAGACAAAGCCGATCAGCGTTTGCCCGGCGCGCATCAGCGCGACTTCGTCGGACGTAGGCGGGCGTACCTTGAAAACGATGTCACAGCCACTCCAAAGCGCAGCCGCATCAGCAGCAATACTGGCGCCAACATCGACATAAGCCGCATCAGACAGATCGGCCAATTCACCGGCACTTTTTTCAATCACCACCTCAAAGCCGAGCTTGACCAGCTTGGTCACGACATCGGGAACAGTGGCTACCCGTTTTTCACCGGGGAATATCTCGCGCGGAACGCCAATGCGCATGGAGCGTCTCCTGTTGTTGATGGATCGGGCCGCTTGAAGCCCTTGAACATTCAAATATAAGCGATTACAAATATATAAAAGCTTACACCGTTACTTTTTAGCAAAAATCCTTCGACTTCACACTCAGCATTTGCCCCATGCAAGGTCGATAATCGAGCCCATGGATTTGCGCTGGAAACCGAATGTCACTGTGGCCGCCATCATTGAACGTGATGGCCGCTACCTTTTGGTCGAAGAACACACCGCCGATGGCCTGCGGCTGAACAACCCCGCAGGTCACCTCGACCCGGGCGAGTCGCCGATGGACGGTTGCCAACGCGAGGCGTTGGAGGAAACGGGCCACAGTTTTGAACCTCTGGCCCTGGTCGGCATCTATCTGTCCCGCTCCATCCACACCACCACCGAAGCAGACATCACCTATCTGCGTTTTGCGTTTTGCGGCACGCTGGGTAAGCACGATCCAACACGCGAGCTGGACGCCGGCATCGTTCGCACCGTCTGGATGACCCCACAGTAAGTGCGCGAAAGCGCCGCTCGCCACCGTAGCCCACTGGTGTTGCAGTGCATAGAGGACCACCTGCGTGGCCAGCGCTTCCCCTTGTCCTTGATTCACACCGACCCCTCGGTCAGCCAGACCGCATGAACGCTGACTTGATTCATTGGGGTGTCACCGGTGCGGCCGCATTGGGCGCCGGCGTGCTCAATGCCATTGCTGGCGGCGGCAGTTTCCTGACCTTTCCTGCCTTGGTGTTTGCCGGCGTGCCGGTTTTGCAGGCCAACGCCACCAGCGCCATGGCCGTGAGCCCGGGCTACCTGGGCAGCGTGCTGGGCTTCAAGGAAGAAATCCGTAGCCTGCCCCGGCGCGACGTCTGGACAGGCGTCATCATTTCCGGCTTGGGCGGCCTGATTGGCGCGGCCTTGCTGATGCTCACGCCTGCCAAACTGTTTTCAGGGCTGGTGCCTTGGTTGCTGCTGGTGGCTACAGTCTTGTTCTGGATAGGCCCATCCGTTGCCCGTTTCAGCCAAAACAGTCAGCTCGAGCGTGCCCGCATCCCCGGCTTGCTCTTGGTGTCAATTTATGGTGGTTACTTCAACGGCGGATTGGGCATTTTGCTGATGGCGCTGTATACCCTGACCGGCCTGCACCACTTGCACACCGTCAATGCACTGAAAAACCTCAACTCCTTTGTGCTGTCCTTGCTGTCGGTGGCCGCCTTTGCCCTAGCGGGCGCCATTGTCTGGCCACAGGCCATCTGGATGATGGCACTGGCCACGATCGGCGGCTGGCTAGGAGCACGCTGGGCCAAGCGCTTGCCAATGGCTTATGTTCGGGCACTGGTGCTGCTGACCGGCGTGGTGATGACGGTGGTGTTTTTCGTTCGCCAATAAAAGCTTACTGAAACGGCACCACTTGACCTGCCGCCACTTGGTCCAGGCGCTCTTTTTCGGCCATGACCTTGGCAACATAGCCGCCATCTTCGGCCAAGTCATAACCGCCCAGGTAAAACTTCAGCCCCTCTGCCAATGAGCCACCCTTGAGGCGAATCATCTCCTGGAGCACTGCCACACCCACCCGCATGTTGATGACCGGGTCAAACGCAGCCATACGTCCACCGTACTGGCGGTATTTTTCTTCATGGATGTTGGTCATGACCTGCATCAGCCCCTGCGCCCCCACATGGCTCTGCACATAGGGATGGAAGTTGGACTCGATGGCCGCTACCGCCAAAATCAGGTTTGGCGAAAGCTTGGATGACTTGCCCAGCACCTGCGCCTCGGCCACCAGGGCCGCAAGGGGCTCAGGCGCCACGCGGTATTTGTTGGCCAGCCATTGCGCCACCGCAGCCTGATCCTTGGGCAGATCCTTGAGCTCCACCGCTACAGCTCGTTCGGCCGTGTTCTGCGGCAACCAGGACACCAGCACTTCTTTGTTGCGTAGCCACTGCAGGCCTTGCTCCTGCACGGTGTCCCAAAGCCCGGGGCGGATGAGCAGCGTCAAGGCCAGCACGCTCACCCCCACCCCCAGCATCGCCAGCGAGCTGTGTGAGATGATGAAAAATCCCCGGCCCACATCCTTGAGCATGACGCGCAGGTGTTGGCACCAGGTGCATGAAGCCGTCATGGGGTCCTTTCCGGGCAGGGCTCAATTATAAATTTCCCCCCAGACCGACAAGGCGCGAGCGGGGATAATCCCAGCATGTCCAGCAAAACCCGTGTCGTCGTCGGTCTGTCCGGCGGTGTTGATTCCGCCGTTAGCGCCCACCTGCTCAAGCAGCAGGGCTACGAGGTCGTGGGCATCTTCATGAAGAATTGGGAAGATGACGACGACAGCGAATACTGCTCCTCCAACATCGATTTTGTCGATGCCGCCGCCGTGGCCGATGTGATCGGCATCGAGATCGAGCACGTCAACTTCGCCGCCGACTACAAGGACCGTGTGTTCTCGGAATTCGTGCGCGAATACCAAGCCGGGCGCACGCCCAACCCCGACATCCTGTGCAACGCTGAAATCAAGTTCAAGTCTTTTCTGGACCACGCCATGCGGCTGGGTGCGGAAAAGATCGCCACCGGGCATTACGCACGAGTCAGGCTCAATACGGACACTGGCCGACACGAACTGCTCAAAGGCCTAGACCCGTCCAAGGACCAGAGCTACTTTTTGCACCGCCTGAACCAGGCCCAGCTGAGCAAAACGCTGTTCCCGGTGGGCGAGCTGCACAAGACCGAGGTGCGCCGCATCGCCGAGGAGATTGGCCTGCCCAACGCGAAGAAAAAGGATTCGACCGGTATCTGCTTCATTGGCGAGCGGCCATTCCGCGAATTTCTGAATCGCTACATCAGCAAGGAGCCTGGCCCGATCAAGGACCCGAACGGTCGCATCATCGGCAAACATGTCGGGCTGAGCTTCTACACCCTGGGCCAGCGCCAAGGCCTGGGCATTGGCGGCATCAAAGCCAAAGGCGCACAAAAAGGGCAAGGCGAGCACGAGCCCTGGTTTGTAGCCCGCAAGGACATTGAAAAGAACACCCTGTGGGTGGTGCAAGGTCACGACCACCCCTGGCTGCTCTCGCAAGGCTTGCTGGCGCTTGATGCCAGCTGGTGCGCGGGCGAAGCGCCCACGCCAGGCACCTACGCCGCCAAAACCCGCTACCGCCAGAGCGATGCCACCTGCACCCTGAGTGCGGGCGCCGATGGCCAGACTGCCCCCGGCTTTGGCCTGCACTTTCCCGAGCCGCAATGGGCCGTCACCCCCGGTCAAAGCGCCGTGCTGTATGACGGCGACGTCTGCCTGGGTGGTGGCGTCATTGATGCAGCCATACCCTTTGCTGCCTGAGCTTTGCAAGGAGTCTGTCCATGAAAATCGCCGCCATTCAAATGGTTTCCGGCCAGGACGCAGCCGCCAACCTGGCGCAGGCCCTGGACTTGATTGCACAGGCCGCCCAAGCGGGCGCCGAACTGGTCGGTCTGCCCGAATATTTCTGCCTGATCGGCCAGCACGACGGCGACAAACTCGCCATTCAGGAGCCGCTGGGCCGGGGCCCGCTGCAAGACGCCCTGAGCACCGCCGCCAAACAGCACGGCATCTGGCTGGCTGGCGGCACCTTGCCGATTTCCGCCAGCACCCCCGACCATGTGTTCAACACCACCCTGGTCTGGAACCCGCAGGGCCAGCAAGTCGCGCGTTACGACAAGATCCACCTCTTTGCCTTTGACAACGGGCGCGAAAGCTATGACGAGTCCCGCGTGCTCGAAGCCGGGCGCACCCCCACCGTGTTCGAGCTGCCCTCGCGCGACGGCCACACCTGGCGCGTGGCCCTGTCGGTTTGCTACGACATGCGCTTTGCGGAGTTGTACCGCCAGCTGCAGCCGGACCTGATCATGGCCCCCAGCGCCTTCACCCACACCACAGGGCAGGCGCATTGGGAAGTGCTGCTGCGCGCCCGCGCCATCGAAAACCTGGCCTATCTCATGGCACCCGCGCAAGGTGGCTTGCACCCCAGCGGCCGCCGCACCTGGGGCCAGACCCTGGCCATCGACCCCTGGGGCGTGGTGCTGGCCCAGCAAGCCGAAGGCCCTGGCGTGGTGCTGGCCGACTGCGACTGGGCGCGTTTACAGCAAGTGCGCGAGCAGCTGCCAGCGCTACAGCATCGCAGGTTTTGAAATTCAGCCAGGCACTCAGCGAACGTTGTGCAAGCGGGCGTGAATGCGCTGCACCGTGCGGTAAACCCCCCACAGCACCAACGGTATCGACAAGCCCGCCACCATCTCGGGGTTCAGAGGCAAGCCCAGTTTGGCGAGTGCCTTGGCAGCGTACAGCACCAGGCTGACCACGTAGTAGCTGATGGCCGCAATGGACAGTCCTTCCACCGTGGACTGCAGCTTGAGCTGCATGTCCTGGCCGCGTGTGAGTTTCTCCAGCAGCTGCTGGTTTTGCGTTTCGGTCGCAATGTCCACCCGGGTGCGCAGCAAGGCGCTGGTGCGGGTAATCCGCTCTGCCAGTAAAGCCAGGCGTTGGGCTGTGGCCGCCACGGTGGCCATGGCCGGACCCAGACGGCGCTGCATGAATTCGCCCACGGTTTGCGTGCCGTGCACGGGCCGCTCGCGCAGCTCGCCCAGACGCTCGCGCACCACCGCGTCATACGCGCGGGTCGCCGAGAAGCGGTAACCGTGTTCAGCCGTGGTGCGTTCCACGCGGGCGGCCAGCGCCACCAGATCGTCCAGCAACTCTTGGTCGCTGCCCTCTTTGGCATCCAGCCGGGCGGCGATATCGGCCAATTTGTTTTCAGCCTGGGCCAGTTCTGCTGACAGCTGTTTGGCGACAGGCAAGCCGCGCAGCGCCATGAGGCGATAGGTTTCAAATTCCAGTACGCGCTGCGAAATGCGCCCTGCTCGGCCTTCGGGCGTTTTGCCGCCGGTCACCACCAGCATGCGCTCGAACCCGTCTTCCCCGATGCGGAAATGCGTGAGCAGGCAAGAGTGCGATTGCCCGCTGACCGTGTTGCCCATGTGTGAGCCAATCACCATGCCTTCGCCCAGCCAGTTCTGCGCCAGGGTCAGCATGTCCTCGTCGCCCATGCCCTCGGCCATCATGGCCATTTGAATCGCGGCCACAGTCTTGCCAGGCAAACCACGCAGCCATTCGGTGCCGGTGGCCACATGGCTGGCCAGCTCGGGCAGTGTTGCACCCCAACCCGCATGCGCAGGCAAAGGCTGGACGATGGAGTAGCGGGTGAATTCGGTGTGGCGCTCCCACTTGACGGTAAAACCGTCACACCGCAAACGCAGGAAATTGCCTTGCAATTGCTGCCAGCTCAGGTCGGCATGGCCAGGCAACCGCTGCAATTGCGCCAGCTCCTGCTCACGCGTGATCCCTTCGTTGAGCAAGGCCACATAGGTGATGAGTGCCGGCAAACGCACACGCGCTGACGGACGGGCATGCACCTCGTTGTGCAGCACGCGGCGCTGCGCATCGTCAGCAGGCAAAAAGCGGGAGTCGATCTCGTTCATGCGCTCATTCTCCCACTGTGGTCTTTATTTCAGACGCTGGCCTGTGCTGTCAAACACCTGGGTTTCGATCGCAATGCCCTGGCCCACGCTTTGGGTCACGGTGCAGTACTGTTCAAAGCTCTCCAGCACACGGTCCAGATGCTCCAGCCCTGCGCCGGGCACACCCAGCGTCAACGCGGCCGTGATCTTGAGAACGCGCAGGCGGTTGTCGGCATTGCGCCCCACTTCGGCCTGCACTTTGCAATTGATGGGTTCAGGCGCCTGCTTGAATTTGCGCAAGGCAAACAGCAAAGAATCCGACAAGCAGTTACCCACCGCCGCACACAACAGCTGCACGGGAGACGGCCCCAAGCCAGTGCCCAGCGGTGCCGGCTCGTCCGTGGTCACCACCGGCATATCGCCGCCGAAGTGCACATCAAAACGGTAGTCGTGCTGCTGCACAAGTTCAATTTGAATGGTTTTGTCGCTCATCGGTTTTCCTTGCAGATTCAGGGTTTGGGGGCAGGCCCTGGCTCAGGCTGCAACAGGTCGCCGCTGCGCAAGCCCCAGAAGGTCCAGCGCACCAAGGCGGTGACGACCACACTGGCCAGCACCAAAGCCACCAGCCCCACCCACTGCGGCAGCCAACTCGCCTGCCCCATGCGCAAGCTCAGCGAAGCGAATGCGGCCAAGGGGAACGACAGGCTCCACATGCCCATGCCAAAAGGCTGATCAAAGCACCTGGGCAGCTGGGACATGGCCCACAGCACAAAGCCCAGCGCCAGCACCCAGCACAACATGGCAGGCACCGCACCGGCCTGCCAGACAATCAGGTCCGCGCCAATCACCGAAGGCGGTGCAATCAACACAAATACGCTTGGACGCAGGCGGTCGGGCCACCAGCCCAGGCGTTGCACTCGCAGCACCAGCAACACCAGCACGACGGGCCACAGCGCAATGCCCAGCATGGCCTGTGCCCAAGCCCAGTCTGCATGGCCCAAAGCCACTCCAGCTAAAGGCACCAGCACATTGCCCACCACCGGAATCAGCAAGCCTGGCGTGACACCAACCCAGCGCGCTGTGTGCATACGCACCCAACGCACCAGCACAGCCACCGTCAGTGCCGCCTGCGCGGCAGCGCCGATTTGCCAAAGCAGATTCCAATGCGGGGCTGCACCTGTGAGGCTCACACCCACAGTGGCCAGCAAGATCATGGACACCGGAATCGTGGCAATGAACACATAGCGCACTGGATGCATCCATTTGTGCAGAGCCAAATGCGGCCAGCGCAACACACGCACCACCGTCAAGCCCAGCAGCACCGCAAACCACAGCGCAGCAAAAGCGCCCACCAGTTGGGACACCAGCACGCCATCATCACCAAACAGCGGGGCCGCTTGTCGCCAAGCCAAAGACAGGCCGGACAGGCCCATGACCGGGATGAACCAGGTCAGGCCCAAATGCTCCAAAGACGCCGGAGCGCGCGGCGGCTGAGCCGCGGGCACTGCACAACTCAAGTCAGCCTCTTAGCAGCAGCCACCGGTGCCGCAAGAGCCGCCATTGCTTTCTTTCACGCCCAGTTTGCGCAGCAGGATGCCGGGCGGGCAAAAGCCGGTGATGGCCGACTGGAACAGGTTAAAGCCCACAAAAGCCGTGAAGGCCAGGAACCACTTGTTCACAAACAGGGGGCTGCCTTCCACGCCCAGGGCGAGGGACAACATCACAAAAGCACCAGCCAACAGGCGGATATAGCGTTCAACAGTCATGGTTTTCTCCTTTAAAAACAGCTTCAAAAATTAAACAGTTTCGTAACGCTTGCGATAGAGCGCGTAGTACAGCACCGGAATCACCACCAGCGTGAGCATGGTGGACACCAGAATGCCGAAGATGAGCGAGATGGCCAGACCGTTAAAGATCGGGTCATCCAGAATGAAGAAGGCACCAATCATGGCGGCCAGACCGGTCAGGGCAATGGGCTGCGCACGCACCGCGGCAGACTGCACCACAGCGTCTTTAAACGCCATGCCCGTCTTGACCTGCAGCTCAATAAAGTCCACCAGCAAGATGGAGTTGCGCACGATGATGCCGGCCAGCGCGATCATGCCGATCATGCTGGTGGCCGTGAATTGCGACTGCAGCAGCGCGTGGCCAGGCATGACGCCAATGATGGTCAGCGGAATCGGTGCCATGATCACCAACGGCGTGGAGTAGCTCTTGAACTGCGCCACCACCAACAGGTAAATCAGGATCAGCCCCACGCCATAGGCAGCGCCCATGTCACGGAAGGTTTCATACGTCACCTGCCACTCGCCGTCCCATTTGAGGGCGTATTGACGGAAAGCGTCACTCGGCTGGCGAATCCAGTACTCACCCAGCTTGCCGGTGTCCGGCAGTGCAGCGGCTTTCAGGTTGGGGCGGATCGCAAACAGGCCGTACAGCGGGGAGTCCAGCTTGCCCGCCATGTCGCCAAACACATAGCTCACAGGCTGCAGGTCCTTGGTGAACAGTGGCTTGTCGATCACGCCCTTGTCCACGCGCACCAGCTCGGACAGCGGCACCAGCCGACCGTTGGCTGCACGCATCGGCAAGGCCAGCAAGGCATCCAGGCCAACCTGCGCATTTTGCGGCAGCTGCAAACGCACCGGAACGGGCAGCTTGGACTGGCCATCGTGCAGATAGGCTGCATCCATGCCCGACAAGGCGCCATTGACGGTTTGCGCGATCATGGCCACCGGAATGCCCAGCGCTTCGGCGCGTTGACGGCGCACCGTCAGGTGAGCACGCGGAGCGTCTTCCTTGAGGGTTGTGTCCACACCCACAATGTCATCGGTCTGGTCAAAAGCCTTGGCCACGCTGGCCGCCAGCGCCTGGCGGCCAGCTTCATCGGGGCCATAGATCTCGGCCACCAAGGGGCTCATCACCGGTGGGCCCGGCGGCACTTCAACCACTTTGACGCGAGCGCCGTGGGCTGCACCAATTTTTTCCAGCTCGGGGCGCAGGCGCTGCGCAATCGCGTGGCTCTTGTCGCTGCGGTGGTGCTTGTCGACCAGGTTGACCTGCAAATCGCCCTGTTCGGCATCGGCACGCATGTAGTACTGGCGCACCAGCCCATTGAAGGTGATGGGGCTGGCCGTGCCGGCGTAGCCTTGCACATCGGTCACCTCGGGTTGCTTGGCCAGGAAAGCGCCCATTTCGTGCAAGGCCGAGGCGGTGCCTTCCAGCGGGGTTCCCGCAGGCATTTCCACCACCACCTGGAACTCGCTCTTGTTGTCAAAGGGCAGCATCTTGAGCACCACCCACTGCACCAGCGTCAGCCCCACCGACAGCATGAGCGCCACCAGAATGCCCACCAGCAACATCCAGCGCTTGCGGGCACTGCTCAGGAACGGCGTGAGGACTCGTGCAAAAAAGGTTTGGAGTTTGGCGGCCAGCCCTTTGGGCTCAGCGTCGTGCGCATGGCCATGCCCATGGTTCTTCATGAGCTTGAGCGCCAGCCAGGGCGTCACAGTAAAAGCAATGGCCAGCGACAACGCCATGCCCAGACTGGAGTTGATCGGGATCGGACTCATGTACGGCCCCATCAGGCCACTCACAAAAGCCATGGGCAGCAAAGCGGCAATCACAGTCAACGTGGCCAGTATGGTCGGACCACCAACTTCATCTACCGCTGCGGGAATGATCTCGCGCAGCGGCTTGCCGGGGAACAGCTGTTGGTGCCGGTGAATGTTTTCCACCACCACAATCGCATCGTCCACCAAAATACCGATCGAGAAAATCAAGGCAAACAAGCTCACCCGGTTAAGCGTGAAGCCCCAGGCCCAGCTGGCAAACAGCGTGGCCGTGAGCGTCAGGATCACCGCGCCACCCACAATCACCGCCTCACGGCGGCCCAGGGCCAGGCCCACCAGCAAAATCACCGAGCCTGTGGCGAACGCCAGCTTCTGGATCAGCTTGTTGGCTTTTTCGGCAGCGGTCTGCCCGTAGTCGCGCGTCACACTCACATTCACACCCGCCGGGATGACGGTGTTGTGCAGCACATCGAGTTGGGCGCGCGCAGCCGAGGCCACATCCACCGCATTTTCACCCGGCTTTTTGGTCACTGTCAGGGTCACGGCGGGATACACCTTGCCGGTGTTGTCTGCAACTTTTTCGCCCTTGGCCTGTACTTGCGATGCCGCGCCTGGCGTGAACCAGACATAACGCTGGGGCAGTTGCGGGCCAGCATCAATCCGAGCCACCTCACGCAGGAACACCGGGCGGCCATTGCTCACACCCACCACCAGGTCGCCAACATCGTTCTCGGATTGGAGGAACTCACCGGTTTCCACCGTCAGCATCTGACCATTGTCCGGCTGGATGACCGAGCCCGAAGGCATGCCAAAGTTGGCCGCTGCGATCGTATTTTTCAGGCTGAGCAAGTCCACGCCGCGCTCGCGCAAACGTGTAGGGTCGATCCATACCTGCACCGCCCGGCCAGGCCCGCCAATGGTCTGCACCTCACGCGCGCCCTTGACCTGCTTGAGCTCCATCTCCAACGTGCGCGCCACGCGTTCGAGGTCGCCAGCAGAGGCTTCGTTGTCGTTCCACAGCGTCACTGCCAACACGGGCACATCGTCAATGCCTTTGGGCTTGACGATCGGAGCCATGGTGCCAAGGTCTCGTGGCAACCAGTCCTGGTTGGCGTTGAGCACGTCATACAAACGCACCAGTGCTTCGGTACGAGGTACGCCGACCTTGAACTGCACGGTCAAGACAGCCACACCGGGACGGGCCACTGAATAGGTGTGCTCAATGCCCTGGATCTGGCTGAGCACCTGCTCGGCCGGACGGGCCACCATGCGCTGCACACTCTCGCTGCTGGCACCCGGGAAGGGAATCAGCACGTTGGCCATGGTCACGTTGATTTGCGGCTCTTCCTCACGAGGCGTCACCAGCACGGCAAACAAGCCCAGCAGCAAAGCCACCAGCGCCAGCAAGGGCGTGATGGCATTCGACTGGAAGGCGGCAGCCAGACGCCCGGAGACGCCCATTGTGTTGTCTTGTTCTTGTTGCATGGCCGACCCTTAATTGTTGGCCGCCTGTGCGCCAGCCAAGCCTGCCTTGACAGCATCCAATGCCACCGCATCGCCAGCTTTCAAGCCCGCCAGCACTTCAACGCCAGCGGCACCATGGTCTGCGCCCAGACGTACGGCCTTGAGGGCAAAGCCATCGGCCGTGGCCACATAAACACCCGTCACTTCACCACGCTTGAGCACAGCAGCAGCAGGCACCACCATGCGCTGCGCGGCACCGGAGACAAAACGTACCCGTGACGATTGGCCAGGGATCATTTGAGCTGCCGCATCAGCGGGCACATCCAGCTTCCAGGTCAAGGTCTGGCTGACAGGGTCAGCTGCGCCTACGGGTTGCTGTCCAGCAGTCTTGACCCAACGTCCGCCTTGCGCGTCAGTCACTTGCACCAACACCTGCTGGGCGGCTTTGGCATTGGTCGCCTGTGAAGCCGGCACCTGCACCACCACACGCAGAGGCTGGGGTGCGTACACCGTGGCAATGGGTGCGCCCGGCACGGCCAAGTCACCTGCTTGCGCATGGGTTTCGAACACATAGCCGTCAAACGGCGCCGTCACTTTGGTAAAGGATTGAGCCAATTGAGCTTGACGTGCACCGGCTCCCGCACCTGCGCGACCAGCCTCGGCAGCCTTGAATTGGGTTTGAGCCATGTCCAGTGCCGCCTGACTCACAAAGCCTTTGGCCTGCAGCTCTTGGGTGCGCTTGTAGTTGGCCTGGGCGTTGGCAAACTCGGCATCGGCCTGCGCCAGCTGGGCGCCTGAACGCTGCACCAGGGTTTGGGTGTCGCGGTCATCAATGATGGCCAACACCTGACCAGCGCGTACACGTTCGCCTACCTTGACCAACAGCTGCATGACCCGCCCACTGGCCTGGGCCGAAACCGTGCTGTGCTTGACCGGCTCGACCACGCCATCAATTTCGTAGCCCGCGGACACAGCCTCTGCGGCCATTTTCTTGACAGGCACTTGCGGGCCTGCCCATACAGGACTGGCCATCAGGGCGGCGGCGACAACAGCGGACAGGTACACGGTGTTCATTTTCATTGCTCGCATGGAATTTCTCCTTGGGCTGGATTCTATCTTATACCCCCTAGGGTATGCAAGCCCATACAAAAAAGCCCGTCAAGCGCTTGGTTTGACGGGCTGTCAGACGCATCAGAACGGGTCAGAACGGGATATCGTCGTCCATGTCGTCAAAGCCACCGGGCGCTGGACGAGCCGCAGCGGGCGCGGGGCGAGCTGCGGGTGCCGCAGGACGCGCTGCCGGGGCGCTGCGCGGGGCGTCATAGCCATCGCCGCCGTCTGAAGGCGCACCCATGCCCTGGCGTCCACCCAGCATTTGCATGGTCTCGGCACGGATCTCGGTGGCGTACTTTTCAACACCATCCTTGTCGGTGTATTTGCGGGTACGCAAGCTGCCCTCAACGTAGACCTGGCTGCCTTTTTTCAGGTACTGCCCTGCGATTTCGGCCAGTTTGCCGAAAAAGCTGATGCGATGCCACTCGGTGGCCTCGCGCATTTCGCCACTTTGCTTGTCTTTGTAGCGGTCGGTGGTGGCCACATTGATGTTCGTGACGGCATCGCCCGAGGGCATGTAGCGGGTTTCGGGGTCACGCCCCAGGTTACCAACGATGATGACTTTATTGACCGATGCCATGAAAACTCCTCGAATAAGCCCCGATTATGCGGGTTTTGCAGCGCCAACGAACCGCTCGGGCAGTGCCAGCCCCCAGACCACCGCCAGCCACAGCAACAAGGCAGCGGCCGTGCTCAAAAACAGCACATGCGGGCCACCTGACTTGACCAACAAACCTCCCAGTCCCCCGCCGACAAAAAAGCCCAGCGACTGCAAGGTGTTGTACACCCCCATGGCGGCACCACGCATCTGGGTCGGCGCCATGCGCGTGACCAAACTGGGCTGGGACGCCTCCATGATGTTGAAGCCCACAAAAAACACAAACAGCAACAGCCCGATGGGCCACAGGCCCGCGGCGCCCTGCACCTGCCAGAGCAGACCCATCTGCACAAGCGCCATCAGGGCAATCGCCACACGCAGCAGCTTGCCCAGATGACCACGTCGCTCCAGGGCAAACAGGCCCCCCATCAAGATGAAAGACAAGCCCACGGCAGGCAAGTAAACCTGCCAATGCATGTCCTTGGGCAAGCCCGCCTGCACCAGCAAGGCCGGTACAGCCATCCACATGGACAGCTGGACCGCATGCAACACAAACACCCCGAAGTTCAGGCGCAGCAGCCCCGGGTGTCTGAACACATCACGCAAGCCTTGGCGCTGCTGGTGGACCTGCTGCGCAGGCTCCGCCGGCACCGCACGCCATACCACCAGCACACCCACCAGGGCCAAGGTCCCGGTCAAGGCAAACAGGCCCGCCAAGCCCACCCAGGCGTTGAGCACCGGCGCCGCCACCAACGACACTGCGAACATCAGCCCGATACTGGCCCCCACCAAAGCCATGGCCTTGGTGCGCACTTCGTCACGGGTCAAATCGGCCAGCAAAGCGCTGACAGCAGCCGAAATAGCGCCAGCACCCTGCAGGCTACGGCCCCAGACCAGGGCCTCCAAAGTCGTTGCAGAGGCCGCCCAAAAGCTGCCCGCAGCAAACACCAGCAAGCCCAGCACAATGATCCGTTTACGCCCAAAACGGTCGGAGGCCATGCCCAAAGGCAGCTGCAGCAGCGCCTGGGTCAGGCCATAAATACCCATGGCCAAGCCCAGTAGCGCCGGATCGTCCCCGCCGGGGTACTTGCGCGCCTCGAGAGCGAACACTGGCAAGACCAAAAACAGGCCCAGCATGCGCAAGGCAAAAATCGAAGCCAGCGAGGCGCTGGCGCGGCGCTCGCTGGACGTCATGGCAGTGGATGCGGCTCGTGCCAAAAAATTCCCCTGTATCAACACTTGAATGCAAGGGGTCGATTGTCCCTGATCCGGACGCACCCTGTCCAAAACACGCCCCGCCCCCGATAATGAAGGGTTTTGTCAGCTGGCCGCCAAATTGAACAAGCCTCATACCGACCCCGCTCTGCTTTCTTCCGCCGAACACGGTGCATACCTGCCTGTGGCAGCCCGGCAGACCCACATCTGTGTGCGCGGCGCCCGCACCCACAACCTCAAAAACATCGACCTCGACATCCCGCGTAACCAGCTGGTGGTGATCACCGGCCTGTCGGGCTCGGGCAAGTCGAGTCTGGCGTTTGACACGCTGTACGCCGAGGGCCAGCGCCGCTATGTGGAAAGCCTGTCGGCCTATGCGCGGCAGTTTCTGCAGCTGATGGACAAGCCCGATGTGGATCTGATCGAGGGTCTGTCGCCCGCGATTTCCATCGAACAGAAGGCCACCAGCCACAATCCGCGCTCCACGGTGGGCACGGTCACCGAGATCCACGACTACCTGCGTCTGCTGTTTGCCCGCGCCGGCACGCCCCATTGCCCCGACCACAACCTGCCGCTGCAGGCACAGACCGTGGCCCAGATGGTCGACGCGGTGATGGCCTTGCCCGAAGACACCAAACTGATGGTGCTGGCACCGATCGCCCGCGAGAAAAAGGGCGAGTTCGAGAAGGTGTTCGAACAGATGCAGGCACTGGGCTATGTGCGCTTTCGCATCGGGGGTCAGGTGTACGAGGCCGAAGACCTGCCTGAACTGAAAAAGAACGAGAAGCACAACATCGACGTGGTGATCGACCGACTCAAGGTCCGGTCCGAGGGCGACGCCAAGGCACGCGACGCGCTGCGCCAGCGCCTGGCCGAGAGCTTTGAGGCGGCCCTCAACCTGGCCGAGCAACGCGCCCTGGCCGTGGAAATGGACAGCGGCACCGAGCACCTGTTCAACGCCCGCTTCGCCTGCCCGGTCTGCAACCACTCGATCGCCGAGCTGGAGCCGCGCGTGTTTTCCTTCAACTCGCCGCAGGGCGCCTGCCCCAGCTGCGACGGCATCGGGACCATGGAGTTTTTCGACCCTGAGCGGGTGGTGGCCTTCCCCAGCCTGAGCCTGGCCAGCGGCGCCATCAAGGGCTGGGACCGGCGCAACGGCTTTTACTTCAGCATGCTCGAAAGCCTGTCCAAGCACTACAAGTTCGACGTCGAGGCTCCGTTCGAGAACCTGGCACCCGAGGTACAGCAGGTGATCCTGCACGGTTCGGGTGAAGAGGACGTCAAGTTCAGCTACATCATGGAGTCCGGTGCCTCGCAGGGCAAAAAGGTCAGCAAGAAGCACCCGTTTGAAGGGATCATTCCCAACATGACGCGGCGCTACCGCGAGACCGATTCGCAGCTGGTGCGCGAAGACCTGGCCCGTTACCGCAGCACCCAGCCCTGCACCGACTGCCACGGCACGCGACTCAAGCGAGACGCGCGCCATGTACGCATTGGCGAAGGCGCGCAGGCCCGTGCGATCTACGAGATCAGCCACGTGACTTTGGGTGAGGCGCAAAGTTACTTCCAGAGCCTGCAGCTACACGGCGCCAAGGCCGACATCGCCGACAAGGTGGTGCGCGAGATTGCCTCCCGCCTGAAGTTCCTCAACGACGTGGGCCTGAACTACCTGAGCCTGGACCGCAGTGCCGACACCCTCAGTGGCGGCGAGGCGCAGCGCATCCGACTGGCCAGCCAGATCGGCTCGGGCCTGACGGGCGTGATGTATGTGCTGGACGAGCCCAGCATCGGCCTGCACCAGAGGGACAACGACCGCCTGATCGGCACGCTCAAACACCTGCGCGACATTGGCAACAGCGTGCTGGTGGTCGAGCACGACGAAGACATGATCCGCGTCGCCGACCATGTGATCGACATGGGCCCTGGCGCGGGCGTGCACGGCGGCCGCGTGATGGCGCAAGGCACCTGCGCCGACATCCTGGCGGCGACCGAATCGGTCACTGGCCAATACATGTCGGGCCGCAAACAGATCGCGATCCCCAAGCGTCACGCCCCCAGCAAGGACTGGCTGGAAGTGGTGGGCGCCACTGGCCACAGCCTGAAAAACGTGAGCGCCAAATTCCCGGTCGGTCTGCTGACCTGCGTGACCGGCGTGTCGGGCTCGGGCAAGTCCACCTTGGTGAACGACACGCTTTACACCGCTGCGGCCCAGCAGATCCACCGCGCGCACGACGAACCCGCCGCGCACGAAGAGATCCTGGGCCTGCAGCACTTCGACAAGGTCATCAACGTTGACCAGTCGCCCATTGGCCGCACGCCGCGCAGCAACCCGGCCACCTACACCGGCCTCTTCACCCACATCCGCGAACTGATGGCCGAAGTACCTGCCGCCCGCGAGCGTGGCTACGGCCCAGGACGTTTCAGCTTCAACGTCACCGGTGGCCGCTGCGAGGCCTGCCAGGGCGATGGCGTGGTCAAGGTGGAGATGCACTTTCTGCCCGATGTGTACGTGCCCTGCGATGTGTGCCACGGCATGCGCTACAACCGCGAGACGCTGGAGATCCAGTACAAGGGCCAGAACATCGCGCAGATCCTGGACATGACGGTCGAGGCGGCTTACACCTTCTTCAGCGCCGTGCCCAGCATTGCGCGCAAGCTGCAGACGCTGCTGGACGTGGGCCTCTCCTACATCCGCCTGGGCCAGAGCGCGACCACGCTGTCGGGCGGCGAGGCGCAGCGCGTCAAGCTCGCGCAGGAGCTCTCCAAGCGCGACACCGGCCGCACGCTCTACATTCTGGACGAGCCCACCACCGGCCTGCACTTTGCCGACATTGATTTGTTGCTCAAGGTGCTGCACCAGCTACGCGACGCGGGCAACACCATTGTCGTGATCGAGCACAACCTGGATGTCATCAAAACCGCCGACTGGCTGATCGACATGGGCCCCGAAGGCGGTGCTGGTGGGGGCACCGTGGTGGCCGAAGGCACCCCTGAGCAGATTGCGGCGCACCCGGCCAGCCACACCGGCAAGTACCTGGCGCGCTTGCTCTGAACCACCATGAACCAGGAAACAGAACTCAAACTCAGTCTGGACACAGCAGAGCTTGTGCATCTGCTGGCGCACCCTTTGCTGTGCGCACCCACACAGGCGCAACGCCTGCTCAACACCTACTTCGACACGCCCACGCTGGAGCTCAAAGCCCGCCGAATGGCGGTGCGCGAGCGCCTGGCGGGCGAGCAATGGCTGCTGACGGTCAAGACCGCCGGCACCAGCACGGGCGGCCTGTCGCGCCGGCAAGAGTGGGAAGGCCCCACCACGCCCGGCGAATTGGACTTTGCCAGCCTGGTGAGTGACGCGGAGCTGGCCGCCACGCTGATGGCACTGCGGGGACAGTTGAAAGCTTTGTTCCGAACCGACTTTGAGCGTCAGCGCTGGGTGCTGTCTCACGCCGGTGCCCGCATTGAAGTGGCGCTGGACCAAGGGCATGTCACCGTGCCAGGGACGCAGGCCAGCGAGCCGATTCTGGAGCTGGAGCTGGAATTGCTCAGCGGCCCCGAAGCTGCGTTGCTGAGCCTGGCCGAAGTCTTGCGCCAAACACCAACGCAGACCCTGTCGCTGCGCCCGTCGGACACCAGCAAGGCCCAGCGCGGTATGGCGCTGTGGGCCTTGACGCGCTGATCAAGCCTGCTTGGCCGCTTCCAGCGTGTCGCGGGTGGCCATCGCCACTTTGCGTGCCGCATCGGCAAAGTCTTCGCCATTGCTGGCGTAGAGCACCGCACGCGACGAATTCACGATGATGCTGGCACCCTCGCGCCAACCGGCTTTGACGGTGGCCACCGCATCGCCACCTTGCGCACCGACGCCAGGAATCAGCAGCGGCACGGTGGGCGCCAGTTCGCGCACACGCTCGATCTCGTTGGGGTAAGTCGCGCCCACCACCAAGCCCAGTTGACCATTCAGGTTCCAGGGGCCTTGCGCCAATGCAGCCACATGTTCGTACACACGCGGCTCACCGGCCACGGAAGACAGGCGCTGGTTTTGCAGATCGTCCCCGCCAGGGTTGGAAGTGCGACACAACAGGAAAGCACCCTTGCCTTCGTACTTGAGGTAAGGCGCCACCGAGTCCCAGCCCATGAAGGGCGAGAGCGTCACGGCGTCGGCGCCATAGCGGTCAAAGGCTTCCTTGGCGTACTGCTCGGCGGTAGAACCGATGTCGCCGCGCTTGGCGTCCAGAATGATTGGCACCTGCGGTGCCACGCGGCGCATGTGCTCCATCAAGCGCTCAAGCTGGCCTTCGGCGCGGTGCGCGGCAAAGTAGGCAATCTGCGGCTTGAAGCTGCTGACCAGATCTGCCGTAGCGTCCACGATGCGGGCGCAAAAGTCGTAAATCTTGTTGGCATCGCCCTTCATGCCAGCCGGAAACTTGGCAGGCTCAGGGTCCAGGCCCACGCACAGCATGGATCGGTTTTGGCGCTCGGCGGCGCGCAGCATGTCTAGGAAGGTCATGGGCAGGATTTTATGCGTGCCTGCTTGAGAACTCTGCCCGAGAGATCGTTACCGAGGAGGATTGACGTAGTGCAATGGTTGCACTATATTCGACGCATGCCTGTCATGCACAAATTATCGGCATCTCGTGTGGTGATGTACGCAGGCGATCACTTGCTTGCCCACGTCCACGTTCAATTGAGGGATGGGCGCGAGTGCACGGTCGAGCTTGTCAGTTTGACCATCGTCGGTCGAATCGCCGCGCGCGAGATTCGCGAGGAGTTGTCGTGGATCGAATCCAACCGTGCCTGGCTGCACCAAGAATGGCGGAGGCTAAACCCATGAGTGATTTTTTCTATCCCAAGCTGCAAGCCGTGGAGGCCATAGCACCGTATCGACTGCGCACGACCTGGAACACAGGCGAAGTGCTGGACGTCAATGTTGAATCGGTGTTGCGCGGCATCCCTGCTTTGGCCAACCTGCTCGATCCGCAGAGCTTTGCCAAGGCCCACCTTGCTGAGTGGGGCCATGGCATTGAATGGTTTGATGCCGAACTGGGCGCAGACAACGTCTACGCCTGGGCCAAAGAACAAGCCGGTGAGGTGAGCCACCAAATGTTTGACACCTGGATGCATCGGAACGGACTATCATTAAACACGGCAGCAGATGCCCTGGGCATCAGCCGCCGCATGGTGAGCTACTACCGCACAGCACAGAAGTCCATTCCAAGAGCAATCTGGCTGGCGTGCCTGGGCTGGGAGGCAACCCGACCGAAGCCCAAGACATTGCCACGTTCCCTGCCCACCGCCAGGGAATACGCATTGGCGCATGCTTGAAGTGATGAGGGATATCACCTCCTTCTTCACCGTGGAAAGTCGCCATGCGAACGGTAGCATCACGATGCTTTCCGTTGAAGAGAAAAATCAAAAAGTACTGTACTTGACGAATCCGCAAGGACAAAAGCTGCTGAAGATTTCGGTCAAGAGTGAATCCCTAAAACATCAGGGCACGCAGTACGCACAGCTCAAGTTGATCACTTATGGCATCCACCGAGCTTGGCTCTGGCGGGATCGCCCCAGCGACCCTGATATTGCCCGACTGCATGATGGAGTCGAGTTGACCTATCACGGAGGATCGAGTGGGGATAGGAAGGCGAAGGTGCATATCAAAGTCACCACAGGACGCTACGACACCTTGATTGACGACAGCCTGCACTTACCCAGCGACACAGACCACCCCGTGCCGCTGTTTAGCCTTGAGACCGGTTATGCCAACCGACAAGAAGTCACCCAGCCAGTCAACAAAGTTGCCCACGTTATGGATGCCGGAAGCAGGGAGCCTGTGCGATTCGACTTCTATCTGGCCGGTGCAGATATTGACATGCAGATGTTTGTCAATTCAATGTACTTCTTCAATCTATTTTGGACGCAAGATTACCTGCTGACAGCAAAAAATCTTCCACTGACCAGTGGACTGATCATTGCCCCCATCACCTTTTTCCGGATGGGTCAGTACCAGCTTGTTGTTAGACGATCGATTTCAAACCACGTCGGTCGTCCGCGCCTACATTTCTACAACAACAAAAACTACTACGAAAAGCTGATGAACCGGCGAACTGCCACGCCCACCGAAGACGGCACCCTCATCTGGTCAACGATGAGAGCAGAAGAGGCAAGCCTACAACATGAACGCGAAAGACTTGTACAGAATTGCAAGTTGCCCGTCGAGAACAGATACACGTGAAATCATCTTAGCCCTGCAAGCCTAGCAACGACGATCAATACACTCCTCTTCAATCGCACAGCCAGGAGGCTCGTCCGGATAGCCTCGATCATTCCAACACCATCTTGGTGTTTTCATCAAACCATTTTCGTTTAATTAGTGCTTCACGCTCGGCGCGCTCGTAATTCTCTTGGTGCTCTTTTAACAAAATTTGATATTCGACCATCTGAGTGTCGATTCTTTGCTGCTCTTTACGAACGAAGTGTTGATTCTCAGATTTCAGCTTTTCTCGGTCTTTGACCGCCCATTTCTCTGCCTCAGCCTGTCTCTCATTGGTAGCCATAATGGCTCTACTGGACTCAAGGTGCCTCTGAGCACCATCCAGCAAACGCTTCTGGTCTTCGAGGAGCTTGTTTGAAGCCTGAAGGCCCTCTGACTTGCAGTAGCCACGTTTTAGAGCCAACCTGCGCAATTCACTTTGACGTTTCTCGGCACTCCTTGTTATGTCCATCGCTCGGATGGTCAATGCCGGGTAGACCATGACCGTACCACCACCGTAGGTGTTTGTAGTGGCGTTCCCTAAAGTTGTGTTGCCGTATCGTGTAGCCATCCCATACGTTGTTGTGTAGGCTGTGCTGTTCATGGCCATAGGCCCAGACGTTTCAAAAAAACGATTGATCGCATCTATGTAAGCAAGCCCATACCGGAATTGAGAAGCAATTGACTCACATGAAAGACTCTGATCGCTAGGCTGCTGCACTGTCATCAAAAATTCCGGCGGCGTCGCAGGTGTTTTGACGCTAGGGATGGGTTTTCGAGTGGCGCACCCGATCATCAGTACAGCAACAGCGACCGGCACAAGAAATGTTTTCATTCGCTTATTATGCCAATAATTATTTTTTATTGTTAATAATTTGAATTTAATTAATTAAATTTAATTATTTTCACAATTTGAACAATTCCTAAAAAGCATGGACACCTTCTGGTGGGTCTGCGCAGTGAAACTCCTCCAGCTTCTTGAACAATCGCGTTTTGTCGACCGTACGAATCTGGTCCAGCATGATGCTGCTGGTGCGCTGAAAGGTCAAAGCGGGCCTGAAGAGCGCCTCAAAGCCATGCGTCTTGCCATAAGATGCCCGCCATGCACAAACTCTCCACCCGTCAATGGACCTTGCTGGCCCTGCTCACCTTGGTGTGGGGGGTGAACTGGCCCATCATGAAGGCCGGGGTCACCGGCTTTCCACCGTTGACGTTTCGACTGTGGTGTTTGTGGCTGGGCGTGCCGGTGCTGGCACTGGTGCTCAGGCATCAAAAACTGCCTTTTGCGATTGAACGCAAGTACTGGCCCGAAGTGCTCAAGCTGTCGTTGTTCAACATGATTTTGTGGCACAGCCTGATCATTGTGGCGGTGCAGTCGCTGTCCAGCGGGAGGGCGGCGATTTTGGGTTACACCATGCCCATTTTTTCGGCCGTGCTCGGGGCTGCGCTGTTTAAAGATCGGCTGCCGCATCGCGCGTGGATTGGGGTGGGCGCTGCAGCCGGCGGGGTGCTGTTGCTGTTGTGGCACGAGCTGTCCAATCTGAGCGGTCGTCCCTTGGGCGTGATGCTGGCTTTGGGCGCCGCCGCGGCCTGGGCCATGGGCACGCAACTGTTGCGCCGCACCCAGATGCCCGCGCACACGCTCACCTTGGCGTTCTGGATGAGCGTGCTCACCAGCATCAGCCTGACCGTGCTGGCCTGGATTTTTGAGCGCGATCAGTGGCACGCTGCGCCTGCTCATACTGTAGGGGCGATTGTGTACAACGCCGTCATGGTGATTGGTTTTGCGCACAGTGTCTGGTTTTACCTGGCGCGCAGTCTGCCGCCTATTGCCTCGACACTGAGCGTGATGATGATCCCCATCGTGGGTGTGTTCAGCGGCGCCCTCTGGCTGGGCGAAGTACTGCACTGGCAAGACTGGAGCGCCATCGCCTTGGTCCTGGTGGCCATTGCCAGCGTGCTGTGGCCAAAACGCAAGCTCGCCTGAGCCACCATTCAAGCGCTCGCGCAGCCATGGGGCAACCTACAATCGCCCCATGCTCAAATTTGACCTGCTCAAAACCGACCCCAGCAGCCACGCACGTCGCGGTGCATTGACCCTGAACCACGGCGTGGTGCAGACGCCCATCTTCATGCCCGTGGGCACGTATGGCACGGTCAAAGGCGTCATGCCACGCAGCCTGCACGAGATGGGCGCGCAAATCATTCTGGGCAACACCTTCCACCTCTGGATGCGTCCGGGCCTGGACATCATGAAAGGCTTTGGCGGCCTGCACCAGTTCGAGAAATGGGACAAGCCCATCCTGACCGATTCCGGTGGCTTTCAGGTCTGGTCGCTGGGGGACATGCGCAAGATCACCGAAGAGGGCGTGCACTTTGCCAGCCCGGTCAACGGCGACAAGCTGTTCATGTCGCCAGAAGTGAGCATGCAGATCCAGACCATTCTGAACTCCGACATCGTGATGCAGCTCGACGAGTGCACGCCCTACGAGACCAAGGGCCACATCACCACCGAGGCCGAAGCGCGCAAGTCCATGGAGATGAGCCGTCGCTGGGCGCTCCGCTCCAAAGCCGAGTTTGAGCGTCTGGAAAACCCCAACGCCTTGTTTGGCATCGTGCAGGGCGGCATGTTTGAACACCTGCGCCAGGAGTCACTGGACGCGCTGGTGGACATGGACTTCCCAGGCTACGCTGTGGGCGGCGTGAGTGTGGGCGAGCCCAAAGACCAAATGCTGCAGATCATGGCGCACACGCCACACCGTCTGCCTGCAAACAAACCGCGCTACCTGATGGGCGTGGGCACACCCGAAGACCTGGTGCAGGGCGTGGCCGACGGCGTGGACATGTTCGACTGCGTGATGCCCACCCGCAACGCGCGCAACGGCACCGTGTTCACACGCTATGGCGACCTGAAACTGCGCAACGCCCGCCACAAAACCGACCCGCAGCCGCTGGACCCCAGCTGTACCTGCCATGCGTGCGCGGGTACATCGGGCGTGTCTTGGGACCAGGGTGGGCGCGATGGCTTTTCACGCGCGTACCTGCACCACCTGGACCGCTGCGGCGAGATGCTGGGCCCGATGCTGACCACCATCCACAACCTGCACTACTACCTGAACCTGATGCGCGAGGTCCGCGAGTCGCTGGATGCGGGCACGTTTGCCCAGTTCCGCGCGCAGTTCAAGAGCGACCGGGCACGCGGCGTTTAACGCCCGATCGTTTTACTTGGCCGCCTTCTTGGCGGCAGGCTTTTTGGCAGCGGCTTTTTTAGCCGCTGTTTTTTTGGCGGCTGCCTTGCGCGCAGGCTTGCTTGCCGCTGGTGACGGCTCTGCCGCAGCAGGCTCAGCGCTGGTCTTGGCCTTCATGGCCTCGGCAGCCACATCTTTCATGGCGCTGGCCGCAATGTTCTGGAACTGCTGCGACAGCGAACCCCACCAGGCCATCGGGTCGACCATCGGCTTGTCGGCCTCCTTGGCTTTGGTTTTGCGCGCTGGCTTTGCCTTGGGTTCTTCTGGTGCCGCTTCCTCGACCGCAGGTTCTGGCACGGGCTCTTGCACGGCACTGGCTTGGGCTGGCGCCGCCTCAGCCGCGGCAGGCGCAGGTTTGACCGCGAAAGCCTTGGCCAAGTCGGCCATGTTGACGTTCATGCCCTGCAAGGTGGCCAGCGTCATCTTCTGCACTTCCATCGCCTGAATCGTGGCCTTGAGCGTGGTCACGTTTTGCTCCAGCCAGAACTGCACGGCCTTGAGGTCAGTGATGCGTTTGTCCAGCTCTTCCACACTCAGCGTCGGCGCCACCCAGGACGGCGCCGCCCCAGGCTGCGCCTTGCCTGCGGACTGGGCGAGGTTTTGCAGAAAGTCAAAACCGGGGATGAACTTGCCAAAGCCAAAAGCCGATGCGTCACTCATGGTGTGCTCCTGATTGCTGTCGCCCATCATTAAACCAAACCGTTCTTGGCAGGAAACTGACAGTGCAGTCAGTGTTTGTGCTGCTTGTGCTCCGCCGCGCCATGCCCATGACCATGAGCAGCATCGCCATCAACACGCAGCATGCCCTCGAAAGAAGCGAACCTCTTGAGGACATCTGCCGACAAACGCGCCTCTTGCGCCGCCACTTTGGCCGCCAGGCGTTTGGCAGTCTCGGGGCTCATGCCTGTTTGCACAAGCGTATCGACTTGCTTGAGCCCGTCACCAGCACACACTGTAATGACCCATTGACCATGACGTTTCTGCAACAAGGCCCGGCCACCGCGCTTGTCCTGCAGCCACCCTGCTACGGCAAACTCACCCTCCACCGAAACAGGCGCCACTTTGAGGGGAGCCTCCGGTTTGTCAAACAGCTTTTTCATGGCGTGCTCAATGGCATGGCTGTCGGTCGCTTGCGCGTGCGCAGCGTACCCATTTGCAGGCGTTGCTTGAGCCACGGAGGCGGCCAATACAGCGCTTATCAGGAGGGCGGTAAAAAGAACGGACTGTTTCATCGAATTTTTTGTATTCATTGGATTGGCAATGGTTATCAGCGTTTAGCTGTGGGTTGTGAGGGCCACGGGTCAGCGTGGCGCAGATTTTGAAGCGCGCGCATCATGCTGCCAACGCCAAAGGAACACCTGCGCGTCGAACCCATTGGGTTTGCTTGCGGCTCGTAGCAGCACCCGCCAGCTTGATGGACGCCTTGGGTTTGCGCGGCATCAGGTGGTTGAGTTCGCGGCATACAGTTTCAAAGGCCGAGTCCACGATCTGCGCCATCTCGCGCAGGGTGGGCAATTCGTCGCGCTGCACCACGCGCACGCGGCCTTGCTGGTCTTTGCCCAGTACGGTCAACAAGTACGCCAGGCGTTGCTGGATGGGGCCGCTGCGCAGGCGCATCATGTCCAGGGTTTGGCGTTGTTGCTGCAAAAAGCCCTTGGCCATGGTGGCGTAGTGGCTGAGCTCGCCTGTGATTTCCAGGGACTCCACCTGCGCCGCCACCAAGGCGGTGGCTGTGTAGGCTTGCGGCTGGGCGCACAGGGCTTCAACACCAATCAGATCGCCGGGCAAGGCCAGCTGAACGAGCATGGTGCCGTCCTGACCCGGGCGTTCCAGGCGCAGCACGCCAGTGCTGACGCGCCAGACAGTGCCGTGCTGTCCAGCCTCAACAAGGGTTTGGCCGCTTTCAAGGGTCCGCAGCGACTGTGCGGGATTGTGGGTTTTCATTGTTCACTCCTGACAGGTCATGCGCTTGCAGCACGCAAGCACAAAAACGCGAGGGCATGCGCCCGCGTCACAAAAACAGGTCAGGACAGCGCCGGTGGCGCACGCGACTGCACCGCCCACGGGCGTGCAGCACTGAAAACAATGGAATTGAGGGAGAAATAAACCGGAGGGCCTTGTGGCATGCCCTGCCAGACAAACGGCTCGGGCGGCGGCGCCAGGCGGTCGGCCATCAAGATGCACAAGGGGCAATGGTCCACCACCACGTGGTCCGGGATGCTGTTGCCCTGATCCTGCACCGCCACTTTTTGCATGCCTTGTGTGGTGCACACCTCCATCCACGTGACCGCTGTCGCGCCCAGGCTGGCGGCGCGGGCACGCGACACCGTGGGCGCCAAAGCGCCCATCAGCATCACCGCCAGTAGCCACCAGGCCAGCGCTCGACGAAGACGGAAATTCAAAACCATTTCAAGGTCGGCGATTCAGCAGCTCATCAATGCTTATGAGCGCCGTGGCCGTGGTCGTGTTTCATGGCGGGCTGCGCCATCACACGGGCGGGAGCCTTGACTTCGATGTTCTGGCGCTTGCCATCCTTGCCCTCGACCACCAGGGTCACTGGCACCATATCGCCGTCTTTGATTTGGCCTTTGAGGTCCATCAGCATGACGTGGTAGCCACCGGGTTTGAGCTCCACAGCCTTGCCAGCCGGCAGGGCCAATGAGGGGATCGCACGCATTTTCATGACGCCGTTGTCCATGGCCATTTCGTGCACTTCCGTCACGCCGGCCACAGGCGATTGAGCAGACACCAGCTTGGCGTCTTGCGCGGATTGCAGTTGCATGAAGGCACCAGTGGCTTTTTGTTGTGCCACGGTGGCGCGCACCCAAGCTTCACTGACGGTTACTTGGGCGTGTGCCAGGCTGGCCAACAAAGACAAAGACAGAACGGAAAGCGCTTTTTTCATGGATGACTCCTGATGAGGTGAAAACGACATGAGGGTTGCCCCTCGGGATGGAAAAACCGGATGCGTGCACGCAAGTCCCCCAAGGGAGACATGCACACAGCGTTAAGAGAAGGAGGTCAGCCGCGCGGAGGTGCGCGTGCTTGCCAGGGTTGGCCAATCAGGCTTTGCAGCCTGGCCGACTCCAGCGGATGCAGGGCGTAAGACAACCCTGTTTGAGCAGCGGGCAAGGTCAGCACCGTTGCAGGCGGCGCGGACAGGGGCAAACACAAGGGGCAGTGCATGCCGTTGTTCTGGTCAGACGGCGTGCCGTCATCGGCCACCACCACAATGTGCGTGCCCGCCGAGGCCGAGCACACCACTTCCAGCGAAACGGGCTTGACCAAGGGCGAAGCCACCGCAATCCCCACGAACAGCACCATCCACGCCAGAACAAGGCGTGCCAGAAAACGGGCGTTGCGCAGGGTTTGCATGTTGCGATTATGACAGCTGCCGTGCTAACCGCGAACCCAGCCCCACCACAGCCCCCACCGCCCAGAACACCGCCGTTGCACCCACCAGCGCACCCAAAGAGCCAAAGGCCAAGGGCATGATGACGCTGGAGGCATAGATGGTCATGATGCGCAGCCCCAATGCCTCGCCCTGGCGCTCACGCGGGGTAATCTGGTGCAGGGTGCTCATGATCATGGGCTGCACCGAGCCCAGCGACATGCCCAATAGTGTGGACAACACGCCCATCATCCAGGCCCCGCTGGAGAAGGGGTAGATAACGAAGAACACGCCCGTCATCACCATGGCAATGGCCACCGCCTGCATTTCCCGCACATGGCGAGCCACCCAGGGCATGGTCAGGCGAATGGCTGTGGCTGCCAGGGCAAAAGCGCCCAAAATTGTGCCAATGGCCGATGCGCTCAGGCCCAGCTCGTGTCCGAGCAACGGCACCATGAAGGCATGCACGTCCCAGCACGAGGACAGCATCCAGTTGATCAGCAACAGCCGGCGCAGCGGCGCATTGCGCAACAGCTCGAACGAAGAGCCTTTGGGCGTACCGGAAGCCCCCTCACCCTCGTGCTGCGCACGCCGGTCCTGGAGGCGGTACACCGCCCAGGCCGACACAGGCGGCACCAAAGACAGCAGCATGAAGGCCGGGCCAAAGTCCACAGCGTCAATGAGCAGCCCGGTAAAGAAGGGCCCTGCAAAATTGGCCAGCGTGGGCGCAATGGCTATCCAGCTGAAGATTTGTCGAATGTCGCCCTGGTCGTGGCTCAAGCGCCCGGCGTGGCGCTGCACCGCAATCATGACCGTGCCCGAGGCAGAGCCGCTGAGCACCGCCGTCACGCACAACACCTCAAACACCGGCCACGCGCCCGCCGCCAACACGCTGAGCGACGATGCCACCACCGCAACAAAAATCGGCAAGCGCGAGCCGTATTTGTCCGTCAAGCGACCCACCGGCAGGGCCAGAAACACCTGCGCCAGCGCAAACAGCGCCAGCAACACGCCCACGCTCATGGCGCTGTAGCCCAGCTTGAGCGCCAGCAAGGGCGCGGCCATCCGCACGCCGGACATGGTGGCGTGCAGACACAACTGCGCCACAATCAGGCGCAGCACAACCGGGCGGAACTCAAGCCGCATGAATCACAAAGCGGGAAGGCATGCCACATTGTCCCAAAAAGCACGCCAGCTGCAGCGCACGTGTACTAAGCTTGCGTCCTTGATCAGGAGAACCCCATGCTCACCCTCTGCGGCTTCGGCGTCAGCAACTACTACAACAAAGTCAAATTCGCCCTGCTTGAAAAAGGCATTGCGTTTGAAGAGTCCACCACCTATGTGGGCGAGACCGACCCGGCTTGTTCGCCACTTGGGAAAGTCCCTTACCTGCTCACGCCGCAGGGGCCGTTGAGCGAATCGGCCGTCATCGTTGAATACCTCGAACAATTGCAACCTCAACCCGCCTTGCTGCCCAGCGATGCGTATGCCGCCGCCAAGGTGCGTGAGATCAGCACCTACATCGAGCTGCACCTGGAGCTCGAAGCGCGCAAGCTCTACACTCAGGCCTTTTTTGGCGGCACCGTGCCGCAAGACGTGATCGATCGCACAGCCAAAGCGCTGCGCAAACACATTGCCGCCTTCAGCACCCTGGCCAAGTTTTCACCCTATGTAGCGGGCAACACCTTCACCCTGGCCGACTGCGCCGCGGCGGTGCACCTGCCTGTCATCAGCATGGCCACGCGCCAGATGTATGGCGAAGACTTTTTGCAGGACCTGCCACTCAAGGCGTACTTGGCCACCCTTGCCGAACGGCCAGCCATGCAACGCGTGAGCGCCGATCGCAAAGCGGCCAACCAGGCCTTCATGGAACGACTTGCGCAACGCAAATAAGGTTTCAGCCATGAGCAATCTCACTTTTGATCAGTTCAAAAACACTAAGCTAGCCGATGGCTTTGACGAAGTCTTGCTGCGCGAATGGGCCCACGACTTTGCCAATGACCCGCACACGCACCCTTTCGACACCGAGGCTTTGGTGGCGCAGGGCGAGTTCTGGCTCACGGTGGATGGCCGCACCACGCATTACCCCACGGGCAGCACTTTTGCCCTCGCACGCGGCGTTTTGCACGCCGAGCGCTATGGCGCCCAAGGCGCGGTGTTTTGGGCGGCACGAAAGAACTGAGTCAATGCGTACTTTATTTGCTTTATTGCTTTTGGCCGCTTGCATGCTGGCCCAGGCCACCCAGGTCCAGGTAGCTGTGGCGTCCAACTTTGCGACGCCCATGCAAAAGATTGCTGCCGCGTTCGAAAAAGACACCGGCCACCAAGCTGTATTGGTGCTGGGCTCGACCGGGAAACTGGCTACGCAAGTGCGCCATGGCGCGCCGTTTGATGTGCTACTGGCGGCAGACAATCAGACTCCCGCTCAGCTGGCTGCTGACGGGTTGGCTATGGCCAGCAGCCAGTTCACCTACGCGCAGGGGCAGCTGGCTCTGTGGAGCCAGAAGCCAGGCGTGGTCGATGTGCAAGGCGCGGTGCTGGCCGGCCCTTTGCCGGGCAAGCTGGCAGTAGCCGACGCGAGGTTGGCGCCTTATGGTGCAGCAGCCTTGCAGGTCATGACGAAGCTGGGCCGCGTCGATGCTCTGCGCCCACACTTTGTGACAGGCGAGAACATTGGCCAGACTTTTCAGTTTGTCAAAACTGGTAACGCGGTGCTGGGTTTTGTGGCGCTTTCGCAGGTCATGGTGGACGGCAAGATCGCTTCGGGCTCAGCATGGGTGATTCCCCCCAAACTCTACGATCCGATTCGTCAGGACGCCGTATTGCTGAAAACGGGCGAAAACAACCCTGCAGCCACCGCACTTCTGCAATACTTGCGCAGTGACAACGCTCGTCAGGTGATTCGCGCCTACGGCTATCAGTTCTAAACACGTTTCAAGCTTGTTCAACACCACGTTCCCTGCCGATTTCTGGGCCAGCACTTGGCCTGCACTGTGGCTCACGCTAAGGCTGGCTGCTGTGAGCACGCTGGCTCTGCTTGTGCTCGGCGCGCCCCTGGCGTGGTGGTTAGCGCGCACGGCATCGCGCTGGCGCGAGCCGGTCAATGCATTGGTCACGCTACCTTTGGTGTTGCCGCCGTCCGTGCTGGGTTTTTACATGCTGGTGCTGCTGGGTCCGCATGGCCCGCTGGGCCAGCTGACGCAGGCTTTGGGCTGGGGCACACTGTCCTTCAGCTTTGGCGGTTTGGTGTTGGGCTCCATCGTCTATTCGCTGCCTTTTGCGGTGCAGCCTTTGCAAAGCGCGTTTGCCGCCATGGGCCGCCGCCCCCTGGAGGCGGCCATGACGCTGGGAGCCAAACCATTGGATGCGTTCTTGACGGTGGCTTTGCCGCAGGCACGCCACGCGCTGCTGAGTGCGGGGCTGCTGAGCTTTGCGCACACGCTGGGCGAGTTTGGCGTGGTGCTGATGATTGGCGGCAACATTCCGGGGCAAACGCAGGTGCTGTCCACCTTGATTTACGGCCACGTGGAGGCCATGGACTACGTCCAAGCGCATGTGCTGGCGGGCGGCATGGCGGTGTTTGCGTTTGCGGTCTTGTGGATGCTCTCGCGTGTGCAGCGGCGCCTGCAGGAGCAACGCTCATGAGTACCCAGAACATTGACTTGCAATTTGATTTGCGTTTGCAGCGCCCCGGTTTTACGCTGCAGACCGCTATGGCGCTGCCCTTGCAGGGCGTGACGGTATTGTGGGGTGCATCAGGCTCAGGCAAGACGACTTTGTTGCGCTGCCTGGCCGGATTGGAGCGCGCACACGGCCGGGTGCAACTAGGCCACAAGCTTTGGCAGGACGACGCGCAAGGCGTGTTTGTACCAACCTGGCAACGTCGGCTGGGCATGGTGTTTCAGGACCACGCCTTGTTTGACCACCTGGATGTGCGCGGGAACCTGATGTACGGCCTGCGCCGCCTGCCGGCCACCGAACAGGCCACGGCCAAAGCAGCGCTGGACGGGGCGGTGCAGGTGCTGGGCATTGGTCATTTACTGACGCGGGGCGTGCAGGCGCTGTCGGGCGGCGAGCGTCAGCGCGTAGCCATGGCGCGCGCGCTGGCGGTGCGCCCACAGGTGCTGCTACTGGATGAGCCGCTGGCCGCGCTGGATGCAGCGCGCAAGGCCGAGGTGCTGCCCTGGCTGGAACAGTTGCGCACACAGTTGCGCGTACCCATGGTGTACGTCACGCATGCGGCCGACGAAGTCACGCGCCTGGCCGACCACCTGGTGGTGGTGCAAGCCGGGCAGGTGCAGGCCAGCGGGCTGGTTCAGGACGTCTTGGCTTCGGTGCAAGTGCCCGTGTCGCTGGGCGACGATGTGGGCGCACTGGTGGATGCCACCGTGGTGCAGCGCGATGCGCAGTGGTCACTGGCGCATGTGCAGATGCAGGGCGCCGCCTTGTGCGTGCCCGACCGGGGCTTGCCCGAGGGCACGCATTTGCGGCTGCGCATCTTGGCCCGCGATGTGAGCATCACGCTCGAACGTGCTCAGGGCACCAGCATTCAAAACCATGTGCCGTGTGTGGTGCAGGCCATGCTGCCCGACAGCAGCGACCACCAGATGCTGGTGCAGCTGCGCCACGGCGAAGCTTTGCTGGTGGCCCGCGTAACGCGCCGCGCAGTAGACATGCTGCAGCTGCGCGAGGGCATGCACGTTTGGGCCCAGATCAAGGCTGTGAGCATGGTGCACTGAGCACCCACTTGCGCCTTACGCCTGCAGAGCCAAAAACAGTTCGGGTTGGAGTTGCAGCCGCTCGGGTGCGCTGAAGCACAAAAAGCGACGGTTGGTCGCACGACCAATGGTGCACAGGCCGAGCTGGCGTGCAATGGTCAAGCCCATGTGCGTGATGCCGCTGCGCGAGATGAGCACGGCCACGCCCATTTGCGCCGCCTTGATGACCATTTCGCTGGTCATGCGGCCCGTGGTGTAAAACACATGGCCCTGGGTCGGCGCACCTGGGCTTCCGACCGGACGCAAAGTGTGCGCTTCTTGCAGCCACTGCCAGCCAGCAATGGTGTCGACCGCGTTGTGGCGCCCCACGTCTTCCACGAACGTGAGCAAGCGGTCTTGCTGAAACAGCGCACACCCATGTACTGAGCCGGCTTGCTTGTAGACGCTGTCCATCAAACGGATCTGGTTGACGATGCTGTAGAGCTCGCTTTGCGTGATGCAAGTGGAGGGCAGCTGCAGCGCGTCAGTCTGCTCCATCAGCTCGGCAAACATGCTGCCCTGGCCGCAGCCGGTGGTGACCACACGGCGCGCTGTGCGCTCCTGCCAGCGGGCAATGCCACCCCGGGTGTGTACAGCGGCAGCGCCCACCTCCCAGTCCACACTCACGCTGCCCACATCGTCCACGCCGTCCACCAGACGCTGGTTGCGCAAGTAGCCCAGCACCAGTTGCTCGGGGCGTGCGCCCAGCGTCATGAGGGTGACGAGTTCCTGCTTGTCCACATACACCGTCAGCGAACGTTCTGCAGGAATGTTCAGACTCTGTATTTCGCCGTGCTCATTGACCACCGTGATGGCTTCGGTCAAGGGCGCTTGCGCGTTGGTGAGGATGGGCAGGGCCATGGCACTTACTCCTGCAAAGCCATGAGGCCCTGGGTGCCGTAACCGGGCACACGGGCGGGCGAGCCACCAGCACTCACGGCCACAGCGCAGTACTTGAACTCCGGAATCTTGCCGAAAGGATCCAGCGCCGGGTTGGTCATGAGGTTGGCTGCAGCTTCGTAGTAGGCAAACGGAATGAACACGGCGCCACGCGGTGTGCCGTCGTCGCGGCGCACATGCAGGCTGACCTGGCCACGGCGCGAACGCACGGTCAGCACATCGCCGGGTTGCAGACCCAGGGTCTGCATGTCTTGCCCGTTCATGCTGGCGGTAGCCATGGGCTCGATGGCGTCGAGCACACGGGCGCGGCGCGTCATGGAGCCGGTGTGCCAGTGTTCAAGCTGACGGCCAGTGATGAGCACAAAGGGATAGTCGGCATCAGGCCGCTCGTTGGCGGGAATGATGTCGGCAGGCACCAGGTGCGCACGTCCATCGTTGGTGGGGAAGCCGTGCACAAACACCGTAGGTTCCCCCGGCGCGTCTTCGCTCAGGCAAGGGTAAGTGACGCTGGACTCGCGTTGCAAACGCTCCCAGCTGATGCCTCCAATGGCGGCATGCATGGCCTGGCGCATTTCTTCGTACACCTCGGCCACGCCGAATTCAGGGCCACTGTAGCTCCAGCTCAGACCCATGCCGCGCGCCATTTCCTGCAGGATCCACAGGTCAGCTCGGGCCTGACCGGGTGGCTGCACGGCTTGCTGGCCCAGCTGCACCATGCGGTCGGTGTTGCTGACAGTGCCGGTTTTTTCGGGCCAGGCGGTGGCGGGCAGCACCACGTCGGCCAGCCAGGCGGTTTCGGTCATGAAGATGTCTTGCACCACCATGTGCTGCAAACTGGCCATGGCATGGCGGGCATGGTTCAGGTCAGGGTCGCTCATGGCCGGGTTTTCGCCCATGATGTACATGCCGCGAATCTTGTGCGGGTCGCTGTCATCGGCCAGGGCTTTGTCCATGATCTCGACCACGGTGTAGCCCGGCTTGTCGTCCAGCTTGGTGCCCCAGAAGTCTTCAAACCAGGCGTGTGCTTTGGGGTCACTGACGCGCTGGTAGTTGGGATACATCATCGGAATGAGGCCCGCATCGCTGGCGCCTTGCACGTTGTTTTGTCCGCGCAGCGGATGCAGGCCGGAGCCGGGCTTGCCAATCTGACCCGTGATGGTGGACAGGGCGATGAGGCAGCGCACGTTGTCAGTACCGTGGATGTGCTGGCTCACACCCATGCCCCACAAAACCATGGAGCCTTTGGAGGTGGCGTAAGCCCGCGCGACTTCGCGCAGGGTTTCGGCGGGCACGCCGCAAATCGGTGCCATGGCCTCGGGGCTGTAGCCCTGAATGTTGGTGCGCAAGGCTTCGAAGTTGCTGGTGCGCTCGCGCACAAAGGTTTCATCCACCAGTCCCTCTTCGATGACGGTGTAGATCATGGCATTGAGCATGGCCACATCGGTGTCGGGCTTGAACTGCATCACGCGCCAGGCGTGTTTGCCCAAATCCGTCACGCGCGGATCGGCCAGCACCACTTTGGCACCGCGTTTGGCAGCGTTCTTGATCCAGGTGGCGGCCACCGGGTGGTTGGCGGTGGGGTTGGAGCCAATGACGACGATGACTTCGGCATGCTCCACATCGTTGACCTGGTTGCTCACGGCTCCCGAGCCCACGCCTTCGAGCAAGGCGGCCACGCTGGAGGCGTGGCACAAGCGGGTGCAGTGGTCCACATTGTTGGAGCCAAAACCGGTACGCACCAGTTTCTGGAACAGGTAGGCTTCCTCGTTGCTGCCTTTGGCCGAGCCAAAACCCGCCAGCGATTTGGCACCGCAGGTGTCGCGTAACCTGACCAGGCCGCCCGTGGCCAAGGCCAGGGCCTCTTCCCAGGTGGCTTCGCGGAACACATCTGACCACTGGGCGCTATCGCGGTTGAGGTGCTCCAGCGCTTCGGGATCTTTGGGCACACCGGGCTTGCGGATCAGCGGTACCGTCAAACGTTGTGGATTGTGGATGTAGTCAAAACCAAAGCGCCCTTTGACACACAGGCGGTTGTGGTTGGCAGGGCCGTCGCGGCCGTCCACGCTGACGATGCGGTTATCTTTGACGTTGTAGGTCAGCAAGCAACCCACGCCACAGAAAGGACACACTGAATCCACCTTGCGATCCACCTGCTGCGAGCCCACTTGCGTAGCGGGCATAAGCGCACCAGTGGGGCAGGCCTGCACACATTCGCCACAAGCCACACAGCTGCTGGCACCCATCGGGTCTTCCAGGTCAAAAGTGATGGTGCTGTGCGCGCCGCGGTGGGCATAACCGATGACGTTGTTGACCTGCTCTTCGCGGCACGCCCGCACACAGCGGTTGCACTGGATGCAGGCATCCAGATTGACGGTCATGGCCGGGTGGCTGATGTCGCTGGCCACACGCTCGCGCTGCAGGCTGCGCAGCGAGCCGCGCACCTGCACGCCCATGCGCTGCGCCCACTGGCTGAGTTCGCCGTGTTCGCCTGCATCGCCCTCACCTTCAGCGTCGTTCCATTTGTAGCCACGCTCGGGCATGTCCGACAGCAGCATTTCGAGCACCATCTTGCGCGACTTGGTGGCGCGTTCGGTGTCGGTGTTGACCTTCATGTCGGGCGTGACGTTGCGGCAGCAGCTGGGGGCCAGCACGCGTTCGCCCGCAATCTCGACCACACAGGCGCGGCAATTACCGTCGGGGCGCAGGCCGTCCTTGTGGCACAGGTGCGCAATGTCCACACCGTGGCGGTGCGCAGCGCTGTGAATGGTTTCGCCATCAAAGGCCTGTACGCGCTGGCCGTTGAGCTCAAAAGAAATGGTCTGGAGCGTGTTCATGCGCCTTCTCCTTGCACTGCGGTGCTGGCACCGACTTCATGCGCAAAGTGTTGGAGGATGCTGCGCACCGGGTTGGGCGCAGCCTGGCCGAGGCCACAAATGGAGGCATCGCCCATCACATCGGCCAGGTCCTGCAGCAGTGCGGCGTCCCACACGGGGTTTTGCATCAGCTGTGCGGCTTTGCTGGTGCCCACGCGGCAGGGGGTGCACTGGCCACAGCTTTCGTGTTCAAAAAAGCGCATCACGTTGAAGGCAGCATCGCGGGCCTTGTCGGCCTGGCTGAGCACCATGACGGCAGCCGAGCCAATGAAGCAGCCGTGCGGCTGCAAGGTGTCAAAGTCCAGCGGAATGTCGGCCATGCTGGCGGGCAAAATGCCGCCCGATGCACCACCGGGCAAGTAGGCGTAAAGCGTGTGACCTTCGGCCATGCCGCCGCAGTATTCATCGACCAGTTCGCGCAGGGTGATGCCAGCGGGCGCGAGCTTGACGCCTGGCGAGCGCGCGCGCCCGCTGACGCTGAAGCTGCGCAGGCCTTTGCGGCCATTGCGGCCAAAGCCGGTAAACCAGTCAGCACCGCGCTCGACGATGTCACGCACCCAGTACAGGGTTTCGAAGTTATGTTCGAGTGTGGGGCGACCAAACAAGCCGATTTGTGCAATGTAGGGCGGGCGCATGCGGGGCTCGCGACGCTTACCCTCAATGCTCTCGATCATGGCGGACTCTTCGCCACAAATGTAGGCACCTGCGCCACGGCGCAACTCGATGCGCGGCAGGGCGCAAGGCGGATGCGCATGCAGCTTGTCCAGCGCCCCTTGCAGCAGGGCACGACAGCCGTGGTATTCGTCGCGCAGGTAAATGTAGACCGCGTCCACACCGACCACATGAGCGGCAATGAGCAGGCCTTCCAGGAAACGATGCGGGTCGCGCTCAAGGTAAGTGCGGTCTTTGAAGGTACCGGGCTCGCCCTCGTCAATGTTGACAGCCATCAGGCGCGGCACCGCTTGTTCGCGCACGATGCGCCATTTACGCCCGGCCGGGAAACCGGCGCCACCCAGACCACGCAGGCCGGAGTGTTCCAGCGTTTCAATGATGGCGTCACCACTGAGCTCGCCACTGACCACGCGTTGCAGCAAGCCATAGCCGCCTTGGGCACGGTAACTGTCCATATCCACATGGGCAGGTGCCAGCACGATGTCAGCCTCGGTGGTCACCGCGGCCTGCGCCAGCGCGCCCGGGTTGAACTGCCCACCGGGGGCACTGGCGGGGTGTTGGCCACTGCTGACTTGTGCGTCGAGTGCCAGCTCGCGCACTTGTTTGGTGGTGGCTTTGGGTACAGGACGTTGGTCCACCACAGCCACGGGCGCTTGTTCGCAGCGGCCCACGCAAGGCGCGGCAACGACGCGTACACCGCTCATGCCCAGCTCGTTTTGCAAACTGCTGAGCAGGTGCGATGCACCGCCCAATTGGCAGCTCAGACCGTCACACACACGCACGGTGCGCACGGCGGGGGTCTGATCGTCTTCGATCACATCGAAGTGGTGATAGAAGGTGGCGACCTCGTACACCTCAGCCATGGACAGGCGCATTTCTGCGGCCAGCGCCACGAGGTGACGGCGGTAGAGGCCTTTGTATTGGTCCTGCAACGCGTGCAGATGTTCGATGAGCAGATCGCGACGATGTGGCCCCTCGCCAATCAGTGCACGCACTTGGGCGCGGGCGGCGTCATCAGGTTGACGACCTTTAAGCTGGCCGCGACGGCGCAACTGCTGGCGCGCCTCGTCCAGCGTGGCCAAAGGAATCACAGAGGAAGAAGTGACAGTGCTCATGTCTTGCCTTGCCCTACAAAGGCCCTGCAGCGCATGGCTGCAAGGCATCGCTCAAAAATCAGTGAAAGAACTTGCCCACGCTCAGCAGCGTGCGATACACGCCCCAAACCAGTGGAATGCCAACCGCAGCCCAGGCCAGGTACACCATGGCCATGCTGCTTGCATGGTAGCCCGATTGGCTGGCCCCCACTGCAGATGCCGTAGCGCGGTCGTGCGCGATTTGACGCTCACGCGCAAGCTCCTCAGGTGTCATGAAGTGTTTGGGGTTAAGTGGCTTGATCAGCCAATTGCTGATCAGGCCAATGACCAGCATACCCACCAGGATGTACATAGTCTGGTTGTAAACCTGCTCGCGCGCAATCCCCAGGCCCAGCTGGTATTCGCGCATGTAATTCACCACCACGGGGCCAATGATGCCGGCGGTAGACCAGGCCGTCAGCAAACGGCCGTGAATGGCCCCCACCATCTGCGTGCCAAACAGGTCCGCCAGATACGCAGGCACAGTGGCAAACGCGCCGCCATACATCGACAAAATGATGCAAAAGGCCCCCACAAACAACAACTTGCTGCCCATGCCCGCGCTGGCCGGGATGCTGAAATACAGCACACCGCCCAGCACGAAGAACACCGTGTAAGTCAACTTGCGGCCCAGCTTGTCAGACAGACTGGCCCAGAAGAAACGGCCACCGATATTGAACAGGCTGAGCAAGGCCGTAAAGCCTGCGGCCACACCAGCAATGGCGGTCAGTTGAGCCTTGTCGAGTTCAGAGAATTTGGCCTCCAAGCCGATCAGGCTGCCGCCAAAAACTTCCTGCAACATGGGGCTGGCCATGCCGATCACGCCAATGCCGGCCGACACGTTCATGCACAGCACCAACCAGATCAGCCAGAACTGGGGAATGCCCCAGACCTTGCTCACATGCACATGGTTTTGCGTGATCATGGCGTTGGACTGTGCAGCCACTGGCGGCTCCCAGCCCTCTGGTTTCCAGCCGCTGGCCGGAACGCGGTAGCCAAACGCACCGATCAACATGGCCACGATGTACAGGCTGCCCATGACCACAAAGGTTTGCCACACGCCCACGCTCTCGGGCGTGGCGAAGTGTTTCATCAGTTCGGCCGCCAGGGGCGAGCCAATCATGGCCCCGCCACCAAAACCCATGATGGCCATGCCAGTGGCCATGCCCCGACGGTCAGGGAACCATTTGATCAGGGTACTCACAGGCGAGATGTAGCCCAGCCCCAGGCCAATCCCCCCCACAATGCCCGAGCCCAGAATCATCATCCAGAACTGGTGCAGGTAGATGCCCAGCGCCGAGAACAGCATGCCGCCGCCCCAGCAAATGGCTGCCAACACGCCCACCTTGCGGGGCCCCACATGTTCCAGCCAACCACCCCAGATGGCGGCAGACAAACCCAGGAACACAAAAAACAGGGTGTACATCCAGCCCAGCGTGGCCACTGACCAATCGCACTGGGTGGTGAAGAGTTGCGCGAAAAAGCCCACATCGGGTCCGCACTTGATCGGCTCCTTGATGCCCAAAGCCTTGGACAAGGGCAGCCAAAACACCGAAAAGCCGTAAGCCATACCGATACACAGGTGAATGGCCAAGGCCGCAGGTGGCACCAGCCAGCGATTGAAGCCCGGGCGTGCAATGATGCGCTCCTTGGACAGCAGGCCCGAGCCCGCTTGTGCGTCTTCAGCATGAGATGACATTGTGTCTCCTTGGTTGGAAATGAGGTGTCTATCATTCACCCCCTTTTGTTGCAAGGGGCGAATTTAGGGCTTGAAAGGATTTGTGGCAATATGAGCCTGTGCAAGCAATTCATATGCTGAATACAGCATAAAGTCTATGCCACAAGTTTCCATCACACCTCAGTGGTCCATCAGTGACAGCCATGGCAAACACCTCTCGCACAGGCTGTTGGCCCTGCTGCGCGACGTCCAGAACCACGGCAGTTTGTCTGGCGCTTGCAGAGCCACGGGCGTTTCGTACCGCCACGCCTGGACGCTGATTCGCGAGGGTGAATCGCAGCTGGGCCAACCCTTGTTGCTGATGGAGCGCGGCAAAGGCTCCACCCTGACGCCCCTGGCCGAAAAACTGGTGTGGGCGGGCCACCGCATCCACGCGCGCCTGAACCCCATGCTGGAAACCCTGGCCTCTGAGCTGGAGGCCGAACTGGCCAAAGTCCTCCCCAGCACCGAACACCCTCTGCGCGTGCACGCCAGCCATGGTTTTGCGGTGGAAAAGCTGATTGACACACTGGTCCAACAAGGCGCCTCGATCGAGCGCAAATACGTCGGTAGCCAGGAATCCGTGGTGGCGCTGCACGAGGGCCTGTGCGATCTGGCCGGCACCCACATTCCGCAAGGCGACTTTGAAAGCAAGGCACTGGCCCACTATGCACAGTGGTTTGACCTGCAACGCACCCGTGTGATCCACGTGGCCACACGCAGGCAAGGCTTGATGGTGGCACGTGGCAACCCGCTCAAGATTTATGGTGTGGAAGACCTCTCGCGCCCCGGCGTGCGTTTCGTCAATCGCCAGCCCAGCTCGGGCACACGGTTTTTGCTGGAATGTTTTTTGCGCAAGGCGCATATCGACATCGCCCAGATCAACGGCTACACCCACAGCGAATTCACCCATGCCGCCGTGGCCGCCTATGTGGCCAGCGGCATGGCCGATGTGGGCATGGGGGTCGAGACGCCTTCGCGCCGCTTCAACCTGGACTTTGTGCCTTTGGCCAGCGAGCGCTACTTCCTGCTCTGCGACAAGGACAGCCTGCACAGCGAGCGCCTGCGCCTGGCGCTGGATATTCTGGCCAGCGCTGAATTCCGCGCGGCAGTGGACGAATTGCCTGGCTACTCGGGCCAACAATGCGGCGTGGTGCAAACCTTGCAGGAAGCCTTCCCGCAGCTCAAGCGCTGACACAGCACTGAACGCCCACAACTTGACGCAAGTCAACATCGTATGACCAACAAGTCCTAGGATGAGGGCATGGACAAACAACTTTTGAACGCTCTCGAAACCCGCCTGCTTGAAGAGCGCAAGCAGCTGCTCGAGCGCATTGCCGCGCAGCGCGGCGGCCTCGTCTCTCGCGCCGACATGGCCACCGAGCACTTTGCGCACAGCGAAGAAAGTCACGCACAAACCATGAGCGAGCGCGACAACGAGTTCGCCATGAACGAGCACGAAACGGCAGAGCTGGCCCAGCTCGATGCTGCCCTGGCGCGCATCCGCAGCGGTGAATACGGTACCTGCATGGATTGTGGTGTGGACATTCGCGCCGAGCGTCTGCAAGCCGCGCCCCAGGCGCTGCGCTGCATCGACTGCCAGACCCGCGCCGAACAGCACGCTTGAGGACGACATCAGGGTGACAGACATGGGCGGCGAGCGCTGCTATGCTCGCCCTCATGCGTAGCCTGTTTCACTTTGCTTTCAACGTCACTGACCTGAACATTGCCCGCCAGTTTTATGGTGAGGTTTTGGGTTGCCAAGAAGGTCGCTCCACCGACACCTGGGTGGACTTCGACTTTTACGACCATCAAATCTCACTGCATCTGGGTGAACCTTTCCCCACCGCCGCGACAGGCCATGTGGGCGAACATCTGGTGCCCATGCCGCACTTTGGGCTGATCCTGCAACTGGCCGACTGGCAGGCCATGGCCGAGCGCCTCAAAGCTGCAGGGGTAGGCTTTGTGATCGAACCCCACCTTCGTTTTGCCGGTGAGCCGGGCGAGCAATGGACCATGTTCTTTCTGGACCCGTTTGGCAACCCGATGGAAGTCAAAGGCTTCGCTGACCTGACCACTGTCTACGCGAGCTGAGCATGGAACACACCTTCGCTTCGGCCACCATCTTGCTGCTCCTGATCACCGATCCGCTGGGCAACATTCCGGTGTTTGTCAGCAGCTTGCGGGCTGTGCCCACCGAGCGCCGCGCCCGCGTGATCGTGCGCGAAGTGCTGATTGCATTTGTGCTGCTGCTGACCTTCATGTTTGTGGGCGACTCTTTCCTGCGCGCCATGAACCTGTCCCAGGTATCGCTGCAAATTGCAGGCGCGGTGGTGCTGTTTTTGATCGCGTTGCGCATGATCTTTCCGCCCCGGGGCGAAAGCGCACCTGTGCCGCAACATGAGCCCCTGATCGTTCCATTGGCCATTCCGGCGCTGGCCGGGCCCTCGGCTTTGGCCACCGTCATGCTGCTGGTCAGTCAGGCGCCAGATCGTCGCCTGGAATGGGTCGGCGCTTTGGTGGTGACGATGGCGGTATGCGCCTTGGTACTACTGCTGGCCGAACGCCTGCAGCGCCTGGTGGGCGAGCGCACCATCAGCGCCTTCGAGCGACTGATGGGCCTGGTGCTGGTGTCGATTTCAGTGGAAATGCTGATCCGCGGCCTGCGCACGCTGTCTCAGCATTGGCCTGCCCTGACCTGAGCAGGCCACCGGGGATCAAGCTGCAGGCGCCGCAATGGTCTGGTCAATCGCGCCAAAAACGCTTTGACCGTCCTTGCCCTTCATCTCGATGCGGATGGTGTCGCCGAACTTCATGAATTCGGTGGAGGGCTTGCCGTCCAGAATGGTTTCAATGGCGCGCTTTTCTGCGATGCAGCTGTAGCCCTTGGGCCAGTCTTTTTTGCCGTCAACTTCAACACCGCGGTTGCTCACCGTGCCGCTGCCTACGATGGAGCCGGCGCGCACATTGCGCGTCTTGCAGATGTGCGCAATCAACTGGCCGAAGTGGAAGGTCATGTCCGGCCCGGCATCGCACATGCCGACCTTGCGTCCGTTCCATGTGGACTGCATGGTCAAATTGACGCGGCCGCCCTCCCAAGCGTCACCCAGCTCGTCCGGGGTCACAGCCACAGGGCTGAATGCGGTGGCAGGCTTGCTCTGGAAAAAGCCAAATCCTTTGGCCAATTCGTCAGGGATCAGGTTGCGCAGGCTCACGTCGTTGGCCAGCATCAGCAGACGAACGCCCTCAAGCGCTTGCTCGGGGCTGGAAGACATGGACACATCGCCGGTCACGACAGCGATCTCGGCTTCGAAGTCGATGCCAAAGGCTTCGCTGGGCACCACCACAGGGTCGCAAGGACCAATGAAGTCGTCGCTGCCACCCTGATACATCAGCGGGTCGGTGTAGAAGGTTTTGGGCACTTCGCTGTTGCGGGCCGCGCGCACCAGCTCCACGTGGTTGATGTAGGCCGAACCATCGGCCCACTGGTAGGCGCGGGGCAGAGGGGCCATACACATCTTCGGGTCAAACGGAAACGCATGACGCGCCTTGCCGGTGTTGAGCGTCAGGTACAAATCTTCGAGCTGAGGCGCCAGGAAATTCCAGTCGTCCAGCACTTGCTGCAAGGTGTCGGCAATGCCAGTCGCATAATGAGCCGTGGTCAGGTCGCGTGAGACCACGACCAGTTGACCGTCGCGGGAGCCGTCTTTGTAAGTGGCAAGTTTCATGTTGAGGTGTCCTGTCCGGGCTGTTTTCGCTACACTGAGCGTCACAGCAGTTTACGCATTGTTAAACTCGTTTAACTAAACGAAACGACATTCTAGATCATATGACCGTCAGCCGTACAGCCCCCGAAGACCAGGATTCTGACAAAACCCGCGCCGGCATCCAGTCGGTCGAGGTTGGCTTTGCACTGCTGGAAGTGCTTGCGCAGGCCGAAGGCCCGCTGATGCTGCGCGATCTGGCCGCCAGCGCCGGCATGAGCGCCGCCAAGGCGCACCGTTATCTGGTGAGCTTTCAACGCTTGGGCCTGGTGGTGCAGGACAACGCCAGCACACGTTATGAGCTGGGCCCGGCCACCCTGCGGCTGGGACTGGCCACCTTGTCGCGTCTGGACGCCGTCAAGATGGCCCGCGAGCGTCTGCCGGCGTTGATGGAAAAAACCGGCCACACCCTGGCCATTGCGGTTTGGGGCAACCACGGGCCGACGCTGGTGCATTGGCAGGAGTCCCCGCTGGCTGTGCCTGTCAACCTGCGTCTGGGTGATGTGATGCCGATGCTGTCCTCTGCAACGGGACGATGCTTTGCAGCTTTTATTGGCAACGGTGTGGGCGCTGACCGGGCCCGCGCCATGATCGAGCAGGAAATGCTGCTCGCACGCAAACTGGGGCGGACCGATGTCCCCACCACCGCAGCAGGCGTACGCGAACTGGTCGAACACACCCGCGCCCAAGGTCTGGGCCAGGTGGTCAATGTGTTGCTGCCCGGAATTTCGGGTTTTTGTGCGCCGGTATTTGATGCCGATGGTCATCTGTCCCTGGGCGTGGTGGCGCTGGGCTCCAGTGCCACACTCGACACCCAACCCCGGGGCACCGTGGCCCAACAACTGCTGAGCATGACCCACCAACTCAGCGCCGACCTGGGCTGGCACCGCGCCTGAACACAAGCCCACGTCTGACATGGACCGTCGCCTGCGCATCCATCCGCCGTGGCTGATCATGGGTGCGCTGGCGCTGGCTGTTTTGCTTGCGCATATGCTCACACTGTCAAGCATCACCCTGAGCGCCATCCGCAACGATCCCCCTGCAGCTCGCAAAGCTCTGGCGCAAGCGCAGTTGATCAAACCCAGCCCGCCAGCGCCAGCGCCGCCCCCCGTCAAAACAGCTCCTGCAAAGCCGCTGTCACCAGCACCCGACCCGTTGGCAGCTTCAATACCCACCCCCTCTGAAGCGACACCGGAAACTAGCCCATCCCCTGCCGAACCCGCGGCAACCCAGATCGCCACCACCGCGCATGCGCCCGCCGCAGACACGCCCGATGTCCTGGTGGCCCGCCAGCTACCTCCTCCAGCCCTGCTGGAATACACGCTCGAGGGCATGGACCGCGGACTGCACTACCGCGCCAGCAGCACCTTGCAGTGGCAATACAACGAACAGCGCTACGAGCTGAGCCTGAGCGTGCAAGCTTTTTTGCTGGGCACGCGCCAGTGGCGCAGCTCGGGTCAGTTGGGACCTGACGGCTTGCTGCCAGAACGCCTGAGTGACAAGCGCAAAAGCGAAGTCGCGGCCCACTTTGACCGGGTCAACCAGCAAGTGATTTTCAGCAGCAACAAACCCAGTGCCGCCTTGCTGGCCGGGGCCCAGGACCAGATCAGCCTGTTTGTGCAGTTGGGCGGCGCCGTCAACACCACACCGGACCGCTTTGCGCCCGGCGTCACCTTGAATGTGCAGACCGTGACACCACGCAGCGCCGATCTGTGGCGCATTACCCTGGTCAGCGAGGAGCAACTGGTCTTCCAGGGCCAACCTCACCTCACGCGCCATTGGGTTTGTGCCCCTCGCGGTCCCTACGATTCCCGTCTGGAGTTCTGGACAGACCCCGCGCTCACCGGCCTGCCTGTGCGTATCCGCATCACCCAGGCCAACGGCAGCTATATCGACATGCAGCTCAGCGATTTAAAGGATGCCCCGCCCTTGCCGGCATCCTGACCCTGCTGAGGTCTTGAAATTGCGAATGGCGCACACATCTGCACTTGAACTTGAGGCAGAATGAACCCATGAACCTGTTGTACGAATCCGAAGACTTTGCTGTGATGCACCTGCTGGCCAACGAGCCCGCCGAGGGTGAGTCGGCCGCCGCTGACCAACCCACGCTGGAGCGCCACGGCTTTGAAATCGTGGACAAGCGTTCAGGCAAAGAGGTCTATCTCGACGGCTCCTGGGCCGAAATGTTCCAGCAACAGCTGCTGGCCTGGCAGCAGCGCGCCCCCACCCAGGAAGAGGTGGAAGACACGCTGGAAGGCTACACAGGCCTGGCCCAGCAACCTGTGCTGGTGCACTGAGCTCAGCAGCACCCGCTCAGGCGTGCTGACGAATGGCTTTCGCCATGGTGCTCACGATCTGTTCAATCTGCGCATCGGTCACGATGTAGGGCGGGCAGACCACCAGGTTGTCCCCCGCCGGGCGAATCCACACGCCGTCCTGGAAACAGCTTCGGAAAATTTCAAACGCCCGCTTGCCCGGTGCTGATGCGTTGGGAGCCAACTCCACGGCACCAGCCAACCCCAGACTGCGAATACCTGCCACACCAGGCAAGCCTTTGAGGGTACTGTGAAGCGCATCGCCCAGCACGCGGCCTTGCTGGCCGGCGCGGGCAAACAGATCTTCCTGCGCCATCAGCTCCAACGTGGCCAAAGCCGCCGCGCAAGCCACCGGATGACCCGAGTAGGTGTAGCCGTGGAAGAACTCGATGGCGTGCTCTGGGGCCTGCGTGTTCATCATGGCCTCGTAGATGAAGTCGCGACAAATCACCCCACCCAGAGGAATCACGCCGTTGGTCACGGCTTTGGCAAAGTTGAGCATGTCGGGCACCACACCGTAAAAGTCCGATGCAAACGGTGTACCCAAACGGCCAAAACCGGTAATGACCTCATCAAAGATCAGCAAGATGCCGTGCTTGTCGCAAATCTGGCGCAGACGCTGCAGATAACCCTTGGGCGGGATGTACCAGCCCGCGCTGCCGGCAATGGGCTCGACGATGATCGCAGCCACATTGCTTGGGTCATGCAGTGGCAGGATGCGTTGTTCAAGTTCGAGCAAGGGGTCTTCAGCCCACACGGGCTCTTCGCCGTGGATGTAAGCGTGGTTGACCGGGTCGTGGATGAAGCGCATGTGGTCAACGCGCGGCAGCAACTGTGCCCCAAAGGCCTTGCGGTTAGCGGGCAGGCCACCCACGCTCATGCCGCCAAAGTTGACGCCGTGGTAGCCCTTTTCGCGGCCAATGAAAACGGTACGATGCCCCTCGCCGCGTGCGCGGTGGTAAGCCAGCGCCAGCTTGAGCGAAGTGTCCGCCGCTTCAGACCCGGAGTTGCAGAACAGCACCTTGTTCAGGTCACCCGGCGCCAGCTGTGCGATTTTTTGGGCCGCCAGAAAAGCCTTGTCGTTGCCGGCCTGGAACGCGGTGGCGTAGTCCAGGGTGTCCAACTGCTTTTTGATGGCTTCGTTGATGGGCTTGCGGTTGTGACCCGCGCCCACGCACCAAAGGCTGGAAATGCCGTCGATCACCTGACGACCATCGTGGGTGGTGAAGTGCATGCCGTCTGCACCCACGAAAATGCGTGGGTCGTGCTGAAACTGACGGTTGGGCGTGAAGGGCAACCAATGGTTGTCCATGGGCAAAGCGGTCTGGGTCATGACATCTTCCGACGAAATAGACAAGAGCTGCAGTGTACGACCGCCAACAGTCCCTTCTCTACAATAGCGCTGATATGAACCCGACCTACATCCTCACCCTCTCTTGCCCGGACCGTACGGGCATCGTGCATGCCGTCTCTGGTTTCTTGCTGGAGCGCGGCGGCAACATCGAGGAAGCGGCCCAATACAACGACCACGACACCGGCCTGTTTTTCATGCGCGTGCAGTTTGCCTGCGCCGTCAGCGCTGCGGATCTGAATGCTCAACTGACAGCTTTTGCCGAGCCCTTTGCCATGAAGTGGGAGCTGCACACCAGCGAGCAACCCATGCGCACCATCATCATGGTGAGCAAGGAAGGCCATTGCCTGAACGACTTGCTGTTTCGCGTCAAGAGCGGCCTGCTGCCGCTGGAGGTGCGCGCCATCATCAGCAACCACCGCGACTTCTATCAGCTCGCGGCCAGCTACAACATTCCGTTTCACCACATTCCCCTGACAGCTGCCACCAAGGCCCAGGCCGAGGCCAAGCAGATGGAAATCATCGAAGCCGAAGGGGCCGAGCTGGTGGTGCTGGCGCGTTACATGCAAATCCTGAGCGATGATTTGTGCCGCAAGCTTTCGGGCAAAGCCATCAACATTCACCACAGCTTCCTGCCCAGTTTCAAAGGCGCCAAACCCTACTACCAGGCACACGACCGTGGCGTCAAACTGATTGGTGCCACTGCGCACTACGTGACTGCGGATCTGGACGAAGGCCCGATCATTGAGCAGGACGTGGCCCGAGCCGACCACAGCAAAACCGTGGAAGACCTCACCGCCATGGGCCGCGACACCGAAAGCCAGGTGCTGGCCCGTGCCGTCAAGTGGCATAGTGAGCACCGCGTGCTGCTCAACGGGCACAAAACGGTGATCTTCAAGTAATTGACTTTGCGGGACGGAAACAGACCATGAGCCTACGCATCCCGCCTATTCAATGCTTGCTGACATTCGAGGCGCTAGCACGCCTGCGCAGCGTGACCCAGGCGGCTGACGAGCTGTGCGTGACGCCCAGCGCTGTGAGTCACCGCGTCAAGCAGCTTGAGCAAATGATCGGTACCAAGCTTTTTGGGCGGGCCGATTTTTCACTCACGACCGAAGGCATCGAATACCTCGCCCATGTGCGCGAAGGCCTGGTCTCCTTGCAACGCTTTCCGAGCGCCAACGCCAACCCAGGGCGACGCAAACTGCGCGTGGCCGTGACGCCGACCTTCGCACGCTCGCTGCTCATGCCGCGCCTGCGCCACTTTCACGAGGCCTACCCGGAAATCGACATCACCCTGCAGGTGAGCATTCCCCTGCTCGACGTGGTGGCCGAAGACGCCGACCTGACGATTCGCTTTGGCACCGGCCGCTATGCCGATGTGGAACACGTGTGCCTGATCAAGGACGAGGTCACCCCGCTGGCTTCGCCCGCCTGGGTGCGCGAAAACGGCCCCTTTGACGCCCCTGAGGACCTGGAAGGCGAGACCTTGCTGCGCAGCCCATTGGAGCCCTGGCGTACCTGGTTTGCTGCGCACGACCTCGATTGGCCTGAGCCCACTGAAGGTTCATCTTTTAACGACATTGGCTTGATGTGCGATGCCGCCGCCCAAGGCTTGGGCGTGGGACTGGTGCGGTTGAAACTGGCTACCCCCTGGCTGGAGAGTGGTCAGCTGGTGCGCCTGTTCGATCGCAATGTGCCCAGCCCCCACGCTCACTACCTGTGCTGGCGCACGGGCACCATGGAGCGCTGGGAGTGCGCGACTTTTGCCGAGTGGCTCAAAAGCGCACTGGCCTGATACAGGAGCGACCGCTCCTACTTTCACAACATCTTTCAACATTCTTCAATGCACAAAATGTGCTGACGGGCGTACATTAGGGCCCATGAACAGCCCGATCCCATTTGACGCCGCCCAAGCCGCCGAACAAACGTCCACACGTGCTGCATTGCAGCAGCAAGTCGTGCGGGCGTTACTCGCTGTTTTGCCTCAAGACGCCGTGCTCTACACGCCAGAAGACACGACACCCTACGAGTGCGACGGCCTGACCGCCTACCGCCAACGCCCACTGGCCGTGTGTCTGCCCGAGAGTGAGCAAGAGGTCCAGGCGGTGCTGCGCACCTGCAAACAGTTGCAAGTGCCCGTGGTGGCGCGTGGCGCGGGCACCGGCCTGTCTGGCGGCGCAATGCCCCATGAAATGGGGGTCACGCTTTCTATGGCCCGCTTCAACAAAATCGTGAGCGTGGATGCGCGCAGTCGGACAGCTGTAGTGCAGTGCGGCGTGCGCAACCTGGCCATCAGCGAGGCGGCTGCGCCCTATGGCCTGTATTACGCTCCTGACCCCTCCAGCCAGATCGCCTGCACGATTGGTGGCAACGTGGCCGAGAACTCCGGCGGCGTGCATTGCCTCAAATATGGCCTGACGGTGCACAACGTGCTCAAAGTGCGTGGCTTCACCATCGATGGCGACCCGGTCGAGTTCGGCAGCGAGGCGCTGGACACCGCGGGCTACGACCTGCTGGCCGTGCTGATCGGCAGCGAAGGCATGCTGGCCGTCACCACCGAAGTCACCGTCAAGCTGGTACCCAAGCCGCAGCTGGCGCGCTGCATCATGGCCAGCTTTGACGATGTGCGCAAAGCCGGTGACGCCGTGGCCGCAGTGATTGCCGCCGGCATCATCCCCGCCGGGCTGGAGATGATGGACGGCCCCATGACTGTGGCGGTGGAAGATTTTGTCCACGCCGATTACGACCTCAGCGCCGCCGCTATTCTTTTGTGCGAGAGCGACGGGACACCCGAAGAGGTGGAAGAAGAAATTGGACGCATGAGCGATGTGCTGCGTGCTGCCGGAGCCACCGCCATCACGGTCAGCCGCGACGAAGCCCAGCGCATGAAATTCTGGAGCGGGCGCAAAAACGCATTCCCCGCCAGTGGCCGCATCAGCCCCGACTACATGTGCATGGACTCGACTATCCCGCGCAAGCGCCTGGCCGACATCCTGCAAGCCATTCAACAGATGGAAGAGAAGTACGCGCTGCGTTGCCTGAACGTCTTCCACGCGGGCGATGGCAATCTGCACCCACTGATTTTGTTCGATGCCAACGACCCCGACCAGCTGCACCGCTGCGAGCAGTTCGGCGCCGAGATCCTGGAAACCAGCGTGGCCATGGGCGGAACCGTCACAGGTGAGCACGGCGTGGGCATCGAGAAGGTCAACAGCATGTGCGTGCAGTTTTCAGCCGAAGAAAACGAGCAGATGTTTGGCGTCAAACGCGCGTTCGATCCATTGGGCTTGCTCAACCCCGGCAAGGTGATTCCCACCCTGCACCGCTGCGCGGAATACGGCAAGATGCTGGTGCGCGCCGGACAGATCAAGCACCCTGATTTGCCGCGTTTTTGAAAGCCTTTAGTGCGCGTACGTACGGCCACCAAAAATGGCCGTTCCCACTCGCACCATCGTGCTGCCGGCGGCAATAGCGGCTTCCAGATCGGCTGTCATGCCCATGGACAGCGTGTCCCATTGCGGCGGATTGAGCTCTGTGCGCACCTGTTCAAACAAAGCCGTAGCCCGTTGATGCAGGGCCATTTGGGCCTCAAACCCTTCGACCGGATCGGGAATGGTCATCAGCCCGCGCAACACCAATCGCGGCAAAGTCATCACCTCGCGGGCCAGCACCAGCACCTCGTCTGGGCGCACACCCGACTTGGTTTCGCCCCCATCGGTGTTGACTTGCAGGCACACCTGCAGCGGCGTCATATCGTCTGGCCGCTGGTCTGACAGGCGCTGTGCAATCTTGAACCGGTCCACGCTGTGCACCCAGTCAAAGTGTTCAGCCACCAAACGGGTCTTGTTGCTCTGGATCGGGCCGATGCAATGCCACTGCAAAGGCAAGTCATGCAAAGCCGCGATCTTGTCCACACCTTCCTGGATGTAGTTCTCGCCGAAAGCGGTTTGCCCAGCCGCATGGGCTGCACGTACATCTTCGGCCGGGAAGGTTTTGGAGACCGCCAGCAGGCGCACCGACTCGGGTGTGCGTCCTGCCGCTGCGCAAGCGCTGCGGATGCGGGCACGGACTGTTTCAAGGTTTTGGACAATGGACATGTCGCCAAGGGTACCAAAGCCGGCCGCACAAATGCTGCACATGTGCGCAGCTCCTGCTAAATTTCAGCTTTCTTCAATCTGCATCAAAACAAGCCCATGAGCTCCATCAACGCCAAAACCTACGAAGCCTGCCCCGCCCGCAAAGTTGCCTTTCTGGGCCTGGGCGTCATGGGCTACCCCATGGCAGGCCACCTGGCCCGCGCCGGCCATCAGGTCACTGTGTACAACCGCAGTCCGGCCAAAGCACAAGCCTGGCTGGCCGACTGCCCCGGCAACAGCAGCGCGCCCACCCCGCGCGAAGCCGCAGCGGGCGCCGACATTGTGTTTGCTTGCGTGGGCAACGATGCCGACTTGCGCAGCGTGGTGCTGGGCCCGGACGGTGCGTTTGCGGGCATGAAACCGGGCGCCGTGTTTGTGGATCACACCACGGCCTCGGCTGCTGTGGCCCGTGAACTCAATGCCATCGCGCTGGAAAAAGGCTTGCAATTCATCGACGCCCCCGTCTCCGGCGGTCAGGCCGGCGCCGAGAACGGGATGTTGACCGTGATGTGCGGTGGCAACGCTGCCAGCTTTGAGCAGGTCAAGCCCGTGGGCATGGCGTTCTCCCGTGCGTTCACCCTGATTGGCGAGTCCGGGGCTGGTCAGCTGGCCAAGATGGTCAACCAGATCTGTATTGCCGGGCTGATGCAAGGCCTGTCCGAAGCCGTGGCCTTTGGGCAGCAGGCCGGACTGGACATGAAGCTGGTGCTGGAGGTAATTGGCAAAGGTGCCGCGCAGAGCTGGCAGATGGACAACCGCGGCAAGACCATGGTGGACGACCAGTTCAACTTCGGCTTTGCCGTGGACTGGATGCGCAAGGACCTGGGCCTGGTGCTGGACGAAGCCAAGCGCAATGGCGCCCGCCTGCCCGTGACGGCACTGGTGGACCAGTTCTACGCCGATGTACAAAAGCTGGGCGGTGGCCGCTGGGACACCTCCAGCTTGATCAAGCGCCTGCGCTAAATCCCGCTCGGCGCCTGATCGCCGTCACGCTCAGTTCTTTTTGGCGGGCGTGGCGGTGGTGCCGCTCAGGCGTTGCAACTCCTGCTCGGAGATTTCCTCAAAAATGCGGACCACTTTGGTCACACCACCGATGCCGCGAGCGATATCAGTGGCGCGCTTGGCTTCGCGGGCTGTGACGCGGCCCATCAGATACACCTGACCGCGCTCGGTCACGACCTTGATGGCGTTCGATTGCAGGTCCTTGGCATCCAGGAAGGCGGCCTTGACCTGACCGGTGATCACGGTGTCTTTGGCACGCTGGGTCAGGCTGCTGGGAGGAATCACGGCCAGATCGTTAACCACTGAATTCACATTGTCCTGGCTGACGGCCAATTTTTCGGCGCGTTCCTTTTCTGCCTGACTGGCCACCTCGCCGCTGAGCAGCACCTGGCGGTTGTAACTGGTCACATTGGCATGAATACGGTTGCCAATGCTCTGGCGCAGTGCACTGGCCACTTTGAGCTCAATGCCCTCATCTTCCACTTGCGAGCCGGTGGTACGTCGATCGGTCGCTGACAAGCCGCCAACCACGGCGCCACCAACCACCAGCGGTGCACAAGCCGAGAGACTACCAGCCACTGCAGCCACCAGCACACCACGCATCACCCACGTTTTGACATCACGCTTCATTCGTCATTCTCCTGTTCGCCCAGCAACTGGACGTCGATTGCATCACATAAACAGTGCAAGACCAAGCATTGCACCTCTCGCACGCGGGTCAATGGCTCTTGCGCCACCGCCACGTGAACATCCGTTTCGGCCAGCATCTTGGCCCATGCCGCACTGACGGGTCCGGTGACAGCCACCACACTGATATCACGCTCATGGGCTGACTGCACCCATGCCGTCAAGACCTGTGTGTCCATACCGTCACTGATCAGTACCAGCACATCACCAGCATGGCCCATGGCCTGCAGCTGCCTGTCCAGCTCGCCTTGCGGCGCGGCCAGATGAATGGCGGGCAGAGGTGGGCGTTCACGCTCCAGGCCATTGATCAGCAGCTCAACCAGATATGGCGCCAACCACGCCCCACCGCCCGTACCAGCCACCAACACCTTACCTCCACCGGTCAAGCCGGTCACCAAAGCTTGCGCAGCTGCATCCACCTGTTTGGCCAACGGTTCGGCCGTTTGGTAGAGCCCATCGGCGCTGTCAATGATGTGTTGCTGGATATGTTGGTCGGACATGAGGCGAAATCATACCGCCAGCCGCCTGACCGGTCAGTGACCAAGGCTACAAACAGGCTTGGTCAGGCAGCGTCAAAAGCACCAGGCAGCCACTGCAGTTGGTCGCCATCGAGCGCCACGACGTCAAAACGGGTGGCCGGCAAACGGGGCCAGCGCAGCAGGTAATGTTGCGCTGCACGCACAATGCGTCGCTGCTTGGTGAAAGCCACGCTGGCCGCTGCGCCACCATGCCCCGCACGGCTGCGCTGGCGAACTTCGACAAAAACCACTGTGCCATCACTTTGCTGCATGATGAGATCAATTTCGCCCCCGCCCCGGCCAGGCGTCCGATAATTGCGCACCAGCAGCCGCAGGCCCTGCTTTTGTAAATAAGCGAGCGCCTGTGCCTCTGCGGCATCGCCCCGTGCTTTGGTGGTCGGTTTTGTTTCGTTTTGTTGCCTGAGGAATTGCATTGATCCCCTCTCCCTTGAATGCAGGTCAGTCTTTGCTGGTGCAAGCGGCCGAACAAGCCGCCAGCGGGCAAAGCCATCCGGCCAGCACACTGTACGTGGTTGCCACCCCAATTGGCAACCTGGCTGACATCGGCTTGCGCGCTTTGTACCTGCTGGCCAAGGCCGACACCCTGGCCTGCGAGGACACCCGCCACACCCAACAATTGCTTCGCTCTTATGGGCTTGAGCGGCCCACCGCCGCACTGCTGGCCGTGCACCAACACAACGAGGCACAAGCCGCACAGCAAGTGCTCGAACGCCTGGCCCATGGTGAGCGCGTGGCCTATGTGAGCGATGCAGGCACCCCCGCCATCAGCGACCCCGGTGCTCGGCTGGTCGCCGCCGTACGCGCTGCGGGCTACCGCGTGATGCCCTTGCCCGGCGCCAGCAGCGTGACCACCTTGCTCAGCGCCAGCGGCATGACGGGCGAAGGCGGTTTTGTGTTCCAGGGTTTTTTGCCCAGCAAAGCCACCGAACGCGAGCGCGCCGTGCAAGCGCTGGCGCAAGAGCATCGCGCCGTGGTTTTACTGGAAGCGCCGCACCGCATTGAAGCCACGGCCAAAGCGATGGCCGCGCTGGGCTCGCGCATGATCACGGTTGGCCGCGAGTTGACCAAGCAGTTTGAGCAAATCCACACCATGACCGCTCAAGACCTGCACGCCTGGCTGTGCGAACGCCCGGAACATCAACGCGGTGAATTTGCCCTGGTGGTGCACGAACGCACCGAAGACAGCGCCTCCAGCGGTGAGGGCGATCGGGTGCTGCAATTGCTGTTGCCTGAACTGCCCCTGAAAACCGCCGTTCGTCTGACTGCGGAAATTTCAGGCGAGTCCAAAAACGCGCTCTACGAACGCGCCCTGGAACTCAAAAATACATAGGCGCTGTCAGCGTTTGAGCAAGCCCAGGACCAACACGGTCCCCACCACCAAGGCTGCGCCCAACAACTGCATGGGCGCAATAGCCTGACCCAGCAGCGCCCAGGCCAGCACCAATGAAAAAATGGGCTCCACATTCATGATGGGCGAATTACCCACCACCCCCAACTTGGGCAGCACGGTGAACATGATGGTGAAAGCCGTTCCGTACAAGAATGTGAGCATGCCCAACCCCACCCAACCAGTGGCATCCACCGGCAACTGCCAGCCCAGGCCCAGGCTGGCAGCCGCGCTGGCCCATACACCCACTTGGGCCATGGTAGTGAAGGTGCGCAAGCGCCCGTCCAGATCGCCTGCCTCGTATTGCGTGAGCACCATGGCCAGACCAAACGTGGCCGAAGCCCCCAAGGCAAAAGCCACACCCAAACCCATCTGGCTCCACTGCGCGGCGGCCCCCAAGCCTGAAGCCGCACCGAGCACATCCAGCGCCAAGGCCAAACCCAGCAACATGACGGGCATGGCCAACACCACGCGCCGCTCCGGGCGGTGCGCGTACAGCAACCGCGCCCAAAGCGCTGCGGCCATGGGGTAGGTGTTGAACACCAGCAAGGCCAGCGCCACCGGCAGCCGCGCCACCGAAGAATACAGACACACGCTTTGCACAGCAATCAGCGCGCCAATCAAAGGCAAATACCGTTGATGCCGAGCGTTCAAGCGCCAGGACACGCCCTGTTGCCACAAGATCAGCAAGACCACCAATGCCGTGACACCACTGCGAAAACTCACCGCCGTGACCACATTGACGCCATGATTGAAAGCAAAGCGTGCCGCGACGTGGTTGGCCCCCATCATGAAAGCGATCAAGAGCAAAGTGGCAAAACCCGTCAGGGTCAAACGTGCGGGGGCATTCATGGCTTCATTGTGCTGGGTACAGGCCCAACGTCCTGGCATGCAGGCGACTCAAACCCAGCAAGGCGTCGGTAAACGGCGTGCTCACACCCGTCATCTGCCCCAGTTCGCGCACCGCACTGACCAGGGCATCGAGCTCCACCGGTTTTCCGGACTGGACATCCTGGAGCATCGAGGTTTTGAAGGCGCCCAATTTGCGCGTCACGGCATGCCGATCTTCCGGTTCCTGCGCAATCGGAATGCCGATGCACTCACCAATCGCTTTGGCTTCCAGCATGACTCTGGACATGAAGCCGCGCACCATGTCGTCATCCAGCACGCTGTCAGCTGTGGCACCTGTGATGGCGCTGACCGGGTTCATGGTCATATTGCCCCACAGCTTGTACCAAATGTCTTTCTGGATTTGAGAGGACAAGGTGGCATTGAAGCCAACGCGTTGCAGCAAAGCATGCAGCGCCTGAACACGCGGCGTGGCTTGTCCAGAAGGCTCACCCACAATCAGACCATCGCCAAAGTGGTGCCGAACGACACCGGGCGCATCGACCGAACAACTGGCATGCACCACACAGCCGATGATGTGCCTCGCAGGCAAGGCACGTGAAATGGCGCCCTGTGGATCCACCGTTTGCAACGAACGTCCTTGCACGGGTCCGCCAAAGCCCTGCAAAAACCACCAGGGCACGCCATTCATGGCCGTCATCACCACTGTTTCAGGGCCGATGAGCGGCGCCACTTGCGGGGCGACCGCAGCCAAGGCCGGCGCTTTGACCGAGATGACCACCAGGTCCTGCACACCCAGATCTGCCGCGTCGTTTGACGCCTGCACAGACACAGAGTGCAACTGACCCCCTTGGTTCAATTGCAGGCCACGTTGTTGCAATGCTTGCAAGGTATTGCCCCGCGCCAGGACACTGAGCTGCACACCCGCTTTGGCAAGGTGCACACCCAGCCAACCACCAATGGCGCCTGCGCCGACGATGGCGACTTTCCCGAACCCGATTGCGCTCACGCACGCCATCCTTGATCGATGCGATCGACTTGGCGAACCAAGGCTTCAAACACATCGTTGCCCGCACCGTGGTTGGGGTTGAACTGCAGCGCATCACGCGTGCACTTGGCGGCAATGTCGGCAGGCACCGGGATCGGTGTGCCCATGCTCTGCGTGGCCAGCTGGATCTCGCAGGCGCGCTGCAGCGTCCACAAGATCGCAAAGGTTTGCGGCAATGTTTGCCCCCAGGACAACAGACCATGGTTGCGCAGGATCACTGCAGGTTTGCGGCCGATGCTCTGCAGTACACGCGGGCCTTCCTCGGCATGCACGGTGATGCCTTCAAACGTGTGGTACGCCACCATGTCATGCAACTGCGCAGAGTAAAAATTGCTTTGTGACAGCCCACCCTCCAGACTGGCGACCGACACGCCCGCCGTGGTGTGGGTGTGCATGACGCAATGCGCGCCCTCAATGCCGCCGTGAATGGTGCTGTGCAGCACATAGCCCGCCGGGTTGACAGGGTAAGGTGAATCATCAAGCTTGTCACCCGCGAGGTTGATCTTGATCAGATTGCTGGCGGTGACCTCGCTGTAATGCAGGCCGAAGGGGTTGATCAGGAAATGCTTCTCGCCACCAGTCACGGTGTCGGGCAGGCGCAGCGTGATGTGGTTGTAGATCATCTCGGTCCAGCCAAGCATGGCAAACACGCGGTAGCAGGCAGCCAATTGCAAACGCGCTTTCCACTCGTCAGGATGCACGCGGGCCTGCAGCGAAGGCACAACGGGTTGAGGTGTGGGGAACATGGTGTGTCTCCTGCAATTTAGTAGGTGGCGCCTTTTTGAGGGGCGGTGTTCGGTACGTTGGCTTTGAAGCGCGCCGCCAACGCAGTGGTCTGGCGCATCAGGATCTGGGTGTCCAGGCCCACGGCCACAAACGTGGCACCCAGCGCCAGATAGCGCTTGGCCAACGCTTCGTCAGCGGTCAGGATGCCGGGCGCCTTGCCGGCCTTCAGGATGCGGGCGATAGCCCCCTCGATAGCGGCTTGCACCTCGGGATGCGCAGCATTGCCCACATGGCCCATGGAAGCGGACAAATCTGCGGGGCCAATGAATACCCCATCCACGCCAGGCGTGGCGGCAATCGCGTCCAGGTTGTTCAGGCCCTGCAGCGACTCCACCTGCACAATCAGGCACACCTCTTCATTGGCCCGCTTGTAATAATCGGCGTAATGACCCCAGCGCGAGGCACGGGCGCCGGCCATGCCGCGCACGCCGCCATGGCCATCGTCTTGCGGATAACGCATGGCCTGCACCAGTTGAGCCGCTTGCTCGGGCGTATCCACCATGGGCACCAGAATGTTTTGTGCACCCAAGTCCAGGTACTGCTTGATGAGTGCAGTGTCACCCACCGGCACACGGGCTACCGCGTGGCTACCGGGATAGGCTGCCAGCGTCTTGAGTTGCCCGAGGATGCTGCCCAGGTCGTTAGGCGCATGTTCACCGTCGATCACCAGCCAGTCGAAACCAGCGAGGGCGCAAATTTCGGCGGTGTAGTCGTTGGCCAGGCCCATCCACAGCCCGATTTGCGGGCAGCGTTCACGCAGGGCTTGCTTGAAAAGGTTTGTCGGGGTTTGCATGTTGAGCCTCTCAAACAAAACGGAATTGCAGCTTGCCGAGCGGGCCGTAGTCGGCATCGAACACATCGCCCACCTTGGCGGGTGCGGGCTTGGTGAAGGAACCGGCCAGCACAATCTCACCGGCCTGCAGATGCTCGCCCCAGGGCGCGAGCTTGTTGGCCAACCACGCAATGCCCACCACCGGATGCCCTTGCACGCCCGCCGCCAGCCCGGTTTCTTCGACCACACCGTTTTGGCGCAGGATGGCGCCGCACCAGGGCAAGTCGGTGGTCAGCGGGTCCACGCGCTTGGCGCCGAGCACGATACCCGCGTTGGCGGCGTTGTCGCTGATGGTGTCGTACACCTTGCGCATCACTTTGGTGTGGCGGTCGAACTGCTCGATGCGCGCATCGATGATCTCGATCGCAGGCGTGACGTATTCCGTGGCATCCAGTACCTGCTCCACCGTCACGTTGGGGCCGCGCAGTTCCTTCTTGAGGATGAAGGCCAGCTCCACTTCGACACGCGGGGCGATGAAATTTTTGTGCGCGATGTCCAGCACCTGACCGGGCGTGCAGGTGTAGAGCATGTCGTCCAGCAGGGTGCCGTAGTCGGGCTCGTCGATCTGGCTGGAGACCTGCATGGCGCGGCTGGTGAGGCCGATCTTGTGGCCGATCATGGTGCGGCCTTCGGCGAACTTGATCTGCATCCAGGCGCGGTTGATGCGGTAGCCGTCTTCGATGGTCATGCCCGGGTAGCGCTTGGAGAAGTGCTCGATCTGCACACGGGATTTTTCGGACTGGTTCAGCTCGTGTGCGAGCTGCTGGATCAATGCGTCGTCAAACATGGTCATTTCCGAAACAGGGGATGAATATTGCTGTGCTTGGCGTCAAACACTTCAGGCCCGACATCGATCTGCAGCGTGATGCCGATGTGACGCTGTGCCATGACGGGCGCGAAAAAGGCTTTGGCCATTTCAAGCAATGTTTGCCCGGCGCGTTGCTGTGTGGCTTCGGTGCGGCCACGGCCCATGCGCAGGTTCAGATAGACAAAGGCGTAATCGCCCGTGCCCCCGGCTTCGCGCCCTGCTGCGCCGCCATCTCCCACCGCGTAGTGCGGCGCGGGGTAGGCCAGCACACGGGTGCCGCCGGTCGGAAAGACCTGTTTGCCTTCTTCGTCCCGGACGGTGAGCATGGCGTCCGCCATCTGGCGGCACAGGGTGGTCATGTTCACTTCAGCGTCCAGCTGGCCGGTGTAGAGGATCACGAGATGGGGCATACGTTCCTCTCCGAATCACAAACGGGTGCTGATGGCGGTGTAGCCCTCGGCGCTGCTGGCCACCGGGGCAGGCACCTGCGCACCGTCCTGCGGTGTGACTTCAAAAATCGCGTTGAGCTGGCCCGTGCCGCTGGCGCCAAAGTACGGCGTGACGATCTCTGCGCCGCCGTCGTAACCGGTCCAACCCAGCGCGCCCATCAGCATGGCGGTGTCGTGCATGAAGCCTTCACCGTGGCCCTTGCTGGCGTATTCGGGCAGCATGTCGCAAAAGGCTTTCCACTCGCGCTTCGCCCACATCTGCAGCACCTGTTTGTCGAGTTGCTCCAGAAACGGACTCCAGATTTTGTGAGCGAACTCGGGGGCCAAACCGTTTTGTGCAAAGCGGTGGCTGAGTGAGCCGCTGGCCAGAAACGCGACCTTGCCGTCGTAATGCTTTTCCACCGCTTGCCGGAAGGCCCAGCCCAGGCGGGCGCTGTCGCTGAGGTAATGCACCATGCACAGGGCCGAGACCGAGACCACCTTGAAATGCTGGTCTTCGTTCATGTACCGCAGCGGCACCAGCGTGCCGTACTCGGGGTCGAGCGTGGTGTTGTCGTGCGCCAGCGTTTCCACGCCGTGTTCATTGGCGACCTTGGCGAGCAGGTGACCCAGTTCGGGGTTGCCTGGTGATTCAAACGCCATGTGGTGGATGAAGTGCGGCAGTTCGTTGCTGGTGTAGTTGCCCTTGAAGTGCGGTGCGCAGTTGATGTGGTAGTTCGCATTGACCAGCCAGTGCGTGTCGAACACCACCAGCGTGTCCACGCCCATGGCGCGGCAACGGCGGCTGATCTCTTTATGGCCGTCAATGGCGCTTTGGCGTGTACCAAAACGCGGCCCGGGAATCTCGCTCAGGTACATGCTGGGCACGTGGGTGATTTTGGCGGCGAGGGCAAGTTGTCCCATGGTCAGACTCCCCAGTGCGGGATGTGGTGCGATCCCATGGACACGGCCACGTTCTTCGGTTCGCAAAACACCTCGTAGCTCCAGGTGCCGCCTTCGCGGCCGGTGCCGCTGGCCTTGGTGCCGCCGAAGGGCTGGCGCAGGTCGCGCACGTTCTGGCTGTTGACAAAGCACATGCCGGCCTCAATCGCTGCGGCCACGCGGTGCGCCTTGCCGAGGTTTTCGGTCCAGACGTAGCTGGACAGGCCGTATTCGATGTCGTTGGCTTTTTCAATCGCGTCGGCCTCGTCCCTGAACGGGATCAGGCAGGCCACCGGGCCGAAGATTTCCTCCTGCGCGATGCGCATGCGGTTGTCGACGTCGGCGAACACCGTGGGCCAGACGAAGTTGCCGGACTTGACATGGGCGGGCAGGTCAGCGGCGTAGCCGGGCTGGTCAAGACCGCCGCACAGCATCGTCGCGCCTTCTTTGGGGCCAAGTTCGATGTAGCTGCGCACCTTGGCCAGGTGGGCTTTGGAGATCATCGGGCCGACGATGGTTTTCTCGTCGAGTGGATCACCCACGGTGATGCGCTTGGCACGCTCGGCAAACTTCGCGGCAAAGTCGGCGTAAATGCTTTGCTGCACCAGGATGCGGCTGCCTGCGGTGCAGCGCTCGCCGTTGTTGGAAAAGATCATGAACACGGCGGCATCCAGGGCGCGGTCGAGGTCAGCGTCTTCAAAGATCACAAAGGGGCTCTTGCCGCCGAGTTCCATGCTGAACTTTTTCAGGCCCGCACTTTGCACGATGCGGTTGCCCGTGACGGTGGAGCCGGTGAAGGAAATCGCCCGCACATCGCGGTGCGAGACCAGCGGCTCGCCTGCTTCCTTGCCGTAGCCGTGCACGATGTTGAGCACACCCGCAGGCACGCCCGCCTCGAGCGCGAGCTCGCCCAGGCGTGCGGCCGTGAGGGGCGAGAGCTCGCTCATCTTGAGCACGGCGGTGTTGCCAAAGGCCAGGCAGGGCGCGACCTTCCAGGTGGCCGTCATGAAAGGCACGTTCCACGGGCTGATGAGCGCGCACACGCCCACGGGGTGGAACAGCGTGTAGTTCAGGTGCGTGGGCGTCGGGTAGGTGTGACCGTCCACGCGGGTGCACATCTCGGCAAAGTAATGGAAGTTGTCGGCCGCACGCGGCACCAGTTGCTTGCCGGTCTGGCTGATGGTCTGGCCGCAGTCCTTGGTCTCGGTTTCCGCAATTTCAGGCACGTGTTTCGTGATCAGCTCGCCCAATTTGCGCATGACCTTGGCGCGCTCTGTGGCAGGTGTGGCGGCCCATTTCGGGAACGCTTCTTTGGCTGCGGCAACGGCAGCATTGACCTCCGCCACGCCGCCTGAGGCCACTTCGGCCAGCACTTCTTGCGTGGCAGGGTTGATCGTTTCGAAGTAGTCGCTGCCTGCGACGCTCTTGCCGTTGATCAGGTGGTCGATTGTCATGTTCATGCTTTCACAATGGTGTTGGTCAAGGCGCCGATGCCTTCGATTTCGGTGACGATCACGTCGCCCGGCTGGCAGTCCACGATGCCGTCGGGCGTGCCGGTCAGGATCAGGTCACCGGGGTTCAGCGTCATGAAGCTGCTGAAGTACTCGATCAGTGTGGGCACGTCGAAAATCATGTCGGCCGTGCTGCCGCTTTGGGTGACCTTGCCATTGACGGTGGTTTGCAGCTTGAGCGCCATCGGGTTGGGCACATCGGCCGCGTCCACCAGCCAGGGGCCAATGGGTGTGCAGGTGTCGCGGTTTTTCACGCGCAGGTTGGGGCGGTACCAGTTTTCCAGGTAGTCACGGATCGCGTAGTCGTTGGCCACGGTGTAGCCCGCGATGTAGTCATACGCATAGGCCTTCTTCACGTGGCGTGCGGTGCGGCCAATCACAACGGCCAGCTCGCACTCGTAGTGCATGTAGTCCACATCGGCTGGCCGCTTGGTGAAGGCCTTGTGGCCGATCAGCGAGGCCTGGCTTTTCATGAAGGCCAGCGGCTCTTCGGGGGCCTTGAAAGCCAGTTCCTTGGCGTGGTCGGCGTAGTTCAGACCCAGCGCGATCACGGTGCGCGCCTGCGCCGTGGGCGCCAGGGGCGGCAGCCAGACGACCTCATCAAAACCCACACGACGACCGGCGTGCGGGCCTTGCGTCAACAACAGTTGGCCATCGGATTCGACAGCGTCGTGAATGGCGCCGGACCAGGCGATGCGAGCGTGTTTCATGCCAGGCCTTTCACGTTGGTGGTCACCGCGCTGAAACCAGGGGCAGAAATCTCAACCCGGTCACCGGCCTTGGCTCGCGGGCGTGTGCCGTCTGCCAGGCAGTCGGTACCCACCATCAGCACGTCGCCGGGTTGCAGCGTCATGAACTCGCCCACGTCGGCCAGCAGCTGTGGGATGCCGCGCATCATCTCCCGCAAATCCAGGGTCTGCACCACCTCATCATTGCGACGAACCGCGACCTGCAGCGCAGCCCAGTCCTGCACCTGGCCCGGTTTGATCTGCTGCGGCAAGCCCAGAAAGCCGTCACGGCAGCGGAACTTGACCGGTGGCCGGTAGTAGCTGGTGTGCGGCACGGTCCAGTCATTCATCAGCACCGCACCCACCACCTGCGCCTGCGCACCGATGACCAGGCCCAGCGTGGCGCCGATGTCGACCTCGCTCACGCCGTCCTGCAACAGCAAGTCCTGTCCGGCGGGGCAGAAGGTGTTGGCGGTCTTCACATACAGCACGGGGGCTTTGGGCGCGGCCTTGTGCGGGTCTTGCGTCATGCGTGCAGACCACAAGTCCCACTCGCGGCGAAAGTTAAGCAAGGTGCCGTACACCGTGCCTTGGGGCAACCAGGGGGTCATCGTTCTTCTTCCTCGACCAGTTCTTCTGGCGTTTCGATTTCGGGCGCTTCCAGTGCAATCACTTCGTCCAGCAAGGCATAGAGCTGACCCAGCTTGGTCTTGCCCAGGTGCTGCTCCATCCAGGCGTAGTGCGCCTCGATGGTTTGCGACAGCGCCTGCACTTTGTCGAGCCCCAGTGCTGTGGCGCGCACCACCGTGCGGCGGGCGTCCTGCGGACACTTGTCCCGAACGATCAGACCGTCACGCTCCATGCGCGTGAGTACACCGGTCAAGCTAGGGCCCAACAGGTAAGCTTCACGCGCCACGCGGCCGGTTTCAATGCCTGCAGGGTTATCGGCATGCTCGCCCAGAACACGCAGCACGCGCCACTGCTGGTCGGACAGGCCGTGTTCGCGCAGCCCGGGGCGGGTGTGCGCCATGACGGCTTCGCGCGCTTGCAGCAGCAGGCGCGGCAGGTTGCGGTGGACAAAAGGAATAGGCTTGTTCATTTATTTAACATATTAAATGATTTTGCAAACCAACCACATGGTGGGAACCCTTGGGTACGTTCAGAAATGAAAAAAGGCGCCGAAGCGCCTTTTGTTGGGGTGCGAAGCGATCAGTAACCGCCGCCGTAGCCACCGCCGCCTTCGCGACGACCGCCACCGTTACCACGGGGGCCTGCGCCGTAGGGGCTGCGGAAACCGCCGCCACCGTTGTCGCCACCGTAGCCGCCACCGCCTTCACGACGGCCGCCACCAAAGCCACCACCACCGTAGCCACCGCCGCCTTCGCGACGACCGCCACCGAAGCCACCGCCACCGCTGCGGGGGGGACGGGGTTCCATTGGACGGGCTTCGTTGACCACGATGTTGCGGCCACCCAGGGCCTGGCCATGCATGCCTTCGATGGCAGCTTGGGCTTCAGCATCGCTGCCCATCTCGACAAAGCCGAAACCTTTGGAACGGCCAGTGTCGCGCTCCATCATGACCTTGGCGCTGGTCACAGCACCGAAGGCGGAGAAAGCTTGCTCCAGATCGCCATCACGCACGGAATAGGGCAGGTTGCCCACGTACAGTTTGTTGCCCATTAATGGGACTCCTCAAAACAAAAACACAAGCGATGGAGTTTCCGAAAGCGCATCTAATCCGAGAAAACCCGATGGGAAGCGAAACTGACCTGTTCACCGCAAACACACCCGGCCCAAGGGGCCAAGCTTGACCATTATGCGCGAGATTCGTGAATTTTCAACAGGGGGCAATCCCGCAAGCCGCATGAACAGCGGCCTGTGGGCTTTTCCCCACTGTTTTACCAGCTCACTTCGCGGTCAGGAGTGGCACTGATCTTGTGCACGGTCAGGTCAGCACCGTCATATTCCTCTTCCGGGCTGAGCTTCAAACCAAAAACGGCCTTGATCGTGCCGTACACCACGATACCCCCCACGACAGCCCAGATCACGGCCATGGCGGTGCCGATCAGCTGCGCCGTCACATTTACGCCGCCCAGGCCGCCCAATACCGAGCTGCCAAAGATACCGGCTGCAATGCCGCCCCAGGTTCCGCACAGGCCATGAAGGGGCCAAACGCCCAGCACATCGTCGATCTTCCACTTGTTTTGGGTCAAGGTGAACATGCCCACAAACAAAGCGCCCGCCATGGCGCCGACCACCAGCGCGCCCATAGGGTGCATCAGGTCTGAACCCGCACACACCGCCACCAACCCGGCGAGGGGGCCGTTGTGCACAAAACCAGGGTCGTTTTTACCCAGCACCAGCGCGGCCAGCGTACCGCCGACCATGGCCATCAGGGAATTGACCGCGACCAGGCCGGACATTTTGTCCAGGGTCTGGGCACTCATCACATTGAAGCCGAACCAGCCTACGATCAGGATCCAGGCACCCAGCGCCAAAAACGGAATGTTCGAAGGCGGGTGGGCCGACATGGCACCGTCCTTGCGGTAACGGTTGTAGCGTGCGCCCAACAGCAGCACGGCCGGCAACGCAATCCAGCCCCCCACCGCATGCACCACCACAGAGCCTGCAAAGTCGTGGAACTCGTCACCCGTGAGGGCCTTGATCCAGGCTTGCACGCCAAAGTGCTGATTCCAGGCAATGCCTTCAAAGAAGGGGTACACAAAACCCACGACACAGGCCGTGGCCAGCAACTGGGGCCAGAACTTGGCGCGCTCGGCAATACCGCCGGAGATGATGGCGGGAATGGCTGCAGCAAAGGTCAGCAAAAAGAAGAACTTGACCAGGTCGTAACCATTTTTGGCAGCCAGTTGTTCAGCGCCCACGAAGAAATGCGTACCGTACGCCACGCCATAGCCCACCATGAAATACACCACGGTGGACACCGAAAAATCCACCAGGATTTTGACCAAGGCGTTGACCTGGTTCTTTTTGCGAACTGTGCCCAGCTCCAGAAAGGCAAAGCCCGCGTGCATGGCCAGCACCATGATGCCGCCCAGCAAAATAAAGAGCGCATCTGCGCCCTGTTTCAGTGCATCCATTGTCATCCTTTGGATAAATTGATCGTAATTGGTGCAAAACACCGGTTTCAAGCGAATTTGCACCAAATACATGCAATATTCATGCCCCAAATCATGCAAACACCATACAGGTACATGGCGAGGGCTTTACCCCATGCAGTCAATCAAGGATGATGGCGGCATGAATCCATCGCGACGACAACTTTGCCTGCTGCCCTTGGGTGCGAGCTTGCTTTGCCTACCGGCATGGGGCAGCGACTCGGTGGATGAAGGCATCGACTTTGAGGTCCTGGCCGCTCCCCAGGCCACGCGCAGGGGCACCCGGGTAGAAGTGATCGAATTCTTTCGCTACGGCTGCCCTTTCTGTGACAGGCTCGAACCTGTGCTCAAGCGCTGGGCGCAGGAGCGGGAGAAAGACTTTGTGCTGCGCAAAGTCCCGGTGTCCTTCCAAAGCACCACCCATCAACAGCTGCACCTGACCCTGGTACACCTGCAGCAAGAGACACGGCTGGCCCCCCACATTTATGACGCCATCCATCGCCACGCCCGCGCCCTGGACAGCCTGGAAGACATCGTGGATTGGCTGAGTGGGCATCATGTGGATGCCTCCCGCTTCACACCGGCCTGGCAATCCTCTGCTGTCGCTCAGGCACTGACCCAGGCCAACGCCGAAGTCCAAGCCTATGGCGTGAAATTCGTGCCTCAATTTGGCGTCAATGGCCGCTACCTAACGTCTCCCGCCATGGTGGGCGGCGACAACGCTCGTGCCCTGCAAGTGGTGGAAGCACTGGTGCAGCGCGAACAGGCCAAAAAGAAGGGCTGAAGCGCAAAACCGGTATTTACGCTTCACATTTGGAGCGTAAAAGCCTAAAATGCGCTTCATGTACCTCTGGCAATGTCCCCAATGGCCTGAATTTCAGGTCGATCTGGCCGCGCTGCAACCCGCGCTGGCCGCTGCGCGTTATGCGCAAGGCCGGACCATGGGTCTGGCCAGCCACCTGCAACTGATGGACCTGGGCGACCTGCAACTGCAGGGTTGGGCTGACGAAGCAATGGCCACTGCGCAAATCGAGGGCGAAATCCTGCAGGTCAATTCGGTGCGGGCCTCCGCAGCGAGGCGCCTGGGGCTGGCGGATGCCAAGGCCGCCGAGCGCGATGCCCGCACCGAAGCCACGCTCGACGTGCTGCAAGCCGCCATCGCGCAAAGCCAGCAGCCTCTGAGCCACGACATGCTGCACGGCTGGCATGCGGCCCTCTTCCCCACCGGACGCAGTGGCATCCAAAAAATCCGCACCGGTGCCTACCGTGACCATGCCGAGCCCATGCAAATCGTCACGCCTCGGCTGGGCAAGCCCGACGTGGTGCATTACCAAGCTCCCGACTCGGCCGATGTGCCTGCGCACATGGCGCAGTTGATCGACTGGTTCAACCGCAGCCGGGAAACAACCGATGGGCTGGTGCGCGCAGCGATGGCCCACCTCTGGTTTGAAGTGGTTCACCCGTTTGAAGACGGCAACGGCCGTATGGGCCGCGCCTTGAGCGAGATAGCCTTAGCACAAGACCTCAAAACCGACCAGCGCCTGTGGAGTCTGTCGCAACAAATGTGGTTGGATCGGGCGGGCTATTACGCCCAGCTGCAAGCGGCCACCGGACAAGCCGACATGGACGTGACGCCCTGGGTGCATTGGTTTGTGGGCTGTGTGCACAAAGCGGCTGACGCCACCTGGGAGCACATGCAAGCGGCCACACGCAAAACCCGCTTCTGGGCTGCGCTGCGCGAGCAACACCCGCAGCTCACTCCCACACAAAGCAAGGCCATCAACAAACTCTACGACGCTGGCCCCGATGGTTTTACGGGCGGCATGAGCACTGAGAAATACGTGAACCTGTGCGGCGTCTCACGCGCCACGGCTTACCGCGAACTCACGGCGCTGTGTGAGATGGGGGTGTTGGTGCAGACGGGGGTGGGGCGGGGGACTCGGTATCAACTTATCCAGCACTGACAGGTCTGTGGGAACGGTCCCCTGATCGCGAATGCCCGGGAGCATTGCGGTCGAGGGATCGCTCCTGCAAAAAAATTTCAGATTTCCAGCTTCTTCTTCAGAAGCTCATTGACCTGCGCCGGATTGGCCTTGCCTTTGCTGGCTTTCATGATCGGGCCGACCAGTCCATTCAATGCTTTGGCGTTGCCGGCCTTGAACTCTTCCACGTTCTTGGGGTTGGCGGCCAGCACCTCGTCGATGATCTTTTCCAGCTCGCCGGTATCCTGAATCTGCTTGAGGCCTTTGGCCTCGATGATGGCGTCGACTTCACCGCCTTCGGTCCACAGTGCTTCAAACACCTGACGCGCCGCGTTGTTGCTGATGGTGTTGTCGCTGATGCGACCGATCAGGGCGGCGAGTTGCGCCGCGCTCACGGGGGCTTGCTCGATGCCGATCTCGCCCGCGTTCAGGCGGCGCGAGACTTCGCCCATGATCCAGTTGCTGGCCAGCTTGGGCTGGCCGCAGGCCTTGGCCGCAGCTTCAAAGTAGGCGGCCATGGCCTTGCTCTGGGTGAGCGTGGTGGCGTCGTATTCGGGCAGGGCGTAGTCTTTGACGAAGCGCTCGGCCATCACGCGGGGCAGCTCGGTCATCTCGCCCTTGACGCGCTCGACCCAGGCGCGGTCGATGCACAGCGGCGGCAGGTCGGGGTCAGGGAAGTAGCGGTAGTCGGCCGAGTCTTCCTTTGTGCGCATGGCGCGGGTTTCGCCCGTGTCGGGGTCGAACAGCACGGTGGCCTGCTGGATGGCACGGCCGTCTTCGATCTCTTCGATCTGCCAGCGCACTTCATAGTCGATGGCCTGCTGCATGAACTTGAAGCTGTTCAGGTTCTTGATCTCGCGGCGCGTGCCCAGCGGTGCCCCTGGTTTGCGCACCGATACGTTGGCGTCGCAGCGGAACGAGCCTTCCTGCATATTGCCGTCGCAGATGCCGATCCAGGTGACGATCTTGTGCAGTTCCTTGGCATAAGCCACGGCCTCTTCGCTGCTGCGGATGTCGGGCTCGGTCACGATTTCCAGCAGCGGCGTGCCGGCGCGGTTGAGGTCGATGCCGCTTTGGCCGATGAAGTCTTCGTGCAGCGATTTGCCGGCATCTTCTTCGAGGTGGGCGCGCACGAGACGGACGGTTTTGCGTACGGTTTCTTTACCTTCTTCGAGGTAGAACGACACCTCGCCGCCCTGCACCACCGGGATCTCGAACTGGCTTATCTGGTAGCCCTTGGGCAGGTCGGGGTAGAAGTAGTTCTTGCGCGCAAAGATGCTGCGCTCGGCCACATGCGAATTCACCGCCAGACCGAACTGGATGGCGCGCTCCACGGCGCCTTTGTTCATGACCGGCAGCGTGCCGGGCAGCGCCATGTCGAGTGCGCAGGCCTGCGTGTTTGGCTCGGCGCCAAAGGCCACGCTGGCGCGGCTGAAGATCTTGCTGTTCGTGGACAGCTGGGCGTGGGTTTCAAAGCCGATGACGACTTCGTAGCCTTGGACGAGTTTGGCGGTCATATCAAATGCCCTCCGGCTTGCGAAGGTGGAAATCGGTGGCTTGCTGCAGGCGGTGTGCCACGTTCAGCAGCTGCGCTTCCTTGAAGTAGTTGCCGATCAGCTGCATCCCTACCGGCATGCCGTGCGCACCAAAGCCGGCGGGCACGCTCATGCCGGGCAGGCCCGCCAGCGAGGCGGGCAGGGTGAAGATGTCGGCCAGGTAGTCGGCCACCGGGTCGTTGGCGTTTTCGCCCAGCTTCCACGCCACCTTGGGCGCCACCGGGCCAGCGATCACGTCGCACTGTTGGAAGGCGTTCTGGAAGTCGTCGGCGATCATGCGGCGGATTTTTTGCGCCTGCAGGTAGTAGGCGTCGTAGTAGCCGTGGCTCAGCACATAGGTGCCGGTCATGATGCGGCGCTTGACCTCGCTGCCAAAACCTTCGGCGCGCGACTTTTTGTACATGCTCTCCAGGTCGGTGTAGTCCTTGGCGCGGTGGCCGAACTTCACGCCGTCAAAGCGGCTCAGGTTGGAGCTGGCTTCGGCGGGGGCAATGATGTAGTACACCGGAATGGCCAGCTCGGTACGCGGCAGGCTGATGGGCACCAGCGTGGCGCCCAATTGGGTCAGTTCGCCTAAAGCACCATCAACAGCAGCGCGCACATCGGCGTGCAAGCCTTCACCAAAGAACTCTTTCGGGATGCCGATGCGCAGACCTCTCAAATCAGCGCTCAAAGACTTCGTGAAGTCTTCTGCAGGCACGTCCAGCGAAGTCGAGTCGCGGTCGGCATCCGGGCCGCACATGGCGCTCAGCAGCATCGCGCAGTCCTCGGCGGTGCGGGCCATGGGGCCGCCCTGGTCCAGGCTGGAAGCGTAAGCGATCATGCCGTAGCGGCTGGCGCGGCCATAGGTGGGCTTGATGCCGGTGATGCCGCAAAAGCTGGCGGGCTGGCGGATCGAGCCGCCGGTGTCAGTGCCGGTGGCCGCAGGTACGATGCGCGCGGCAATGGCCGCAGCGCTGCCGCCCGACGAACCGCCGGGCACGCGAGTCACGTCCCAAGGGTTTTTCACCGGGCCGTAAGCCGAGTTTTCGTTGGCCGAACCCATGGCAAATTCATCGCAGTTGAGTTTGCCCACGGTGACCATGCCGGCATCAGCCAGGCGCTGCACCAGCGTGGCGTCAAACGGCGAGCGGTAGCCTTCGAGCATTTTCGAACCGGCGGTGGTCGGGAAGTCTTTGGTGACAAAGATGTCCTTGTGGCCCAACGGCACGCCCTCCAGCGCACCGGCTTGGCCTGCAGCGATGCGTTCGTCCGCGGCTTTGGCCTGCGCCAGCGTGGCTTCGGGATTCAAGGCCAAAAAACTACCGGTCGTATCTGCTTGGGCACGCGACACAAAATGCTGCGCCACCTCGGTGGCAGAAAAGGTTTTGGCCTTCAGGCCTGCGGCCAGTTCGGCCACGGTCATGTCATGCAATGGCGTCATGGCCTGCCTCACTCGATCACTTTGGGGACCAGGAACAGCCCGCGCTCCACAGCGGGGGCGCTTTGCTGGTTGGCCTCGCGGTTGTTGGGTTCGCTCACCACGTCTTCACGAAGACGCAACTGGACGTCCTGGATCACGGCCACCGGGTGCGGCAGCGGCTCTACGCCTTTTGTATCGACAGCCTGCATGGCTTCGACGATATTGAAAAAACCGTTGATCTGGTCGAGCAGGTGCCCGTTTTCCTCGGGCTTGAGCTCCAGCCGGGCCAGGTTGGCGATCCGGTCAATGTCCTGGGCAGTCAGCGTCATAGTGGTGTGAACTCCAAAGCATTCGTTTCTTTTTCATATCTTCACACTTTGGTCGAGCTATGAAGTGCGCAAGAAACGGGCAATCGGGTATTATCCTGTGTTTAAAGAAGGTGGGCGCGAACCCGCCTCAAACAAAGCTTTTCGTCACCCTGTTTCCGGGCAGATGCCACCTTGACATCCCCCTCTAGGATTTGCGCATGTTTTCCTCATTCCGCCGTTATTTTTCCAGCGATCTGGCCATTGACCTGGGTACCGCCAACACCCTGATTTTTGTGCGTGACAAAGGCATCGTTCTGGATGAGCCTTCCGTCGTGGCCATCCGCCACGAAGGCGGCCCCCAAGGCAAGAAAACCCTGCAGGCTGTGGGCCACGAAGCCAAGGCCATGTTGGGCAAGGTGCCTGGCAACATCGAAGCCATTCGCCCCATGAAGGACGGCGTGATCGCCGACTTCACCGTGACCGAGCAGATGCTCAAGCAGTTCATTCGCATGGTGCATCCGCGCAGCACCTTCCGCCCCAGCCCGCGCATCATCATCTGTGTGCCTTGCGGCTCTACCCAAGTCGAGCGCCGTGCCATCCGCGAATCCGCACTGGGTGCTGGCGCTTCCGAGGTGTATCTGATCGAGGAACCCATGGCCGCAGCAATCGGCGCGGGTCTTCCAGTCGCAGAAGCATCGGGCTCCATGGTGGTCGACATTGGCGGCGGCACCACCGAAGTGGGCGTCATTAGCCTGGGTGGCATGGTCTACAAGGGCAGCGTGCGTGTGGGTGGTGACAAATTTGACGAAGCCATCATCAATTACATCCGTCGCAACTATGGCATGCTGATTGGTGAGCCCACGGCTGAAGCCATCAAGAAAAACATCGGCTCGGCATTCCCGGGCAGCGAAGTCAAGGAGATGGAAGTCAAAGGCCGCAACCTGTCCGAAGGTGTGCCACGCAGCTTCACCATCAGCTCCAACGAGATCCTTGAAGCCCTGACCGACCCGCTCAACAACATCGTCTCAGCCGTCAAGACCGCACTGGAGCAGACCCCGCCCGAGCTGGGTGCCGACATTGCCGAGCGCGGCATGATGCTGACTGGCGGCGGCGCACTTCTGCGCGATCTGGACCGTCTGCTGGCCGAAGAAACCGGCTTGCCGGTGCTGGTGGCCGAAGACCCGCTGACCTGCGTGGCCCGCGGTTGCGGCATGGCGCTGGAACGCATGGACAAGCTCGGCAGCATCTTCACTGACGAATAAGGGCTCGGCCCTCTGGTGCGGCCATGCCCCTGGACTCTCTTGATCGCTCCACACCTGCGTTTTTCCGGCAGGGCCTGTCCTCTACGCTCAAGCTGATTTTGCTGGGGGCGTTGTCCATCGGCTTGATGTTTGCCGACCACAGACTCCAGATGTCCCAACCCATTCGCGCAGCTCTCAGCATGGCCTTGATGCCTCTGCAGTGGGCTTCCTTGCTGCCGGGTCGGCTGGTGGATGCCACAGGTCAATATTTCCAGGGCGTTGAATCAGCACAGGACGCGCAACTCAAATACCAGGCGTTGACCATTTCGCAAGCACAGCGCCTTCAACGTGTTGAACAACTTGAAGCCGAAAACACCCTGCTGCGGGAGTTGCTGAGTCTGCAGGCCCAACACCCCACCAACAGCAAAGTGTGCGAGATTCTGTACGGTGTACAAGACCCTTACTCCGAGAAACTGATCATCAACAAGGGCTCCTTGGCAGGCTTGCAGGCCGGATCGGCAGTCATTGATGCACAAGGTGTGGTGGGACAAGTCACACGCACCTACCCCATGCGCAGCGAAGTCACTTTGCTGATCGATCGCAGCCAGCACATCTCCATCATGAACGCACGCACCGGCGTTCGCTACGTGGCCCAGGGTCTTCCCAACTCCATGGGCGGCGCACTGGAGTTGCAATATGTTCCGACCAATGCCGACGATCAAAAAGATGACTTGTTGGTGACCTCTGGCATTGATGGCGTGTTCCCCGCTGGTCTGCATGTCGGGCGCATCTCCACGGTTGATCGCAAGGTCAACTCATCATTTGCCCGCGTACTGGCTTACCCTGCATCTGAGCGCAAAGGTCGTCACGTTCTGGTGATCAGCCCAGCGAGCAAGGAGGCACGATCATGATCATGCCTGCTGGCCGCCAAAAGCTGCTGCTGCCTGTCAACCCCCGCTTCATTGCCTTGAGCCTGTTGCTGGCCCTGTTTGCAAACATGCTGCTGGACCTGCTGCAATGGCCGGGACTACCTGATTTGCTGGGGCTGGTACTGCTGTTCTGGACAGTCCACCAAAACCGCCGCATCGGCATGGTGGTCGGCTTCATATTGGGCTTGCTGATGGATGTTCACCAATCAGCGCTGCTGGGGCACAACGCGCTGGCTTACGTTGGCTTGACTTATCTGGGTTTGCTGATGCAGCGCCGCCTGCTCTGGTTCCCCCTCCAGGAGCAAGCCTTGCAAGTGTTGCCTTTGTTTGTGTTTGCAACCGTCGTCCAGGTGATTGCACGTCTGTTTGCCGGTGACGGCTGGCCAGGCTGGAGCGTGGCTTTCGGACCGGTACTGCAGGCGATTTTGTGGCCCCTGATAGGCAGTCTGCTGCTGGCCCCTCAACGTCGCCCTTACGCGCCTGACAAGATCCGCCCCCTCTGACCAAGGCCATGCGATTCAAACCTCTGGCACGACTGCGCAACACCGAGCTGGAGTTGCTGCACTTTGACCAACGCATTCGCATCATGCTTTGGGTGGTGATGCTGTGCTTCGCATTGCTGCTGGCACGGCTGGTGTATCTGCAAATCATCCGTCACGATGACTTGCTCGATCAGGCCGAGAGCAATCGCACCGCCATCATCCCCACCGTGCCACCACGCGGCATGATCCTGGATCGCAACGGCGTGGTGCTGGCACGCAACTACTCCGCTTACACACTGGAGATCACACCCAACAAAGTTGAGGACCTGGCCAGGACGATTGACGAGTTGGCCCAGGTCATCGACATCCAGCCGCGCGATCGGCGCAAATTCAAACGGCTGATGGAGGAGTCAAAAAATTTTGATTCCTTGCCCATTCGCACCCGCCTGAGCGATGAGGAGGTGGCACGCTTTACCGCTCAGCAGTACCGTTTCCCCGGCGTGGAAGTCAAGGCACGTTTGTTCCGGCAGTACCCCTTTGGTGAACTGGCAAGCCACGTCGTGGGCTACATTGGCCGCATCAACACCCGTGACAAGGAGCGGCTTGAAGAAAGTGACGAAGCCGGCAACTACAGAGGCACACAATACATTGGCAAACTTGGCATAGAGCAAAGTTACGAAGCGCAGCTGCATGGCACCACAGGCGTGCAGGTGGTTGAAACCTCAGCGGGGGGCCGCGCCACAAGACGTTTATCCAGTCATTCCGCCACGCCTGGACAGAACCTGGTACTGAGCCTTGATATCCGCCTTCAGCAACTGGTTGAAGACCTTTTTGGCCAGCGTCGTGGCGCCCTGGTGGCACTGGATCCAAGATCAGGCGAGGTGCTGGCTTTTGTCAGCAAACCCACATTTGACCCCAACTTGTTTGTGGAGGGCATCGACAGCGAGAGCTGGAAAGCTCTTAATGAGTCGATCGATAAACCCTTGCTCAACCGCGCCTTGCGTGGCACCTACCCGCCCGGCTCCACCTACAAACCATTCATGGCCTTGGGCGCACTGGAAGCGGGCAAACGCAAGCCCGAGCAGATCATTGTGGACAACGGTTCCTGGGTCTATGGTGGGCACACTTTCCGCAGCCATGGCGATGGCGGCCTGGGCCCTGTCAACATGGTGCGCGCTATCGCGCTGTCTAGCAATGTGTATTTCTATGCTCTGGCCAACGACATGGGCGTGGACACGATTCATGACTTCATGAAGCCTCTGGGCTTTGGCCAGATCACTGGCATCGATTTGCCCGGCGAAGTGCGTGGCGTCCTGCCCAGCACCACCTGGAAGCGCAACACCTACAAAAAACCCGAGCAACAGCGCTGGTATGGTGGGGAAACCATCTCCCTGGGGATTGGACAGGGATACAACAACTTCACCATGCTGCAATTGGCCACCGCGACAGCCGCATTGGCCAACGGAGGCACGCAGTACACACCGCGGCTGCTCAAATCCATGCAGGACCCCGTGACACGACAATTCACCAACACAGCCCCCCCTGAAGCCCGGGAGCTGGGCTACAAACCTGCGCACATCGATGTGGTTCGCAGTGGTTTGGTGGGCGTGGTCAAGGAAGGCACTGCCACGCACGTGTTTCGAGGAGCAGGCTACCAAAGCGCTGGAAAGACGGGCACCGCACAAGCTGTCACCATAGGCCAGAAAGAGCATTACAACGCAGCCAAACTGGCCGAACGTCAGCGTGACCACGCCCTGTACATGGCATTTGCGCCTGCCGAGGATCCCAAAATTGTGGTGGCGGTTGTGGTTGAAAACGCAGGCTTCGGGGCCGCCTCAGCCGCCCCGATTGCGCGCCGGGTTTTTGACTATTGGCTGATGAATCAGTACCCCAGCCAAGCCGATATCGAAGCTACGCGCCAAGGGCAATCCTCCGTACCGCTGGGAACCCCCAGAATTGCCTCAGAAGTGGAAATTCAGCACCGAGCCGCCAACAGTGGCAAATAGCCCAAAATCCACAAATTAAATCCAAAACAAGCCAAATTTAAATACAAAGATGTACTCATATACGCCAATTGGCGTATTTACATCCGTTTTTTTGCCTAGAGAATTTTCAATGAATTCTTCTCAACAGGCACATCTTTGTTACATCCCGGCTCCAAATCTCGTCCTTTGTGTATAGCAGTGCTGGCCATGCTGGCCGGCCTTGCACACGGACAAACACTGCCCGAAGTGGTGCGCTATTCGCTGGAGAACTACCCACAGGTGCAAGCTTCGCTGGCCAAGGCACTGGCAGCGGACGCCGAAATCGACAAAGCCCGCAGCGCGCACATGCCGCAGCTGAGCCTGACAGCTTCAAGCAACCATTACGCCAGCGGCCAGAGGCCGGCCTCGCTCAACAGCACCAGCGTGTCGCCCACGGCGAAAGTCAACCTGTGGTCCGGGGGCCGTATTGAGGCTGACGCCGATCGCGCGCGCGCCCTGAGTCGTGCAGCGCACCTGACCAGCCAGGTGACACTGGATGACGTGGCCTTGCTCGCCTGTGAGGCCTACCTCAACTGGGCCAAAACGGCTGACCTTTACCAGCTGGCAGTCAAAAACATGCAACTGCATGCGGAGGTGCTGGAAGACATCCGTGTGATTGCACAAACAGACACCGGACGGCGCATTGATCTGGACCAAGCCAGCGTCCGGCTGGACAACGCCCGGCTGACCCTGCAGCAACGCAAATCCGAACTGGCGCAAGCCATGCAAAAAATGCAGCGCTTCTGGCCTGAAGGTCTGGATGCACGCCCCATCGGGCTGGATGTCACCATGGGTCACGATGGCTACTTCACAGATCTGCCCAATAGCGCAAGCGAGGCTGCGCAAGCCGTTTCTGATGAATTACCCTCGATTGCCCAATATGTACAACAGGTGCAAGCGGCACAAGCCGCTGTGCGCATGGCCAAGGGCTTGTACTGGCCTACGGTGGATCTGGTGACCTCCCGCCAATACAACGAAGCCAGTGCCAAACAAGACTTCTTGACCCAGTTGCAACTGAACATGCCCCTGTACTCCGGGGGCTCAGTCAACGCACAAATCAAGGCGGCCGAACAGCAACTCAAAGCCTCGCAACTGTCACTGGACGAGGCTCGCCTTGTCCAACGCGAGAAAGCCGTCCTGGCCTGGCAAGACTGGGCCGCCACCCGCGTGCGATCTGACGTGGGTGGCACCCAATCGGACGTGGGCGAGAAGGTGGTGGAAGGCTATCGCCAACAGTTCAAGCTGGCCAAGCGCTCCTTGCTGGACCTGCTCAATATTCAGGCCGACAGTTTTGGCTACCGCAGCGCAGCCCTCAGCGCCTTTCATGACGAGCGCATTGCGCGTGCACGCCTGTTGGCCAGCACAGGGCAACTGGCCGCCCGCTTCATGCCTCAAGCAGCCGCCCCTGCATCCGCACACACCCCTTCCTGATACCTGTACATGAACACCCCCTCTCCCGCGTTGTCCTCCGTCCCCAGCACAGGTGGGCCTGCGCCAGCGGCGCAGCCTTCCAACCCGGCTGCAGCGCAAAACGACCCTTTGCTGGTGTGTCTTGCCATGCAGGCCAAGCTGCTGGATCGGCCGGTGCACATGCAGGTTCTGCGTGGTGGTTTTGCTCTGGACAGCCGCGGGCGCGTTCCTTTGGCCGCTTATCCCGACATGGCCCACAAGCATGGCCTGGTAGCCGCTTGGTCACGCATTCGCGTGAGCGAGATTCCGGGCTACGTCCTGCCCGTGTTGATGCCCCTGACAGATGGCCGCGCCTGCATACTCAAAGCCATTGAAGACGCTGATGCGGTGGTTTACTGGCCGGAAACGGGTCTGCAGGAACAACGTCTATCGATGGCAGAACTGCAGGGCCTGGCCCGCCCTGAGGTGCTGGCCGTTCGCGCCCAAACGCGCAAACACAGCCAGACACTCAACCCACTTGACGGCCCCGCCTTCAACTGGTTCTGGGGTACCTTGTGGCGCTTCAGAGGCTTTTACTATGAGTCCATGCTGGCCACGGTGATTGCCAACGTGCTGACCCTGGCCTCCATCTTCTTCACCATGAACGTCTACAACCGGGTGGTGCCCACGCAGGCTTACACCTCCCTGTGGACACTGGCCATTGGCACCGCCATTGCGGCGCTGCTTGAATTTGTCATGCGCTGGCTCAAGGCCCGCTTGGTGGATCTGGGCGGGAAAAAAGCCGACCTCGCCATCAACGCCACCTTGCTTCGCGAAATCATGTCGATTCGATTGGAGCACCGCCCCCAGTCGGCGGGTATTTTTGCCAGCTCGATGCGCGACTTTGAATCCCTGCGCGACTTCTTCTCTTCGGCCTCCCTGGTCTTGGTCGCCGACCTGCCTTTTGTGCTCATGTTCCTGGCACTGATCGCCATCATTGGCGGTCCGATTGTTCTGTTGCCGGCAATTGCCGTTCCGATTTTGATCATTGCCGGCCTGCTCGCCCAGAAACCCTTGATGCGAGCTATTCGACAGAATATGAAAGAGTCTGGAGACAAACAAAGCGTGCTGGTCGAATCGGTACTCAATATGGAGTTGCTCAAAGCGCACAACGCAGAAAGCTACCTGCAGCGCCGCTGGGAGGCTTCCAACCTGGCTGGCTCCGAGTCCTACAAGCAGATGCGCTCTTTGACCAACCTGATCATGGGCGTGTCCTCCACCATCCAGCAACTGGTGACTGTGGGCATGGTGGTCATGGGCGTCTACATGATTCACGACAACCGGCTCACATTGGGGGGCCTGATTGCCTGCGTCATGCTTGTCAGTCGTGCACTGTCACCGTTGTCAAGCGTGATGTCGCTGGCCTCGCGTTATCAGCAGGCCAAGACTTCGCTCGAAACCCTGGACGGCCTGATGAAGCGCCCACGTGACCGCGCACATGACCGCAACTATCTGACGCCAGAGCAAGTGGAAGGACAGCTGCAAGCGCAAGAACTGGAGTTTGCCTATCCTGCCGAGCACAAGATCCCGGTCATCAAAAAACTGTCGCTGACTGTCCCTGCCGGCCAAAAACTGGCGCTGCTGGGTCGCATCGGCAGCGGCAAAAGCACGCTGCTGCGACTGATGGCCGGTCTGTACACGCCTTCAGCGGGCAGCGTCCGCCTTGATGGCATAGAGCTGCAACAGATCGAGCCCAGTGAAGTTCGCCAGCGCATCGGCTACGTTGGACAGGACCCTCAACTGTTCATGGGTACCCTGCGCGAAAACCTGGTGCTCTCTGACAGCTGGATCACGGATGCGCGGATCACCGAGGTGCTCCAGTCTTTGCAAATGTACGAGCTGGTTGCCGCCCATCCCCTGGGACTGGACATGCTGATCAGCGAAGCGGGTGGCGGTCTGTCCGGGGGGCAGCGCCAGCTACTGGCCATCGCTCGCATGATGCTGCGCAACCCGCGCATCGTGTTCATGGATGAACCTACTGCCAGCATGGACCAGAACACAGAAGCCCGCGTGATTGCCGTCATCAAGTCCTGGCTCAAGGACAAGACCCTGCTGGTCTCCACGCACCGTCCACAGCTGCTGGAATGGGTCGATGACATCGCGGTGATCGATGCTGGACAGTGCGTGGCCAACGGACCCAAACAACAAATGATCGAGATGCTCTCCAAAGGCATCGGTGTCAACCAAAGCTCCGCGGCAAGCACGCCTCCCAACGAAGCCCCCGTCAGGAAAGCCGCATGAGCACCATCAGCAAATCCAAAATCGGAATGATGACCGTCGAAGACGACGAGCGTCAGGCCAGCCAGATCTTGATCCGGGCGATCGGCATTGCTCTGATACTGGCCTTGGCTTGGGCTGCATTCTTCGAACTCGACGAAATCACCGTCGGACAGGGCAAAGTCATTCCCACCAGCCGAGAACAAATCATCCAGAGCCTCGATTCGGGGGTGCTCAACGAGTTGCTGGTGCGTGAAGGGTCGGTCGTCGAAAAAGGGGATGTACTCATCCGTATCGACAGCGCACGATCAGGAGCGGTCTATCGCGAGGCGCGTGAAAAATACATGGGCCTGCTGGCCTTGTCTTCGCGCCTGAAGGCGGAGGCCTACAACTTGCCTTTGCAGTTCCCAGATGAAATCAAGGCCGAGAAAGACCTGATCCGACAGGAAACGCAGGCCTACGAAGCAAGACGCCGCGCCTTACAGGAATCGCTGCGGGCATTGGACATTTCCATTTCAGCCACCATGCGTGAGCTGGCTCTCACCGCCCCGATGGTGGAAAAAGGAGTCATGTCCGAGGTGGAGTTACTCCGCCTGCGCCGCCAGCAATCAGAGTTGATGGGGCAGCGCGCCGATCGACAAAACCGTTACATCACGGATGCCAACAACGAGCTGGTTCGCGTGAACACCGAGCTGTCTCAAACCAAGGAAAACGCATCGGCCCGAGAAGATGCCTATCTGCGCACAACCATCACCTCGCCCATGAAAGGGGTTGTGAAAAACGTCCAGATCACGACTGTGGGAGGCGTGATCCAGGCCGGACAACCGATCATGGAGATCGTGCCGACAGATGACGAGATGCTGGTCGAGGCTTATGTCAAACCGGCAGACGTGGCCTTTGTCAAGCAAGGGCAGGCGGCTGTGGTCAAGTTGACTGCCTATGACTTCAATAAATACGGCGGGCTCGATGGCGTGGTGGAATTCATCAGCCCGGATACGCTGCGCAACGAGAAAGATCGTCGTCCGGGCGTTCCGGCCGAACTCCAGGAAGGCCTGTACCGTATTTTGGTTCGCATCAAAAATGCAGGTCAGGTCCGCCACGGGCAAGCTCTCACCCCCACACCCGGCATGACCGCCAGTGTGGAGATCAAGACGGGTCAGAAGACCGTTCTGGAATACATCTTTCATCCTCTGCAAAGTGTCACTACGGCACTTCGGGAACGCTGATCTTTAGCAGGAGACTCGTATGAACAAAACCAATAACACTCCAACGGTCATCAAACCGATTCAGGTTTCGGAGCCGGTACCGGAATACCTGAGCACGGCAGAGGCGGCTCGCCTGCTGGGCCTGTCCACCACCTTGGTCCAAACCCTGGTTGATCAAAACGAGCTGGTCGCGTGGAAAACGCGTGGTGGGCACCGTCGTATTTCACGCAAATCGGTGGTCAATTACCAAGGGCATTCGCGCCGCAGTGATGCTCCATCACGAGGAGCACGTACGCATGCCCAGGTGACGCTGGTGTCGGAAAACAGCAAGCTGCTGGACAAGCTCAAAACTGCGATACCCCAATGGAAATTACCCATTTCCGTGAACATGTTCGAGTCCGTGACAGAGGCCCTGCTTGACCTCTCCAATATTCGCCCGGACCTGATGGTCGTCGAACTCAATATGCCGCTGAGCGAGCAACAAAAAACCTTGCAAGCCATTGTGAACTTCAACAGCAAGGGCCTGGGAGCGCTTCCGATTGTGCTGATCACACAGGAACACGAATTGGCCAACAGTGAGGCAGCCCATCAGGCCAACCCGGGAACCATCCAAATCATTCACAAGCCACTCCAGGAAGAGTGGCTCCATGCCTACATGGTCGGAGTCGTTGCAGCATGTCGAATCTATTAAAGCTCATCCCTGATCCTGAACCCCGCCCTTCACGCCGTATGACCATCAAAGGCCAACTCCAGACGCGCCCTTTGTCGCAAGCCAATCAGGAAGCACTGCTTTCGCTTGGCAACCCATCTGCTCCTTCCTCGGATCCACAGGGCCAATGCCTGCGGCAAATGCGTCTGAAACAAGGGAAAAATCCCGCAGAGCTGGCAACACAGGCCTGCATTTCGCTGGCTCAACTCTACGGACTGGAGTCAGGGGCCAACAATTTGTTTTACACCGCAGATTTCGCACTCCAGGCCAAGCGCCGCGTGGCCAGTCTTCTCGGCGAAGATTGGGACACGATCATCGCTCGCCCCGGAGGTGGCATCCAGACAGCCAACTCTAATGTGCGCGCTTTGTTACCCGTGCCTGCGGCGGTGGCTCCTCAGCGCGTGAAAGCCGACAGCACAGATGACGTTGCTGTCCCACGACTGATTTCTGTCTCTGCAGATTGCGAAGTTGAGCCAGTGAAAGTACAGGAAACAATTGATGCAACTGCGCCCCAAGCATCCGCACTTCAAAAACAAGTTGCACAGGGCCCATCAAGCTGGTGGTGGATTTTGGTGTTGACGCTCATTGCTGGCGCAGGCACACAATGGGAACGCCTGTCACAGATCCTGGCCACTGTTTAAGGCGCTGAGCTTTCGATCGGCCTCAGCCCCCACCACGCTGCGTGGTCAGATCAAACCGGCGCATGAACTGCAAACGAGCCTGGTCATCCGCCTCTTCAAAACGGAACACCATACCCATGCGCGGCAAACGCATCAGGGCAATGGTTCTGGGCGGCAGGACTTTCCACTCGATCTGCAAGCGCCCTCCTCCCTGAAGACGTACCTGCACCGTCTGATCTGAGCATTGCCAATCATGGTCACCCATGGCTTTGGGCAGCCAGGCCAACCACTCGGCTTCGGTGCAGGCCATATCCCGTTCAAATGATGCGGGGTAGTGCGACTGCATAAACTGTTCTCAACGAAACGCCATCACCCACCAGCAATGGGCGGCCAGATGGCCAGCACGTCGCCTTCAGCAAGGACATGCAATGCGCGTTGTTCGGGCGCAATGAAATGTCCGTTGACCAACACCAGGTGAACCAGTTTGGCGGGCAACGCAAACGGCTCGATCACCTGCGCCACCGTTGCACCGTCAGTCACCTGCAAGGGCATTTCGTTGGCCGGACGCACCGATGCCGGAAGGTAGTCTCCCAACGTGGCAAACAACTTGAAAGTGATATTCATGCGCGCATCTTAGCGACGTCGAGTATCCTGCGCACCGCTCCATTGGCCTTGCCCCTGCGCGCATGCCAAATAGGCCTCCATCAACAGAGTGGGGTCTTGCTTGAGCTTGTCTTTCCACTCGCCCAGCCGTACCTGGCCTTCGACCAGGCCGCGCATCACGCCGACATGCTCGGTCCAGCCGACCGAGTTGCAGCCCACCATGATGTCGTCCTTGAACTGAAGGCTCAGGTGGCGGCCAGCGGCTTTGTCGGTCAACTCGGCATGCTCGCCACCGTCCACACCTTGCCAGTTGCCAAAACTGGTGGAGATCAGGCCCAGCGTGTCGAGCACGTTGATCTGCGTCACGCCCTTGAGCGTGGTGTGTTGTCCCACCATGTTGAGCGCAGCCACACGGGCTTGCTCGGCGGCATTGGGCTGGATGGCGCTGACAATCGTTTTGCCGCTGACCATGTCAAAGGCTTCAGCGCAGTCGCCTGCGGCATAAATGCCAGGCACATTGGTTTGCATGCGCTCGTCGGTCAGGATGCCTTGCAAACAGCTGATCCCGCTGTCCTTAAGGAACCCAATGGCCGGACGCACGCCCGTGGCGCTGATGACCAGGTCGGCTTCAATCGTCTGCCCACCCGACAGGCGCACGCGCAGGCCGCTGCCTGAACCGCCGCCCAGGCCCAGCGCGCCAGCAATTTTGCCCACCAGCCCGGCTGGTTCAGAGGCATTTTCAATCGCCTCGACCTTGGCCGAGGTATAGACCTTAACGCCCTTGGCCTCGCACCAGTCGCGGATCATGCCACCGGCCATCGGGCCCATCATGCGCGGCACCATGCGGTCACCCATCTCGACCACCGACAACTCCACCCCACGCAGCTTGAGCGCCTCCATGATGATGCAGCCGATGAAGCCGGCACCCATCTGCAACACACGCGCACCAGGCTTGGCCCGTGCGGCAATGGCACGGGCGTCTTCCAGCGTCCAGCAAGTGTGCACGCCCGGCAAGTCCAGACCTGGAATTGGCGGACGCACCGGGTGCGAGCCGGTGGCGATCAGAAGATTGTCAAAGGGCAGCGTCTGGCCCTTGTCCAGCGTCACACTTTTGCCCTTGGCGTCCACCTGGGTGGCGCGCGCCTGCACGATGTCAATGCGCAGGTCGGCAAAGTGCGTGCTGCCCTTGCGCAGCCAGGTGCCCTGCTCGCCTACCTTGCCAATGAGCAGATAGGGAATGGCCATGCGCGAATAAGGCGTTTCGCGCTCGTCGCCCACGACCGTGATGCGGTCTTGGGGACGCTGTTTTCGCAAAGTTTCAGCGGCGATGATGCCAGCCGGGCCGGCACCGAGGATGACGTGGTGAGCCATGGGTCAGATCACAAACCCAGACGCTGCTTGGTCTGCGCCGTCGGGCGGCCTTCGCTGTCCCAGCCGCGCACGTCGTAGTACTTGGGCAACATCTCGGGCAACTTGCTCACCACACCTTTGCCCGGGCCGGTTTTGGCGGCTTCCGTCAGCAGGCGCTTGGGCAGCGTGTCGTCGGCCTTGGTGAAGCCCGCGGCGTTGTTGAACTCGCGCTCCATGTTCCAGATGCGCTCGCCAATGTGGGCCAGGTGCTCCATGGTGTACTCGTCACCGCAGGCAGCCTGCAATTGCGGGGCCACGTCAGCCAGGGTCCAGGCGAAGCTGGTGAAAATGCAGATACCTGCCGAGTCGAACGCCGCAGTGGCATCCTGGAAGGCCTTGACCAGTTCGGGCTTGCCCTCGCTCTCGACGGGCTCGGTCTTGACCGGAATGCCCAGCACTTCGGAGGCGATGGTGTAGCCGCGCAGGTGGCAGGCGCCGCGGTTGGAGGTGGCGTAGGCCAGGCCAATGCCCTGGATCACGCGACCGTCGTAGGCCGGAAACTCCTGGCCCTTGACGCTCATGGACAAATCGGGGTGGCCGTACTTGGCCGTGAGGCGCTTGGAGCCCATGCCGATTTCCTTGCCAAAGCCAATGCCCTTGGCCGTCATGTCGGCCAGCTCGCACAGGGCCTTGGCCGAGCCAAATGGGGCTTGCGTACCGATTTGCTCAGCGGTCAGCACGCCCATCTCGTACAGCTCCATCACAGCGCCCACGGTGGCGCCGAAGCTGATCGGGTCCATGCCTTCTTCGTTGCAAATCAGGTTGGCGTATTGCAGGGCTTCGAGATCATTCACGCCGTTGGCGGCGCCCAGGGCCCAGGCGGCTTCGTATTCGAGGCCACCCGATGCGCCCCAGTACTCGGGCTTGTTCTGCACCGAGAAGTGGCTCTCGTCCATCTTGCTGATGCGGCCACAAGCGATGGTGCAACCGAAGCAGGCCTGGTTGGTCACCAGGTGTTTCTTGCCGTCGGTCTTGCGCGGCGTGGCCATGGCTTCGGCCGAGATGTCTTTGGCGCCTTCAAACTGAACGTCGCGATGGTTGCGGGTGGGCAACGCGCCGACTTCGTTGATGACGTTCATCAGCACCTGCGTACCGTAGGTGGGCAGGCCCTGGCCGGTCACGGCGTTGTCGGCCAGTACTTTCTTGGCGGTCTTGGCCGCGGCCATGAAAGCCTTGGGATCGCGGATATTGCCTACGCCTTTGGTGCCACGCACAGCGATGGCCTTGAGATTCTTGGAGCCCATGACGGTGCCCACGCCCGAGCGCCCCGCCGCACGGTGCAGGTCGTTCACCACAGCGGCATAGAGCACACCGTTTTCACCGGACTTGCCGATGCTGGAGATGCGCAGCAGCGGGTCCTGGTGCGACTTCTTGAGCATGTCTTCGGTCTGCCACACGCTCTTGCCCCACAGGTGATCGGCGTCGCGCAGCTCGGCGACGTCGTCGCAGATGTAGAGGTAAACCGGCTTGGCCGACTTGCCTTCAAAAATGACCATGTCCCAGCCTGCCATCTTCAGCTCGGCACCCCAGTAGCCGCCCGAGTTGGAACAAGCAATGGCGCCCGTGAGCGGGCCCTTGGTGATGACGGTGTAGCGGCCGCCCGTGGAGGCCATGGTGCCAGTGAGCGGGCCGGTGGCCCAGATGATCTTGTTGTCAGGCGACAGTGGATCGACTTTGGGGTCGATTTCGCTGATGAGGTACTTGCTGCCCAGACCACGCGAACCGATGTAGGCACGGGCCCACTCCATGTTCAGCGGTTCGGATTTGACGGTGCCAGCCGTGAGGTTGACGCGGAGGATTTTTCCAGCCCAAGACATGTTGATGCTCCTAGTGGGTGGTGAGAATTAAGCGGCGGAGGGCTGATTGCCCAGCTTGTCGGCCCACTGCTTCATCTTGTCCAAGCCAGTCCAGTTGGCGTCGATGAAGGTGATGGCACCGGTTGGGCAGGCGTCGGCACAGGCCGGGTCGCCACCGCACAGATCGCACTTTTGCACCTTGCCGGTTTCCTGCACATAGTTGATGGTGCCGAAGGGGCAAGAGATGGTGCAGACCTTGCAGCCCACACAGGTCGCTTCGTTCACCACCTTGGCGCCGGTGACTTTGTCCACAGTGATCGCCTCGACCGGGCAGGCATGCAGACACCAGGCTTCGTCGCACTGGGTGCAGGTGTAGGGCACTTTCTTGCCGGTGTGGTGGAAGTCAAACACCTTGATGCGCGACTTGGCTGTGGCGAATGTGCCGTAGTTCTCGTAAGAACAGGCCATTTCGCACTGCTGACAACCGGTGCACTTGTCCGGATTAATGTGCAAAACCTTTTGCATGGATAACTCCTGAAGTGTCTGCACGGGCTATGCAAGCCCCTACATATGAATGACAATGCCGACCATTGTTGGATGCGAAGCGCGCTCATCGAACCGGACAAACCCTAGGTTTTTGACGGCTACAACCAGAAATTCTCAACTTGATACACATGGGCTCACACCACAGCGACCGACTCAGCGCCATCGCGCTGGCCCGCCAAGCCTGGCTGGGACAGCGCAATCCCGGCGCGGCCTCCGTGCCCGCCTGGCTCGGCCGCAGCTGGAACCGTTGCCTGGACATGGGGCTGTCACCCGAGCAGACCGTTGGCTTTGACGCTGTCAGCAAAGCGCAGATGCGCCGCGTGCAAGACGCCAGCCAACCCTTGGTACAAGCCGCACGCCCCGTGCTCGACGAACTGGTGCGTGCCATGGGCAATATTGGCTACTTTGCCATCTTGACCGATGCACAAGGCGTGGTGGTCGATGTTCATGGTCCGGTGGATACTTCAGATCGACGAGCCCAAGTGATTGCACGCATTGGCGTCGACCTGTCAGAACGCGCTATCGGTACCAGCGCCATCAGCGCTGCCCTGAGCGAGCTGCAACCTGTGTGGCTGCATCGCGGCGAGCACTTCTTCAACGACACCAGTGTTTACAGCTGCGCCGGGGCACCGGTGTTCGGGCCCCATGGCGAATGCGCCGGCATGCTCGACCTGACAGGGGTGGACGTGGTCGAACGCCCCGCCCTCAAACACCTGGTACGCCGTTCGGCACGCAGTATTGAAAACCGATGGCTGCTGCAAGCCCCACACGCCTTGTTGCTGCGATTGAACTGGCCCGGCAATGTTCCCGGAGATGACAGCGATGGTTTGCTGACCTTGGACACCGACGGCTATGTTCTCGGCGCCAATCCGACCGCACGGCAAATGCTGGCCATGGATGGCTACGCTGAAAACATGCATGCCAGCGATTTGTTTGCCATGCCTTGGGAAAACCTTTTCGATAGTGCGCACCGCAACCAAGCCGGCACCGAGGTCCCCATGTGGTCAGGGCTTCGTTTGCTCGCACAGACTCATGCGCCTGGCCACGCCCGGTCAACCGCAAGCACAAGGGTCGAGTCCGGAGGCAAGGCACTGCGCGATGTCGAAACCGAGCTGATTCGCCAGGCAGTGAGCCAGGCCAAAGGCAACGTGGCCGAAGCTGCACGCGCCCTGGGCATCAGCCGAGCCACGGTTTACCGCAAGCTCGGTTCATCCAGGCACTGAACGCGCAAATCAGCGCGCAGCGTTGGGAAAAAACAGCTGCTCGCCGCCGATCTTGTAGTCGGCAATCACGCCCTGACCTGCAGCTGAAGTCACCCAATCCACAAATTTCTGCGCCGCGCCTTGTTTGACATGCGGGTGCTTGGCAGGGTTGACCACCATCGCGCCGTATTGATTGAACAGTCGCTTGTCGCCCTCCACCAGCACAGCCAGGTCAGCGCGGTTTTTGAAGTTCAGCCAAGTGCCGCGATCGGCCAGCACATAGGCACCAGACGATGCGGCCATGTTCAGCGCAGGGCCCATGCCACAACCACACGCCTTGTAGCCACTGCCTTGCTTGTCGGTCAGGTCGGTCATTTTCCAAAAACGCAGTTCGGCAGCGTGTGTGCCGCTCTTGTCGCCACGGGAGACGAAAGCGGCGTTGCCCGCCGCCACCTTGCCCAGTGCGGCCACGATGTCATTGCCTTTGACGCCTGCGGGATCAGCCTTTGGACCGATGAGCACAAAGTCGTTGTACATGACTTCAAAGCGTTTGAGGCCGTAGCCCTCGGCAATGAATTTTTCCTCGGCCGTCTTGTCGTGCACGAACACCACATCGGCATCGCCGCGACGCGCCATGTCCAGCGCCTGGCCTGTACCCAGCGCCACCACCTTGGTATCCAGGCCTGTGGCCTCTTTGAACTTGGGCAGCAGGTGCGCAAAAAGCCCCGACTGCTCGGTCGAAGTGGTGGAGGAGATGACGATGGACTCGGCACGCGCCCACACACTGGTCAGCGCCACAGCGGCAGCCATCAGACACATAACAAGGCGTCGTGTTTTCATGCGATTTCTCCTTTTAAAAACAAATGGGCGGCCTCGCTGTAGCGGGGTAACTGATCGGGGTTGAAAAAGACATCTACAGGCAGGTCGGCCAGGATGCGTCCATGCTCCAGATACATCACACGGGTCGCCATGCGCTTGACTTGTCCCAGGTTATGGCTGGCCCATACCAAAGTGACAGGACGTTCTGGCGACGTGGCAAAGTCCCAGATCAATTGTTCGACTTCACGCTTGGCATGCGGATCCAGACTGGCCGTGGGTTCATCAAGCAGCAACACCTGCGGCTGACGCGCCCAGGCCCGTGCCAGCGCCACGCGCTGCAACTGCCCGCCCGAGAGGTGGATGCCTGACTGCTGCGCCAAGTCGGCCAAGCCCACGCGCTCCAGCGCCTGCAAGGCTTGTTGCCGCGCTTGGGCCCAGCTCACGGGTCGCGTGCGATCGAGCCACAGCGACAGCGTCAGGTTGAAACACACCGAACTGCGCAACAGGTGTGGGCGCTTGAACAACATGGCCATGCGGACATCGGACTGTCGTTGCATTTGGCCTTGCGCTATGGGCAAGAGGCCATTGAGGGTGCGCAAAAGCGTACTTTTGCCGCTGCCGTTGGCACCGATCAGGGCCACGCGTTCACCGGGATGAAAATCCAGCGAGACGCCATGCAAGGCGCTTTGCCCTTGCAACAGAACATGCACATCCTGCAAATGAAAAAGCGCAGTCATGTCCAGGCCTCCTGAGCGGACAGACGATGCCCCTTGCCACGCCTGCGTATCCAGGCCAACACCGCATTCAGGCACAACACCACTGCCAGCAAGACCAACCCCAGCCCCAAAGCCAAAGGCAAATCGCCCTTGCTGGTTTCCAGCGCAATGGCCGTGGTCATGACGCGGGTAAAGCCTTCGATGTTGCCACCCACAATCATCACCGCGCCCACCTCGGACACCGCGCGACCAAACGCCGTGACAGCGATGGTCAACAAGGTCAAGCGTTCGTCCCAAGCCAGGATCAGGCTGCGCATCCACACACCCGCCCCCAGGGACTGCCACTGCTCGCCGTGTTGCGCGTGTGCGTTTTCCACCGTCTGGCGGGTCAGCGCCATCACCACAGGCAACACCAAAATCACCTGGGCCACCACCATGGCTTTAAAGCTGAACATCCAGCCCAAAAACCCTAACGGCCCGGAGCGCGAGAGCAGCAAATACACCACCAGCCCCACCACCACCGAGGGAAGCGCCAACAAGGTGTTGAGCAACACCAGTACCCATCCACGCCCGGCAAAACGGGCCACAGCCAACCAAGCCCCGGCAGCCATGCCTAGCAGGCAACCGATCACGCTCGAGACCGAGCTCACGCTCAGCGAGCGCCCGACAATCGACCACAACTGGGCATCAAACGAAAGGACAAGATCCAGCGCTGTAGAAACGCTGTCGGCAAAGGTATTCATCAAGGGTTCCGATCCTATAGGAGCAGGCAGGCGCTTTTACTCAGGGTTGTCCGTTATGAATGGTTGTGCATACGTGTGCGCCGGTGTGCCTGCTCAATTCAGGCACACTCCCATCTGTGCAACACATTCAACTGGCTTATGCATGGCAACAAGCGCGTGGCGACGACCCTGCGCGCAGCCCGACCTCGCCCTTGCAAAACCCACTGATGGATTTGCTTCACGCGGTGCGCGCCAGCGGATCCATCTCCGGCGCGGCCAGGGCCATGGGCCTGTCGTATCGGCACGTGTGGGGTGAATTGCATCGCTGGGAAGAAGAACTCGGCCAGGCCCTGATCGTTTGGGAAAAAGGTCAAGCCGCGCGATTGACAGCCTTTGCCGACAAACTGCTGTGGGCCGAACGCCAGGCCCAGGCGCGATTGGCGCCACAAATCAGCGCGCTGCAGGCTGAACTGGAAAAAACCTTTGCTCTCGCTTTTGATCCTGACCAACATTTGCTGACGATGTACGCCAGCCACGACGATGCTTTGGTGTCGCTGCGCAGCCATGCTGCGCAACAAGGCCTGCACCTGGATATGCGTTTTTGCGGCAGCGTCGATGCCATCCGCGCCTTGAACGAAGGTCGCTGCACCATCGCTGGTTTTCATGCGCCGATCCACCCTGCTCCTCACAGCCTGGTGGCGCGCACCTACAAACCATTGCTGCGCACCGGGCAACACAAGATCATCGGCTTTGCCAGCCGGGCTCAAGGCCTGATGGTGCCGGCCGGTAACCCCTTGAGTTTGTCCCAATGGTCCGACTTGCTGCGCCCTGAGCTGCGTCTGGCCAATCGGACTTTGGGCACAGGTACACGGCTGCTATTGGACGACTGGTTAGACAGTCAAGGCATAGAGGGCCACACCATTGTGGGGTATGACCAGGCCGAACCCTCGCACGCGGCTGTGGCCACACGCATCGCCTCAGGCCAAGCTGACACCGGGATGGGCATAGCTTCAGCAGCCCACATGCACGGCTTGGACTTTATTCCCCTGCTGCAAGAACACTACTGGCTGGTGTGCCTGAAGTCTGCGCTGGACACGCCCGCCGTCCAAACCTTGCGCACCATGGTGGACAGCTACACCTGGGGCCAGCAGCTGCTACGCCATGCGGGCTACAGCGCGCACCCCCATCCCGGCCAAGTGCAATCACTCAAAGCCCAGCTGCCCTGGTGGTCTTGAAGTGTCAAAATCGCTGCATGAAAGCACCGAGTCTTCAGTCCATCGCCGAACATCTGCAGGGGTATGACCCACAAGCCCTGACGGTTGCTCACGTCAATGCCTTTTTGCGCCAGTTGGTAGCGCCCCTGACGCAGACCGAAACGGTCAGCCCCATGCAGGCGCATGGCCGCATCCTGGCCGAAGATGTGATCTCGCCCATCAGCGTGCCACCCCACGACAACTCAGCCATGGACGGTTACGCTTTTGCCGGCGCACAGATGTTGGCGGGGCAAGAGACTGTGCTGCGCGTTGTGGGCACAGCCTTGGCGGGTAAGGCCTGGAGCGGCCAGTGCGGCCCGGGTGAGTGCGTGCGCATCATGACTGGCGCCATCATGCCCGCCGGCCTGGACACCGTTGTCCCCCAGGAGTTGGCCCGTGTTGAGAGCGATCAAGTCACCATCGCTGCTGCTTTGCTGGAAACAGGCGAAAACCGTCGCAGACTGGGTGAAGACCTGATGCAAGGTCAACCCGCTTTGCGCGCGGGCATCCGCATGGGGCCCGCAGCGTGCGGTCTGGTGGCGAGTCTGGGTTTGCCATCGGTCAAGGTCTTGCGTCGTCCGCGTGTGGCCTATTTTTCGACGGGCGATGAAATTCTGAGTCTGGGCGAGCCCCAGCGTGAAGGCGCGGTGTACGACAGTAACCGCTACACCGTGTTTGCCATGCTCCAGAGCTTGGGTTGTGAGGTGCTGGACATGGGCGTGGTCAAGGACCAGCCCGAACTACTGGAAGCCGCATTCCGTGATGCAGCCGCTCAAGCCGATGCCATCATCACCAGCGGTGGCGTGAGCGTGGGCGAAGCAGACTACACCAAAGCCATGATGAAAAAGCTGGGCGATGTAGCCTTCTGGCGCATTGCCATGCGCCCGGGCCGCCCCATGGCTGTGGGCCGCTTGACCCAAAACGGACGTGATTGCGTGTTGTTCGGCTTGCCCGGTAATCCGGTGGCCGTGATGGTGACCTTCCTGGCTTTTGTACGCCCTGCGCTTCAACGCTTGATGGGTTGGGATGCACCTGCACAACCCCTGCTCAAAGCTCGCACCCGCGAAAAGCTGCGCAAAAAACCTGGTCGTACCGAGTATCAACGTGGCATTGTGGAGCGCGACGAAAACGGGGAATGGTGGGTACGCTTGACAGGTAACCAGGGCTCAGGGGTACTCAGCTCGATGGTGCAGGCCAATGGTCTGATCGTGCTGCACCACGAACAACCCACCGCAGAAATCGGTGACTGGGTCGATGTGATGATGTTTGACGGACACCTGTAAGCGCTGGCGCGGCTGGCGGGGATCGAACCCACGACCCTTGGCTTCGGAGGCCAATACTCTATCCACTGAGCTACAGCCGCGTACGGGTCGGAATTATCTCACGGCGCCCTTCTTGCAAGCCTGATAAAAGGCATGACGGCTATAATTTGCGGCTGTTTCGGACAATGTCCGCCCCTTTTTTGTACCCGTCCACAGAGGATGTCATGAGCGATAACCATCAAGATCACGCCCACGAAGCCCACACCGGCCCCATCAAATCCGGTAGCCAGCTGCTTTGGTCCAGCATTGCTGCCTTCGTGATTCCGGTGTTCATCATCATCGGCCTGGTCTATTACGTGACCTCCGGCAACAAGACCGCTGCTGGCAGCACTGACTCCGAGCGTGCTGTTGCCGAACGCATTATGAAAGTGGGCACAGTCGAGATTCGCGATGCCAACCGTCCTCTGCGAGCTGGCGAGGAAGTGTTCAAGGGTCAATGTGCTGCTTGCCATGCAACCGGTGCTGCTGGCGCACCCAAGGTGGGTGATGCTGACGCTTGGGGCCCTCGCCTGAAGCAAGGCTTTGACACCTTGGTGCAGTCTGCGCTCAAGGGCAAGGGCGCCATGGGTGCTCAAGGCGGTGGCGACTTCAACGATACGGAAATCGCTCGTGCTGTGGCCTACATGGCCAACCAGTCTGGCGGCAAGTTTGAAGAGCCCAAGGCACCTGCTGCTGAAGCGGCCAAGTAATCTGCCTGCACACCCTCAAAAAGCCGGCTGATGCCGGCTTTTTTCATGCCCGTTGCATGTTCAGCGTCTCACGGCCGGGCTGCGAACAAAACCAAACTGGGCTGGCAAGTTGGCCCAGTGACAATCCTGCACCGTCCAAGCCTTGTACTCCAAAGCCTCTGCAATACAGGCCACATCTTGTGTGTGCACCAACCCCAGACCCAACTCCGTCAACAAGTACACGTGACCCTGCTCGTCTTGCCAGACGGATTGCACCTTTGCTGCCAGGCCGGTATGGCTTTGCACAGCACCATCACTGCCCACACGCCAAACCCAGGGCGTGTTTTCCAGCTCCACAAATACCCTCTGCGGGCCGTTCTGAAAATACCAGCGTCCCAGTTCGTCACTGGCGTAGTTGCGCTCGATAAAGGCTTTGAGTTTTTCGTGATCGACGTGCGAACCTTTGGCCTGCATTTGTCCAGACTGAAAGGCTCCCGCCTGTTGCGCAGCATCGTCGCGCATGTACCAGCGCCCACGGGCATCTAGACCCAACCACCCGTAGCAGTCGGGCACGTTGGGCCACTTGGCCATGGCTTGTCGAACCAGATCATCCATGTGCTTACTCCTGCTGCCCGCTGGCCTGCAACAGCCACTTGCCCACATCGTCAGCCAAGCCCCACACTTGGCCGGGGAAGTGCCCCCGAACAAAGCCCACATGTCCGCCCTGCGCGGGTTGCCAAAGCGTGACCTCAGGGGACACGGCTTGCTGATCGGGCAAGGTCCAAGCAGGTACAAACGGGTCGTTTCTGGCGTTGAGTATCAAGGCTGGCACCGTGATCCCGGTCAAATGTGGCTTGGCCGAGGCTCTCGTCCAATAATCGCGCACATCGGCAAAGCCGTGCACTGGGGCGGTAAAGGCGTCATCAAACGCATACAGATCCTTTGCCTGCATGGCGCGCTGCAGATCAAACGATTGTGAAAACCTTTTTGCCTTACGCTGCGCCTTGGCTTTCATGGTTTTGAGGAACATGGGGGTATACAACCAGCGGTTAAGCCCTTGCCCCAATGCCAAGCCGCTTCCCATCAAGTCCAGCGGCGAACTGATCGAGGCCACGGCATGTACCTTGTTGGATGCGCGTTGACCTTGCAAGCCGGCCCAAAGCATCAACGCATTGCCGCCGAGTGACACACCGGCCGCGCATACTTTGGCTCCTTGAGCGTGCTTCACGACTTGCGCAAGTATCCAGTCAATTTCTGCATGGTCCCCGCTGTGGTACGCGCGTGGCAGATCGTTGTCCTGTCCACTGCAGCCTCGAAAGTGCGGCATCCACAAATTCACCCTCTCAAGCTGAGCCCAACGCCTGAAGGCCTGTGCATAGTGGCTTTGGGAGGAACCCTCCAGCCCATGAAAAAGGACCAGGTGAGGTCGGTTTTCGCTGAGAGTCTGCTGGATATCCACATCTATCCAGTCGCCATCGGGCGTTGTCCAGCGCTGGCGTTGCATGGGGGCCAAACGCCCATCATGCGTTCGAGCCAGTTTCGCGCCCCAGATGGTTTGCACATGCCCGCCGGGCAGCCATAAAGCCTGCTGCATCAATGCAGTACGGCCGGCGCTGAGACGGCTGCAGCGATATCGCTGGCCGTGCCCGGGCTGGCATGGTGAGCCACCATACGCCAGCCTTGCGGGGTTTTGTGGAACACATTGGTCACGACCACCCAGGCTTTTTGGGGGCCTGCAGGCGTATGGATGTCAATGCGTTCCACCAGGTGATGAACGGCGCTGGCGAGCGACTCAATCTTGTGGACTTGTTCCGGATGTGCCAGCACCGGACCACGTGCAAACAAAGCTTCAAAGGCCGATCGAATGGCGCCAGAGCCTATCAGGCGCGGTCCGCCTGGGTGCACACACACAATTTCTTCTTCTTCGGCCCAGCAGTTCATCAGCTGCGCGAGATCGCCCTTGTGCAGAGCTTCATAAAAGCTGTGCTCCACATCGTCAGGGCGGCCGCCGAGTGCGACATGTCGAAGTTTGGCTTTAGGCATGATCAGATCCTTCGCGTCCCGAAAGCAAAAAACCCCGGCAAGCCGGGGTTCTTGAAAGGGCATAGGCCACTGCAGCTTGCGCTCATCAGTGCTTGCGGTATTTACGCAAGGCAGCCAACTGAGCGGCCAGCACAGCCAGCTCTGCCTGGGCAGTCGCCAGGTCCACTTCGCTTTTGGCATTGCGGATGGCTTCTTCGGCTGCACGCTTGGCTTCATTGGCTTTTTCTTCGTCCAGGTCCTTGCCGCGAATGGCGGTGTCAGAGAGCACCGTCACGCAATCAGGTTGAACTTCCAGAATGCCGCCGGCCACGAAGACAAACTCTTCGCCGCCGTCTGCCGTTTCGATGCGAACCGAACCGGCCTTGATGCGGGTGATCAGGGGGGTGTGGCGGGGGTAGATACCCAGTTCGCCAGCTTCACCCGGCAGGGCCACAAATCGGGCTTCACCCGAGTAGATGGACTCTTCTGCACTGACCACATCAACGTGGATGGTGTTCATGTTTGCTCCAGTTCAAAAAGGGGAAAGTGGTTTCAGCGGTGAGGCGACCGAGGTCGCCTCATCGTTCCGCTTAGGCGACTTTCTTGGCCTTTTCGAAGGCTTCGTCGATGGTGCCGACCATGTAGAAAGCTTGCTCGGGCAGGTGGTCGCACTCGCCGTTCACAATCATCTTGAAACCACGGATGGTTTCGGCCAGAGGCACGTACTTGCCGGGCGAACCGGTGAACACTTCAGCCACATGGAAGGGCTGGGACAGGAAACGCTGCATCTTACGAGCGCGTGCCACGACCAGCTTGTCTTCGGGAGCCAGTTCGTCCATACCCAGAATGGCGATGATGTCGCGCAGTTCTTTGTAGCGCTGCAGGGTACCCTGCACGGCGCGGGCGGTACCGTAGTGCTCTTCGCCAACCACGTGCGGGTCCAGCTGACGGCTGGTGGAGTCCAGAGGATCCACAGCGGGGTAGATACCCAGAGCAGCGATGTCACGAGACAGCACAACGGTGGAGTCCAAGTGAGCGAAGGTGGTAGCAGGCGACGGGTCGGTCAAGTCGTCAGCAGGCACGTACACGGCCTGGATGGACGTGATGGAGCCGACTTTGGTCGACGTGATACGTTCTTGCAGACGACCCATTTCTTCGGCCAGCGTCGGCTGGTAGCCCACGGCAGAAGGCATACGACCCAACAGAGCAGACACTTCGGTACCGGCCAGTGTGTAGCGGTAGATGTTGTCCACGAAGAACAGCACGTCACGGCCTTCGTCACGGAAGGATTCGGCGATGGTCAGACCGGTCAGGGCCACACGCAGACGGTTGCCTGGGGGCTCGTTCATCTGACCGTACACCATGGCCACTTTGGATTCAGCCAGGTTCTCCAGGTTCACAACGCCGGAGTCAGCCATCTCGTGGTAGAAGTCGTTACCTTCACGGGTACGCTCACCCACACCAGCGAACACGGACAAGCCGCTGTGCGCCTTGGCGATGTTGTTGATGAGTTCCATCATGTTCACGGTCTTGCCCACACCGGCGCCACCGAACAGGCCCACCTTACCGCCTTTGGCGAAGGGGCAGACCAAGTCGATCACTTTGATACCGGTTTCAAGCAGCTCTTGCGAGGGCGACAGTTCGTCGTACGCAGGGGCTTTGCGGTGGATGGGGGCGGTCAGCGCCTGATCCACGGGACCACGTTCGTCGATGGGGTTACCCAGCACGTCCATGATGCGGCCCAGGGTGGCTTTACCCACGGGCACGGTGATGTTGGCGTTGGTGTTGTACACCTGCATGCCGCGACGCAGACCGTCGGACGAGCCCAGCGCAATGGTACGGACGATGCCGTCACCGAGCTGCTGCTGCACTTCCAGGGTCAGGGCGCTGCCGTCCATTTTCAGGGCGTCGTACACCTTGGGCATCTGGTCACGCGGGAATTCGACGTCAACCACGGCGCCGATACATTGAACGATATTGCCTAGAACTTGAGCCATTTTGTTTGCTCCAATATTTGAATCTTGTGAATGCCGTTAAACAGCTGCCGCACCGGCAACGATCTCGGAGAGTTCCTTCGTGATCGCCGCTTGACGCGTCTTGTTGTAAACCAGCTTGAGTTCGGCAATCACATTGCCAGCGTTGTCGGTGGCAGCCTTCATGGCGACCATACGGGCCGATTGCTCGGAAGCCATGTTTTCAGCGACGGCCTGGTAGACCAGCGCTTCCACATAACGCACCAGCAGGTCGTCGATGACGGCCTGTGCATCGGGTTCGTAGATGTAGTCCCACGAGTGCTGCGCGCCGGCTTGCTCTTGCATGTCGGCAGCCGACAGGGGCAGCAACTGCTCCACCACGGACTCCTGCTTCATGGTGTTGATGAACTTGGTGTACGAGAGGTACACGGCGTTCACTTCACCACGGGTGTAGGCGTCGAGCATCACCTTGACCGGACCGATGAGTCGCTCCAGGTGAGGGGTGTCGCCCAACTGCGTCACGTGCGAAACAACCTTTGCACCCACACGGCCCAGGAAACCATAGCCTTTGTTGCCAATGGCAACGGCTTCGGTACCCATGCCCTGCGCCTGCAGATCGCGGATCTTGTTGGTCACCGCGCGCAGCACGTTGGTGTTCATGCCACCGCACAGACCCTTGTCCGTGGTCACCACGATGAAGCCAGCGGTCTTGGACTCGTTGGACACCATGAAGGGGTGCACGTACTCGGGGTTGGCCTTGCTCAGGTTGGCCGCCACATTACGGATTTTCTCGCTGTAGGGACGAGCAGCACGCATCCGGTCCTGCGCTTTGCGCATTTTGGATGCGGCCACCATTTCCATGGCTTTGGTGATCTTCTTGGTGTTTTCCACCGATTTGATCTTGCCGCGAATTTCCTTGCCTGCTGCCATAAGGGGCTCCTTGGTCAGTCAGGGGGTCAGGCGAAGGTATTCTTGAACGCTGCAATCGCAGTGTTCAGTTCAGCTTCAGCGTCCTTGTCCATGGCCTTGTCGGCTTCCAGCTTGGTCAGCAGGGCAGCGTGCTTGTCCTTGAGGTAGCCATGCAGGCCGGATTCAAAAGCCAGGACACGGTTGACAGCGATGTCGTCCATGTAGCCTTTGTTCACGGCGAACAGCGTGGCGGCCATCGTGCTGATGGACAGGGGGCTGTACTGGGCCTGCTTGAGCAGTTCGGTCACGCGGGCACCGCGGTCGAGCTGCTTGCGGGTGGCTTCGTCCAGGTCAGAAGCGAACTGAGCGAAAGCAGCCAGTTCACGGTACTGAGCCAAGTCAGTACGGATACCACCGGACAGGTTCTTCACCAGTTTGGTCTGCGCAGCACCACCGACACGGGACACAGAGATACCGGCGTTGATGGCGGGGCGGATACCGGCGTTGAACAGGCTGGTTTCCAGGAAGATCTGGCCGTCGGTGATGGAGATCACGTTGGTCGGCACGAAAGCAGACACGTCGCCGGCTTGCGTTTCGATGATCGGCAGCGCCGTCAGCGAACCGGTCTTGCCCTTGACTTCACCCTTGGTGAAGGCTTCGACGTAGTCGGCGTTCACGCGGGCTGCGCGCTCAAGCAGACGGCTGTGCAGATAGAACACGTCGCCAGGGTAGGCTTCGCGGCCTGGGGGACGACGCAGCAGCAGCGACACTTGACGGTAAGCCACGGCCTGCTTGGACAGATCGTCATAAACGATCAGGGCGTCCTGGCCACGGTCACGGAAGTATTCGCCCATGGTGCAGCCGGAGTAGGCGGACACGTACTGCATGGCTGCAGATTCGGAGGCGGAAGCGGCCACCACGATGGTGTATTCCATCGCGCCAGCTTGTTCCAAAGCACGCACCACGTTCTTGATCGACGAGGCCTTCTGGCCAATAGCGACGTAAACGCAGGTCATGTTCTGACCCTTCTGGTTGATGATGGCGTCAATGGCCACGGCAGTCTTGCCGGTCTGACGGTCACCAATGATCAGTTCGCGCTGACCACGGCCCACGGGCACCATGGAGTCGATGGACTTCAGGCCGGTTTGCACAGGCTGGTCCACGGATTGACGCGCGATCACACCAGGCGCAACCTTTTCGATCACGTCGGTCATCTTGGCATTGATCGGGCCTTTGCCGTCGATAGGCTGACCCAGGGCGTTGACCACGCGGCCAATCAGCTCGGGGCCCACGGGCACTTCCAGAATACGACCCGTGCACTTGACGGTATCGCCTTCGGAGATGTGCTCGTACTCACCCAAAATCACGGCGCCAACAGAGTCGCGCTCGAGGTTCAGGGCCAGGCCGTAGGTCACCACGCCGTCTTTGGTGGCGGGGAATTCCAGCATTTCGCCTTGCATCACGTCAGACAGGCCGTGCACGCGCACGATACCGTCAGTCACGGACACCACGGTGCCTTGATTGCGGATGTCGGCGTTGGCGGCCAGGCCTTCGATGCGGCTCTTGATCAGCTCAGAAATTTCTGCGGAATTGAGTTGCATGACTCTTTCCTTCTTTCCTTAAATTAGTCCGGTCTCGCGCCGCATCAAGCGGTGAGCGCCGCTTTCATTTGTTCCAGTCGTGCCTTGACGGAGGTGTCAAGCACCTCGTCGCCCACCACCACACGGATGCCACCAATGAGCGAATCGTCCTGTTGGACGCTCACATTGAGCTTGCGGCCAAAACGCTTTTCCAGCGTCGGCTCAAGCTCTTTCAGGGCGGCAGCATCGAGGGCAAATGCACTGTAGACCACTGCGTCAGCAGTGCCCGACTGGGCATTCACGAGCGCCCGGAACTGCTGCGCAACCACGGGCAAGACGCTCAGGCGTCGGTTTTCGATCACCAGGCGCAGGAAGTTTTTCCCGGCTTCAGGCAGTGCCACAGCTTTTTGCACCACACCCGAAACCAGATCAAACACCTGCTCGTCGGTCACCTTGGGGTTGTCTGCGAACTGCAACAGCTGAGCATTGCTGCTCACGGCTGCGAGTTCGTCCAGCCAGGAGGCCGTGCCTGCGAGATCGGATGCCTGCGCCTTGAACAGCGCTTCGGCATAGGGTCGGGCGATGGTAGCAAGTTCTGCCATGGTCTATATCTCTGGCTGGGGCTGTTTACAGCTCGGTTTTCAAGCGGCTCAGCAGATCAGCGTGAACGCCAGCGTTGACTTCCTTGCGGAGAATCTGCTCTGCGCCTTTGACTGCCAGGAGGGCGACCTGCTCACGCAGGGATTCGCGCACCTGAACAGCCTGCTGCTCGGCTTCAGCCTTTGCAGCGGCGATGATCTTGTTGCCTTCTTCGGTGGCACGCGCCTTGGCATCGTCAACGATACCTTGGGCACGGCGCTCGGCATCAGCCAGGCGCGAAGCCGTCTCATTGCGGGACTGGGCCAGCTCGGACTCCACACGCGCATTGGCGTTGGCGAGTTCGGCTTTGGCTTTGTCGGCGGCAGCGAGACCGTCAGCGATTTTCTGGGCCCGCTCGTCCAGCGCTTTGGTGATCGGGGGCCACACGAATTTCATCGTGAACCACACCAGGATCGCAAAAACGATGGCCTGCAGGAACAGGGTTGCGTTGATATTCACGGTTCAGTCCTTCCTTGGAGTGAAGGGAGACCCGTCAATTAAGCCAAAACGAAGGGGTTGGCGAAGGCGAACAGCAGAGCGATAGCCACGCCGATCAGGAAGGCAGCGTCGATCAGACCAGCCAAAATGAACATCTTGGTTTGCAGTTCGTTCATCAGCTCAGGTTGACGAGCAGAAGATTCCAGGAACTTGCCGCCCATCAGTGCGATACCGATGGAAGCGCCGATAGCGCCCAGACCAACGATCAAACCACAAGCCAGTGCAACGAGGCCGAGAATGTTTTCCATGAGATGCTCCTAAAAGTTGAGTGGAAAAGAAAAGAAAAGCGTTTTCAGTTGAAGAATTTCATCAGTGTGCGTCGTGCGCCTGACCGGTGTAGATCAGCGTCAACATCATAAAGATGAAGGCTTGCAGGGTGATGACCAGGATGTGGAACAGGGTCCACACAGTGCCCGCAACGACATGACCAATGGCCAGGCCGATGCCGGTGGCGGACAGGGCCCAGCCACCACCCATCAGGGCGATCAGCATGAACACCAGTTCACCTGCAAACATGTTGCCGAACAGTCGCATGCCGTGCGAAACCGTCTTGGCAAGGTATTCGATCATCTGCATCAGGAAGTTGACCGGATACAGAGCCCAATGGTCACCAAAGGGGGCTGCAATCAACTCGTGCGCCCAGCCACCCAGACCTTTGATCTTGATGTTGTACACCAGACACACAAACAGCACCGAGCACGACAGACCCAGGGTTGTCGAAAGGTCAGCAGTGGGCACCACACGCATGTAGTCCTTGAAACCCAGGGCCGGACCAGCGGTGTGCCAGAACTGGGGGATCAGGTCGACAGGCAGCATGTCCATGGCGTTCATCAGGAAGATCCAGACGAACACCGTGAGCGCCAGAGGAGAAATGAGTTTGCGGCTCTTGGCGTTATGAATCACGCCTTTGGCCTGGTTTTCCACCATTTCGGACAGGATTTCGACAGCTGCCTGGAAACGCCCCGGAACACCCGAGGTGGCTTTTCTGGCTGCCATCCACAACACCAGGCATCCGAAAAAGCCCAGAACCACGGAGAAAAACAAGGAGTCAAAGTTGAACAGACTGAAGTCAACGATGCTGGTCTGCTTCACGCTCTGGAAAGAAAAATCTTTCTGCAAGTGCTGCAGGTGGTGCTGGATGTACTCTCCAGCGGTGGGGCCATGTGCGCCAGCGGTTTCAGCAGACATAAATCACCAATCCAGTTTTCAAATTCGTTCACGTGTTCTGCGACGCCACCAGCCCAAAGCCATGACCACCCAGGACACTTTCATAGTCACCACAAAGCCGGCCAGCAAGGCCAACCAGCTCAGCTGCGAAATCACCCACGGCGAGGCCACCAGGAGCATCACCGTCAACAGAATCTTGACCAGCTCCCACACAAACAAGCCGGCCAAAGCCGCACCCGCTTGCACCAGACGCATTTGCCGAGCCCAGGCTCGAGCAAACACCGCCGAAGGCAGCACCACCGCCACCACCCCCCAGGCCACAGACGACACCAGTCGCCACTGACCACTGACCACAGCGACTGCAGCTGCCAGCAACATGCCGGCGCCCGCCTGCCATGCGACCACCTTCCAGACATCAACCTTGGGTTGATTGGCGCGCCAAGCGGCGGCCTGATCGGGGGTCAAGGGCTTGAATTGCGGCTCAAGATCCTTATTTACATCATCGTCTTCCCACATTTCTGGGGGAGCAGCACGACCCGTAGGACTTGCCTGTAGATGAGATTCCTCCGGAATTTTCACCATGACAAATTACAACCAGGTTACGCGTACGCGACAATTTGCAAAGCTCTTCATTATACGTAGAAACCCGAAAATGCGGGGCTTTTTTCTGCACCCATCGAAAACACAAGCCCGGCCACACACTGCGACAATAGACCCCCTCTGATTACTCGCTTGGGAGCTGACGTGTACGAAACCATCAAATGGCTGCATTTGGCCGGCGCCATCATCTGGATGGGCGGCATGGCCTTTGTCCTCTGGGCGCTACGCCCAAGCCTGGGTGGCTTGGCCCCTGATGTCCGCGTCACCTTGATGGGGCGTGTGCTCTCACGTTTTTTTGGCCTTGTCTGGGCCTGTATCGCATTGCTGCTGGCCTCAGGATTCTGGATGCTCCTGAGCGCAGACATGCGCCTGGCGCCCAAAGGCTGGCACGCCATGAGCGGGTTGGGCCTGCTGATGTGCCTGATTTTTGCGCACATCTGGTTCGCCCCGTACCGCCAGCTGCGCCGCGCTCTTGCACAGGCCGACTGGGCGCAAGCAGGTCAGGCCCTGACACGCATTCACCCCCTGGTTGTGACCAACTTCTGTCTGGGCTGGTTGGCCATAGCCGCCGTCATCATCTGGCGCTGAACACCATGAATACACCTATTGCCCCCGCCGATTCGCTGATCGAATACCCCTGCGTCTTTCCCATCAAGGTCATGGGCGCCATGGCCGAAGGCTTTGCCCAGACCCTGGCCGAGCTGGCTTTGGAGTTTGACCCCGCCTTTGACGCCGCCAGCATGGAGCTGCGTCCCAGCAAAGGCGGCAACTACCTGGGCGTGACGCTGCACATCAACGCCACCAGCCGTGAACAGCTCGACAGCCTGTATTTGCGCCTGAGCTCGCACCCCATGGTCAAGGTCGTCTTGTAATGCAAGTGCGCGTGCTGGGCCAGGCGCCTTACCTGCCCACCTACGAGGCCATGCAGGCCTTCAGCGCCGAGCGCGCCGACGACACGCCCGACGAGCTGTGGTTGTGCGAGCACCCCCCCGTCTTTACCCAAGGCTTGGCCGGACAAGCCGGGCACGTGCTGAGTCCGGGCGACGTTCCCGTGGTGCAAACCAACCGCGGGGGCCAGGTCACTTACCATGGGCCCGGCCAAGTCATGGCCTACCCGCTGCTGGACCTTCGCAGACGGGGTTACTTCGTCAAGGAATACGTCTACAAGCTGGAGGAGTCCGTCATCCGCACCTTGGCCCACTTTGGCGTGACTGGGCACCGTGTGAGCGGCGCACCGGGCATCTATGTGCGCTTGGAGGACCCCTTCAGCCACGCCGCCCTGACTGGCCCGCAACATCCTGCCGACCCGTTTCGCGGCTTGGGCAAAATCAGTGCATTGGGCATCAAGGTCAGCCGTCATTGCACTTACCACGGTCTGGCGCTGAACGTGGCCATGGATCTGGGACCCTTCTCGCGTATCAACCCTTGCGGCTATGCCGGGCTCCAAACCGTGGATCTTTCTACAATTGGCGTTCAGACCACCTGGCAAGAAGCTGCGCAGGTGCTGGCCACCGAACTCACCACACGATTGTGAGCCAGGCGCCCACACAACAGGCACAACCATGAGCAACACCACACCCGAACGCAACGTCGTGCGCGAAGCACAAACGCTCGAGAACTACGACCCGCTGGCCAAACAAAAAGCCGCTGCCAAACTCTCGCGCATTCCGGTCAAGGTCGAACAGGCCGAAGTGCTCAAAAAACCCGAGTGGATCCGTGTGAAAGCCGGCTCACCCACCACGCGCTTCTACGAGATCAAGGACATCCTGCGCAGCAACAAGCTGGTGACGGTGTGCGAAGAAGCCAGCTGCCCCAACATCGGCGAATGTTTTGGCAAAGGCACGGCCACCTTCATGATCATGGGCGACAAGTGCACCCGCCGCTGCCCGTTCTGCGACGTGGGCCATGGCCGACCCGACCCGCTGGACACGCAAGAGCCCGAGAACCTCGCGCAAACCATCGCCAAGCTCAAGCTCAATTACGTGGTCATTACCAGCGTGGACCGTGACGACCTGCGCGATGGCGGCGCCGAGCACTATGTGCAGTGCATCAGCCGCACACGGGAGTTGTCACCCAGGACGCAGATTGAAGTTCTGGTGCCCGACTTTCGTGGCCGCCTGGACAAGGCGCTGGACATCATGGCGGGCGGCCTGCCAGACGTGATGAACCACAACCTGGAAACCGTGCCGCGCCTGTACAAAGAGGCACGTCCAGGAGCTGACTACCTGCACTCCCTGAAATTGCTCAAGGACTTCAAGGCGCGTTTTCCGAACATCCCGACCAAGAGCGGCCTGATGGTCGGCCTGGGCGAAACCGATGAAGAGATTCTGGAAGTCATGCGCGACATGCGCGCGCACGACATCGACATGCTCACCATTGGCCAGTACCTGGCCCCCAGCAACAGTCACCTGCCGGTACGCCGATATGTGCATCCCGACACCTTCAAGATGTTTGAAGAAAAAGCCTACGAAATGGGCTTCACGCACGCTGCCGTGGGCGCGATGGTGCGCTCCAGCTACCATGCGGATCAGCAGGCGCATGGCGTGTTGCCCGCGAAAACCTGAAGCACTTCAAGCCTGCGCCGGGTCGAGGCTCTCGAAGGCTTTCACGGCCTCGGCGGCATACATCAGCGCAGGGCCACCGCCCATGTAAACGCACACGGCCAGCATTTCATCGAGCTCCTGACGGGTGCACCCCAGGCGGTGCAAAGCTTTGACGTGAAAACCAATGCACCCCGAGCAATGCTGTGTCACGCCAATAGCCAATGCAATCAACTCCTTGTTCTTTTCGCTGACGGCGCCCTCGGCCATCGCCGCCTTGGCCAACTGGCCAAAACCCATCATGGCTTCGGATTGAGATTTGCGAAACGGGCCCAGGCAGGTGTTGATGTTCTGCATCAGACCAGAATGGTCAAAAGTGCTCATATGATTTACTCCTCGATTTGACATTCAAAAACAGCATGCCGAACGCGCAACTCCTCGCCTTGGGCGCCATCTTGTTGTGGGCGAGCTTGGCTCCATTGGGGGTTCAGCTGGCTCACCTGCCACCGTTTTGGCTGACAGGCGTTGCGCTGCTCATTGGTAGTGTGCTTGCACTGCCCCTGTCCAGATTTGATCCGCGTCAATGGCGCGTTCCCCTGAGCACGTTGGCCATGGGGGTGTATGGGCTGTTCGGGTTTCACTTTCTGCTGTTCATCGCCTTGCGCTACGCGCCGCCCGTGCAGGCCAACCTGGTCAACTACCTGTGGCCGCTGGGCATTGTGGTCATGGCGCCTCTGTTCCTGCCGGATGCCGTGCTGCGCAAACAACACGTCCTCGCTGCACTCATGGGCTTCGCAGGTGCTGCGCTGGCCATCACCGGGGGGCGCAGTCTGTCGGCCGAATGGGCCTGGGGTTATGTGCCCGCGCTGGGCTCCGCCTTTATCTGGGCCAGTTATTCACTGTTGACACGCCGAGTTGCGCACTTTCCCACCTCAGCCATTGGCGGCTTTGCGTTTGTGTCAGGTTTGTTGGCACTGTTCTGCCATGTGCTTTGGGAGCCCTCCGTGCAGCCCAGCACAACCGACTGGCTGCTGGTCGCTGCCATGGGCTTAGGTCCATTAGGTGGCGCTTTCTTTTTGTGGGACGCGGCCCTCAAACGAGGCAATGCGCAACACATCGGGCTGCTCAGTTTTCTCACGCCCTTGCTGTCTACCGTCTTGCTGCTGTGGCTTCGCGGTCAAGCCCTGAGCTGGCCGATTGCTCTGGCAGCGGTGCTGATTGTGGGCGCAGCCTTTGTGGGGCAACGCCGCTGATCAGGCCTGTTCGGCCAGCACAGCAGCAGGATCTTCGCTGTCCATCACGCGCTGCGCCCACTCGGCGAGTTTGGTCGTGTCGGCACGCAGCACCTGCTGTTTGACAAGCAGGATTTGTGAAGGGTGCATGGAAAAACTGCGCAGCCCCAAGCCCAGCAGCAAGCGTGTCATGCCCACATCGCCCGCCATTTCGCCACAAACGGACACCGACTTTCCTTGCCGACGGGATTCGGCAATCGTATCGGCCACCAGGCGCAGCACGGCCGGGTGCAAAGGGTCATACAGATGGGCCACCGATTCATCGGCCCGGTCAATGGCCAGGGTGTACTGAATCAGGTCATTGGTCCCGATCGACAGGAAGTCAAAATAGCGCAGGAACATGCGCACGGATAACGCAGCGGCTGGCACTTCGATCATGGCACCCACCTGAACGGCACCATAGGCGACCGCCCTGCGATCGAGCTCCTGACGCGCTTGCTCAAGCAAGGCCAGCGTCTGACGGATTTCGCTGTGGTGAGCCAGCATGGGCACCAACATATTGACTTTGCCGTGCGCTGCAGCGCGCAAAATGGCGCGCAGCTGGGTCAGAAACATGGACGGGTCCGCCAGACTCCAGCGAATGGCTCGCAAGCCCAGCGCCGGGTTCAGATGCGCTGCATCGTGACGCGCTTCGTCCAAAGGCTTGTCAGCGCCGACATCCACGGTGCGGATAGTGACGGGCATGCCTTTCATGCCCTCGACGGCACGCTTGTAGGCCTCGTATTGCTCGTCTTCGCCAGGCAGGTTGCCTTGGCGCCCCATGAACAGAAACTCACTGCGAAACAAACCCACGCCCACCGAGCCCACCTGCACCACGGCATCTGTATCTTCAGGCATTTCGATATTGGACAAGAGTTCGATGCGTTCGCCGTCCAGCGTCACCGCAGGCGTGTGCTTCAGGCGCGACAACCGCTCCCGCTCCAGGGCACCCTGGCGCTGCTTGAAGCCATACTCAGCCAACACAATGGGCGAGGGATCCACGATGACCACGCCCGCATCGCCATCAATGATGATCCAGTCGTCTTGGCGAATCAATTGACTGGCTGTGCGCGCCCCCACCACAGCGGGAATGTCGAGGCTACGCGCAACGATGGCCGTGTGCGAAGTTTTACCCCCCACATCGGTCACAAAGCCAGCAAACACGCTTTGCTTGAACTGCAGCATGTCCGCAGGTGACAAATCGTGGGCCACAAGCACCAACGGCACATCCATGGTGTCATCGAGCTGCAACTCTTGCTGCGGACGCACAGCACGACGGGGTTGCGTGACCGGCGAGACGCTGCCTTTGAGGCAAAACAAGACGCGCTCTGCGACCTGCTCCATGTCTGCGATGCGTTCACGCAGATAGGGGTCTTCCATCTCGTCGAATTGCCGGGCAATCACTTCGAGCTGACTGGTCACCGCCCACTCGGCGTTGTAGAAACGCTCTTCAATCCACTGGCGCACACCAGCCGTCAACTCCATGTCCTGCAGGAGCATCAAGTGCACATCGAGCAACGCCGTCAATTCGTGCGGCGCATCCTTGGGCATGTCTTTTTGCAGTTTTTGCAGCTCTTGCACCACCTCATCCCGGGCGCGACGCAAGCGATCAATTTCTGCAGGAACCTGCTCGGGCTCAATGAAATAGTGAGCCACATCCACCCGACTGGACGCGACCAGCACCGCGCGGCCAATGGCCACACCACGCGCCACCGCCAATCCATGGATGCTGAATGTCATGCTTACTGTCCTTCGCCGAACTTGTCTTCGAACAAGGCCAGCAACTGCGCCAACGCTTCGTCTTCCTGCTCGCCCAGAGTTTCGAGCTGGACTTCGCTGCCCAACCCTGCAGCCAGCATCATGACGCCCATGATGCTTTTGGCGTTCACGCGGCGGGAACCCTTGCTGATCCATACCTCACAAGGAAAACTGCCCGCCAGTTTGGTGAGCTTGGCCGAGGCGCGGGCATGCAAGCCCAGTTTATTGCTGATGGTCGTGGTGGCTTGGGCCATGTTTTTTTCCTGTCTGATTCTGCGGGGCTGTGCTGCCCACACTCATGATGCCTTGCGTTCCACCTGACTGCGCACGCGCCACCAGCGCCTCCAGGCTTTCATGCCGATAACAAACGCTGCGCAGCAGCATGGGCAGGTTGACCCCCGCCACAAGCCGGGTGTGCACGCCATCGTTGAGTTGCTGCGCCACATTGCAGGGCGTGGCACCAAACACATCACTGAGAATGAGTATGGCCTCGACATCCCAATCGTTGGCAAGCTGACGAGCGCGCAGCAAGGTCTCTTCGGGCGCCTCTTTGGCAGGCACATCGAGCGCACGCACCCCCTGCGCACTGTCAGGGAAGACATGCAACACACAGTCCAGCAACGCTTGGGCCAAAGGGGAATGGGCAATGATCAGAATGCCGTTCATGGGGCTCATTATCAGCTCAGATCAGCGCGACGCAATCGCATCGAACAAGGTTGCTGCAGGCTCCTCGCTACGCTTGTCTGAATAGACCACGGCGTGCACGATATGCATGTGCTCAGCTTGCGCAAAAGCTCCCCATACCGCCTGCATCTGCACCGGGCGTCCATCAGGACGTTGGCCCAGGGCTTGCACCCGCTCGCTCGCCGGCAGGGCCATCATGCCGCTCTTGCTCCACGGTTGACGCGTGTCAACACGGGCACGCGCATTGTCCAAGGTGATGTTTTGCCAACCGAGCAAGATCGCGTTGGCATCTGCCCCTTGAGGCAGTTGCGCCGTCATGACGGCCACCATGCTGTGGTCCAACTCACACCCGGCGACGTGCAGATCCACACTGCTGGCGCCCATGGTCACACGTCGGGTGGTCCGGTCAGGCTTGCAAGGCAGCTGCACTTTGAGCGTACTGCCCTCAAAACCCACACTGCGCCAATCCATTTCGGGGCTACAAGCCGTTAATGCCAACACCGCCAACAACAGGCTCGCGAGACGGCTTGGGAAAGAAATTTTGCTCATCATGTGATTATCGCGACAGCCAGACCCAAGGCAATTGGTCACAATGCCAACATGAATGCATTAGATGGAATTCGGGTCCTGGACCTTTCACGCGTGCTGGCTGGACCCTGGTGCACGCAAACTCTGGCTGACCTGGGCGCTGACGTCATCAAGGTCGAGCGCCCGGGCGCTGGGGACGACACACGCGGCTGGGGGCCGCCCTTCATGCCGGACGCACAAGGGCGGGATACACAAGATGCCGCCTACTTTTTAAGCTGCAACCGCAACAAACGATCGTTGACCTGCGATATTTCGCAAGCCGAAGGCCAAGCCATCATCCGTGCTTTGGTGCCGCATTGCGATGTGTTCATTGAAAACTTCAAGGTGGGTGATATGGCCCGTTACGGGCTGGACTATGCGAGCTTGCGTGACCTCAACCCCAAGCTGGTCTACTGCAGCGTGACGGGTTTTGGTCAAGAAGGCCCTTATAAAGACCGAGCAGGTTACGACTACGCCATTCAAGGCATGGGCGGGTTGATGAGCATCACCGGTGAGCGTGACGATTTAGGCGGCGGCCCCCAAAAAGTAGGCGTGGCTGTGGCCGACTTGTTCACCGGCATGTACGCCTCTGTGGCGATTTTGGCGGCACTGCGCCATGCCGAACGTACCGGCGAAGGTCAGTACCTGGACATGGCCTTGCTGGATGTACAAGTGGCGATGCTGGCAAATATGGGCGCCAACTACCTCGTGGGCAACAAGGTGCCCACACGGGCGGGCAATGCCCACGCCAACATCGTGCCTTATCAGGTGTTTGAAGTCGCCCCTGCTCATGATGCAGCGCCTGAAGCCAAAGACCACATCATTGTGGCCGTGGGCAACGATGGACAATTCGCCAAATTCTGCACCGTCATCCAGTGTCCCGAACTGGCACAGGACCCCCGCTACGCCACCAATGCAGAGCGGGTTCGCCACCGCGAAATCCTGGTGCCCTTGCTACAAGAACGCTTGCTCACGCGCAGCAAGGCCGATTGGCTGACGGCGCTGGAAGCGGCCAAGGTCCCTTGTGGTGCCATCAACCGCTTGGACGAAGTCTTCAACGACCCGCAAGTACAGGCACGCGCCATGGTCGACAGGTGGAACCACCCGCAGCAGCCCGACCTGTGCTTGGTCGCCAGCCCGATTCATATGAGCAAGACCCCGGTGCGCAAGGATCTGTGCCCTCCCCAGTTGGGCCAGCACACGACACAGGTGTTGGGCGATTTGCTTGGACAATCTCCCGAGGCCATGCAAGCCCTTCGGGACAAAGGGATTATCTGAAGCGTAAACTCGATCACATGATGCTGATTTCTCGTCTCTTGAATCGTCGCGGCTGGGGTTTGTTGGCGCTGGGTGTGCTGACTACTGGTTTGACCGCATGCTCTTCGGACAAAGCGCCCGTATCGAACTTTGTGCTCCTGGACGGCAGCCGCTTGAGCACCGAACAACTGCAAGGCAAAGTGGCCTTGATCAATTTCTGGGCCACCAGCTGCACCACCTGTGTCGCCGAAATGCCCGAACTGATCGACACTTACAAGCAATTCAAAGACCAGGGCTTTGAGACCATTGCAGTCGCCATGAGTTACGACCCACCAAGCTATGTGGTCAACTTCGCGCAAACGCGGCAGTTGCCGTTCAAGGTGGCGATCGACAACACCGGGGCTGTAGCCAAGGCTTGGGGCGGTATTGAGCTCACCCCCACCACATTTTTGATCGACAAACACGGCGCCATCGTCAAGCGCTATGTGGGTCCGCCCGACTTCAAGGAACTGCACCAGTTGCTGGCGCAGCTCCTCAAGGCCTGACCAGCCGGCTGATCACTTGTCCCTGAACTGGTCGTGACAGGCCTTGCAAGTGCCGGCTGTGGCGCTGAAGGCTTTTTTCACAGCATCGAGGTTGCCGGTCTTGGCGGCCACACGCAGGTTCTCGGATTCTTTGACCAGCTTCTCGGCCGCTTCCTTGAACTTGGCAGGTTGCTCCCAAATGGCCGCTTTGGCCTTGGTCTCGGGCACCATGTCTGTACCGTCGCCAAAAGCGGCCCATGGTAACTTGGCCAGCATGGCCACGGCTTCGGCGTTTTCCTGAGCAGCGGCCGCATTGAAAGGCACTTTGCCTTGGGCCATGGCACCTATGCGGCCAAAGTGTTGCGACATCACAAAGAAGCTGCCCTTGCGGTACATGAGTGCATCTTCGGGTTTGGCAAATTGCGCATGCGCAGCTGTGCTGCCGAGTGTTGCCAGAATCAATGCCAGCAGGTGAGTACGTTTCATGTCCAGGACTCCTTGAGAATCGTCACGCCATCATGGCGTGAGATGGCTTAAAGTGTCCCACGATTTGATGAAGTTTGCTTTAACAAGGATCATCCATGTACACGATTCGCACCTGGGATCTGCCCACTCGACTGTTCCATTGGGCCTTAGTGCTCTGCGTCGTTGCTTTGAACGTCACCGGCAATATTGGCGGGGATGTCATGGCCCTGCATTTCCTGCTCGGTTACTGTGTCCTGGCTTTGGTTTTTTTCCGGTTTTTCTGGGGCTTGCTGGGCGGCCACTGGTCGCGCTTTTCCCACTTTCCGATGGGCCTCAAGTCCATCAACACATACTTGCGTGGGCAGTGGCCTCCAACACATTTGGGGCACAACCCTGTGGGCTCGTATTCCGTCATCGCGATTTTGTCCGTTTTGCTTTTGCAGGCGTTGACGGGTTTGCTCAGCGACGATGAGATTGCCAACCAAGGCCCTTTGACCAGCTTGGTCTCTGGTGAGTGGGTTAGCCTGGCCACCTCGTGGCACACCCAACTGGGCAAGCTCTTCGTTTTGGTGCTGTCGATCATCCATGTCCTGGCCATCGTCATTTACAAGCTCAAGAAGGACGTCGCACTGGTACCTCCCATGATCCATGGCAACAAGACTTTGGATCAACCCGCCCCTGCCAGTGCAGATGGCTGGCGTCAACGCCTTTGGGCAATGGCCTTGCTGACCTGCTGCAGCGCACTCGTCTGGTCTTTGGTGCATCTCGCCGATGGCACTTGATCGGTTTGGTTAAACTGTTGCTTCAAATGTTTTCTTTGTGACACCTTGACTCCTGCCTCCATCTCTCTTGCGCCTGCTCAGCAACCAGACGACCTGGACCTGATTCGCGGCATCTTTCGCGAGTACGCAGGGACATTGAATGTGGACCTGGCTTTCCAGGACTTTGAGGCTGAACTTGGCGGACTTCCCGGAGAATATGCCGAGCCGCGTGGAGCCTTAGTGCTTGCTCGCGTCGACGGCGAGGTTGCTGGCTGCTGCGCCTTACGACCGGCAGATACCGCTGACTACCCTAATGCCGCCGAGATGAAGCGCCTGTATGTGCGCAAGCCATTTCGCGGCTTTGGCTTGGGCCGCCTGCTGACCGAACACATTTTGGACCAAGCACGCCTGGCTGGTTACAGCACGGTACTTTTGGATACCTTGGACGACATGGAAGCCGCCCGTGCGTTATACGAGGATCTCGGCTTCACCGAGATCCCTCCGTACTATCACAACCCCTATGCGGGGGCACACTACCTCAAAGTCGAGATCGACTGAGCTTCAGCCCCTGGCCTGGGTGAGCATCGTTTGCGCATCGCTGACCTCGAATTTGCCGGGGCCCTCGATGTTGAGCGTCACCACCTTGCCGTCTTTGACCAGCATGGAGTAACGGTTACTGCGCAAGCCCATGCCGCGCGCCGTCAGGTCCAAGGTCAGACCCGTGGCCTTGGCAAAATCGGCACTGCCATCGGCCAACATGCGGACTTTGCCCGCAGCGCCCAGCTCGCGTCCCCAGGCGCCCATCACAAATGCGTCGTTGACGCTCAGGCACCAAATCTCGTCCACACCCGCCGCACGCAAAGCGTCAAACTGCTCGATATAACCTGGCACATGCTTGGCGGAGCAGGTGGGAGTGAAGGCACCGGGCAGCGCGAACAAGGCAATGGTTTTGCCTGCACTGGCTTGACTCACTTCCACCGCCTGTGGACCTATGCTGCAACCCTCGCTGGGCGTATCGATGTATTCCATCAAGGTGGTTGCGGGAAGTTGGTTGCCGACTTGAATCATGAGGTGCTCCTGTTGTGTTGAGGCGAAAAAAAACGACCCACGCATTGTGGGTCGTTTTGGCAAAGCTTGCAGTGAAGGGCCGGATAGGCTTACACCACGGCAGCTTTCTGGACCAAACGGGTCGCAACCCAGTTTTTGGTCTTGGAGATCGGACGGCTTTCGGTGATCTCGATCACGTCGCCCAGGTGGAAATCACCGTTGGCGTCGTGGGCGTGGTACTTGCTCGACTTGGCAACAATCTTGCCGTAGATCGGGTGCTTGACGCGACGCTCGACCAGAACCGTCACGGTTTTGGCGCGCTTGTCGCTAACGACCTTGCCAATCAAGGTGCGCTTGAGGGATGTTTTGGCTTCCGTCATGGTCACTCCTTATTTGGCGGCTTGCTTTTCAGCAAGGATGGTCTTGGCACGGGCGATAGCACGGCGAGTCTGGCCGAGGGTACCGGTGTTGCCGAGTTGTTGCGTGGCTTTCTGCATGCGAAGACCAAAGTGAGCCTTTTGCAGGTCCTTGATCTCGGCTTTCAGGCCATCAACGTCTTTTTGGCGCAGTTCAGCAGCTTTCATTTCTTCTTTCTCCTGATTACTGGCCGATCATGCGGGCCACGAACGTGGTGCGCAGGGGCAACTTGGCAGCGGCGAGCTTGAAGGCTTCACGTGCGAGTTCTTCGGGCACGCCGACGATCTCGTACAGCACCTTGCCCGGCTGGATTTCAGCCACGTAGTACTCGGGGTTGCCCTTACCGTTACCCATACGCACTTCTGCGGGCTTGGTGGAAATCGGCTTGTCGGGGAACACACGGATCCAGATACGGCCACCGCGCTTGACGTGACGGGAAATGGCACGACGAGCGGATTCGATCTGGCGGGCCGTCAGACGGCCACGGTCCGTGGACTTCAGGCCGAAGTCACCGAAAGCCACCGTGTTGCCACGGGTAGCGATGCCGGTGTTGCGGCCTTTCTGTTCCTTGCGGAACTTTCTGCGTGCGGGTTGCAGCATGTTGTTACTCCTTATTGACCGTCAGCTGCTGCAGCTGGCGCGGCGACTGTGCGAACGCGCTTAACGGCGGGTTTGGCATCACCACCAGCGCCGGCAGGCTTGTCGCTGCCATCGGCGGGGGCGGCATTGGTGCCGGAGGCACGGCGGGGACCGCCACGGCGATCGCCTGCGGGACCACGGCCATCACGGCGCGGACCACGTGGGCGACGCTCTTCGTCGGCGCGCGGCTCAGCTGCGGGAGCTTCGTTGCGGCCCAGGTAGTCACCCTTGTAGACCCACACCTTGACACCGATGATGCCGTAGGTGGTCTTGGCTTCGGAGAAGCCGTAGTCGATATCGGCGCGCAGGGTGTGCAGGGGCACACGGCCTTCGCGATACCACTCGGTACGAGCGATTTCGATGCCGTTCAAACGACCGGAAGACATGATCTTGATGCCTTGGGCACCCAGGCGCATGGCGTTCTGCATGGCGCGCTTCATGGCGCGGCGGAACATGATGCGCTTTTCCAGCTGCTGGGTGATGCTGTCGGCGATCAGTTGAGCATCGGTTTCAGGCTTGCGCACTTCTTCGATGTTCACGGCGACAGGCACGCCCATGCGAGCAGCGAGTTCCTTTTTCAGGGTCTCGATGTCTTCGCCTTTCTTGCCGATCACCACGCCCGGACGAGCCGAGAAAATGGTGATGCGGGCGCTCTTGGCGGGGCGCTCGATCAGCACGCGCGAAACGGCGGCGTTCTTGAGCTTGGCCTTGAGGTACTCACGCACCTTCACGTCTTCGGCCAGCATGCCGGCGAAGTCGCGGTTGTTGGCGTACCAGCGGCTGGCCCAATTACGGGTAACGGCCAGACGGAAGCCGGTAGGATGGATTTTCTGTCCCATAGTTCTTCCTGGCTTTCTTAGTTACCGACCGTCACATACACATGGCATGTGGGCTTGCTGATACGGTTGCCACGACCCTTTGCACGGGCGGTGAAACGCTTGAGCGTGGTGCCTTGCTCAACGTAGATGGTCTTGACTTTGAGTTCGTCAATGTCAGCACCGTCGTTGTGCTCGGCGTTGGCAATCGCGGATTCCAGAACTTTCTTGACGATCACAGCAGCTTTTTTCTGCGTGAAGGTCAGGATGTTCAAGGCTTGATCCACTTTCTTGCCGCGAATCAGGTCAGCGACCAGGCGGCCTTTGTCGACCGACAGACGGACGCCCCTGAGGACTGCACGTGTTTCCATGGTCTTTCCTTATTTCTTGGCCTTTTTGTCCGCGGGGTGACCCTTGAAGGTACGGGTCAGCGCGAATTCACCCAGCTTGTGGCCGACCATCTGGTCAGTCACGTAAACCGGCACGTGTTGCTTGCCGTTGTGAACGGCGATGGTCAGACCGATGAACTCGGGCAGAACCATGGAGCGACGCGACCAGGTTTTGACGGGCTTCTTGTCCTTGGTGGCGATGGCCTTTTCGACCTTGGCCAGCAGGTGATGGTCAACGAACGGACCCTTTTTCAGTGAACGAGTCATTGCCTACCCCTTATTTCTTGCGGCGCGACACAATCATGGACTGTGTGCGCTTGTTGTTACGGGTACGGTAGCCCTTGGTGAGGTTACCCCACGGGTCCACCGGATTGCGGCCTTCACCAGTACGACCTTCACCACCACCGTGCGGGTGGTCGATCGGGTTCATGGCGGTACCACGGACGGTCGGGCGAATGCCCATCCAGCGCTTGACACCGGCTTTACCCAGTTGACGCAGGCTGTGCTCTTCGTTGGCGACTTCACCGATGGTGGCGCGGCACTCGATGTGGATCTTGCGGACTTCGCCAGAACGCATACGCACCTGAGCGTAGACGCCTTCGCGGGCCAGCAGGGTGGCAGATGCGCCAGCCGAGCGGGCGATCTGGGCACCAGCACCGGGCTTGAGCTCGATGCAGTGGATGGTCGAACCCACCGGGATGTTGCGGATCGGCAGGGTGTTGCCGGCGCGGATCGGGGCTTCGGCGCCGCTCATCAGGGTGCTGCCCACTTCAACGCCACGGGGGGCGATGATGTAGGTGCGCTCGCCGTCGGCGTAGCACAGCAGGGCGATGTGGGCGGTGCGGTTCGGATCGTATTCAATGCGCTCAACCTTGGCCGGGATACCGTCCTTGTTGCGCACGAAATCGACCACGCGGTAGTGGTGCTTGTGACCACCGCCCTTGTGACGGGTGGTGATGTGACCGTTGTTGTTACGGCCGGACTTCTGGTGCTGGGCTTCCAGCAGCGGAGCGTAGGCTTCGCCTTTGTACAGATGGTCACGGGTGACCTTCACCACGCCACGACGGCCGGGAGAGGTCGGTTTGATCTTGATGACAGCCATGATTACGCAGCCTCCCCGGACAGGTTCAGCTCTTGACCCTCTTTGAGCGTCACGTAGGCTTTGCGCACGTTGTCACGGCGGCCTACGGTCTTGCCAAAGCGCTTGGTCTTGCCCTTGGTGTTCACCACAGAGACGCCCTTGACCTCGACCTTGAACATCAATTCCACAGCGGCTTTGATTTCAGGCTTGGTGGCGTCCTGTAGCACTTTGAAAGTCACAGCGTTGGATTTTTCAGCAACCATGGTGGCCTTTTCGGACACGATGGGGGCAACCAGCACGGACATCAGACGACCTTCGTCAAACTTGGTGGCGCTCATGCGAACATCTCCTTGAGTTTGTCGATCGCGCCCTTGGTGACGAGCACTTTCTTGAAGTGCACCAAAGACACGGGATCGGCGTAACGCGGTTCAACGACGAGCACGTTGACCAGGTTGCGCGAGGCCAGGTACAGGTTCTCGTCCACTTCTTCGGCGATCACCAGAACGTGGTCCAGGTTCATGGCCTTGAATTTGGCAGCCAGTTGCTTGGTCTTGGGGGAATCCACTTTGAGGGAGTCCACCACGGCCAGGCGGCCTTCGCGGGCGAGTTGCGAGAAGATCGAAGCCATGCCAGCGCGGTACATCTTCTTGTTGATCTTCTGGGTGAAGTTCTCTTCAGGGCTGTTCGGGAAAATCCGACCGCCCCCACGCCACAGCGGAGAAGACGTCATACCGGCACGGGCGTTGCCTGTACCTTTTTGCTTGAACGGCTTCTTGGTGGAGTGCTTGACCTGTTCGCGGTCTTTCTGGGCACGGGTGCCCTGACGCGCGTTGGCCTGGTAAGCCACGACGATCTGGTGGATCAGGGCTTCGTTGTATTCACGACCAAAAACGGTTTCGGGGGCTTCCACTTTGGAAGCGGCCTGACCTTGGTCATTCAGGAGTTCGAGCTGCATCAGTTCGCTCCTTTGGCTTTGACTGCGGGACGGACGGTCACAAAACCGCCCTTGGAACCGGGGATAGCACCTTTGATCAGGAGCAGACCACGGGTCTCATCGACGCGCACGATGTCCAGGTTCTGGGTGGTGACGGTCACGTCGCCCAGGTGGCCCGACATGCGCTTGCCCGGGAACACGCGGCCCGGATCTTGCGCCATGGAGATGGAACCCGGCACGTTGTGCGAACGGCTGTTACCGTGCGAAGCGCGCTGCGAACCGAAGTTGTGGCGCTTGATCGTGCCAGCGAAACCCTTACCGATGGAGGTGCCTTGCACGTCGACCAGCTGGCCAGCGGCAAACACCGTCGCGGGCACAGCAGCGCCTGCGGCGTACTGTGCAGCGATCTCGGGGGTCACGCGGAATTCTTGGATGATTTCGCCAGCTTCGACGCCAGCTTTGGCCAGGTGGCCAGCGATGGGCTTGGTCACGCGCGAAGCACGGCGCTTGCCAAATGTCACCTGCAGGGCGACATAGCCATCATTCTCTTGGGTTTTGACCTGGGTCACGCGGTTGTTGGACACATCCACCACTGTGACAGGAACAGCATCCCCGTCATCAGTGAACAGACGCATCATGCCCACCTTGCGGCCCAGCAACCCCAGGGAGGTGCTCAGACTCATTGTTTTCTCCAGAACTTTCACCGAAGCCACTGCAATTGGCAGCTTCGTTTGGTGTATGAAAGAGGGTTAATAATTCCCACCCCAAAACGGGGTGAGCCTGAAATTATAGCGCCACCCGCCAGATCTGGCAAGCGGCGCTATGTTTCAAGTGGTTTTGACGGGTTTACACCCGTCAGCACTGCATTACTGCAGTTTGATTTCGACGTCGACGCCAGCAGGCAAATCGAGTTTCATCAGGGCGTCAACCGTCTTGTCCGTGGGATCCACGATATCCATCAGACGCTGGTGCGTACGGATTTCGAACTGGTCACGGCTGGACTTGTTCACGTGCGGCGAACGCAGGATGTCGAAACGCTTCATGCGCGTCGGCAGGGGCACGGGGCCCTTGACGATGGCGCCGGTGCGCTTGGCGGTATCCACGATCTCGGCAGCGGACTGGTCGATCAGTTTGTAGTCAAACGCCTTCAGGCGAATGCGGATTTTTTGCTTGGACATATCGATTCCTTGTGTGATTCAGTGAAAAGGGACGTCACCAGCCCGAGGGCCAGTGACGACTGATTCACAACAATTAAGCGATGATCTTGGCCACCACGCCGGCGCCGACAGTGCGGCCGCCTTCGCGGATAGCAAAACGCAGACCTTCTTCCATGGCGATCGGGGCGATCAGCTTGACGGTGATCGACACGTTGTCGCCA